>FLNV01000987.1_pt1 | contig 57570 bp, 63 predicted proteins | sample 1140351 | NCBI WGS metagenome assembly FLNV01 (sample SAMEA3878207, study PRJEB12797) | bioreactor metagenome | biome: Moose rumen | place: Sweden | collected 2011-10
CTATGCCATTTTGGCGATAGCGCTCTAACCATTCTGACACATAATGCTCTTCTATTCCAAGCATACGACCTACACCCCTGGGTGCATAACCTTCTAAACATTTTTGAACCGCTAATAGCCGTTCTTCAATTGAATGTTTCTTATACATATAACAAACCCCAAAAGTTTTGTGTTCAACTTTTGGGGTTCATTACACTCATGCGAGCTCTTTTTTGTGTATAGGCACTTATAATTGTCTTTTGTGTATAGGCGCTTATAATTGTCTTTTGTGTTTTTGGTGCTGATAATTGCCTTTCTCAATGCACTGTGAGCTAGACCATACCTAGACCATACCTAGACGATATAAAATGCCATAGGCGGGGGTATTACTCAGATTTCTCCGAGTTCTCGGAGAATCTTTTCTTGTAGTTCTTGGCTGGCAGGGACTAAGGGGAGGCGGAGGGAGTTGGTGATGATACCTTTCTGCGCCAAGACGGCTTTGATGCCTACCGGATTGCCTTCTGCGAAAAGAAGGCGAATCATCTCTGCATATTTTGCTTGCAACGCTGCGTCTTTGTCATGCACGATGTGGTAAAAGTCTTCGGGAAAGGCGTTGCTGGCCACGGAGATCAGACCTGCTGCTCCTGCTTCCATCAGCTCGCAGGCTATGCCGTCATCGCCGGAGATGACTAAGAGAGGAGGAAACCCCTCCCCATCCCTCCCCTCAAGGGAGGGAGTATTGGATAATTGGATTAGGTGCTTGATCTGCTCTACGTTTCCGCTCGCCTCTTTGATGCCGAGGATCTTGTCCGGATGGGCGTTGTAGATGCGCATGACGGTTTCTGGGAGCAGGTTCACACCCGTGCGCCCGGGTACGTTATATAATATAACGGGAATCGGGCTTGCCTCTGCCACGGCGCAGAAATGTTGGAAGAGCCCTTCCTGGTTCGGCTTGTTATAGTACGGACAAACGGAAAGGATAGCTGCGTAGTTGTCTATGAGCTCGCCATGCATGGCGGCTAACTCTGCGCATACAGCCGCGGTGTTATTGCCGCCTACGCCGAGGACGAGAGGAAGAACCCCTCCCGGCCTCCCCTCAAGGGAGGGGACAGGATGGGTGTGGACGTAGTTGACGATGAACTGTCGTACCTCTTTTTTCTCTTCGGGAGTGAGGGTAGCTGCTTCGCCGGTAGTCCCGAGCACCACGATATAGTCCACAAAACCTTTGAGTTGTGTGTCCAATAGACGCGCCAAAGCATCGTAATCCACGCTCCCGTCTGCCTTGAACGGCGTAATAAGAGCGGTTCCTAATCCTTTCAATTGACTATTACTTTTCATTTTTTTTTCATTCCCTCCCATGAAAGGAGGGGTAGGAGGGGTTATCAGTCGTTGCTTTTGATGGTAGTAAGATAACTCATAATCTGGTTATAGAGCCATGAGGCTTCCAGTTGCGCCGCTTCTCCTTGCTCCGGCGTGAAATCCGGCAGTGAGAGAAGCATATCGTGTATTCCTTCGCCTAAGTTAAGACCTACTTTGAAATCCGCATCTGCAAACATCGTCAGATATCGCAGCGGCAAAAGGGGACGGGTAGTAAGATCGATGAGCAGGTCGTAGTGTTCTGCTGTCAAATCGCGTAGCACATAATCGCGCGGTTTGCCAAGCAGGTTATAATCAGCCAGCCCCAGGATGCGGCTTTGCGGCAGGACGAGCGAGACAATCTCTTTCTTCTCAACATATCCCCACATCGTAACATCCATCTGACGGAGCAACAAGTCCTGCCGGATGGATTTGATACTGTCATTCCGCTCCAGCACATCGCTCTCATAGATAATCATCACCTTGAGCGGTTGGTCAAGATGCGGGAATCGCGGTTCGCGCTCCGGCATCCGCTGGCGCAAGTAATCAAATATGAACCAGTATAATTTTTTCATTTTCTCATTTACTGATTTTCTTATTTTATCATTTCTAAAAACTCCTCTTCACTCATTAGTCTGATACCGAGGGCCTCGGCTTTCTTCAGTTTCTCCGGTCCCATGTTTTCTCCGGCGAGGATGAAGGTTGTTTTCTTGCTTACAGATCCTACGTTCTTTCCTCCGTGCGCCTCAATCATTGCTTTGTATTCGTCCCTGCTGTGCAGGCTGAATGTTCCGGATATAACAATACTCATGCCTGCCAGTTTGTCTGAGGCCGGTTCTGCTGCCGCCTCGCCTTCCATCTGCAAACCGGCTTGGCGAAGGCGGTCCAATATCTCCAGATTGCGGATGTCTTCAAAGTATCTGACGATGTTTTCCGCTATCTGCGGTCCTACATCTTCGATTGCGCATAACTGCTCCGCCGTAGCCCACTGGAGCGAATCAATCGTGTTATAAACACGTGCAATCTTTTTCGCGGTGGTCTCGCCTACCATTCTTATTCCCAACGCAAAGAGAACTCTGGACCAAGGCACTTTCTTGGACGCCTCAATACCATCCAGAATATTCTGAGCCGATTTGTCTCCGAGCCGTTCCTGCGCGGCAATATCTGCCTGGCGCAAGGAATAGATATCTGCGATGTTGTGCAATAAACCTTTTTGATAGAGCAGGTCAATCGTTTCTTCTCCCAGACCTTCAATATCCATGGCTTTGCGTGAAACGAAATGCTCAATCTTACCCTTTATCTGCGGCGGACATCCCGTTTCGTTCGGACACCGCCAAGCGGCTTCACCTTCCACTCGAATGAGTGGAGTCCCGCACTCGGGACAACAACTAGGAAAACTAGGCGTCCTAGGAATCCTAGGGTCACTAGTTTCTTCGCGGTCGGCACGACCGACGATCTTTGGTATGATTTCACCTCCTTTTTCCACCCATACCATGTCTCCCGGCCGGATGTCGAGGGAACGGATGAAATCTTCATTATGGAGCGTGGCGCGTTGTACCACTGTGCCGGAGAGTTGCACCGGTTCGAGGTTCGCAACCGGCGTGACAACACCTGTGCGCCCTACCTGATAGGTGATTTCCTTTAACAATGTCAGTTGTTTCTCTGCGGGGAACTTATATGCAATCGCCCATCGCGGTGTCTTGGCGGTATAGCCGAGTTCTTCCTGTTGGGCGAGGTTGTTTACTTTGAGCACGATGCCATCCGTAGCAACCGGCAGGTTCTTGCGCTCCGTGTCCCAATAGGCGATATACGCCATCACTTCATCCACGGAGTGGCAGACTTTGATAGCATCAGAGATATGAAAACCCCATTCTTTGGCGGTTTGCAGGCGTTCGTAATGGGTCTTTCCCGGCAGATTTTCTCCCAGCATATAATAGAGGTATGCTGTCAGTCCGCGGCGTGCTACTTCTTTCGGGTCTTGCAGTTTGAGTGTGCCGGAAGCTGCGTTGCGCGGGTTGGCAAAGAGCGGTTCTTCCTGTTCCTCACGCTCTTTGTTGAGCGCTTCAAATCGCTCCCATGGTAGCAGTACTTCACCGCGTAACTCAAAGAATTCCGGAATGTCGTCTCGTTCTATCCGCCAAGGAATAGAAGGGATCGTTTTGATATTTGCGATGACGTCGTCTCCCTGTTGTCCGTCTCCTCGTGTCAGCGCGCGGACCAGAACGCCATGTTCGTACCACAGCGAGATAGAGAGTCCGTCGTATTTCAGTTCGCACACTATTTCCACGCCCGAAGGCAACTTGCGCACCCAGTCTTCAATCTCTTCGCGCGAGTAACTGTTCGCCAGCGACAGCATCGGGTATTTGTGTTTGACCTGTTCAAAACCCTTTTTGCCCAAGTCAGAGCCCACATGCTGGGTAGGAGATTTCGGGTCAAACATATCCGGGAACTGTGCTTCGAGCGTTTGCAGACGGTGCATCTTCTCGTCGAACTCACGGTCTGAAAGAGTAGGCATATTAAGTACATAGTACTTATAATTGGCTTCTTCCAGTTCTTTTCGCAGCGCTTTCAGTTCTTCGCGCTCCGGTTCTTCTATGGCGGAAAAGAGATCCATCATCTGACAATCAGTTTATGAGAAATAATGTTTCCTTTGTAATAGAAATGCAGCACATACAGCCCCGGCGGAAGCGGCATGAAACGCTTCAGCTCGTCAGGAAGGTTTTGGTTTTTAGTGGAAAACGTATAGTATTTGGAGTGTTTCTCAAAGATGTCTCCTTCGTAAATGATTTTCGTCGGCGGACAGATAGGCATTCCGTTGATGGAATAGATATCGAAATAGACCAGCGGATCTTCCGTAGCGGATGTATAGACATAATAGAATGCCATGCTGTCGGTGTTTAGGGCCGTGTTAGCGACATAGGGTTCAAAACTCAGTGACAGCGTACTATCCAGTTTCAGACCTACTAAGACCGGGTCGTGGTCGGAGCAACGGAACATGGTCCTGTCGCTTGACTTGTCGTAGGTATAACGGTCGTCTTCATCCGAATTGATATGATATGCCGCCATGCCTGTCACTTGCCGGTACATCGTCTCGCTGCAGATGGCATGGTCAATATAACTTGCCAAGCCTCCGAACATGTAACTATAGCTGCTGTCGGCATGGAACGCACGGTGAAGGTCTATCAGACCGTTATTGACGAAAGCAAGGATAGGGTCTGTAAACGCATAGCAGTTGAGATCCCCCATGAAGAGCGCATCGTCATCGTGTATGTTACTGTTCTGGCGATAGGAGTTATAGAGTTTGAATACCGCTTTCGATTCGTTGACACGTCTGTCTTCTCCGCCTGTGTTCATCGCCTTGAAATGGTTGATGGAGTAGATGAAGCGTTCTCCTGTAGCCAGTTCACGGAAGCACAGCATTTTCTTGCGGTTCTGGGTCTCCACATTGGTTTCTGTAGGCAAACCGACCGGCTCTACTGTTTTGGAATCATAAACAAAATCGACTTTCTGGAACGTCCCCGAACCGGCATCGTGAAAATGGCGGTAAGAACGATGAGGGAGATTCTTGTTCAGGTCAGAGACGATCTCTTCAATCGCTTCGTCTCCTTGCTGCAACTCGACAAGTCCGTATATGTCGGCGTTAATCTTCTTCAGCGCGGCACTCACTTTGGCTCGCTGGTCCTGGTGCTCGGCATAACTGTCCGCTCCCATCGAACCCCATGTCATATAGTAGTTCTCGAGGTTAAATCCGCACACCAACAACCGGTAGTCGCCCAGGTCCGGCAATCCTGCTTCCAGGTCTGCGCGTTTGTTGCCGGACCAAGTGCCGGACTGGAAAGTCAGTTTGGCAGGCGATGAGTTGTCCACTTTGGCAGTCAGGTTAATAATCTTCTCCCCGCACCGGTGATAACCGCTTACGTTCGCGAGAGAGAACATACATGAGTTGTTCACGCGCACCGTCTCGTTGAACTCCTCGGAACCGGCTATTCCCCGGCTCTCCGGCTGAAACCTGCGCCACGGCGAGACCGTGTAGTTTCCGTTCGCGTTAGCGCACACCACCATCGGCATGTCGAAAACAACCGTTTGCCCCAAGTACGGCCGGAGCGCTTCCACCGACCAAGTTCCGGGATCGGCAATCGAGATATGCACTTGTGCGAACAGGGAGCTGCACATCACTATCATTGCCATCAATGTGAAACGAACCTTCATGTGTCTTTTTTCATAAAATCGCTGCAAATTTACACATTTTTTTGCACATGTGCAAGTTTTTTCGTAACTTTGCCACCGATTTTGACAATTGGACACGAATAAGTATGAGTTTTTCGGAATTCTGGAATGCAATAAAGATCCGTAAATGGGGCAAGTATGTAATTACCATCCTTGTCTTTTTGACGGTATTCCTGTTTATCGGCGAGCAGAGTCTGATACAGACGATCCGCCGTAGCAGGGAAATCCGTCATCTGGAGGAACAACGGGACATGTACCGCGAAGGAACGGAGAAAGCGCAACGCGAGATACAAACGCTTCATCATCCGGACAGCCTGGAGAAGTACGCGCGCGAACATTATTATATGCATCGGGAAAACGAAGATATTTACCTGGTGGATGAAAGGTGAAAGGTGAAAAGTGAAAGGTGAAAGGTGAAAGGTGAAAGGTGAAAGGTGAAAAGTGAAAAGTTAGGAATATGAGAAAATCAAGTATATTATTAATCATCGGTATGGTGATTCTCGGCGTGGGTGCAGCCCTGAGTGTAGCAAAGATAGAGCCATGGGCGGATGGTGTACTTATCGCCGGAGCGATAGTTGTAGTAATCCGCGGGTTTATCCGGAACCGAGAGAAAGACTAAAATGTGTATATATACATAGTATATATACAGTCAAAGCATAAGAATTGCAAAAAAATACGTTTATCCTTCGGTTATCCTTGGGGAATCCTTGGGTTATCCTTTGGTGCGGAGTCGTAACGGACTCTAAATCCAAATGAAGATGACAGACAAGAGTAATAGCGATGACAGACAAGAGTAATAGCGATGATAGACAAGAATCGGACAGAACATATCATTCTTGGTGTTGATCCCGGTACGCTTTTTATGGGTTACTCCATCCTGCACACCGTCGGCCAACAGGTTGAAATACTGGAGTTTGGCGCGTTTGACGTACATAAGATAGAAGGTCAGTATCCGCGTCTGCAGAAGGAGTTCTTTTTTCTTCAGGAAATCATAGACAAATACCATCCGTCGTGTCTGGCGATAGAGACCCAGTTTGTCGATAAAAACCCTCAGACGATGATCAAGATTGTTCACGCGCAAGGAGTGGCAATCGCTGCGGCTCTGAGCAAGGATGTGCCGATATACGAGTATTCGCCGATGAAAATCAAGATGGCGATCACGGGAAACGGCCATTCGTCCAAAGAGCAGGTGGCGGGAATGTTGCAGCGGTTCATGCATATCCCCGAAGAAAAAATGCCCAAGAAACTGGATGCAACGGATGCGTTGGCGATAGCTTATTGTCATTACCTACAATTAGGGATGCCTGTGTCGGAAGGCGGAGCCAAAGACTGGACTACTTTCGCGCGCCGCAAAGGTCTGACGGACAAAGGTATGACCGGACCTGCTGCCCAACTGGCTGCTGCGCTCGCTACTGCTAAAAAGAGGAAGAAGTAGCAAGAGAAAAGACCGCTTCGCTCAAAGAGAAAAGACCGCGTTGCTCAAAGTCGAAAGCAGAAAGTCGAAAGAAAAAAGCAAAAAAATATCCCTAAAATTTGGTAGTATCAAAAAAATGTTGTAATTTTGCAGCGGATTTGAAGAGGACCGGCTACGCCTGACAGAGTACAGACCGGCTTCGCCTGACAGAGTACAGACTGAATTACACCATGCGGATAGTGAATCGGTCTATCAGCGAGTAAAACGAGCGGTCTGTCAGTGAAACGGTCTGTCAGCGAAGCGGTCTAACAACGAAGTGGTCTTATAAATCTAAAAAAATAATAAAATTATGGCTTACAAAATTTCAACAGACTGCGTAGCTTGCGGTACCTGTATTGACGAATGTCCGGTAGGAGCAATCTCCGAAGGCGAACACTACTCCATTGATCCGGATATCTGCATCGAGTGCGGAACCTGCGAAGGTGTATGCCCGAGCGGTGCAATCAGCCTTTAAGCGTTGCGAAATGGGGCATTTTTAGCGTAAAAATGTGCATTTTTGGGGAACTAAAAAGGTAGTTCCTCATTTTTTTTGCAAAAAATGTAAGGTAGGTATTGCAAATTTCAATATTTTTTTGTAATTTTGCACCGTATTTTCAAAAATTTGGCCAAAATGGAAGAAAATAAACCATTAACCGAACAAACTAATGTACAAGCCGGGCTGACTTCTCCGATGATTCCGGAGGAGAAAGCTTCCATGTTAGACGCGTTCTTCCGTATCCATGATTTTCTCGTAGCTCACGCAAAAATGCCCATCCGTCGCCAACTGATGGACGAGATAGATTGGGAGGATCGTTTGATTGCTATCAAAGGCGGCCGAGGAGTAGGAAAGACGGATTTCCTTTTGTTCCGCGCGAAAGAGATAGAGGCAGAGTTTCAAAAACGTCAAGAAGAGGAGACGCAGAAGAAGCGTCGCAGAAAAGCACCCAAAGTGATTCGTCCCTGCCTCTACGTCAACATGAATGACTTCTTCTTTACCAAGCATTCGCTGATGGAGCTGGCGTCTAATTTTGTATCGAAAGGCGGAGAATATCTGTTGCTGGACCAGGTGTTCAAGTATCCCAACTGGTCGCGCGAGTTGAAACGGTGCTATTCCCGTTTCAAGAAACTGCATATCATCTTCTGTGCAACCCCCGTCATGCCGATTGACGAGGATAACAACGACCTGAAGGATATCGTGCAGACCTACAACCTCCGCGGTTTCTCGTTCCGCGAGTACCTCAATCTGCAGACGGGCTTGCGTCTCCATTCCTATAAGCTGGAAGAGATCATCCAACGTCATGCTTCCATCTCGCGCGAGATATGCGAACGGGTTCATCCTCTGGATTATTTCAAGGCTTATCTGCATCACGGATATTATCCTTCGTATCTGGAGAGTACTTCTTTTGAGGCAGAGTTGCTGAAGACGATGAACAGCCAGTTGGAGGTGGATGTGCTGATGATCAAGCAGATAGACGTGGCATGCCTTCATAAGTTGCGCAAGCTGCTTTATATTCTGATGGAGGAGGCACCGAGCGCACTGAATGTGTCCAGCATCTCCGACGAGATCGAACTCAGCCGCGCGACGACGATGAACTATATCAAATATCTCAAGGACTCGCGTCTGATCAATCTGCTCTATATGGAGAACAAGAATTTCCCCATGAAGCCGACCAAGGTGTATATGCATAATACCAACCTGGCGCGCATGATCTTCACCCGTGAGTTGAATCCGATGGATATGTACGAGACCTATTTCTACACCGCTATCCACGGCTCGCACAAGGTGAACGCCACCGAGCGCTCGGCGATGTTTATCGTAGATAACACCTATTATTTCGATGTCCGGGAAAAGCCGTCCAGCCGCGATACGATCCGTCCTACGGCGGTAGCGGACATGGAGCTCGGCAGGGGCAATATGATCCCGCTGTGGCTTCTTGGATTTTTGTACTAGGGTCCTAGGATCCTAGTATACTAGTATACTAGCTAACTAGCTTTTTATCAACTCAACAATATTTTAACAACAAATTTATCTTATGGCAAAAGAAAAGAAATTTATGACCATGGATGGTAACGCCGCTGCGGCGCATGTGGCATACATGTTCACCGAGGTAGCTGCTATCTATCCTATCACGCCGTCGTCGCCTATGGCGGAGAACGTGGACGAGTGGGCTGCCGCAGGTCGCAAGAACCTCTTCGGCGAGACCGTACTCGTGCAGGAGATGCAGTCTGAGGCAGGTGCCGCAGGTGCTGTTCACGGTTCGCTGAACGCAGGTGCGCTCACCACCACTTTCACGGCTTCGCAGGGTCTGCTGCTGATGATCCCGAACATGTACAAGATTGCCGGTGAGTTGATCCCGACCGTCTTCCATGTATCGGCTCGTACGCTGGCAAGCCACGTGCTCTGTATCTTCGGTGACCACCAGGATGTCATGGCTTGCCGCCAAACCGGTTTCGCTATGCTCGCTGAGGCTTCCGTACAAGAGGTGATGGACCTCGCCGGAGTAGCACACCTCGCTACTATCAAGAGCCGCGTGCCATTTTTGAACTTCTTCGACGGTTTCCGCACGTCCCACGAGTACCAGAAGGTGGAAGCGATGGATATGGAGGACCTCCGTCCATTGGTAGACTACAAGGCGCTCCAGGAGTTCCGTGAGCGTGCCCTCAGCCCGATGCGTCCGGAGATGAAAGGTATGGCGGAGAACCCCGATGTCTTCTTCGCTCACCGCGAGAGCTGCAACCGTTACTATGACGGCGTAGCTGACATCGTTTCCGATTATATGAAGGAGATCAGCAAGATCACCGGCCGCGAGTACCGTCCGTTCAACTACTACGGTGCCGCTGACGCAGAGAACATCATCATCTGTATGGGTTCTGCTTGCGAGGCTATCCGCGAAGTGATTGATTATGAGGCTGCTAAGGGTAACAAGAAACTCGGTCTCATCAACGTTCACCTCTATCGTCCGTTCAGCCTCAAGTACTTGCAGGAGGCACTGCCGAAGACCGCAAAACGTATCTGCGTGCTCGATCGTACCAAAGAGCCGGGCGCTAACGGCGAACCGCTTTACCTCGATGTAAAAGACGCACTCGACGAACTCGGTCTGAAAGACCTGCTCGTAGTGGGCGGTCGTTACGGTCTGGGTTCCAACGATACCACTCCGGCACAGATGCTCGCAGTATTCGAGAACCTCGCGCTGCCGCAACCGAAGAATCATTTCACCGTGGGTATCAACGATGACCTCACCTTCACTTCTCTGCCGGTTGGCGAGGAGATCGCCATGGGTGACGCTTCGCTCTTCCAGGCTAAGTTCTACGGTCTGGGTGCCGATGGTACCGTAGGTGCTAACAAGAACTCCGTGAAGATCATCGGTGACACCACCGACAAATACTGCCAGGCTTACTTCTCTTACGATAGTAAGAAATCCGGTGGATTCACCTGCTCGCACCTCCGTTTCGGCGACGAGCCTATCCACTCCACTTACCTCGTTACCACGCCTAACTTCGTGGCTTGCCACGTTCAGGCTTACCTCCACATGTACGATGTCACCCGCGGTCTCCAGGACGGCGGTACGTTCCTCTTGAACACCATCTGGGAGGGTGACGAGCTCGTTAAGAACCTGCCGAACAAAGTGAAGAAATACTTCGCTGACCATAAGATTAAAGTTTATTACATCAACGCTACGAAGATCGCACAGGAGATCGGTCTGGGCAACCGTACCAACACCATCCTCCAGTCTGCTTTCTTCCGTATCACCGCAGTCATCCCTGTTGACAAAGCCGTTGAGGAGATGAAGCACTTCATCGTGAAGTCCTACGGTAAGAAGGGTGAGGATGTCGTTAATAAGAACTACGCTGCTGTTGACCGCGGTGGTGAGTACCAAGAGCTCGCTATCGATCCCGCATGGTCGAAACTGCCTGCTGATCCCGCTAAGGACTACGGAGATGAGCCGGAGTTCATCACCAAGGTCGTTCGTCCGATCAACGGTCAGGACGGTGACCTCCTTCCGGTTAGCTCATTCAAGGGCATCGAGGATGGTACATGGCCTGCAGGTACCGCCAAGTTCGAGAAACGTGGTGTGTCTGCCTTCGTTCCGGTTTGGACCGCTGACAACTGTATCGAGTGTAACAAGTGTGCGTACGTTTGTCCTCACGCTTGTATCCGTCCGTTCGTTTTGGATGAAAAGGAGTTAGCTGGGCTTAATTCCCTCCCTTGTGGGGAGGGCCAGGGTGGGGTTTCCACCCGCGAAATGAAAGCTCCGGCGGCTATGAAGGGTATGCACTTCCGTATGCAGGTAGGCGTTATGGACTGCCTCGGTTGCGGTAACTGCGTCGATGTTTGTCCGGGTAATCCGAAGACAGGCAAGGCACTCGCTATGGTCGATCTCGAGAGCCAACTCGGCGAGGCTGCTAACTGGGATTACTGCGTAGAGCACGTCGCTACCAAGCAACACCTCGTTGAACTCAATAACGTCAAGAACAGCCAGTTCGCAACTCCGCTCTTTGAGTTCTCCGGCGCTTGCTCCGGTTGCGGTGAGACTCCGTATCTGAAGCTCATCAGCCAACTCGTCGGTGACCGCGAGATCATCGCTAACGCTACCGGTTGTACCTCTATCTACTCCGGTTCCGTACCTTCTACTCCGTACACCAAGAACGCCAAGGGTCACGGACCGGCTTGGTCCAACTCCCTCTTCGAGGACTTCTGCGAGTACGGTCTCGGTATGCAGATCGCCCACCGCAAACTGCGTGAGCGTCTCGCTGGCCTCATGCAGAAAGGCCTCGAGTGCGCTGACTGCTCGGCTGAACTCAAAGAGATGTTCCAGAAGTGGCTCGACAACCGCAATGACGCCAAGATCACCAACGACCTCTACGAGCCGATGGTGGCTGCTATGGAGAAATGCGGTTGCGACACCTGCAAGGCTATTCTCGCAGAGAAAGACCATATCGTTAAACGCAGCCAGTGGATTGTCGGCGGTGACGGTGCTTCCTATGATATCGGTTACGGCGGACTCGACCATGTCATCGCTTCCGGCGAAGATGTCAACATCCTCGTGCTCGATACCGAGGTGTACTCCAACACCGGTGGTCAGGCTTCCAAGGCAACGCCGCTCGGCGCTATCGCTAAGTTCGCTGCGATGGGTAAGCGCGTTCGTAAGAAAGACCTCGGTATGATTGCTACCACCTACGGATATGTCTATGTAGCGCAGATCGCTATGGGTGCTGACCAGGCGCAGACGCTGAAGGCTATCCGCGAGGCTGAGGCTTATCCCGGACCGTCGCTCATCATCGCTTATGCTCCGTGTATCAACCACGGTCTGAAAGCAGGTATGGGTAAATCGCAAGCCGAAGAAGCCAAAGCTGTTGAGTGCGGTTATTGGCACCTCTGGCGTTATAACCCGCAGCTCGAGGCAGAAGGCAAGAACCCGTTCTCGCTCGACTCCAAAGAGCCGCAGTGGGATAAGTTCCAAGACTACCTCAAGGGTGAGGTTCGCTTCGCATCTGTAGCAAAACAGTTCCCGAAAGAGGCAGACGAGCTCTTCGCCGCCGCTCAAGAGAACGCTCAGTGGCGTTACAAATCCTACCTCCGCATGCTCGGCACTGCGTGGTAATATGTTGTTTAAGGAGCGCGTGCGCACGTACGCGCTCCTTAGATAATTACAATCTCGTCTTCTCTCCAAGACGCTAAACCGGAGAAAGCGCAAAGCGATGCGCTACATATTGAAAAGCGTTTACACGCTTGTAATCTGATTTCTCGAAATGTAGGAAGTTGAGAGATAGTTATTCAGAAAACAAGTAAGTAGATGCTCACGAGTGTAGAACTCGCCCACACTATTGGATGATTCTGATAGTGTGTTGGCAGATATATACACGACGCGAGTTTCTGTTTGCATATCTGATAACTAAGGCATTTCCTACAGCCTCGAGAAACGGATACAATCAGTTATTCGCGTTTTTTGTTGTATATGAATAGAGAACCGTCACTCTCCAAACGGGGCAAGCACTGCGAAGCCGTAAGAGCAGTAATTATTATTTAACCGCGCGCCAGATGCACAAATAAGTCCCAAGGGCATGGGCAACGCAAAATGAAAAAGTTTTTTATGGTTTCTCTTTTGGCATTATCAACGGTATTTGCTGCACTCGCAGGGTATGTTGACGTGAAAAAGGGAGGAAAGGTTATTGGCGGATTACAGTATTCTTATCGCTTACAATCTTCTAGTACTGGGTGTTTTGTGACAGTCAACATTACGAATCAAACGGACGAATTTGTTCGTGGCCGTATTACAGGAACTGGAACTTCACGTTCGTGTGGAGACTCCTTTAGAGTAAAACCTCATGGAAATGTAGAAGTGGTTTTTGGATGTTCAGAAACGCCAAGCGATGTGATTTTAGAATATGTATCCGTAGAAAACTAATGTTATGAGAAAAAAATGATTATAATATTTGCTTTAGCAAGTGTTATTAGTACTGCTCAAAACAATATCATCCAGATTAGTCAGGTAAATGGTAATACTACCACCTCTTCTCAAAAAGATTGTGGCTACAAAATTAATGGCATCTGTTCTTCTGAAGATATAGGAGGAGTTAGTTTGGATGAAATCAGACGAGAATTAAGAGGAGGTGCTCCCGAATTCAACCAAAATTGGGATGTCTTTGCTGATTTAACAAACTACAACAATTTCACGGTTACAGTACTTCTAAAATTTGAATACGAATCAAATAGTATTTCCGATGAAGAAACCTATCAAGTCGTTCTTCCATCAGGAGGCAAAAAAAGTATCAAATTAAAATACTGTCGCCAGAGCCCTTATTCTCTTCAGGGAATGATTGTAAGGAGATTACGTAATTAGAATTAATTTTAAAACCGATGAGCCGATGGAATATAACTGGCAATAAGAATATGATTGCACAAATTTCAGAAGTTGTGAACAGTGATGGTTACCATATTGTCACTGCAATTACAGAAAAGGGAAATACGGCAACAGAATCATACTACTATGACTCTGACCGTGATTATGCTTATGAAAAGGCCCAACAAAGAGCATTAGACAAAGATTAGTCATGGGACCAGAACAAAGAGCTCATTATCAAATGCAATTAGATGATGCACTAAAAAAGAAAAAGCGTGCATTAGTTGCCGTTTGTACACTCGGTCTTTCTGAAACACCTATCGTACGGATATTTAATGATTCAGAAGATACTAAAAATCAAATGTCATTCGGGAAAAGCCCAGTTGGGTGGATATTTAAAGTATGCTGGTTTTTACTATGGACCTTTGTAACGGCTCTGATATTTTGGATAGTGAACGTATTTAAATTGATAGATTATTCCGTATTTGTCAGTCGATTGCAAAAGAAACTTGCAACAGAATAATGGTTTCAAATCTTTTGGTACAAAGAGAGCGACCTTTTACTGAGGCCGCTCTCTTTATCTGTGCGTTCTTTGTGCTCTTATACGCCTTTTAATCGTTTTTTATCATAGGCGGTTGTTTTAATAGTTTATCATTTTCATCCCTGCTGGTGATTTTTCCACTTTTCAGGAATATGCAAATCAAAGTTGGATGCTTTCAAATGTACTACATCCGGTAGCAAGCATTGTTTGAAGCGGTTCTCGTAACGAACCAAATCTATCGTTCTTCCGCACAATGTACGTAAATTGCTTGATTGCTGGTTAGGCGGGAAGTATGCATACACTTGTTTACCGGCTTCTTTTGCCAATTCGATTGCCGGAATCATATCACTATCTGCCGAAACAACTATGGCAACATCGCAATTATCCTGATAAGCGTCAGCCACAATTTGAGTAGCGATACGCACATCAGACTCCTTTTCTTCGTACGTGTGAATAATCCGATGACAGTTATAGCACTCGAAAGACTTTTTGAGATACTTGCCCAATATCAGGTGAAAACGAGAATTTTCCTTGTTGGCTTGAAAGAAGGCATTTTGATTACGTGACTTCTCCAAATCGTACGTGCGGGCAGAGAAATATTTAACGGCAACAAGTTCCTGATTTTCTTTCATGAACATATCGAAGAACTTGACCATATCCAGCCAATAGTATTTCTTCCAACGGCGTTCAGAACGAAGTCCATAGTAGAAATTGAAGCCGTCTACATATACAATTATACGTTGTTTGTCCATTACCTTTTTAATAAAAAAGCCACCTTATTAGGAGGTGGCGGGCCGTAGTATTTTCCACCTACGGGGGATAATTTCGGTGCAAAGGTACAGCTTTTTTTTGACATATGCAAATTTTTTCGTAAAAATCGTTTAGAAAAGTGCAATTTTAGCGGATATATGTACTAATCTGCTGGTTGTTGGGTGATTTGTTGTGCTTTGAGGGATTGATAGACCATGGAACGTATGAAAGAATCGTTCGAGCACGCTGTGCGAGATAAGAAGTTGTCCAAACGGAAATAACGTTTTGGGGCGTGGGTGGTCTTGTCTATTGGAGCCTGCGGGTCGGGACGCGTGCCGCGAGTGGAAGGGAGTTGGGCTTTATAACGCTTGCGGTAGTCGATGAGCAAGGTGAGGGCTTCCTCTTTGGTGAGGTACTTGGGACGAGGCGGAAAGACAGAGACGGCGGGTGTATCTTGGGGTTTTTCGGCATCGAGGATCTCTTTGGTCATAAGGCAGGCTTGGCGGAAGAAGTTGATGTGCTCCAGTTCTGCGCCCTGCGGCGGGTTCTTCTTGTAGTCGCGCGGATTGCGGACGGCATAGGATTCCTGCACGCCTTCATGGATAATACGACCGTCATCGGCACGGTACTTTTTCATTCGGTTGATGATGCCTTTGCGTTCAAGTGCGCCGTGGATCTCACGGACAGGGTGTTCAAGGATAGTTTTTGCCATATTGTTGTTTTTTTTTGACCCACCAGACTTGGCGGACCGGAGAGCTTCCGAAGGCGGAAAACCATGCGGAAACATTATTTTGTTATGCTGTGGTAGGCTTGTAATCGGCTGAATTACGTATAAATAACATAGCAATCACCTACTAATCACCTACTAATCACCTACTATTGAAAGCTTGCGCTCTGCATGTACATAGCTTGACGATTGCAAGTTTACATGAGGGGGATAGTTGTAAATCGAGTGCAAAGATACTGCTTTTTTCTCAAATATGCAAATAAAATCAGATTTTCCATGAACTGAAGGCGATGTTCAAAGAGTGGCTCGACAACCGCAATGACGCCAAGATCACCAACGACCTCTACGAGCCGATGGTGGCTGCTATGGAGAAATGCGGTTGCGACACCTGCAAGGCTATTCTCGCAGAGAAAGACCATATCGTTAAACGCAGCCAGTGGATTGTCGGCGGTGACGGTGCTTCCTATGATATCGGTTACGGCGGACTCGACCACGTCATCGCTTCCGGCGAAGATGTCAACATCCTCGTGCTCGATACCGAGGTGTACTCCAACACCGGTGGTCAGGCATCCAAGGCAACGCCGCTTGGCGCTATCGCTAAGTTCGCTGCTATGGGTAAACGCGTTCGTAAGAAAGACCTCGGTATGATTGCTACCACGTACGGTTATGTCTATGTAGCGCAGATCGCTATGGGTGCTGACCAGGCTCAGACCCTCAAGGCTATCCGCGAGGCAGAGGCTTATCCCGGACCGTCGCTCGTCATCGCTTACGCTCCGTGTATCAACCACGGTCTGAAAGCAGGTATGGGCAAGAGCCAAGCCGAAGAGGCAAAAGCTGTTGAGTGCGGTTACTGGCACCTCTGGCGCTATAATCCGGAACTTGAGGCAGAGGGCAAGAACCCGTTCCAGCTCGACTCCAAAGAGCCGCAGTGGGATAAGTTCCAAGACTACCTCAAGGGTGAGGTTCGTTTCGCTTCTGTAGCAAAACAGTTCCCGAAAGAGGCAGACGAGCTCTTCGCTGCCGCTCAGGAGAACGCTCAGTGGCGTTACAAATCCTACCTCCGCATGCTCGGCACGCAATGGTAATAAGGAGCACGCACACATGCGCGTATATAGCAAAGCGGACACTTCGGTGTCCGTTTTGCTTTGTTTATACATCTGTCTTCTGTCGTTTCATGCGTGTCCGCTTCCTTTTATTCAAGACATGTCTCCTTATTTCGCTTCGCTATTTTCTTTCTCTGCTCCGTTTCACTCCGCAAAAATAAAGGGGAAAAGCTCTTTTTTCTTCTAATTACTTTTGGTCGGGTGTGGCGTCTTGTTCTTTCCGCTTCCTGTTTTCGGGCTTGCGGTGTAGGCAGATTACCGCAGCGCTGTCCTCCCTCTGCGTGAGGGCGGTTCGACCCTCGCGTCCGGTGTTTTTCTCTTGCATCCGCTCAATCTTGGCGGATAGAAAAACACCGCCCCGCCCGCGAGGTCTCAATGCGGGTGTAGCGTTCTTCTTTTATCCGTTGTTTATACTTTTGTTGTACCCTCCGCCACGAACCACCCTTTTGACCGAGCGATGACCGAGAGATGACCGAGAGATGACCGAGTGAAAAGTTTCGTCTTTTGATGCGGATATTATCCGTTCCGGTGTCCTGTGCGCGCTCTTTCGGAGAGCGCGATGACTTCGTCTCTTATGCGGGATACTATCCCGACTTACACGCCATCGGTATAACTCTCGGTGCTATTTCACCGAGTTATGGCTGATATTTATGCTTATTCCGTTACAATCCGCACATTTTTCTTGCTTATGTCAGATTTTTTTACTACCTTTGCAGCCGAAAACGGCTGCATATGATACAGAAACTGACAAGCATACCTACAGACGCTGAATACTTACGGGCTTTCCGTGAGAATAACAATCCATTGATAAGTCAATTTATACGGCAGAATATGGATAAATTTCTCACGGTTATCAAAAAGAGTTTTGGCATTACTTCTAGTGACACGCTGGAAGATATTTTTTCAGTTACGATAACTCGTGTTTGGGAGAATATTCAGAGTAACAAACTTACCGAGGAGAAACTAACCACTTCTCTATTCTCTTATATGATGGGTGTAGGACTAATGGTTGCGCACGAGCATACACGGAATAAGAAGATCGTATATGCAGATGTGGAAGCAAGTACTGACGATACTTCTGATGATGAATACACGGATGATGAGTTTACCAATCAATCTTTTATGCGTCCTGTCACATCAAAACAAATGTGGGACGAAGCAAGTTGGATTGACGCGGTGGAAAATCCGTATGATAGATATGTGAAAGAAGGTCATACAGAGAAAGAATGCATAGAAGAATGGAACCGTTTGACGGAAGCTTATGAGAAAAGTCAAAAGTCCAAGTCCGCGCATATTTCTTCTGCGTCTGAACCGGATTACCGTGCAAGTATTATCAAAGAAGCAGTAGATACTATGGGAGGCCCTTGCGCCCCTCTGCTCAATCTTTTCTATTGGGAGAAAAAGCCATGGGCTATCATTGCTGAAGAACTGGATTATAGTGGTGCTGATAGTGCCAAGACCCAGAAGAACAAATGCATGGGCAAATTGAAAAAGATTGTTGAAAACCGTTTGAAAGCTGTAATACTATGATGAATACCATTGAACGTACAGATAAAATTGATGCTTATTTGGCAGGAACAATGTCAGATGCAGAAAAAAAAGAGTTTGAAGGGTTACTTTTAGGCTCCGAAACGTCATTAGAAGATAGAACCAAACTTCAAGACGAAATGGAACTGCAAAAGGAAATCATTTTTGCCATACGTAGACGTGGCTTCCGTGAAATGGTCAAGAAAGATATTACGGACATCAAACAAGAGAAAGAAGAGGCTGATAAAAAGGCAGCAAAGATTACACCGTTGTACCGGCGTGTCCTTCGCGTGAGTGCGTCACTTGCTATCGCAGCATGTTTTATCGGCGTTATTATCATTGCTCCGCAGGTTAATCACTTATCAAATATTGGCGACAACGCGAACCTCTATGCTTCTGTCAATATTGAAATGAATGAGGCTTATTCCGGTCTCAAAGGTTGCAATGATGCCACAAATGCTATATTGGAAGCCAATGAACTAATGCAAAGCGGCGATTATAAGCAAGCAGACAAGATATTGGCACACGCATTAGAGCAAATGGAGCCAATTACAAGTGATGAGCAACAGGCATGGACGGAGAAAGAGGATATGCTTTATATGCGTGCTCTATGCGTCATTAAGCAACACAAACTTTATCGTTCTCGGATGTTGCTCAATGAAGTTGTCAATATGAATTCGACTCATAAAAAGCAAGCACAACAACTGCTCGATCAAATCAAAGGTCGCCAATGAAAAGGCTATGGTTCATAGTAGGATTATTTATCTGCTGCATTAGCCTGCAAGCAGAAAAACGAGCGCTTGTAATTGGTATTGGCGCATATCCTGATGTGGACTATGGCTGGCCTGTTATTCATGGAGACAACGATATTGCCTTTGCCACCGTAACATTACTTGCCAATGGCTTTAGTATATCAAAAATTGACACACTTCGAAATGAACAAGCCACCAGTCACGCTATTGGCGAGGCTTTCAAAAAATTGATTGCAACGGCAAAAACGAACGATGTCATATATATTCATTTCTCCGGGCACGGTCAGCAGATAACGGATTTGGATGGCGATGAAGAGGATGGTTACGATGAAGCATGGGTAGCGTATGATGCGTTGATGGAACCAACTCCGAATTATCATGGCGAGCACCATATTACTGACGATCAGTTAAATGCTTGGTTGAAGCAATTACGGCAGAAAGTAGGAACAAATGGAAGAATAATAGTTGTTTCCGATGCTTGCCATAGTGGAACATCCACGCGTGACATTACAGAGCCGACGGAAATACGCGGTGCTTATTCCAAGTTTGAACTAAACGGCATCAAACATCCGTACAAAGAACAACGCACAATAGAATGGATAAGCATTAGCGCATGTGCTGACAATGAATGTAATCGCCAGCATCGTCTTTCTGATGGCAAACAATGCGGATCTCTGACGTATGCTCTTTATCTTCTTCGTGACAATCTTTCAACTATTGTTGCTGACCAACTTTCCGCACTGCTTAATAAGACTATCAACGAATTAGTCAAACGTCCGCAAACGCCATTGGTAGAACTTCCGAATACGAACAACATATATCTATTTGAATGAAACGCCTACTCCTTATTATATTGTTTATAGTTGGTTCTATATCTTTCTTCGCTCAATCCAGAGAACAAAAACTGCGAGAGATAGAACTGAAGATGCAAGCTGTAGAGAAATTGTCTGACAATGAGATTGCGTATTGGTCTGTTATGCCCGAAATAGTAGAACTAATGGAACAAGCAGAACGGGTAGATACTACCTATGTACGTATGCTAACTCGGCTTGGACACTATTATTTTATACAAACGGATTTGCATAATGCGGCTAAATATCTCGGTAGGGCTTATAACATAACTACTCGAAACAAAACTCTCTTCCACCAACTTACTCCCACTAATTTTCTTGAAACAGCAATAGGGTATTCCTCCGCGTTACATCATCTGGATTCATGTGCAAAAGCAATACATGTGATAACATTCACATCTAATTATCTCCATTCTCTAAATAATGACTACTATCTTTGGCAAGAATTAGAAACATACGCTCAATTGGCGGATTATTATAGTAAGCAATGGTCAAATTGTTATAACAAAGATTCTGCGCATTATTACGTAAACAGAGCCGTTTCTGGAATATCAAGGGTAACGAGTTCGTCTGAGGTCGATATTAGAAATGAACGTCATCTTAGATGTGAATGCGCAGAAGTCTTGATGTATGTAGGTGATAGTCGGAAAGCACTAGATATTATTAAGAATGAAGTATCAAAGATTAATGAAAATAATCCATCCATGGAGGATGGTTTACTAGCAAACGTTTATTCCGAATGTCAATTTTGTTTGGGGAACTACACGGAGGCTATGCGCTTTGCAAAGATTCGCTTGGATCAACGGAAAAATGTAATTAGAGATGCATATTTCGTTATGTCAGAGCATGAGCGGAATAGTATGTCGCAAGTATTTGTGGAGAAAGACTTATTACTCCCTCGTTTGCTTTCTTCCGTTATATACACCGAGGACTATTCTATAATGGGCGAGATATACAACTATGTTCTTTTTGTTAAGCAACTGCAATTGCGTACCACAAAGCAGGTAAATGATGCTATTCGGCAAAGCGGAGATAAACAATTACTTGCTAATTTTAATGAATATAACAGTATAAGGGCACAACTAGCACATTCTAATCCGGCAATTTCTATAAATCGAGATAGTTTGCTGGCAAGACAGGAGAGTATAGGTAGACTACTTTCATTACATAGTAATCAGTTAATAACTTCGGAAATTGTTACATGGCGGGATATTCAAAATAAGCTTGGCAACGGAGAAGCAGCAATTGAATTTGTGAAATTTGATTTGTTTGAGAAAGAGGAGATTGTAGATTTGGATTGCTACGTTGCAATGGTTATAACCCAACATTGCAAACAGCCACTCCCTTTCCTAATAACTACAGAACGATATCTTACTCAATGGAAAATAGAAAATTTGTGGGATTTACATGGATACAATGAATATGGAAATGATATTGCTAAATGGATATGGGCAGATATGCTCTACTATTTTGATCGTCAAGGCATAAACAATATATATTTTGCACCGTGCGGCGTGCTGAATCAAATTGCCATTGAATCGTTGCCGTTTGACAAAGAGAGCACGGTTAGTTATCACTACAACCTTACTCGCCTGTCATCTACGCGCGAATTGGTCAACAAGCATAACCTTCATCCCGATAAATCAGCTGCGTTGTATGGTGATTTGTTCTATCGGGCATCTGCCGAAACAATGCAGCAAGCCACAACCCGTAGTGCGGTAGGTATTTTGCCTTATTCCAAACAGGAGATAAACGACATAAGCCTACTTTTGTCGGGCAAGCAGTACCATGTTAATAGGCTTTCTCAAAAGCAAGGTACAGAAGCCTCTTTCAAGTCGCTTAGCGGGAAAAGCCCTTCGATATTGCACCTCTCTACTCATGGATTTGTCAATCGCCCCATTGAAGGCGATGCCATGCAGCGAAGCGGACTCATCATGGCTTATGGAGCACGCGCATGGGAAGGAAAGTCTGTACCGAAAGATACTGAAGATGGAATACTTACCGCCGCTGAAATTGCCACTTTGGACTTATCAGGCACAGATATAGTAGTGTTGTCCGCTTGTAATACTGCATTGGGTGAGGTCACTACGGAAGGTGTATGGGGATTGCAACGAGCATTCAAACAAGCAGGAGCACAAACAATAGTCATGTCACTATGGCAGGTCGATGATGAAGCTACGGCTGTCTTTATGCAGTATTTTTACGAAGCACTCCTAAAAGGAAGACAAACATTAGCCAAGGCAGTATCCATTGACGTGGAGATTGCGGAACATATCTTCAATTATCCGCATGATGCTTTAGCCACAGCCCAACGTCGTATGCGTCAGCATCCCAAATACTTTGCGCCCTACTATTGGGCGGGATTTATTGTGGTTGACTAAAAATATCACATAGGAAGGTTACTTTTTGCAAAAAAATGTCATATAGTAATAGAGACAAGTAACGGAGAGTGCCGAAAATCCGGAAAAGAGTAGGCATAAACCTACATACTAATCTTTTATATGAGTATATGGAGATACCATAAAATGCAGCAACTTTTGCCCAAAGTTCGTATTGCTGCTGATAATGAGTGCAGAAAGTATATTTTTATATACCAATGCGATTTGTTAGGATTTCACACGATTAAGCCTGAAGAAATGACACTCGAAGAATTGGAGAAGATATGGGAAGTATATGAAAAAGAATGCAATAGTTCCGATCCTAAAAAATGGTGGAACAATAGAGAGATAGAGCTTCGAGAAAAGATTGCTGAGTGCTCTAATTTGATTGAGCGCATCAGACGACATTATGGAGGCTGGAGCAAAGTTCCAGATGATATTAAAAGAGCATATTATTTCAATCCCCTTTTCGACGAAGATAGAAAGGCTGGTATGTTCCGGTCTAAAATGACAGACCTAGATAATCATTTAATCAGGTTGAGGCTCTTTGTAGAGCACCTATAAAGTCTTGCCAACATCACAGCAACAAAAGAATGATACTTTGAACAAATACAAAGGGTGATAATATGATAAGATTAAAAACAGAATATCAAACAAAAACTTTATATAGACTATTAAAAAAAATAGCGCAACGTTATAATAATAAGGGTAAATGTTTAGAAAGGAATGCCGAGTTATTAAATGAAATAGGTTGTGTGCTAACCAAAGGAGAGTGGGTTATTTCAGGGAAAGAAGAACTCGTACAAACAATCCGAAGAAGACTTGAGGAATACCATCCCTATTTGAAAAATCCGAATTATGTTGCTTCGAAAATAGCAGTCAGCATTATAGGGCAAATGCAAAATAACAGTACATGTCACAAAAGAGTATTTACAGACATTAAAGATTATTTGTAAATCTATGAATATCTATTATTTAAACTAAAATATAGCCATGGAAAGTTATTTGGTCATAAAAAATAAATTGAATGAGTCGTGTGTTTGTTCTGGTATTCGGCGATCTTTAGGGAAGTGGGACAAAACTGGAGGAAGTATTTCTATAGGAGGCTTCCGGATTGTTAATCATGTTGCTGGGAATATGACTTCTATCGAGAACCTCCTTGATTGTCAATTTTCTGCAATAGGTTGTCCGGCTGTTATTGTAATGTCAGTTGAATTTGAGAATAATAGGTATGACTTATTTTGTACTGAGGGAAGCGAAGACGTGTGCTGTTTAGTAAATAGTTGTTTTGAGATTGGCGCCAAAGAAAAGGATATTATCAATAATTACAACCGATATGCGTTGAAGAAGTTAGATATGAACGCTTCGGGCTTTTGCTATTTTTTGCTATTGTATTTCGGCTTTGCTTCTGAGAACCATGCGCCGCTTAATAGAGTTCCTCTTTGCCATACCGCTCAATTTCATGACTTGTTTGGAAACTGTTTGGCTGTTGATAGTGTATATGTGATAGATAAAAGTGTAATTGAGAAAGATGTTCAAACCATAGAAGCTATAGATCTAGCAAAATCGACAGCTCACCGTATTAGGTTTGATAGGAGTGGTCTAAGTACAAGATTTGACAAGGGTTATTTATGCGCTAGTTCGGTGACCATAGTCTCTCCTATAAAATGGACTAAATCAGATATTGGTCGTAGTGACGATGGGATATATAAACGATTTTATGGGACTCAAAGCACCTCAAAAATTAAATTCTCATTAGAAGGGTTCCTATGTTTATACAAACTAAGGTTCTTTGAACAATGTGAGAGTTTAGGAATACCTTTTAAGTTGATTTCAGAAGGCGAATATGAGTTTATGGGGGATTTGAGGTTGCCGACAACAGAAGAGGAAGTCAAAGACGAAGATTGGTATGAACCTGATTTTAATTTAAGTGAATGGTAAGTAATATGATTGATATAGTAGAACAACAAGAACAATGTTCTTCTTTGAAGACAGCAGAAGAGTTCGTTCATTTGTATGAAAAAACTCGCCGCTTGCAGCAACCGATGGACCTCATAGAAGAGTTAGTTGATGGCACAATGAACATGAATCATTATCGGTTATATGCCGGCAACCGCTACATGGATTGCTATGCCAGCAGAAGCAAACCGATGATAGAATTCGCTTTAGAGCGAGTGTCGGAGAAATTGCCATATTCGGATCGGAATTATTTTCTAGCTTTGGATCTATGTCATAATCTCACCGAAGACTACTTTGCCGCCAAGGTTCATTGCTACCCCGATTACGACAAAGGCATAATTTCTTTTGATATTAGGTACCAATCCTTAGTTCCACAGATGCCGGAAGACTTGGATTACATGATTGATGGCGTACTTATTTTGGCTGGTATCGTTATGGATGGGGTCGATGATATAATCGAACGGCTAAAATCAGAACAAGAGAACAAACCAAATCCCCTTAAGCATTATGAATAAGTATTAGGGAAATAGATAATTCACAATTTATGAAACAATTTTGAGCGGAAGGGTTACCTTTCGCTCTTTTTGTGCATTAATAAATGTAAGACAAAATAATAATCCTTTAAAAGTTGCGCACGACACGAAATAGTGCATGAGTTATGATTCTTGGAATATTAGGTTTAGCAGCATTTGCGGCTGGTGGGTATGGTTTTAAGAAACTTAATGATTATGCCGGTGATTCTCTCGGGAGAGACAAAACTTGCTCGTGTTGTGGTCATAAAGGTTTACGTAAAGTTGGTACATCCGGCTTTTATGTAAACGGCAAACTGCAATCTGAATGGAAATGCATGCAGTGTGGGAAAAAATATACTACATATTCTTAATACGTAAATACTATGATTGGTTTAGGAATTATCATAATGATTGTCGGCGGAGGAATCTTCGCTATTGGTGAGGGGCAGAGTTGCCTATATATGCTTATCGGTACAGCTATTAACTTTACCGGCATAGGTATACTGATGAGTGCCTTCTAAATAATGACAAGTTATAGGTTACTTTTGAGTAACATGAGTCATTAATAGTAAAGAAACAATAATAATCTCAAAACAAAAACAACTATGGTAGTCCTTGGAATTATCTTAATTATCGTCTTCTTGCCGGAAATCATTTCGGGTATAGTAGTAGGAGCTCTTGGCTTGTTTCAAGTTATTGGAGGTCTCATTGGCGCAATGTTTAGTGTTTTTAAATAATCTTTAAAAGTTGCGCACGACACGAATTAGTGCTAACAATTATGTATGCTTTAATTACCGGACTTATCGCTTTCGCATTGTGGTATTTCATTTGGGGAAGAAAGGGGGAATAGTATGTTATTGGCAATGATTTTATTCATCATCTGTGGCATTATCATTATGAAAGTCATAGACAAACTATCAGGAAAATGAAACCTTCTTTTAAAACAACCACCCTCATTGCCGCAATCGGCATGAGTATCGCAGCTATCTTCTTCTTGGCTGAATTTGCCATGGGCCGTACAATTAGTATGGCATACCTCACAATCTTTTCAATGCCTGAACGAATTGCGCGTCATGTGTTCTTCGCCATCCAACTTCTAAGTGCGGCTATCTTTTTCTTCGGAGCATATCGCTTCCCTAATCAGATGCCGAAACGAAATGGCTGGTCAATACTTGTTCTATTGATGACATTATTTATGCTATGCAGCGAATTAGTCTGTGTTATTGGAGAATTAAATCTGTTATCCTTTGAACGTCCGGTTTACTATTTTTGGTATAAATTTATGGTGCCTGTTGTTGTAGCCGGCGCATTATGGTTTTGCTATGCTAAATCCGAAAACTCCACTTCCGGAATGGTTGTACGATATTTCTCTTTGGCTGCTTCTGTGATTTTTATGACGTATTTGTTGTACTATGCAGGTCTCTGCATTTGTTGGTATTTTAACATTATAACACATATAGACGCAATGCCTAAATTCAATAACTTCTTCTTTATGCTCGCGTTAGCCAATGCAATAGCCGTGCTAATAACTATTCTTATACACAAACAGAACGAGGAAAAAGATAAGGAAAGTTTAGCGACCATTAAAAATCAAGTGACTTGGGGCATCCGATTTGGGAAGATTCTATTAATAATTTATCTGGTAAGTTTCATAGGTGTTATTTTTCTTATGGTTATTGATCACTCTCCTCAATATGTAGAAGACATTTTTGTTATTTCATTTCTCTCCATCCCTGTATTCTGTGGTATTATACTTGTTTTTACTGGCGATATTCTTCGTAGAGTGTATGATGTCATTATAAGCAAATATCAATTTGTCTCTGGTATTTATACTACAGGATGGCCCATTATTGATGGAGCGTCCACAGATACGCAACCACGAAGGAGGGAAATTATAGATCGTCCTCTAAAATCCGACACTCCAATTGAACGTGAGACGAGTTCTGTTCCATCAGCTAACATTAGCGAGATAATCACTCAAAATGCTGATAAACTAAAAGGCATAAAATTAAAAGAGGGTGCAATCATCCCTAATTAAAATATATAAACTATGAGACCTTTAATCACTTTTGCACTCACCGCAGTGCTCACAATCACATTTGCTTCGTGCAACAAACAGCAAGAGTTAATTAATCAAGAAGCGCGCTGGTTTACGTCTTCGACCGGAGACTATGCCTGTGACATTCTATCCGATTCCGTGGACATCGACAGACTCTTTCCTAAAGAATATTTAGTTGACCCTGAAGGAGACTTAATGGATTTATGTTCTCCGAGCACCTCCACCAAGCAATGTGTCCTATATAAAGGAGATAATTCCGAAGCTATTAAAATCGCAGACTATTATAACGCCTTAATTATTTTCACAAATCTTTATAGTGACAACGAAACAGCAGGACGTTTCGGAGAAGATGATGAGACGGTTTATGCAGCTGTGGCTGATAGTATTGCCGCGTTGGATTGTTCAATCATAAGAAATACTGAATTAAGGCAAATAGTACGGCGCATACAAAACGCGATAAAATCGTATGTGCTTTATATGCCAAAGAAAAGTTACGACAATGTAGATCAAGCGACACAAGCCTTATTCACATTCTTGAGACGTGAGACGGATTCTATTATGGAGAATACCCGTGATGAATATATCTCTTATAACGAGCGAATGCCCTATACCAATAATTTTGATTCAATAGTCGCTCTAAGAGGGACATCTGACAAAGCTTACCAACAAGAATTATTGACCAAATTGTTTCTTTCCCAAAATCCGGCAGAACGACACATGTATGCCATTGAGTTTGCGCACTCCGATTCAACCAATGCGCATTTCCTCATTGGTGCAGCGGTGCTTAATCGAGAGTTCGTAGAAACACGTCAATATAGTCCGTATCTATCGGAGATGTGGCGGACATGGCGTGCTAGCATGAGCACGTTAATGGGCGCTTCATCATGGTCTTATATTCCCAACTCTCTGTATAATGCCAAGCGCAGGCAAGTCGCTGAAATCATTATCAAGCATATAGAGGCATATCCCAATGACATCTTGGCACAAGGTGTTTTAATCGACCTGGCAGGAATTGATAATATCTCCCGTCATGGTTCATACTTTGGCAACGCTTCCATATTAGAACAGATGACAATGTTCCCCGAATGGGATAAGAGTAAACGCATTGCGAAATAGAATAAGAAATGCTACTATGAAAACCAAACTCCTCATTTGTGTCGTTGCTATCTTAGCGCTCATAAGCTGTACTAAGCAACATACTCAAACAACCGACGAGAATATCGATGTTGTTAAGATTTATAACATCGTGATCTTAGATCGAAGTGCTTCTATGTCTCCTCTCCGAGAAGCAGCCGTTCATGGCTATAATGGTATTTTGGAAGTAGTTCGTAACGCACAGGAACAAAATGCTATCGAGCAACAGAACTATATCACTTTGTCGTTTTTTAACGATTCCGTGACGAATGTATTCGACTGCGATACTATTCAGAGTATCCCGAATTTATTGCTCGATGATTATAGGCCGCAAGGAAATACTGCTTTATGGGATGCTATAGGCATTTCACTGGAGTCACTCAAAGTTAGGTTAGACAGCCTCGAAAATGCGACGGCAGTTGTTACCATTATCAGCGATGGTCTCGAAAATGCCTCTAAGCACTATTCAATTTATGATGTGACGGACCGCATAGATGCTCTGAAAGGTCAAGGAGTTATGTTTGTTTTTATGGGTACAAACCAAGATGTAGCACAGACGGCCGCTTCTATGCACATAGACAACTATAGAGTATTCGAATATACCGCAGACGGAATGAAAGAGGCATGGCAAAGTGGCATAGACGCTTCGGCTGATTACTATGAGCGCATGTCGCAATACAACAAAGACACCAAGGGAATGTCTAAGCAAGAACGCAACGACTATTACCGCGACAGAAACAAAGAAGATGGTTGGTTTAAATGATAAATAATATGTCAGAAGAAAATAGAGTTTGTCCATATTGTAGAGGTCACAAAGATAAGTTAGAACTATTGTGCTATTATTCTAATGAGAATATCATGTGGTCTGACTATAGGCATTTGTTACCTCAAGTTGCTGTTCCTTCTTTGGTTCAGAAGTGTCCGCATTGTGGGAAATATTACATTATCAAAGCGAGCCACGTACTTATTAAAGATACGGCTGACTTTGAATTTGTTGATCCTGTCGGTTGGAACTATTTTAGTCAGTCCTATGAGGACTATTCAAAATTAGAGAAAGATGATGTGGTTGATTACAACCATCGTCTTCGTATTTTGGGCGCGTTTAATGACGAGTTCAGACGCATACAAAATCCACCGGTTCCAACAGAGCAAGGTTTTCATATATTCAAGGATAACATGCTTCATCTAATGGAATATTTTTCGGATCCATTAGATAGAGCAGAAATGTACCGAGAAATTGGATTGTTTGAAGAATGTTTCAAGCAACTCGATATGGTGGATGATGAAGGGAACGAATCCAAAAGGGGCTACAAAGAAACCATCTTTAACTTTGCCAAACAAGGAAATGTCAGTCCCTTTGGGTGGAGAGCGGAATAATTTTATATAAAGACTAATCATGAGAGCGTGGAGTTTATTTCTCCTCGCTCTTTCTTTCACACTACTTTACTATTGTTTCTGAGGTTAAAGCATTGCCCGAAAAATGACACGTATATAATATTTGTCACTCTCTTTCGATCCCGATATGCGAACAATGTAGCGTAAATTGCTCAACTCGCTATTCGCGATAAAAAACACATAAATTATGCATTTTTTTAATAAATAATTTGCATTTATTAAGAATTTGTTGTATCTTTGCAGCGAATTTAACAAAAAGTCAAGGGATAGTATTCCCCGCACTACAGAACAACGTAATGAAAAATTTAAGAAAACAAACTTGGGGCGAGACCCTGAAATTTGAAAATACAAGATTAGATACGGATAATGGGTAAAGCCTATCGGGGATTCCGTATCTGGTAAGTTCTGCTGCAGCGGGGACTAAGGACGAAAGTTCTGAGTTTCCGCTGTTTTTTTTGTGAAAAATGAAGAAAAAATGAAAAAAAATGATCGGAGTATATGAAAATTGAAAAATTTACGGTATATATACATGTGAGAAGCAAAGACAATGCATAAAGCAACTTATTGCGTTTTGCATAAATAACAATATTATTAACTAATACTTTTATTCCTATGAAAGAAGTTAATTTAACTATGGAGGAGTGGCAACGCTTAGCAGCCACTACTCCGCTGGAAAGGAAAAGAGCCTTGGGACAGCTCAAGCGATGGGTGCATTTCCAAATCATCCGTCGCGGATTCAGTCTTGAAGAAGGGCCTTTCTCCTGTGCAGCAATGGGCGGCTATGCCGTCGATGTGATTAGTGATGAGTGTCAGATGGCACTGTTCTGCGGCGAATGGCACTGGAAACCAACATGGCAACTCAGAACGATGCTCATTAACATCGCCAAGAGTAAGATGAGTCACATTATCGAGAAGTATTACGAGCAAGGTCAGCTCGAATTCTACCTGATTAGTGACTATGACGAAGACCGTGAAGCTATTGAAATGGGTATTGCAGCTCAGTGGAAATGGGAAGCTGAGATGCGCGAGAATGGCTACGAGATAGCCAGAAAAGAAGTCGCAAAATACCCGGAACTGTTAGCTTATCTGGATGCTATGTTCAATGACGACTCATATATTGGTATTGCAGTCGCCATGAACACGGACGTAGAGACAGTTTTGAGACTGGAAAAGAAACTCCTGAAGCTGATTGCAAAGCAGAAGGCTAAATAAAATGAAATAGGGGCCCGCAAAGGGCTATACACCAAGCGGGCTCCTCTTTTATATAGTTAACATTTATTAATTTAATAGGGGAGAAAGTTACCCCATAAAAACAACTATGGTAAAAGGAACTAACCTAATTGACAGGATTGATACTATCCGGGCCAACTCAGTATCGGAAAAAGAATTCGAGCAGACCTGGGGGGAAAGCCTAGATAGGAAGGTAAAAAAATCGATGGATCGCTGGGAAGAGCTTTTGGCTCAGGCGAAAGAAACCATCAAAGTTAATAACCATTAAAAAATTATATGCTATGGCAAGAATCTATAAATAGGGATTGAACCCTTTAGCATTAAATGAAAAAATTGTATAACCTAGTAAAAATTTAAGAAAATGACTGGCAGAACTTTATTAGCCCATAGAGGCTTTAGAAACAACAAAAATGCGCAGAAGGCTGCTGAACGTAGTTGGCGCAGAAAACGATATAGATGCTCTTGAAGATAACAAAGAGTATTTGACCGGAGGGCTCGCACAATTCTCGTGCGAGCCCTCTTATTTTGGCAAACCGCAAGGTTTTGTTAGGCTTGGATATCCATGAATGCGCATTCACTTTCAAAGCCGAGCATAAATCCTTCGGTTATGAAAACTAAAACTTTAACTTCTGCGCAACTTACAGAGTTGCAGCATTGTATCCAACGGATCAACGACATCCTTGGATTGTCTATCACTATTGCGGATCCGCATACTCCGCACCGTTCTCATTCTGGTTCACGTAAGCGCACTGCGCACCGTGTTACTACAGCAACATTCACGTATCGCTGGCTCTCCACAGCTCCACAGCGCATTACGACACTCTATCAGCACCTTCTCCGTGCTCAATGGATTGCATCGGACACTAACCCCGATGATTTCTTCTCTCTGTTTGAAGGAAAGGATTCGCATGCCCGCATCAAGTGGACGGGTTCTAATCTCCAGCTATCGTACCTGATTCGTGTCCTAACGGATCAGAGTTATATCACCACTCCGCAAGGAATCGGCAAATGGACTTGTGTCTATAATCATTTTGTGGATAAGAACAACCGCCAACTGCCCAAACTGAATAGCCTCCATGTACCGATAAAGTCAAAAATGGCTATTGAGCAGTTAGCGGAACTCCTTAACCCGCACCGCTAAAAGCAACGGCAGTAGTAGCGGCAAGTTACAAAAACTTTTTGAGCAGTAAAAATCAAGCTTCGAAAGGAATTCAGCAGCAATCAGCTGCAATTATAAATTTACTTGCCGCTACTTTATGCAGTATTATTATAGAAACGCGTCCCGAAAAGACGGGGCTACCAAACAACTCCAATTCGATAAGTTTAACAATTAAATACATTACTGTTATGAAAGCGAAACACATCGTCAAAATCGAAATCAAATGCCAGAGTGCAGATGAGATGCTGAAAGCGAAATCCGCCGTCCTTTATCATCTGGAAACGCTCAATCCGGAATTCCAAGCGAACGAGAATGTACTCACGGTAACCGTTCCTCCGCTTGACTCGAAACTCTTCTATCCGGATGAAGCATGCAAAATCATCCATGACACATTGGCGCAGTCGCTGACTTTTGTTCACGAATGGACATGTACTCTCCATAGTATCAATTAACCCTATTTATTAATCCTCAAAATTCAAACAATTATGAGTAAGTTTAATCTTGAAATCCCGTTCACGGATTTCCGTGGAAAGGTTTGCTCCCATTCCAAAATCATTTTCAAGAAGGTGCGTCAAACGAATTTCACAAGCCAGATTTGTAATCCTCGCACCAAGCCGTATTCCGAAAACGAATTGGCTCGCCAAAACAAGTTCAAAACCGCTGCTGCGGCTGCCAAGACCGCACTGGCTGACCCTACTACTCGTGCTACGTACGAGGCTGATTTCAAAGCGCAGACCAAGTACCAGACCTTATACGGTTTCGTGCTCGCCAGTGAATACGCGAAGCTTAACTCTTAACCATTTTCCCCTCTCATGTGGCTTAGAGGGTATCGGGGAAGCCCTGCAAAGGGCAACCCCATAGCCACGCAAACCATGGGAAAAGTAGCTTTTGAAGATCCCGTACACCACATTTCGGGGAAGATTTCTCGCAAGTACCGCACGTGCTACAACTACCGCAGATGGAGCGGCCGCAAGTACACATCCGTACATGGCGACCGTACCACTCCGGCAAGTACCGAGGAACTGAAGGTACGTGCTAAGTTCAAGGTTGTTCGTCAGGCAGCTCTCGAACGTTCGATGGACTTGTCGCACCTCACGTACGACCAGATGGACTTCATCGAGGAGAAGAAGACCCGCCCGAACTTCAAGTACACAACCTATAAAGGTTGGCTCTTTGGCAAGGCGTGGAAGTGCTACAACGAGAGCACGAACACGGTGACCATGCCGGAGCGTCTGAAGACCATCGGATAAGTTAACGCCCGCGTGGGCTACAACTCACGCGGGCAATTTTTAAACAAATCTAAATACAAACAACTATGAGCCCTTTAGAAATTATTCTTTCTGTCCTGACCGCCGTACTGGGTAGCACATCGCTTGTTGAGATCTTTTCGATACGGGCATTGCGCAAGAAAGCGCAAGCAGATGCAGCTGGTCTTACGGACCAAGTTCTCATCAATCGAATCAACTTTCTGGACGAGCGTCTTACCGCTTTGGAGAAGAGAGCCTGTTTCCGAGAGAACTGTAAACAACGAATGTAAAACCTCTAAACAATCCAATCGTTATGCGCACAATCAATTCTATCATCATCCACTGTACTGCCACCAAACCGTTGGCGCATATCAATGTGAACGATGTGCGCCGGTGGCATCGGGAGCGTGGCTTTAGTGACATTGGCTACCACTACCTCATTCTGGTGGACGGTACTGTCGAAGTGGGCAGACCTCTCTCCGCCGTCGGAGCACATTGCAAAGGGCATAACGCCCACAGCATAGGCATCTGCTATGTCGGCGGACTGAATGACAATGGCAAACCTGCTGATACACGCACACCGGCACAACGTGAAGCCATGCGCTCCTTGCTCACATCTCTCAAACACCGATTCCCGGATGCAACCATTCACGGACACCGTGACTTTTCAGCCAAAGCCTGTCCCTGTTTTGACGCAACGGAGGAATATGCCTACCTGTCCGTTGAACAGGGTTCCCCCAATATGGATTCTGTGAAAATGATTCCTTTTATTGCTATACTTATCACGCTATGCCTCTTGTTCTTCTGTCCTTCCTGCAAAACAGTCACTCCAACCGTCACCACTCCACACAATGACAGCATCGTCATTCGTAACATCTATCACCACGATAGCGTATACCTCCACGATAGCATGGCAGTAGCAATAATGCGAGACACGGTGTATATTCACAAGTGGCACACGGACATCCGTTATTCCATAAAGCACCATACTGACACTATCTACCAAGACAAAGAAACACTCATTACTCTGCCACCCGAGAAATACATCCCTCCTTTCTATCGTTGGTGTACCCGAGTCCTCATCTTTGCTATTTGCTGCATTCTCGCATACCTCGTTCTCCGTCTTGTCATCAAATACTATACGCTCCGTTAGTCTCTTTTCTTTTGAGCTTTTCCCCTTTAATAAGGTGCTCTCTACGTTCGCGGGCTTGTTGGTGCGGTAACCCGCAAGAGACATGTCTTGAATAATAAGAACCGGCCAGCGTATGACCGCCATAGGACAGAATGTATAAACAATCATAGCGGAAATAGATTCCTGCTATGATTTCTATACGCGCAGTTGTGTGCGTGTTCCTTAATATCACAACGCTGTGCCGAGCGTGCGTAGGGTAGTCTTTCCGCCCCTGTGCCATTCTCCTGTGCGGCGGCTCCGAGCCCGTCTGCCTCTTTTTCGGGAACTGCTTTGCTACTTAATCGAAGCGCTCCCCCTTGAGGTATTCTTGAAACAGGGTGGGAACCTCGCAAACGAGTTGCGAGGACGTGCCCGCCCACCCAAGTTCCAGACTACCCAAGGGCAATAAGGAGTTCTATGTCCTTGCAGCGGTGAGGGCTGCTTCGGACTCGCGCGGCGTACTTACTCCTCATACCGTCCCCCAGACGCTATTTCGGTACGCCTGTTCCGCTTCATGTTTCGCTTCTGTAGCAAAGCAGTTCCCGAACGAAGCTGCGGAATTGTTTGCAGCAGCGCAAGAAAATGCACAGTGGCGTTATAAGAGCTACCTGAGAATGCTGGGTACAGCTTGGTAACCGGAGAGGCTCCGGAGCCAAATAGCCATGCGGGTACGCGCATGCGTATATAATAAGGAGAGGCATCCATTCGGGTGCCTCTCTTCGTTTGGATGACTACGCTGGAGTGCCTGCGGTGGTCGAGTGCGGCTTCGCCGCGCTTAACCGTTGTGGGCGGCGTCGTACTCTGCGCCGCAGACCTTCCGTCGCGGGCAAACCCCTCGTATAAGTACCAAAACTCCGTTTTAGTAGTAAATACTCGGGGCAGCTCCGCTCTCCCCAGGGATTAAAAATCCCCGGGGGCCCCAAGGTTAGCCTTGGTGGGCGGCGTCGTACTCTTCGCCGCACACCTTCCACAGGTACGCAGTCATGGTCTTTTTGCCGGTGGCGAGGTCCTTCTGGGCGATGAAGTCCAGTTGGTCCTGCGAGATCTTGTTCAGATCCTTCCGGCGGCTTGCTACCATCGCGCGCACCTCGGTGAAGCGCTCACGGAGCGCCAACTCTTTGGCAGAGGGCTGCGTGCTACGGCTGTACTCGCCTACGGCGTAGATACGCGTGCAGTCCGGGTTGGACGTCGGCGCTACACGGTGGGTAGCCAAGAGTGCGTTACTGTGCTCGCTGTGAGGAGCACCTTTCTTCGGACGTTTGCTCAGCAGACCTGATACAAACTCGATTCCTTTCATCCATTTTACAATTGCCATAATAGTTCGGCGTTTGCCGAACAGACCGCCCATCGGGCTGACAGACCGTTCACTTACGTTCACTGTCAGACCGTTTCACTGACAGACCGCTCGTTTCACTCACTGACAGACCTAATTGCATCTGTTCGGACCCCTACGCCGTGAGGGGGTTTAAAAAGTTAGTAAGTAGATGTTGTTTTCGTGGCGTTCTGCCGTCAGCCTTCAGCCGTCAGGTGGACGCTACAGCTTCTTGGAAGCATCGTAGGTTTCAATCGTCTTGGTGACGATGGTGCAGGTGGTGTCGCCTCGTTGGTAATACTGGCTCTGCGTGGTGATGGTCCTGGTGACGTTGCAGGACTGGAGCCCCAAGGCAATCGCCAGACATGTCAGCACAGCCGTTAGGGCCGTAGCGACAATCTTGTAAATCTTTTGCTTGTCCATGTTTTTTTTCTTTTTTTAGGTGGTTTCTTCCATAATATCTGCCGCCTCTCCTGCCGGCAGATAACTATTCCTGTGAAGTCTGTAGAGGATGCTGCCGTCGCATTGCTTGTACGCCCGCAACACATAACCTCGTTTCTTCAGCCTTTTCTTCAATGCTTTGATGTCCGTTCCCGGACGAATTATTACTCTTGCCATATGTTAACTTTTACGACTCATTTACGACTCATTTACGACTCATTCACGAAAAACAGCGGACCTTTTTCAAAATCCGCTGCAAAGATAGTTCAAAAGTGAACAATGTGTTCCTCGGAAGGTGGAAATTTATATAAAAAACTATATTTTCCCCTCCTGAGAGCCTGTTGGTAGTACCATCTCAGGCAGTTGTTTACTCGGATGACGGGTATTCCGTTCTGTTGCGCAACCATAAGCCGTGCACATTCAGCGGATGCACCTTTGTCTCTCGTAAGGAAATAATCATCCACCACGGCTTGATTGCGTACTTCTATCTGATGCCGTTTCTCCGACATCCGGTACTCATTCGGGTCCCGTGCCAAATATGGTACATCATATAACGGATAGTCCATTTGCCTTGAAATTTAACGGTTTCACATCTTCTAACTGGAACGCTTCAGCGGCTTGGACGGTGTAGATGCCGTAGCGGTTGTAGTACTTGGCACTAACCATCTTAAAATTCGCCATCATACTCTTGATATGCTCGGTTCCGTTCCAATTAAAAGGCATCGGCACGCAGTCTTTGATGGCGTAATACGGATGATCTTTGATGGCTACACCGCGCAGTTTCTGCTCCCACAAGGTAACGTAAATCTGCCGTTGCCGTTGCAGCGGAATAGCATTCCATTGCTCCTCGGCAGGTCGTATCATCCGTTCGTTTTGCGGAGCGATGTAGGGCTTTAGCAAATCGAGCATAACCGCCCAACTTCTACGCTTCTTCAGTATGTCGTCTAAAGCTTCCATAAATTTAATTTTCAAAAAAAGTAGTGGGGTGACATCCTCCGGGGAGATTATAGAGGGGTATATATAGCGTGTATATCTATGCAGGGTGTCACCCTACTACGTTTCTTTTTTATTCTTTTGCTACTTTTCTTTTTGTTCTTTATTCGGCATCTGTCAATATATCCGGACGATGCCATCGTCCGCTCTAATCGACGCAAACCACCGTGAACTCCACGCTATCCGGCTCGATGTTCGGGTGCGTCTCCGGGAAGGCATCCTTAATCGCTTTCAGTGCTTTGGTGATCGCCGCCGATTTGGCTTTGAGCACGGTCTGCTCGGCACTCTTTTGCCGGAACGCCACACCCTCTGTCATCGTGTATTTCTGCGGCTTTCCAACGATGTCAAACACTGGCGTTACATCCAATGTGTAGTGATGTCCCTCGTGGTCAAACTTACCACTCGTCTCGCCTTTCTCTTCCAACTTCTGCTCAGCCAACTTCTTGGCTTCCGGCTCCAACTCATCCACCCGCGCCTTGCACGATTCAATAAGTTGTTTAAGGACGGAGGTTTCTACCAGTGCATCCGCACCATTCAGGTTAATGTCATTTGCAGCAATCAGCGCTGCTCTTAATTCTATAGCTTTCATTGTTATTCTAATTTTTTGTTTTGTTAATAGTTAGGGATATTATCCCGTTTTTCTTTGTTAATTAGCCCGACATCTGATGTCGGTTCACATCGTCCGTTGCGCGGAATGTCATTCCGCTCACACCTCCATGTGATGAGTCATTTCGTACTCCATCTGCTCACCGGGATCGCCCACTGTGTACTCCGGCTCAACAAGCAGTTTCAGCAACTCCTTGCGCGTCAGGTTCGTGTACTCGCTCACGGAGTGCGTAGCTTTGTACTCTGCCATCCGTTCAAAGAACCGCAGCAAGAACCTCACCGCGTAATACGTCGGGTTAATCCCTTGATTACGCAGTTTCTTGATAAAACCGCCGTCACGATGATTCAGCCATGTCGGAACCAACCGCAGATTGTCCACGCAGTTGTTCTTGTTGTCGCCGTCGATGTGATCCACCTGATAACCGGCAGGAATCGGACCCAGCCATGCTCTTGCCACAACGGCATGCACGTCAATAGGCTTGCGATAACCGCTTATCTGCGGGTAACGCGAGTGATTGTTAGGTCTGCGCACGTACTTGTCCCAGATAGAGATGTTCTTCTTGATCCAAGCACGGTTGCTGCCTTTGCGGTAGATACAACCAGTACGTGTACTCCAGTTGCCGGATACCTCATCGTGCGCGACGAGTGTTCCGTCTGCCAGCATGTCCGTCACCGGCGTATAATCCGGATTCGGATAAATGATAAAATTTTTGTCAGCCATAATTCAAACATTTTTTTTAGCTGTTAAAAACTATGGCTACCGGTAGCCGTTAATCTGATTGGCTCTCTGTTAGCCGCACAAATTCAACATCGAATTCAGTGCAAAATTACAGCTTTTTTTGGATTGGGAAAACTGTATTATGCTAATAATGAATGAGTTACAGAAGCTATCGCAGACAATCTTTCCACTCACAGAACGATGACGGTTTTACGCACACTTTTGCTCACACTTCACTCACACATGGACACAACAAAAAGACCCACAATCTTACGACTGTAGGTCTCTGTACGAAGCAAAAATCTGCTTATGCGTTGATGATGTTAAAAGCTATTTGAGCGATACGTTTTCCCTCATCCAAAACGGTCTGTTTGCCTCCTGTTTTGACTTGCCAATTAGGATAACGAGTGTCTTGTTTTAACTGATTTTGTTTACGGCTGAAAGTGTTCGTGTTTGGCATGTGTTCCTTAGTCACTCTGATAGCTTCCAAGTCCGATGCAAAAGGCTTGTATGAACTATCTGCATAGATCGTGAGATCAGCCATCACGCGATAGACATAGAACCATTGACTACCACCCCTTGAACTGCTCCTTCAGTTGCTCCTTCAAAGCCGCATATATCTTGCGCAAACACGAACGACGGAATTTGTCATCATCCCAATTTGTCTCTTTTGTAACCGGTTTGGCAGCTGGTACTCCGTTCATATAATCCACTTCCTGTAAATCATGCCCGACGATATTTTCCACTTCCTCCTCATCATGTTTTAGCACGGCTAACATCGCCTGAAATAGCACGGATTCGCAGAAGTAACCGAGTATCGTTCGCATGTACTCAAAATAAGGATGTTGCTCGGCTTCTTCCGGCTTGACGCGCTCTGCCAACGACAACATGCACACCACGTCAAACAGCACCAAAGTAGCTGTCATTTCCTGCTGTTTTTCAGAGCGTTGTACGCGGGTATCGCTTTCATCCACAAACACGCTATATTTGCGTTTAAGTTGGTTGAAAACCTTATCCACTTTCCACTCGCGATGAGCCGATTTGCGAATCTCCTCGACAACTGCTATAGCCTCATTCCAAATCTCTTCAGGACTTAAATCCTCATATCGCTCACTGGTAACATTGATAGCATTGTATGCCACCATATACTCTTGACGCGACTCGTATTGTTGCCGCAGTTCCAGTTTCTTATCTTCGGATAAAAGGCGATACATTATTGTTGCTCGGTATTGGTATTTTTATTTGCTTTGATTTGATCAAGGAATGCCGCCAAAGAATCAAAGTTCTCGTCAAATAAATCCGGGTCACCGTCCAATATCTGCCGGAAAGTATCTTCGGACATCTGCTTGAATACGTATTTGTCTTTAACGTCCTTGATATGGATACGCGTACGGATACCTTTCACTTTGATGATAATATCTTCACCGCTCAATCCGCAAGCTTCCACATAGTTAAACAACTCCTCATTGGATTTGTCAAGTACTATCGGTGAACCGTCTGGAGAGGTGAACACTGTTGTAGGACGGGCTTTCATGGATTTGGCAGCAGTCGATATACTACCGATCAAATCCGCTTGCCATGCAGGATTGGGTGCCGCAAAACGGAAAGCCACCTCATTGATTCCAAGGTATTCGTATTTGTCAACCGTCTCCCAGAAAGCATCCGGCTCGTATGAGTTCTTAATCTCGATGCTAACGTGGTGCGGTGCCAAACGAGCATTCAAACTGGCTTCCAATATAGCCGCCACAAAGTCAGGACTGCTAAAAGCAGTATTCTTTTCGATGGCTATAAACTCGCGGTCGTACCGGTTATCAATCAGCACGTGACACCATGGCTCATCTTTCTCTTTGTGTTTGCGGAAATTCTCATGTTTGGTGATGGTCTTCCGAGGGTTGGAAATCATGAGTATAACCAGTCCGTTGTTCTCCCATACCACTTTGCTGCCGTACAATATTCGTTCTTTGTTTTTCTCTCCCGAAGATGTGGTAGTTTCAAGCAAGCAGCATTCAAATTGCCGACCGCCGTTCAGATCGTCATGGAATATCTTTTGTATAAAGTCTTGTTTGTCTTTGGGAGTGGGTAATGGAGTAGTGTCATCCCCTTGTCCGAGGAACATACCCACGTTCTTTACTTCATGGAATGAAAAATTGTAAATCGCAAATGCTGCCATAGAATATCAATAACTGGTTATTTTTCCGTAAAAAGCGTGCAAAGTTACTACATTTTTTCGAGATATGCAAGTATTTCCCCTACATTTTCAAATAAATCTACGTATTTATTTGTCTATGTCAATTTTTTTTCGTACCTTTGCACCCGATTTTGTGCGATTTCAGTTCATTCCATTTTGGAAAATACTCAAAATCCAACCTGTGCAAAAATTGCACAAGTTCGAACCGGTCACAAATTGTGACCAGTTATAGACCACGATATGGCTAAGAAGAACGAAATAGTAAAAGTTGAAAAGGAGCAGTTATCAACAACTAATCATATCGAAAATTTGATAGTTGATGTTCGTGGTAAGCAAACAATGCTTGATCGCGATTTGGCGATACTATATGGTGTAGATACCAAAGTATTGAACCAAGCAGTAAAACGTAATATCAATCGCTTCCCAGAACATTTCCGTTTCCAGTTAACGGATATGGAAAGAAATGAACTGGTCACAAATTGTGACCGGTTACGAATGCTAAAGCATTCAAGTGTAAATCCTTTCGTTTTTACAGAGCAAGGAGTAGCTATGCTTTCTACTGTATTGCATAGCGAAACAGCTATTAGTGTCAGCATTCAAATCATGGATGCGTTCACTACTATGCGCCATTTTATTGCATCCCACGCGCAGGCTTTTCAACGCCTCGAAATCATCGAACGCAATCAGTTGGCACTCAATGTACATCTTGCGGAAAACGACAAGAAGTTCGAAGAGGTATTTCGGCGTTTGGATGAAGGTGCTGCTGCTCCAAAAGAAGCTATCTTCTTCGATGGTGAGTTTTTTGAGGCAAGAGTGCTGTTGGAGAAGTTGATTAAGATGGCAAAGAAGCGTGTCGTCATCATTGACGGCTATATTGATGCAGCTACGTTTGATATGCTTGACGTGCGTGCGAAAGGTGTTACCGCTGACATCTATTCCGATGGAGAGCATAAATCCCTTCGTGATGCGCATAATGCGTCCAAAGGTAAACAACCGATCAACACGCATAAGTGGTCAAACTCCTCGCACGACCGTTGGATCATCGTCGATGATACGCTCTACCATTGCGGTCATTCCGTCAAGGATTTAGGCAAGAAATTATCCGCTATCATGCGTATGGATTGGAATCCGGATGTGGTATTAAATGCCGTAAAATAGACTTGAGGTCACAAATTGCAACCTCAAAATAGAATACAAAACCCTAATACACCAACGAAACAGAAAGTAATTAACACCCCCGCGTAGATAACTACGCAAGACATACATAAAATAGCGTTTTAGCCAGAGACTTGGATTTTGAAATCTCGACAGTTTCAAATCTAATTACAGACCAAGGACAAAGCTACAGAAACGCTCACGCTTGCGCGTGGGCTTTGTCCGTAAATAGTTTGGTCTGTAAAGGTAGTCGAGAACCTCAAAATCCAAATGAAAGAATCGTGAAAGGCTCACGCCTTTTTATGTGCTTTTTTGAAAAATACAGACAATCGTAGTAAACCTGCGAATGGATTTTGAAATACTCGACCTATGAATAAAATCCTCAACATCTTACGCTTAATGCGTATCGAACAATGGACTAAGAATGCCTTTGTGTTTTTGCCGTTGTTCTTTGATCGTCATTTCTTCGAATGGCAGTATTGGCAACCGAGTTTGATTGCATTCTTTGCATTCAGTTTTGCGGCAAGTGGCATCTATTGTTTCAATGACATTTATGACGTAGAAACAGATAGACAACACCCGAAGAAATGCAAACGTCCCATTGCTTCCGGTGCTATCTCAATCGCGGAAGGCTATGTTATTACCGTTCTTTGTTGGCTTCTATCGGCAGGACTAATCTTGACGGATTACTTCGCTTTCAGCAATCACACACTCCTTTGGGCTATCATTGCTTTCTACGTAGTAATGAACCTTGCGTACTCCACGAAACTCAAACAGATTCCGATATTGGATGTCTTCATCATCGCTATCGGCTTCGTGCTCCGCGTGTTTGCCGGAGGTATTAATGCGCATATCTACATATCCTCGTGGATTGTGCTGATGACATTCCTGTTGGCTTTATTTCTCGCTTTTGCCAAACGCCGTGACGATGTTGTAGAATGGGAAGCAACAGGTACTTCTCGCCGTAAAGGCATAAATAAGTACAACACTGCTTTTATGAACCAAGCTATGACAATCGTTGCTACACTGACGATGGTTTGCTATATCATGTACACAATCTCGGACAGCGTTATTGAGCGTATCGGCAACCAATACCTCTATATCACTTCTATCTTCGTATTGGCAGGAATAATCCGCTATTTACAAATCGCCATTGTGGATGTCAAGAGCGGTAGCCCGACAAAGATATTGCTAAAAGATCGGTTTATCCAATTGTGTATCGCAGGTTGGCTGATAGTCTTTGCTATTATCTTGTACATATGAAAAAAATAGCAGCTTTTGATTTCGATGGAACCATAACGCGCAAGGATACGTTGATTGAGTTTTTGCGTTTTACCGGTGGAAGTGCGCGGTTCTATGCCGTATTTACACTTTATTTTCCGCTTTTGGTCTTGATGAAACTGAAACTCTACTCCAACGAAAAGGCGAAAGAGAGAATCTTTGCACACTATTTCAAAGGTATGCCGATAGAGCAGTTTGATGACTTGTGCAGTAGGTTCTTTGAACAGAAAGGTCAATCGCTCATCTATGCGGAAGCAAAAACTCAAATCGCTAAGCACAGAGCGCAAGGTGACGAGATCGTTATTATTTCTGCAAGCATAGAAAATTGGGTGTGCCATTTTGCAGAAGCATTGGGAGCCGACAAGTTGCTTGCAACCCAAATAGAGGTACGAGACGGCAAAATCACAGGTCATTTCCTCACGGCTAACTGTTACGGCAAAGAGAAAGTAAACCGCTTATTGAGTGCCTATCCCGAAAGAAGCAACTACTACCTTCTTGCCTACGGAGACAGTCAAGGCGATAAAGAACTGCTGCAATTTGCAGACGAACAACATTACAAACAATTTAGACAATGAATATAATTCTGATTTTATTGAGTGTCTTGCTCAACTGCGCAGCGCAATTGCTGATACGCAAAGGCATGTTGATTGAAGGCGAAGTAGGCATGCAAAACATGTTATCCCATGTTGGTTCGATGATTACAAACGTTTGGCTATGGGGGGCAATGCTGTGCTATGCGCTGAGTATCCTTTTGTGGATGTCGGTTTTGAGCAAAGTGGAAGTGAGTTATGCGTATCCGTTTTTGAGTGTAGGATATGTAGTGTCCGCTGTGGCAGGATACGCGTTGTTTAACGAAAATCTTACGCCTATCCGCATTGCCGGTATCGTTGTGATTTGTATTGGTGTTATCTTAATCTCCCGCAGTTGATATGAAGTATTGGATCTTTGGAGGAAACGGCTTTGTTGGGAGATACTTGGCAAATGCTTTAATAGAGTGCAAAAAACAAGTGGTTGTTTGCGACTTGCACGATACATTGCATAAGGACATTCAACCCTCGTGCGAGTATCTGCGCGTGGATATCCGAGACGCGGAAGTGCTGGCTAAATTGCCGATAGCCAAAGATGATATCATCATCAATATGGCCGCCAACCAATACCACACAAAAGTACCCAAGAACCGCGAGGAGTATTTCCGTAGCGTCAACACAGAAGGAACTCGTAACTTGTTGGCTATGATGGAGCAGAATGGTTGCACGAGATATATCATGTTCTCCACGGACATGACTTATGGCAAACCGCAATATCTACCGGTAGATACAAAGCACCCACAAAATCCGTTTGGACCTTACGGACAAAGCAAACTGCTCTCGGAGCGACTTTGCCGTGAGTATCGCGCAAAGGGAATGAATATTACCATATTCCGTCCGCGTATGATTATGGGACCGGGACGTGCAGGCATTCTGCTCAAACTATTCAAACTGATAGATCTCAATTTGCCAGTTCCTACAGTGGGAAAGGGGCACAATCACTATCAAATGATTTCTGTTTTTGATTGTGTGAGTGCAGTGCTTTGTGCAATTGATAAAGGCATACCCAACAAAGAATACAACCTTGGTTCAGAGAATGCCCCTGACGTACGTGCGTTATTACAAAACACCATTCAACAAGCGCACAAGCATTCGTTCGTTATTCCGACTCCCGGCAAGTTAGTTAAAGCGACCTTGCGGTTCTTTGATAATATCGGCTTGACACTCATGTACCCGGAGCAGTTTATGATAGCAGACGAGGAATATATCCTTGATATCTCCGAAACGAAGAAGGACTTAGGTTGGCAACCAAAATACAACGATGCCGATATGTTGGCAGAGGCGTATAGTAATTACAAAAAGAGCAAGTAATGAAGAAGTTAATTAATATATTAGAGACTCTCCCCGAGTGGGCATTCCTATTGATTTATTTAGGAACACTCTTTTGTTACAAAACCATTGTTGGAATACAAGGATTCGACATGTGCGACGAAGGCTGGGGATTAAGTGCGTACCAACAGATATTCAATGACCCCACAGCGTGTGAATATCAATTCCTATACTACAATACACTACTTGTTGGCGGCTTGTGGAATCTCGTTTTTGGTTCTTTGGGTTACTTTGGTTTCCGTTTATTAGGTGCGTTGTTTTCAACGGCTATCGCCTATATTGTCTATTTCATGTTACGTAAGGAAGTCAATCGATGGTGTATCTTCGTCGGTATTATGCTCTTTAACTTGGGATATGGCATGGTTTTCCATCATAATTGGATGGCTGCTTTTGGAGTCGCGCTTTCAGCACTATTCCTATACAAAGGCTTGTCCGAGTCAAACAAATGGTGGGTGCTTTCTGCCGGAATAATGGTTGGAATCAATATCTTTAGTCGTATCCCGAATGTCTCCATGTTCGCGCTGGTACTGGTATTTATTCCGTATTACCTCTACATAAAAAACTTCCGTGCAACACTTCGCATTGCATTGTCAGCAATAATAGGCGTGATTATTGGAATAGGCATTGAAATGCTTTTGATTTATTCCTTGGGACATTTTGATGTATTTGTGGATAGTATTACTTCCGGCTTTTCGGCTGCTTCAGCAGGTGATAGCACGCATAGTCTTTCACGTACAATTGGAATATACAAAGGTAATTATTATACTATCTTCAAGCAACTGGCATTCTTCCTGTCTGTACCCATGTATGTGTATTTTGCAAACAAACTGATACACAACGAGAAATATCGCAAAATAATCCTATGGACTGCCGCTGCTTTCTATTTCCTATTCATATGGAAAATGGCGGAATCCACATTTATGATTTATGGTATATGTTACCTTGTTTATTGCGTATACATACTAAAGCACCCGCAAGATAAGAATGCAATATACCTCATCTCAATTGCCTCAATCATCCTATTCTTCCTTCCATTTGGAAGCGATTATGGTGTTGGAAATATGGGACCGAGTTGTATTTGGATAGCCACACCTCTTGCGATGGGTCTTCTCTATAAATTGCTCCAAGAGCGCGATAGTATAACCTACAGGAATGCACGTATCTTTGTTTGTGTGTTCATTCTTGCTCTTGCAGGTAAAACGGTGTACAGCACAAGTCTCAACTGCTATTTCGATCATGGTTCGCGTCTTAAGAAAACAGCCAGACCACAGGCAGCATTGGCAACAACATACACCTCTCCAGAAAAAGCTGCGCAAATAGACACTTTGATGGTACACTTGCAACCGCTCGTTAAAAAGAACGATTACCTATTGTGCTATCAATGTATTTCTACCATTAACTATCTGACCGAAACCCGACCATATTTAGGAAACTCATGCCCTTGGACTTACACCGCACCTGATATGGAGCGCCATTTCAAGAAGTCCAAAGAAACCATCACAACATTACCTGTTATTGTGCGTAACAAATCAGGTATTGCCTCTTGGGAGAAACCTTCCAAAGATTGGGATAACACCTCGGCAGATGACCAATGGAATTTCAACACTCGCAAAATTGAACTCATCCAAGGTTTCATCCGCGACAACGATTATTCCATCCACTGGGAGAACGATTTATTCCAAATCCTCGTACCTTCTACGCAAAAGAATAAATTGCCATGCTCTTAGCCGTCAGATTCCGATATTACACAGCAACAACTCCCTCATTTGACATTGTGGAGTTGAACGACAAACAATGGCGTGAGTTCTTTCTTTTGGAGCGCAGTTTCATGCGCATGGAATGGATGATCAATTTCCTCAACCGCCAACACCTCCGCCACAAAATCAAAGAAATCTGGTGGATTCCCTTCGACGACCAATCTGCTCTCCACCTTGACGAATCCGCTGTCATTCACAAACGCGATTGAAGATTCTTCCTTTGCGCCGACTATTAGTCGGTTATTACGTCGTTCGTTGAGTTGGATGTCTTCCAACAGATATATTTATATCTCCACTGAAACGATTGGGTTACTCATTATTAGTCTGAAAACTATTAGGAATAAAAGCTCTCAAATTCAATAAGATCTGCTCTTCCGATAGTTGTATATAATAAATAATGAGGAAGTATCTTCGAATAGTCATTGCTATATCCATCTATAGGCTTCCCTTCTTGTAGGTCTTTATATACTTCACGGCGATATTGAAAATACATTGATCTCGCAGCAGGTTTGCCGTCTTGTTTTGCTGATTCTATAGTTACTTCTTGCTTCGGATCCTTTTGCTTGGCTAATGGCTGGGTGATGTATGATGAGCGTAAGATGTGGCTTACAAAGGCTAACCAATTTTTATGTATCTTTTGTGTTGCTGCTTGCGATAATTGATGGATAACTCGGATATATAATATTGAAGAGTCCTCAATATCAAGTGGCATGTATGCTGATGTAACGGCATGAGCTCCAGCTTCACAAAAACCATTAGCAAGTGAGTTTATATCGTTATAGACGGGGGCTGTTGTACATGCGGATAACCATACTAAGGGTGCAGATATTTTCTTGTTTACTATATCTTGTGGATAAACTTGATCTTTCCCTATCCAAATGAACGATTGATGATTCTTCAAATCAGTTCCTCCATGTGTGTCAATAATTAAAAGAAAAGGATTGTGCTGCCGTATAGCAACTTCTAGATCATTAATGGATTGGCAACGAGCTGTCTGAATTCCAAATTGACGTGTGTAAACTTGCTCTGCAATATCCTGATAATACTTGAAGGAATCGTCTTCTGTCCCAAACACGACTAAAGTTCGTTGTGTAATATTCTTAGGGATTCTTAGTAATCTACAAAGTCTGGAAATACCATAATGGCTTAATGACGCACCATATGGTGTTTCTGGAATGCGACATATATCGTGACTAAAACCAAGAGGGACACCATCAATAATTGTCCATTCGATAGGCAGGTCTGTGATAGCAACGATTTGGCGTTCTGAATCTTTAATTGTTTCTTGAAGACATGGAACCATTGTATGTTTGGCTATTGTAGAACCTATTGCAGATATGGTGTTAATAATTTCAGAAACATTATTCCTAACCATTAATGCAGTACCACTTTTACTGCTCACATAAGATAATTCTTGATTAATGCTTTTTCCAATGAAAGGTAGTCTAATATATGGAGAAAAACGAAAAGACGCATGAAGTTGACCCACAAAATCCAAGAAAAGCGACCGTTTTTTGTATAGTTCGCAAAGCAAAAAACTAATTATTTTAGGATCTTTTATAGGACATCCTTCTTCAACGTACTGAACATAGTTTGTGTTTTGTTCTAGTCCTTGTACATATTGGAGAGCCTTTATATAACTTTTTTCATCCTTACTATAATGAATTTGTTGAAAGTTGTTCTTTCGAGCATCAACAGATGAAAAAGGCATTGCTAATATGAGTGGGGCACGAAACTGGTCGCGAAATGTGACCATAGGCTTCCCTAATTGTTCGTGTGATAATAGTTCGATAGCGGAGAATTTGTTTATTAATGAAGACAAATATTCTTGGCGTTCGCTGTGCCCTTCTTCTGCACCAGCGGGCGGCAAATTTTCAAAGTTTGCATTCCAATTCCCTGCTATACGATTCAAGGTCATACTATTTACATTCGCGGGAAGAAATTCTTTTTGTGGTACTAAATCTTTAGCAAACAAGGGGACACAAAAAGACGGATAATCAGTATTAGCGGATAATACATTATAGGCACGTTCATAAAGAACCTTCCATAATTCGTCTTTATCTACAAATGTCCTAGGAAGAGGCACTAGGTGATGAATATCTTTCTCTACAAGAATATAGCAATCTTTAGTAATTACTCGAGATAGTTCAATAACTGCTTTTTGAATATAGTTGGAGTTTATTGATAATATGATTATGTTGATTGTATCAGGGAGAATAAAAGAACCGTTATTATCTTCAATGGTCTCAACATTGACAAAATCTAGTTGATAACCAGCAACAACATTGTTGGAGAGAGTATTAATATAATAATCACATCCCATTATTATATGTTCTAAAGAGAAAGGATATTCCCCGATATTGAGCAATATCGGAGAAACGAAGCTATCAGGAGGTAAAGCCGGTAATATTCCAGGACTTGATGGATCGTAAATAGCGATGTAATGAATGGGATGTATCATTTCATTTATGGCTATATGTGGAAGATATTAAGGAAATGACATGTTGCTATGTTATCGACTCATATTGTTAGATGGAATAAGTCGGAAATTTTACGCTAATGATGAAGTCTATCGTATGTTGATAAGCGAGGTATGTTTCATGGTAATCTTCTAGAAATTTTTCTATAGATTTGTGAGCTTCAGGTACATCCCCTTCATGTATACTTAAATTGTTTATCTTTACACTCAATTGGATAAACTTTGAAAATATATTTTCTTCGTTCATCTGGATGAAAAGCTTATCATTATCTTCGTTTTTCTTAATCGTAATTAACTTCTGACCGGGGTATGCATAATTTACATAATACGGACCGTCTGGCATTCTTATTATGGCAAAACCATGGAACAGATAGTTATAAAGATCCTTAGGCTCAATCCCTCTTTTAACTAGATATTGATCACTAACCAGATAAAATTTCTGATACGGGGTATATTCACTCATCTCTAACATAATAAATAAAATGATTTTATAGATTAAACTTAAAGTATGTATTTATAATTACAAAATAGATGCACGTAGTAATTTTTATACTGTATTCTACATTGCGCCTGCAAATTTACTACATTTTTTTGAAACATGCAAGTTTTTGAGGGGCTTTTTGACCAAAAGTTTTGTTTTTTTGAGAACTGGGGATTTTGTGCCGTTTTTTCTCTTAGTCTTTTTGCTTTTCCCCTTTTCAATAAGGTCTTCGCTATCGCTCAGGTCTTTGTTTGTTGATTTTTCTTTCCCCCATAATAAGGTGCTCGTTTCTCTCGCGGCTTGTTCGGTTCTCCGCCGCTTTGCTCTGTCGATTATTTCGCTCCGCTCACGTTTTTTGTTTTGAATAAAAAGAGAAACAAATCCTGTATGACCGCCTGAGCAGAGGATACATAAACAAACACAGCGTATTGCATACACCGTGTTCCCCATATATGCGCTCATTCTTCGTGCGTTCCTTATTACCCATTTGCGTGCCCGAGCGTGCGTAGGGTAGGTTTTGCGCCCTTGGGCATTTTCCTGTGCGGCGGCTTCGCGCCCGTCAGCCTCTTTCGGGAACTGCGTTTGCTACTTAACCGAAGCGCTCACCCTTGAGGTATTCTTGAAACAGGGTGGGAACCTCGCAAACGAGTTGCGAGGACGCGCCCGCCCACCCATGTTCCAGACTACCCAAGGGCAATAAGGAGTTCTATGTCCTTGCAGCGGTGAGGGCTGCTGCGGACTCGCGCGGCGTACTTACTCCTCATACCGTCCCCCGGACGCTATTTCGGTACGCCTGTTCCGCTTCATGTTTCGCTTCTGTAGCAAAACAGTTCCCGAAAGAGGCAGACGAACTCTTCGCCGCCGCTCAGGAGAACGCCCAGTGGCGTTATAAGAGCTACCTGAGAATGCTGGGTACAGCATGGTAATTAAGGAAAGCGCGCGTATATGCGCGTGCACAATGTGAAACACGGCAGGCATCGTACCTGCCGTGTTTCTGTATCCGCTCTCTTTGTTATGACAAGCTTTTTTTATTGCTCCGTTTCACTCCGCAAAAAGGGGGAAAGAGAAGTGCTTCGCTTTTAATAATTACTATCGGTCGGACGTAGCGGTCTTCTGTGCGCGCGATTTCAATGAGCGCGATTCTTCGTCCATTTCGTCGGTATTTGATATCGACATTGCATCCTATTACTACCTATACTATCCTATTTCTACCTATTTGGCAGCAAAATGAACTTTCTTGAACGAATATCGCTCATTTTCTTGCATATCTCAAAAAAAATGTAACTTTGCACGCTGAATGCGTGCAGCGAACAACCGTAACAGAACAACACGATAACTGAAACAACAATGGACAACTTACAGGTAACATCGTTTGCTAACATCAATCTAAAGGATCCTTTTTTTGACTCCTTGCGTGCCAATTATGATGGATTCGATGATTGGTTTAACAAGAAGGCTTCGTCTGGAGCTAAGGCTCTTGTGTATTACAACGATGCTGCGCTATTGGATTTCTTATATGTGAAGGAAGAGAATGAAGCGTTACAACTAGACGGAGTCACTTTGCCGCCAAAGAAACGTCTCAAAGTCGGTACTTTCAAAATAGAACGTAGAGGCACCAACCGGGGCGAACGCTTTATGAAAAGGATATTAGACATTGCCATCATCCATGATTTTCCCGAAGTCTATGTTACGATGTTTGACGATACTGATGAGTTGATGCATCTGCGCCAATTCTTTGAACGGTATGGTTTCGTTGAGGTCGGCAGAAAGTCACATGCCAACGGGCGTAGCGAAAGTGTTCTGCTGCGGGACATGACATCGCACGTAGGCGATATGGTGAAAGACTATCCTTTTGTTGACAGAACGCAGGGGAACAAATATCTGCTTGCCATTAGGCCTGAATATCATACGAAGTTGTTTCCTGATTCTATCTTGCGAACCGAACATTATGAAATCTTGCAAGATGTGAGCCCGACCAATAGCATTAACAAGATTTATATTTGTTGGATGGAGGGAGCACGTCAATTGAAACAAGGTGATAAAATTATTATTTATCGGACCTCGGATGGTATGGGACCTGCAAAATATCGCAGCGTTGCAACCTCCGTTTGTACTGTTTCAGATATTAAGACGATTAATGATTTCTCGAATGTTGATGAATTTGTACAATATACCCACCGCTATAGCATCTTTGGTGAATCTGAATTACGACAGTGGTTTCGCGAAAAGCCAAATTTCATCGTTATAAAGATGTTGTACAACCTCGCCTTTCAAAAGAAAGTCATTAGACAGGCTATCATTGATAGTGCAAATGTTCCATCAGAGGAACGCTGGGGAGTTATGCCTTTGACAGAAGCACAGTTCAATCATATTTTAACGTTAGGTAATGCAGATGGACGCTATATTATCTATTAAACCCATTTATGCCAATCAGATATTGGCAGGTACCAAGAAAGTGGAGTTTCGTAAACGGAGCTTCAAGGAGAAAGTGCGGAGAGTATATATCTATGCCTCTGTTCCTGTTAAGCAGATTGTAGGTTACTTCACGTTTACGGAAATTGACGAGGACACCCCTGCTAACTTGTGGGAGAAGTACAAAGATGTCGGAGGTATTACCAAAGAAGATTTCTTCAGTTATTATGCCAATAATGACCAAGGCTGTGCTTTCGTAATCAAATCGGTCACTCCTTTTAAGCAAGCCAAAAGCCCCAATGATTTCATTGATGACTTCGTCCCGCCCCAGTCCTATGTCTATTTAGATCTTAACGCTAAATAATAGAAATGTGCTATTGATAATAAACGCAGCATAATTAACTTCCGATAATATGTATTATCGAGAACTAAAAGCAGAAACCATGACACCGGAAGAAAAGGCAAGAGTGAAAATCGACAAGATGTTGGAAACCGCAGGCTGGCGAGTAGTCAGCCGCAAGGATTTTGTTGCCAACGAAGCGATTGCCGTTACCGAAGGGCTGATGAAGGGCAACAAAGAAGCCGACTATCTGCTTTTTCTCATGGGTGTTGCAGTCGGTGTCCTGGAAGCCAAGCGCGAGGAAATCGACGTGAACACTCCCGAAGTCATCAACCAAGCCGAAGAATACACACGTATCATCCCAAACTGGTGTCAAGTATGGCTCAATCCCTTGCCGCTTGTATGGGTGTCAAACGGCAAAGACCTTTATTTCCGTGACACGCGCAACGACGACCCCGAATATCAAAAGGTCGATAAGATCATGTCACCCAAGCAGGTGGTCAAGTCGCTTGATATGCCGCATAAATACGCAGGTCTGCCCATGATACACCGGCGCGGTTTGCGTGATTGCCAGTTCGAAGGGATCACCGAACTCGAACGCAGCCTCAAAGACGGCAAGCAACGCGCACTCATGGTGCTGGCAACTGGCGCAGGTAAGACCTATCTCGCCATTACCGCTGCTTATAGGTTGCTGAACTACGCTAATTTCCACCGTGTTCTTTTCCTCGTGGATCGAAATAACCTCGGACGGCAAGCTGAGCGCGAGTTCGCCTCATACCGCCTCACCGAGAACGGCGACCCGTTCAACACTATCTTCGGAGTCGAACGGCTCAAATCGGCGCATATCCCAAAAGATGCCAACGTCGTTATATCTACTATTCAACGCTTGTTCTCGCTTCTCAACGGCGAACCCGTTGCAGACGAAGAGGACACGGAAACGAATCTCGACAGCGATACCGAACCGGCAACCGTCACCCTCGGTGGCAAACTCAATCTGCCACGCGATTACTTCGACCTTATCATCATCGACGAGTGCCACCGTTCCATTTACAGCAGTTGGCGTTCCGTCCTTGACTATTTCGATAGTGCTGTCAAGATTGGTCTTACAGCCACTCCCGCACCGCAGACACTCGCATACTTCGACCAGAACCGTGTGGTCAACTATACGCTGGAGCAGTCTATCGCCGATCATGTGAATGTCGGATGCCGTACCTATCGCATCAAGACTGAGCAGACCGAGCACGGCGGTGCTATTCTTCAAGGGCAGAATGTCAGCCAAGAGACTGTTTATACCGGCAAGGTGGAGCAAATTGATATCACCGAGACTGAGGAATACACCAAAGAGGAACTGAACCGCAGTATCATCAACCCTGCGCAGATCAAACTCATCCTTCAGACATACAAGGATGCAGTCTATTCCGAGATGTTTACCGACCCGCAGCGTGATCCTAACTTCGACTATTTGCCCAAGACACTTATCTTCGCACTCAACGAGAAACACGCCAACAATATCGTTCATATAGCCGAGGAAGTCTTTGGCCGCACGCCCGGTGATGGTTTCGTACAGAAGATAACCTACCGTTCGGGCAATACCGATCAACTCATCAAGGACTTCTGCAACGAACGCAAGTTCCGTATTGCAGTCACCGTCACGCTCGTTGCCACGGGTATCGACATCAAACCGCTGGAGGTGGTCATGTTCATGCGCTACGTCAAATCCGAACTGCTATATGTCCAGATGAAAGGTCGTGGCGTGCGTACCATCGGTGACGATGTGCTGCACAACGTAACGCCCAATGCCTATTCCAAAGACCTGTTCTATCTCGTGGATGCCGTTGGCGTATCGGAAGGTGGACAAACCGTACCCATGCCTACGGGACCGACACCACCGCCATATCCCAATCTGGAGGAACTACTGGAGCGTATAGCGCACGGCGATGTCAATGATGATTACCTCAACATCCTCGCGTCACGTATCTCCCGTATAGATGCCAAGACCAAAGACGAGACACGCAAAGCCAAGTTCGGGCAACTGGCAGGTGTCACCATGCACGCTCTTGCAACGCGCATCTTCTACGCGCTCAATCCGGAGATGAATGCACTGCCGCCATTCACCGACATCAACGAGCCTAACACCGAGCGTCGCGCACTCGTTGCAGAACTGACGAATAACCCGTCCGCACGTAAGTACTTATGCGAACTCAATGCCGGATATATCAAGACCATCATACCGGGCGAAGATAATCTTATATCCAAAGGTTTCACACTTGAAGAAGCACAACAGGCGGTGAGCGCGTTTGAGGAGTATGTTAATACCCATCGCGACGAACTCGAAGCATTGCAGATCATCTATTCCGGCAAGCCCATCAACCGAACTATGCTTGAAGACCTTGCCAAAACCCTGCAAAGCGTCAATGCGCAATTTGAACAGCACCGACTGTGGAATAGTTATGCACTCGTCCAACCCGACAAAGTAAAGCATTTCCGCACGGATGAGAGGGAGCAGCGCAACCTCCTCACCAACCTCATACAGCTTGTGCGTTATGCATATCATCAGATTGACAAGCTCGACACGCTCTATACCGCAGCCAACCAGTATTTCAGTTTGTGGTGTGGACAGGTGCAACGCGAACTGACACACGAACAGAAACAGATTTTTGCACATATCAAAGATTATATCGTGGCGAACGGTTCTTGTACCATTGAGGAATATCGCACCGTGGATGAAGCGAGTGCAGCAACACTCATCGTCACTATGGGCGGCATCAAAAAAGTGCGCGAAAGCCTCGTCACTTTGTCACAATTCATTGTATATCAAAAAGCAGCATAATATATGGCTAAAATTGTTACTCCTACCGAAGAAGCACTGACCGCCAAAGTGTGGCAGATGGCAGATGTACTCGCTGCACACGGTATAGGCAATACCGACTATCTTACACAACTCACATACCTCTTATTCCTGAAGATGGATCAGGAGCGCGTGGAGATTTTTGAGGAAGAATCGGCTATACCCGAAGGCTATCGGTGGAATGACCTTATCAAAGAGGAAGGGCAGTCACTTCTTGACCAGTATAACAAAACTCTTGACGAACTCAAGAAACAGGATAACCTTATCGGCACCATCTTCACGCAGGCGCAGAACAAAATCACCCAACCGGTCTATCTGCGCAAGGTCATCACCATGATTGACGAACAGCAATGGCTCATCATGGGTGGTGATGTCAAAGGGGCTATCTACGAGAATATTCTGGAAGAGGTTGGACAGGACACCAAGAGCGGCACGGGCGAGTATTTCACACCGCGTGCGCTCATCTCTGCAATGGTCGATGTGACGCGCCCAAAGATAACCGAGAAAGTATGCGACCCGGCTTGCGGTACAGGTGGTTTCCTCATGGCGGCATACGACTACATGAAACGCCAGTCCAACGACAAGCGCAAACTGGAGTTCCTCAACAATGAAGCATTGCACGGCACTGACATCACACCGCTGGTCGTAACACTTGGCTCGATGAACCTGTACCTGCATGGCATAGGCAAAGACAGTAGCCCGATTCAGTGTGCGGATTCCTTGGAGAAACAGCCCGAAGAACTATTTGATGTTATTCTTGCCAATCCGCCTTTCGGTGCACGTCCGAGCGGCGCGGTAGCTATTGACAGACCTGATTTCTATGCGACCACGAGCAATAACCAGTTGAATTTCCTCCAGCACATGATGCGTCTGCTCAAAGACGGAGGACGTGCCGCGATAGTGCTACCGGATAACGTACTCTTCGAAGACCATGCGGGAAAAGTCATTCGCAAGAAACTGCTCACTGAGTTCAACCTGCATACTATCCTTCGTATGCCGACAGGTATATTCTATAAACCTGGGGTAAAGACCAATGTGCTGTTCTTCACCAAAGGGCAACCTACAACCGTTGTTTGGTATTACGACTATCGCACCAACATCCACCATACCTTGAAGCAAAAACCGATGCGCCGTGCAGACCTTGATGATTTTGTTGCTTGCTATAATGCCGATGACATCACCAAACGTCAGGAGACCTACAACGTAGAGACCAACCCCAACGGGCGTTGGCGCAGATACTCCGCTGCCGACTTCCTTAATACCGACAAAATCGGTATGGACATCACATGGATCAAGTCGGATAATGGGGACAATGATATGAGCCTTGCAGAAATGCTGGACACCATCGGTGACAAAGCGGATAAAATCAGCAACGCCGTCAAGGAACTGCAAGCACTATTAGCTAATATCGAAGAGTAAGCATGGACACCAAGTTACTGAAACAGAAGATTCTCGATCTTGCTATCCAGGGCAAACTCGTACCGCAAGACCCGAACGATGAACCCGCTTCGGTTCTCCTTGAACGTATCCGTGCCGAACGCGAACAACTCATCAAACAAGGTAAACTCAAACGTTCCAAATCCACATCCGATAATCAGCATTATCAGAATGTGCCGTTTGAGATACCGGCAAGTTGGGAGTGGGTACCTCTAAAAAATCTCTGCAAAAGATTTTCAACAGGACCTTTTGGTTCGATGCTCCATAAAAGTGATTATATTGCCGCAGGTGTACCGGTCGTAAATCCTGCCAATATAGTTAATGGCGCAATCTGTACAGACAAAATAATGTATATCTCTTCCGCAAAAGCACAAGAGTTATCTAAATACCTTCTTTCAAATGACGATATTTTATTAGCGCGTAGAGGTGATTTATCAAAATGTACAATTGTAACCAATAACAATGTGGGGTGGTTATGTGGAACAGGTTCTTTTGTGATGCACCTTTGCTTAGTGGAGAGTCGTTATTTTCTATACGTTTATGCGACTCAATATATACAGAGTTTCTTGAATGCAGCAAGTGTCGGAGCCACGATGGATAATTTGAACCAAGATGCTTTTAGTAATATCTTGATACCTATTCCTCCGAAAAATGAGCAACAGCGAATAATAAATGAAATCCGACACTGGTTCGATTTAATTGATAACATAAATAACTCTAAACAAGAGTTAGTAGAAATTATCGGGACTACTAAATCTAAAGTACTCGATTTGGCCATCCACGGCAAGTTAGTACCACAAGACCCGAACGATGAGCCTGCACGCGAGTTGCTAAAGCGCATCGCGCCGCACGCC
>FLNV01000167.1_pt1 | contig 57162 bp, 49 predicted proteins | sample 1140351 | NCBI WGS metagenome assembly FLNV01 (sample SAMEA3878207, study PRJEB12797) | bioreactor metagenome | biome: Moose rumen | place: Sweden | collected 2011-10
ATGCTGTATTTATTTATTACCTTTTTTCTTATCATCTTTTAAAATTTCTTTTGCTGTACCAAGTGCACCTAATGCAGATGTTGCATCAAAAGGAATAAATACTTTATTAGATTCACCATTTGCAATATCTTTAAGAGCTTCTAAAGATTTAAGTTGTACTAATTTTTCATCTGGATTAGCTTTCATCATAGCATCATATACCATTTCAATTTCTTTAGCTTTAGCTTGAGCAACTTCTCTAATAGCTTGAGCTTCACCTGCTGCACGTCTAACTTTTGCTTCGCTATCTGCTTCTGCTTCTAAGATTGCAGCTTCTTTTTTACCTTGAGCAACTGTAATATCAGATTGTTTTTTAGCTTCTGCTTCTAAGATTAAGGCTCTTTTATTTCTTTCTGCGTTCATTTGCTTTTCCATTGCATCCCTAATATCTTCTGGTGGGTTAATATTTTGAACCTCAACTCTGTTTACTCTACAACCCCACTTATCTGTAGCATCACCAAGTACAGTACATAATTGATAGTTAATAGAATCACGAGAACTGAATGTTTCATCTAAGTCCATTTTACCAACAATATCACGAATAGATGTAATTGCTAAGTATTCAACACCTTTCTTTAAGTTCTGAATTTCATAAACTGCTTTTACTGGGTCTGTAATTTGATAAAATACTACGATATCTATATTAATTGTAACATTATCTTTTGTGATAACACCTTGTGGTGGAATATCCATTGTTTGTTCCTTTAATAGAACTACAGAACTCACTCTGTCAATAAATGGAATTATTATTGTAAGACCTGCATCTGCGGCTTTATGGAATTTACCAAGTCTTTCTATAATATATACCTCTGATTGTTTTACTACTTTAACTGATGCAAACGCTAGTATTACTATAATAACAAATATTATTAATAAAAATAAATGCATTTTTTATTCCTCCTTTAATTTTCATACATATTTATTATAACATGAAATTCCAAAAATAGCAATAGTTATGTAAAATTTAAGTATTATCTCCAAAAGGTATTAAGATAAATGAAAATCCTAATAGTAATCCTAAAAATCCAAGAATTGCATCAGTGACAGAAGAAATATTAGGAGCCAAAACAAAAACAGAGCCTAAAGTAAAGCCAATAATACAATAAAAAGTTTGAGAGTAATATTTATCTAATAAAATTTTTATAAATTTCATGCAACATATAGAACCTATTAATAATCCAACGCCCAAAGGTAGAAGAAAAGGTATATATAAAGATGAAACTGAAATTAAATAAGCATCATAAATTCCCATAAGCATTAAAATTAAGGTGCTACTAACTCCAGGGATAATTACACCAGCAGACATAAAGAATCCAGAAATTATAAGATAAATAAATGAAAATTGACTTATATTGTTTTTAGAAAAATTAAATTTATTCTCCATAAAAACAAGAAATATACCTAAACCAAAAGAAGCTAACAAATATATTAAAAAACTGTATTTGAACCCTTTTTTCGAATTAGCTTTTTTAAATAATTCAGGAACACTACCTATAATTAAGCCAATAAACATAGATTTAGTTTGAATTGGATATGCATAAAAAACATACTTTAAAACATTTCCTAATAAGATAACACCAACAAAAATACCTAAACCAACAGGAAAAAGAAGTTTAAAATTATATTTTATATTTTTAAAAAAATTTAATGCACAGTTTAGTAAAGTTTCATAAATACCAAAAATAACACATAGAACACCACTACTTAAGCCTGGAAGAATAGCGCCTGCACCGAATGGCTATTCCTTTGAAAAAATCTGCTAAGAAATGCAAGATAATCAACTCCTATGTAAAAATATATTAAAATATATGAAGAAAATAAAAAAATATTAATATAAATTGTATAAACAAAAGTATTTATTAGTCCATGCACTTTTATTATTTCAAGACATATAATATGTTATGAAAAAATGGAGGTGCTAATTATGTTTTCAAGCCTTTGTCTAACAGGTTTTTTTAGCTTTTTAAAAACAGCGGTATTTGCAGTTGGGTATATATCAAGTGGAAATTTATTTCCAGAACCATTGGGTGCAGAAGAAGAAAAAAGAGCTTTATTAAAAATGAAAGAAGGAGATGAAGAAGCAAGAAATTTACTTATAGAAAAAAATTTAAGATTAGTAGCTCATGTATGCAAAAAATATACAAATACAAATATAGATCAAGATGATTTGATATCTATAGGAACTATAGGGTTAATAAAAGGAATAAATAGTTTTGATGTAGATAAAGGAGCAAGGCTTTCTACGTATGTTTCAAGATGTATAGATAATGAAATTTTAATGTATTTAAGATCTATAAAAAAACTTAATGCAGAAGTGTATTTAAACGATACAATAGGAAAAGACAAAGATGACAATATTGTAACTTTAGAAGAAGTTTTAGAAAACGATGAAAGAAGTATAGAAGAAGTTGTAGATTTAAAAATGAAAATAAAAAAACTATATCAGAAGATGAAAGAAGTTTTAAAAGATAGAGAAAGAACAATAATAGAACTTAGATTTGGACTAAATGGACAAAAGCCAAAAACACAACATGAAATTGCTTCATCAATGGGAATATCTCGTTCTTATGTTTCAAGAATTGAAACTAAGGCTATAGGAAAATTAAGTGAAGAATTTAAAGAATAAAAATACTTGAAAATAGCATATTTTATACTTAAATCGAGTTTTTTATAAAAAAACAAATTTGTTATATGTAGTTGAAAAAAATCAAGTATAATGGTATTATATAGATTGAAAAAACGAAAGGAGAAAAAAATGGGAACTATTTTAGAATGTGAAAATTTAAACAAAAAAATTGGTAAAAAAGATATTTTGAAAAATGTTTCATTACAAATACAAGAAAGCGATATACTAGGATTTATTGGACCAAATGGTGCAGGAAAAACAACAACTATAAAATTAATTTTAGGGCTACAAAAGATAAATTCTGGAAAAGTAAAAATAAATGGATTTGATATAGAAAAACAATTTGAAAAAGCAATAGAAAGAGTTGGAACAATTGTAGAAAATCCTGATTTATATATGTATATGACAGGATTAGACAATCTAAAAATGAATGCAAAGCTTTACAAAAATGTTGATAATAAAAGAATAGAGGAAGTAGTAAAATTAGTAGGATTAGAGAACAGAATTAAAGATAAAGTTTCAAAATATTCTTTAGGAATGAGACAAAGACTTGGAATAGCACAAGCAATTTTGCATAAGCCTAATTTATTGATTTTAGACGAGCCAACAAACGGATTAGATCCAGAAGGAATCAAACAACTAAGAGACATTCTTACAAAACTTGCAAATGAAGAAAAAATGGGAATATTGATTTCAAGTCATAATTTAGCAGAACTTGAAAGTTTTTGTAACAAAGTAACAATAATTCAAAATGGAGAAATTATTGAAACATCTACATTGGAAGATGCAAAAAGAGTTGAAGGAAGAATTCTTTATGAAATAGAATTAGATAACACAAATGATTTAGAAAAAATAATAAATAAAGAAATAGAAATAATTGATGCAAATACTTTTAAAATATATACAACAAGGGAAGAAATACCTGAAATAGTAAAACATCTTGTAAATAATAATAAAAAAATATATAAGGTATGTGAAGATTTAACAAGTCTTGAAGATGCGTTCCTTAAAAAGACAGGAGGTAATGTAATTGGTTAATTTAATAAAAAATGAATTAAAAAAGATATTTCATAAAAAAGCAATATATATAATCCTAATTATAGCAATTGTATTTATGGTTTTAAATATAGTAATAACAAAATATTTAAAAAATAGTATTATTAACTTAAATTACGAAAATGACGTAGAATATTACACAAGTTTATTAAATGATTTAGATAAAAATAGTCCAACTTATAAAGAGGAATATAATTATGCTAAATCACAATTAGAAGAAGCAAAATTACTTCAAAAATATGATGCTGATTCATGGCAATGGCAAGTAATTACTTCAAATTCTGATAAATACATATATCCTATGATAGAAGCAGAAGGAACAGAAAACTATAATCAACTAAAAAAGGAATATAATATTTTTGTTGAGAAACTCAACTCTGGTGATTGGAAAACTTTTGTACAAGCTGAATTAAATCAAATAAATGAACAGATAAAGTTGATAGAATCTCAAGAAATTAATCAAAGTGCTAAAGAATTACAATTAATAGAGTTTAATATTCGAAAACAAGCGTTAGAATGGAGATTGGAAAAAGATATACCTTATGGTAATACAAACAGAAATCAAATTATAACACAGTGGGAAGAAAGTAAAAAAGAATTAGAAAGTATATTACAACAAGAAAAGAACAAACCTCTTACTTATGAAGAAAAATATTCAAAACAGAATGTTGAAGAAACAATTAAACTATGTGAATATTATATAAAAAATAATTTAAGTGAAAATATTGCTTTAGTAGATTTTAATGAAAGATGGAATTTAGCATCAGAAGCTGATTCTTCTTTAATAAATGTATATTCAAATTCTGATTTATTTATAATTATTGCAATAGTTGTAATAGCAGGAACAATTGTGAGTGAAGAATTTAATAAAGGTACAATAAAGTTATTGTTAGTAAGACCTTTTAAAAGAGTAAAAATTTTAATTTCAAAATTTATAGCTTGTTTGATAGTTTTAGGAGTAGTATATATAGTAATAACAATTGCACAATTTATATGTGGTGGAATTGCTAAAGGATATGGAGATTACGTTGGAAAAGTATATTATTATAAATTTAACACAAATAGTGTGCAAGAAATAAATACAGTCAAATATATGATTTTATCAGGGTTAGCAATATTACCACAGTATTTATTATTAATGACTTTAGCGTTTTCTTTAAGTGTATTGTTTATAAACTCACCAATAGCAATAGCATTGCCATTACTTGGAATGATGGGAGCAGAAATTATAAACAATTTAGCTTATACGTTTGAAAAAGCAAAATTTTTAAGATTTTTTGTAACGCCAAATTGGGACTTAAGCAAGTTTTTATTTGGAAAACTACCAAAATTTGAACCAATATCACTTTCATTTTCAATTACAATTTGTGCAATATATTTTGTGATTATGTTAGTAGGAAGTATGTTTGTCTTTAAAAGAAGAGAAATAAAAAATATTTAAGGTTACTTTTGGGGACGGAGGAAAAAGGAGAAGCTATGATTACAATTAAAGAACACATTCAAAGCGAAATAGTAGAGAAAAAATCAAAATTTATTGCAAATGTATTTTATGTACAGAGTAAAGATGAAGCAGAGAACAAAATAAAAGAAATAAAAAAGAAATATTTTGATGCAAGACATAATTGCAGTAGCTATAGGGTATTAGAAGAGGGAAATATTGTAGAAAAAGCAAATGATGATGGTGAACCTTCAGGAACAGCGGGTGCGCCTATGCTAAATATCCTTCAAAAAAAGGACTTGCTTAATGTAGTAGTTATTGTAACCAGATATTTTGGAGGAATTTTACTAGGCACAGGAGGTTTGGTAAGAGCATACTCAGATGTTACTTTAAAGGCTATTGAAGAAGCAGATGTTATTGAGATTACTATGGGAAAGGAATACGAAGTAACGGTAGATTATAGTAATTTAGAAAAACTGAAGCATTATATGAAAACAAACAGTATAAATATAACAAAGATAGAATATTTAAAAGAGATAGTGTGTAACTTGCAGATACCAAATGAAACTATAGATAAGTTTATAAATGATATTAAGCAAAAAAAAATAAATATCATAGAATATAAAGAATTAGGTGAAAAGTATATTTTTAAATAGAAAAATAATAAAGATATAGAGAATAGGGCAATTTATGAAATAATAGACTGTCCTATTTTTTTGTAAATTGTAAAATATGGAAAAAATTTCCAAAAAACTATTGCATTTTTAAATTTAATATACTATAATAAAAATTGTAAAATTTTTCCATTTATTCAAACGCTAAAATATATAAATGTACAGAAGATTTTACAATTAAGAAAAAGGGAGGAAAAAACAGTGAAAGAAAAAATCACGGTATTAATTGCAGATGACAACCAAGAATTTAGCAAGACACTTGCCACATATCTTGGAAACGAGAAAGATATGGAGGTAGTAGGAATCGCAAAGGATGGTGTAGAAGCGGTAGAGCAAATAAAAGAATTATTACCAGATGTTGCAATATTAGATGTTATAATGCCACATTTAGATGGACTAGGAGTTTTAGAAAAAATAAATAATAGTAATATGGTAAAAACGCCAATTTGCATTATGTTATCAGCAGTAGGTCAAGACAAAATTACTCAAAGAGCAATCGCATTAGGAGCAGATTATTATGTGGTGAAACCATTTGACATCGAGTTATTAATTAAAAGAATAAGAGATATAAAAAACTTTAAACCACTACCAAATAATAATTTTATAATAAGAGAAGCTCCAACAAGAAAATACATAGAAATTAATAATAATAAATCTCCAGAAAATTTAGAGGCTTTAGTTACAAATATTATACATGAAGTGGGTGTTCCAGCACACATTAAAGGATATCAATATTTAAGAGAAGCAATAATAATGGTAATAAATGATATTGATGTATTAAACCAAATTACTAAAAGTTTATATCCGCAAATAGCACAAAAATTTGATACTACTCCATCAAGAGTAGAACGTGCCATCCGCCACGCAATAGAAGTTGCGTGGGGAAGAGGCGAACCTGGAATGGTTGAAAACATTTTTGGATATACAGTTTCAGCTTCAAAAGGAAAACCTACAAATTCAGAATTTATTGCAATGATTGCAGATAAGTTAAGGTTGGAATTAAAGACGGCATAAATGGAAAATGGTGGAAAATGGGACGGTTCTCTTTTCCAATTTTGGAAAAGAGAACCGTCCCATTTTCCAAAAAATTTTAAAAAAACAGTTGACAAACATCTACTTTTTGTTGTACAATATATATTGTACGAAAAATGGTGGATGTAGCGTAGCTGGTTAACGCGCCAGTTTGTGGCACTGGAGACCGTGGGTTCGAGTCCCATCTTCCACCCCATTTTAGAAAATTTATATTGGGCTGTAGCCAAGCGGTAAGGCACCAGACTTTGACTCTGGCATGCGTGTGTTCGAATCCCACCAGCCCAGCCAAAAGAAAGACTTTCGAAAAGAGGGTCTTTTATTTTTTGTATATAAGTAAAATCTGCCACCATCAGTGGCAAAATTAGTCAAATATAAAATTAAAACAATTAAACTAAAATAAGGCGTTTGTCAATATAATCGCCTTATTTTAGTTTAACAATAATTTATTTTATCAAATTTAGTAATATATAATATAAAATGTAAATTTTCTATTTTTAATGGAAAAGACTACTAAAGCTATTGATATTGTCATCAAAAGCTGGTATAATAGTCTAAATTGCTTTTAAATATAAGTGTGTAATAAATAATAATTAAATTTTGCAACATTATGTTGCAAAATCTAGTGATGTAAAAAAATGGTCAGACAGTTTCTGACTAATATAGTTAGAAATACATGAGTAATAAATTATTAAAAATAAATTTGATAATGTATAGTAAAATTTTTACTATTATGGTATAATAATATTAACTTGTGAAAGGGTGATAATTTTGGATAATATAAATTTAATGGAATATTGGGTAAAAAGTGCTGATAGTGACTACGATACAATGAAAGTAATGTTCGAAAACAAAAAGAATACTTGGAGCTTGTTTATAGGCCATTTAGTAATAGAAAAATTATTAAAAGGTCTATATGCCAAAAACAACGAAGAAAGTCCTTATGCAATAAAATCACACAACTTATTACAATTAGCCGAAAAATGCAATTTGGATTTAACAAATGAGCAGATTGAAAAATTGCAAATTATTACTCAATTTAATATAAGTGCGAGATATGATGACTACAAAGAAAGTTTTAATCAAAAATGTACGGATGAATATACAGCAGAGCAAATAAAAAATATAGAGGAGGTAAGGGAATGGTTAAAAAGTCTATTAACAGTCGAGAAATAAGAAAAATCGACGGAGAAATAATTGAATCTATAAAAAAGTATATAGAAAAAATTAGTAAATACTACAAAATAGAAGCAATCATATTATTTGGTTCTTATGCAAAAGGAACAGAAAATGAAGATAGTGATATAGATATTGCAATAATTTCAAGTGATTTTAATGATATTATTGAAGATGGAGCCAATTTAATAGGTTATACTTGGAAAATAGATACAAGAATAGAACCACACCCTATAACAACAGAAGATTATGAAAATGTTGCAAATCCTTTTGTTAAGGAAGTAATAGACACAGGAATAAAAGTTGCATAGAATTGCACAGAATATGCACATATAACTTCACAGAAAATTGCATAGAAAAAAGAAATTATTATTATATAAAAAGATTGATATTTGTATCAATCGCCAAAGGCTCCTAAAAGTTGTAAATAACTACGTCAACGGAGCCAAAAACAAGACTTTCGAAAAAATGAAGGTCTTTTTATTTTTTTATAAAATCAAATATTAAATCCAATAATGGTAGCAAAATTTTTTACAATGCTGTGAAGAATATCTCCGAGAGATAATTATTGTTTCTTTATCTCACTATAATAGTGAGGTGATTTTTAATATAAAAAAATAACAAATATTTATTAATATGTCTTGATATTTTATTACACTTATGATATAAATTAAATACAACAAAAGAAAGGAGAAATAATTATGAAAAAAAGTATATTAGTAGCAATAGTGGTATGTATAGCATTAATAATAATAGTTTGTTTAGGAACTCTTTTTACAAAAGTAAATAAACAAAAACCATCTATAGATGCTATGACTTTCAAAAATACTATGGAGGAAAAAGGCTATCAATTAGTGGAGGCAAAAAATCAGTATTCAGAATATGATTATATAGAACAAGTATACTTAGCAGCTGATAGTAAATATAAGTATCAAATAGAATTCTACAAATTTTCTAATAATGATTTTGCAAATCAATTTTATAACACAAATATTCAAAAATTTGAAAATGAAAAATCAAATAATTCACTTGAATCTAGAGTTGATATGAAAAATAGTGCCAAATATACTTTATCTGCTAATGGAAAATATATTGTGATTTCAACAATTAACGATACAGCAATATTTGCAAATGTAGATGAAAGCTATAAAGATGAAGTAAATAATATATTAAATGATTTTGGGTATTAAAAATACTATACCAAAGATTATATAAAGTAAAAAACGTCCTACAAAAAAATTGTAGGATGTTTTTTAGTTATGTTGTATTAAATATTGAATACCACCTTTAGCTGCGGCTGTAGCTGTTAAAACTATTATACCAGCTGTAAATACACCTATTACTATAGGAGGTATAGCTTTTTTAGGCTTTAAATCTAAAAAGTTAGCTATAAGAGAGCCAACCCATGCACCTGTTCCAGGTAAAGGAATTGCTACAAAAGCAAATAAAGCAAAGTTAACAGCAGTTTGCAATTTATTGTTTTCAGCAATTTGTTTATTAGCTTTTTCAGATGCAAAATCTATAATCTTTTTGAAAGGTTTCCATCTACCAAAAAAGTTAAATAATGGCTTGATATATTTAACTATAAAATATACAGGAATAATATTTCCTATAAAGCTACATAAAAAAGCTTCAATATAATTTAATTTAAATATTCCAACTCCAATCGGAATAGCTCCTCTAAGTTCAATAATAGGAACCATTCCAATTATTGCTGTTAAAATATATTTAACAAATATAGGTAATGTTGCCATAATAAATCCCCCATTCATAAAAATCAAATGAAATTATATAGGTAATAATAAAAAAAGTCAAGTTTTTTAAATAAAAGTAACATACAAAAAGTAGAAATCTTTATATTTAATATCTATAAAAAATTGTAACAAACGAGCGTATTTTAGCATAAAAAATTTCGAAAAAATGTTGAAATAAAAAAACATATATAGTATAATGAAGACAAATTTACAAACAATAAGGATTGAAAGGAAGAAATAAATGAGATTTGTTACAGATAAACAATCAGAAGAAGAATATACATCATTTTTAGAATCACATGAAAGGTGCAATTTTCAACAATCAATAGAATGGGCTAAAGTAAAAACCAGTTGGAAACATGAAGTAATACTAGCAGAAGACCAAACAGGAAAAATAATTGGATCACTTATGGTTTGGATTAGAAAAATTCCTATTTTTGGAAATATTATGTATTCAGCTAGAGGACCAGTATGTGATATACACAACATGGAAGTACTAAAACAATTAACAGAAGGTGCAAAAGAATTAGCCAAGAAGTATAATGCAATAGTTTTAAGAATTGAACCAGATATAGTAAGCTCAGACGAAAATTTTAAGAGTATAATGATAGATTTAGGTTATCAAATAAAAGATGATGCAAAAAATTTTAGAGAAGAAATTCAACCAAGATATGTATTTAGATTAAACACTAAGGACAAAACAGAAGAAGAATTATTTGCAAATTTACATTCAAAAACAAGATATAATGTTAGGTTAGCTACAAAAAAAGGTGTTGTCGTTAAAGAAGGAACAAAAGAAGATCTTAAAGATTTTCACAAAATAATGGTAACAACAGGAATTAGAGATGGATTTATAACAAGACCTTTAGAATATTTCGAAAAAATGTATGAATGTCTTGCACCAAATCATATGAAACTTCTAATGGCAACAACTCAGGACAAGCCAATTTCAGGTGTTATAGTAATTATGTATGGAAATAAAACATGGTACTTATATGGCGCAAGTAGCAACGAACACAGAAACTTAATGCCAAATTATTTATTACAATGGGAAATGATAAAAATAGCACTAAACAATAAAAGTGACATATATGACTTACGTGGAGTTCCAGGAATAGCAGATAATAGTAACGGATTATACAGATTTAAAAAAGGATTTGGAGCAGAATATACAGAATTTGTTGGCGAAGTATATATGGAATTTAAACCATTAAAATATAGATTATATAAATTTTCAGAAAAAGCTTTTAGAAATTTAAGAGCATTAAAATTAAAATTTAAAAAATAGAGTTAATTTGGGGACGGGGTAAATATTAACTTTAGCTTACTTTTTACAGAAATAATTCTTTACTATTAGGTAAATATTTTAGCCCAAAGAAACAGAGTGCATTTTTACCCCGTCCCCAAATGTGCAGAGAAAGGAAAATATGAAATCATTATTAGTAGATAGACAAGATTTAAAACACAACATAAGAGTTATAAAAGAAATAGCAGAAAAAAATGGAAGAAATGATAATCATAAAAAATTACAAATAATAGCTGTTGTAAAGGGAAATGGATATGGCCTAGGTTTAGTAGAATATTCAAATTTCTTAATAGACAATGGAATAAACTTTTTGGCAGTATCAACTGTTGAGGAAGCAATAAAACTAAGAAAAGATGGAATTACAACTAAAATACTAATGTTTTCTTCAACTTCAATAAAAAAAGAAATTGAACTACTTGTAGAAAACAATATAATAATTACAATAGGTTCTAATGATGCAAAAAATTCAGCTGAAGAAGTAGCATCAAAACTTGGAAAAACAATAGAAGCACATATAAAGATTGATACTGGTTTTGGAAGATATGGATTTTGCTATAATTCGAAAGAAGATATGGTTAAAGATTTAAAGACATTAAAAAATATTAATATAACAGGAACTTTTTCTCATTTTTCATTAGCATTTTATGAAAAAGATAATTTTTCAAAAAAACAATTTGACAGATTTATTGATTGTATAGAATTTTTAAAACAGAATGGAATAGAAACAGGTATGTTACATATATGTAATTCATCTGCTTTCTTGAAATATAGAGAGATGAGATTAAATGCTGTAAGAGTAGGTTCTGCATTTTTAGGAAGATTAGCTATACCAAATATTTATGGACTAAAAAAAATAGGATATCTAAAATCAAATGTTGCGGAAATAAAAACACTAGAAAAAGGATCTAATATTGGCTATTCAAATTCATACAAAACAGAAAAGCAAACAAAAATTGCTATAGTACCATGTGGCTATGCAGACGGTTTCAATGTTTCTGTAGATAGAGATATGTTTAGAGGAATAGATAAATTAAGATATATTGTTAGAGATATAAAAGATGCATTTAAAAATAAAGATTTATATGTTGAAATTAATGGAGAAAAATGCAAGGTACTTGGAAGAATTGGAATGTTTCATGTTTCTGTAGATATTACAGGAAAAGATGTTAAAATAAATGATGAGGTTATATTTAATGTAAAACCAATATATGTTGACAGCAGTATTAGGAGGGAATACAGATAGATGGAAGAAGAAATAATTGTAAATATACCAAAATATAAAAAAATATGGTATTCAATTACAAAATTTGAAAAATATCCAGAAATGGCTACAGAAGGTGTCGGAAGAGCTTTTTCGTATCTTGCATGGATTATTTTCATGTTTTCTATTATTATGGCTATAGGTTTTTTGATTGAGTTTAATATATTTGCAAAAAAAGGATTGAATTATATAGAAAAGAACTTCAGCGAAATAAACTATAAAAATGGAGAATTAACAATAAAAACCACAGACAACGAATCAAAAATTAGTGCAGGAAATATTTTAATTAACACAGAAGATCTTTCTGAAAACGAAATAAGCGAATACGAAAATAAAACAAGTTTAGCAAAATCAGAAGCAATTATGCTAAAAAATAAAGTTTACTTCAAATTTGGGGAGCAGACAACAAGTTTTTCTTATATAGATATCTTAGAAAGACTTGAAATAAAAGAATTTGATAAAACTACATTAGTAAATATGTTAACAAAACAGATTAATAGCCCAAAAGTATATATTGTCTATGGGTTAGCATTAGTAATATATTTGTTTATCTCATATTTTATATCTACTTTAATAGATGTTTTAATGCTTTCATTATTTGGACTTATAACATCAATTATAGCAAAAATTCAAATGAGATATAGGGCAATATTTAATATGTCTGTTTATGCAATTACACTTTCTACAATTTTACAGTTAATATATTCTTTGGTAACATTGTTTACAGATTTTAACATAAAATATTTTGATTTTATGTATTCTGCAATTTCATTTGTTTGTTTAGCTGCAGCTATTTTCATGATAAAATCAGATTTCATAAAACAACAAATTGAAATGATGAAAGTCATAGAAATAAAAAAACAAGAGCAACAAGAAGAACAAAAAGAAAAAAAGGAAGAAAAGAAAGAGGAAGAAAAAGAGGATAATAAAGAAGAGAATAACAAAAAGAAAGATGAAAAAAAAGATGAAAAAGAATCTCCAGATATAGAAGGACAAGGTTCAAATGCATAAGTACTTTAAAATTTAAACTATGAATTTGGTATAAAAAAAGAACCAAGTGAGCAGAAAGGAAGAATATATAATGAAGAAAAATAACAACAAAAACAAGGGATTAGGAATATTTGCATTAGTTCTAACAGTTATAGTTTTATGTATGGCTATAGTACTTGTTTCAACAAAATCAAATAAAAAAACAGAAAACAAAACTTTAGCATATACAGATTTAATCAAACAAATTTCAGAAAAAAATGTTAACAAAGTAGAAATGACAACAGGAAGCACATCTATTAAAATTACACTAAAAAAAGAAATAGATGAAAAAGGAAACATTGTTCAAGGTGGAGTAGAATACAAAGAAAAAGAAAAAGATGAAACAGAGAATACAGGAATTTTAACTTTTATAGAAAATATTAATACACAAAAAAGCGAAGAAGAAACAAAAATAGAAGAAAAATTAATAAAAAATGCAATAATTCCAAATACAGAAAGCTTTATAGAATTAATTCAAGATGAAGTTGCCAAAGGAAATGATATTGAATTAATACAAAAAACTCCAAGTGTTTTAACAAAATTACCATCTGTATTGTTTTCACTTTTACCAACAATTATAATGGTTGCACTATTTGTAATGATATTTAAAATGCAAGGACTTACAGAAAAAGGCGAAGTATATGATGATACAGAAAGAAAAATGAAGGTTAAATTTGAAGATGTTGCAGGGTTAAACGAAGAAAAAGGCGAATTAATTGAAATTGTAGATTTTTTGAAGAATCCAAAAAGATATACACAAATGGGAGCCAAAATCCCTAAAGGAATACTTCTTTATGGAAAACCAGGAACAGGAAAAACACTTATTGCAAAGGCAATTGCAGGAGAAGCAGGAGTTCCATTTATATCTATGAGTGGTTCTGAATTTATAGAAATGTTTGCAGGACTTGGAGCTTCAAGAGTTAGAAAATTATTCGATAGAGCAAGAAAATTAGAACCATGTATTGTATTTATTGACGAAATTGATGCAATAGGATCTAGAAGAACTTCAGGAAGTGGAGCAGAAACAGAAAACAATCAAACTTTAAATCAATTATTAGTTGAAATGGATGGATTTTCATCTGAAGAAACAATTATTGTTTTAGCTGCCACAAACAGACCAGAAATGCTAGACAAAGCGCTTTTAAGACCAGGAAGATTTGACAGACAAATAGTAGTACCAACACCAGATTTAAAAGGAAGAGAAGATATTTTAAAAATTCATGCAAAAGACAAAAAATTTGCAGAAGATGTTACTTTTAAAGGAATTGCAGAAGATACTGCAGGGTTTACAGGAGCAGAACTTGCAAATATTTTAAATGAAGCAGCAATTATTGCTACAAAAAATGAACATAAAGTAATAGAACAATTTGACATAGAAGAAGCTGTTAAGAAGGTTACAGTAGGACTTGAAAAGAAAAATAGAGTTATTTCAGAAAAAGAAAAAAATATTACAGCATATCATGAAGCAGGACATGCAGTTGTAAGTTGGTACTTGCCAACACAAACAGATGTAAAAGAAATTTCTATTGTACCTAGAGGTATGGCTGGTGGATATACAATGTATAAAAATGATGAAGACAAGTCATATATTTCAAAAACAGAAATGGAAGAAAAATTAATAGCTCTACTTGGAGGACGTGCTGCAGAACAACTAGCTATAGGAGAAATTTCTACAGGAGCATCAAATGATATAGAAGTTGCAACTCAAATTGCTAGAGATATGGTAATAAAATATGGAATGAGTAAAACTATAGGAACAATTTCTTTAAAAGATGAAAATGGAGAATATCCACTAGAAATGTTTGGAGCAGATATTGGGGACAAAATAGGTAAAGAAATTAAGCAAATGCTAGATGCTGCATATAATGATGCTCAGTCTATATTAAAAGAACATTATGATAAATTAGATGCTATTGCACAAAGGTTACTAGTTACAGAAAAAATAAATGCAGATGAGTTTAAAGGATTTTTTGAATAAAAACTATGGCAATAAAAAATCCCCACACAAACAGATTGTGTGAGGCGACATGCGCCTAGATTTGAGGTGTGACATGACCCTAGAATGGCGCGATGTGTGTCAGAATTGTTTTAGTATAATTATATTATAACATAATTTTACATAAAAAGCAAATTTTATGTAAAATGGAAGGAAGAAAAAAATGGAGAAATACTATAATGAAGCATTAATAGGAAACAAAGATATGCTAGCAACATATTCAGGAAAAGGAGAATTACAAAGGATGTATTTTCCTGCAAAAGATAACAGGCAATTTATAAGCTTTTATCATGTAGGAGTAAAGGTAAATGATTCAGACTTAATATATTTACATGACGATATTAACAATGTATACAAGCAATATTATGAAATAAATACAAATATTTTAAATACAGAAATAACAAACACATACTTTAATTTAAAAGTATTACAAACTGATTTTGTGCCAATAAAAGAAAACATTTTGGTAAGAAAATATACATTTATAAATGAAAACAATATTGATTTAGAGGCTAAGTTTTATATACATTCAGAGCTTTTATCAGATAATAACAGTTTTGTAGGTTGTAAAATGATAGACAATGGAATGGTTCAATATTCACATGATTTTATGGTATCTACAATTTGTCAAGATCAAAAGCCTATTGCTCATCAAATAAATGATAGCAAAAATACAATAAAATCTACAAATATTCATGATAAAGACTATATTGGTATGTCTAATGATTCAAGTATAGCCTACGAAATTGGTAAAATTAAACCAAACGAAAAAAAGACAATAGAAATTTGTATAATTTTACAAGAACACCCACAAAATATGAGTGATTTTGAAAAAGAAATTGAAAGAATTAGAAGAATAGATTTTCGTTCAGAATATACAAAAACGAAAAGTTATTGGACAAAATATGTAAAATCTCATGATGGACTAGGAATGAGTGAACCTGAAAACAGCTATGAGGCAAAAATACAAGACATTTATTACAGAAGTATTCTATTGTTTCCACTACTTACAAATTCAGAAACAGGAGGAATTATAGCTTCTCCTGAAGTAGATGAGAATTTTACAAAATGTGGAAGATATGCATATTGTTGGCCTAGAGATGCAGCATTTATTACAAGAGCAATGGACATTTTAAAAATGGAAAAAGAAACAGAAAAATTTTATAAAGTTTTCTGCAAAAGAACTCAAAGTAAAAACGGAATGTGGGAACAAAGATTTTATTCAGATGGAAAATTAGCACCATCTTGGGGCTATCAAATAGATGAAACAGCATCTGTAATATATGGAGCTTATACACACTATCAATACACAAAAAATTTCAAATTTTTAAAAGAAACTTTGCCAATGTGTGAAAAAGCGTTAGATTTCTTAAAAAGATATGTGAAGGATTTATTTGAACAAACAAACAAATATCATGTAAGCTACGATTTATGGGAAGAATGTGAAAGTATACATTTATACAGTTTATCTACAATTTATTCAGCCTTTGAGTCAATGCTAGATATATACAACATTCTAGGCAAAGATGTATCAAACTTTGAAAATAATAGGTTAAAAGATGAGAAAATATCTAAATCAAAAGCAGAAATAGAAAAACTAAGAAAGCAGTTAAAGCTATTTATAGAAGAAACAATGTATGATAACGAAAAAAAGTGCTATGTAAGAAATCCTAAAGACAAAAAAATGGATATAAGTATTTTAGGATCAGTTATTCCATTTAAAGTATTTACTCCAAAGGAAAAGAAAATAGAAAATACAATAGAGAGAATTAATATGAGTTTGCGTACATATACAGGCGGATATAGAAGATATGAATTTGACAACTATAACGGAGGAAATCCTTGGCCTCTTGCAAATTGCTGGATGACATTATACTACTTAGAAAGAGGAGAAAATAGGAAAGCAAAAGAAACATTTGATTTTGTGGTTAAAACAGCAGGAGCACACAGTTTTCTTGGCGAACAAGTAGATAATAATACATTAAAACCAAATTGGGTATTAGGACTTGGATGGAGTCATGCAATGTTTATTATAGTTTTAGAGAAAATGTTTAAAGGATAAAGTAAAAAAAGAGAGGTAAAAAAATGAAAAATAATAAAGGTATTACTTTAGCTTCTTTAGTATTAACTATTGTAGTATTATTAATATTAGCTTCTATATTCATATATTCAGGAGCAAACACTGTTAAATATACAAAATATAACAAAGCAAGATCAGAAATAAGTGTAATTCAAACTCATGTAAATTCATGGTATCAAGAGTATAAAAATATTGAAAATTTAAGTGAGTACAAAGCATTAACTACACAGACACAAAAAAACGAATATAAAAATAATTTTTTAAATAATTATGGAGTACAAGCAAATGAATCTAACTGTGATTCAAATAAATTAAATGAAACTATAGATGCTGTAGGTATTGAAAATATTGAAAAATATAGATACTTATCTTCAGAATATTTAGAAAACAAAATAGGACTAAATGTAAGTTTTGACTATTTAGCTAATATAGAAGAAAGAATAGTAATTCTTTTTGGTGGAATAAAATATAACGATATATGGTATTTTACAGCAGACGACTTTAAATTGATGAATGTAAATGGAGGAGCACCAATCAATAATAGTGAGTTTAATTTGAAACAAGGCTATGATAAAGAAATAATTATAGCAGACTTGAAGTTCAAAAAAAATGACGAGCAGGTTGACATTTCAAAATTCAAAATACTATGTGCCCTACAAAATTCAGATAATTGGAATGATGTAACAGCTTCTGCTGTTAAATATACAGATTGGAAAGACAATAAAATAAAATATAGAATTCCAGTAGACAATTATGGACAATACAAAATAAAAATATCTACTACAGATAATGTAGAAATGGGTGAAAACTATATTGATGTTAATTTCAAAGGAAATGCACCAAAACTTTCAGAAGGAATGATACCTGTAATATATGATGATACAAAGAAAAAATGGATAATTACAGAAGAAACAGATCCAGATTGGTTTGACTACACACAAAAAGTATGGGCAAATGTGATGCTATCAGATGGAACATATAATAAAAATAATAAAAAAGTAGGATACGAAGTAAATGATGATGAATTAGGAAGTATGTTTACATGGATTCCAAGATATGCATATAGTATCACTCAATTTAAAGTAGCAAAAGATGGAGAAGGAACCACACAAAATATTTTTGATGTAAGTTATCTGATAGGTATTACAGATTCAGATCAAGATAATATAACATATAATACAGATTATAATATAGATATAGTTTCAACAGGAAGCCCAACACCAAAAATAGTACATCCTGCATTTACATTTGGTGGAAATAAATTAACTGGATTTTGGACAGCAAAATTTGAAGCAAGCATGGCAGAAGATAATAAAAATACAAAAGCGGATAATAACGTAACAACAAAAACAATTAAAATATTGCCAAATGTTGATAGCTGGAGTTATATAAACATTGGGAACTCATTTTTAAATTGTTTAAATATGAAAAATAATACTATCTATGGTTTATCAACTAATGCAGATACTCATTTGATGAAAAACATTGAATGGGGTGCAGTAGCATATTTAGCAGGTTCGCAATATGGAATAACACCGATAATTAATGATAGCTATACAGCAGGAAATGATTATAAAACAAATGTAAGCCAAAGTACAACAGGAAATGAAACAGGAATATATGATTTAAATGGTGGAAGCTGGGAAAGAGTTGCTGCATATTGGGATAATGGTGATGATAAATTATCAGAAAACGGAACAACTACAGTTTTTCCAAGTAATCAATTAAATTCAGCTTATGCAAAATACTGGGATAGATATGGAGTAAGTCAAAATGAAATAACTCAAATGAATAATGATTTATGGAATCAAAATTCATCAGCAAATGGAACAAGAAAGTCAATAACAGATGATAGATATAATCTAATGAAAAACATAAAAGGTGATGCAATGTATGAAACGATAAACACATATTCATATTATGGTAAAAATTCAAGTAATAACTATTTGTGGTTACTAACGGAGACAGATACCTCAACCAATTATGGAAGGTCATATTATAATAGAGATTATACATTATTAGGAAATATATTATTACCTTTCTTGCATCGTGGTGGCAGTTGGAACTCTGGATATTTGACTGGAGTTTTCAGTTGCTATGACTTTTTTGGAGGCTGTGCGCATCGGCTACGGCTTCCGACCTACAATAGCAGTTCAATAGTGAAAAAAGGAAAAAGGTGGAAAATGGGACGGTTCTCTTTTCCACATGCAAAATTTAGATTAATAGAGATGTAGGAATGATACATCTACCAAATAACTAAGAAATAAAACGAAAAAATGAAGAATAAGTTATTAATAAACGGAATAAATATTAGTATAATATGGAGGAATAAAAATGACAATAATACAATCAATAATATTAGGAATAGTGCAAGGATTAACGGAGTTTTTACCAATTTCAAGTTCTGGACACTTAAATCTATTTCCATGGGTATTTAATTGGCAACAAATGCCAGATTCATTCGATGTAGCATTACATATAGGAACATTACTTGCAATTATAATATACTTTTGGAAAGATTGGCTTAATTTAATAATTGGAGGATATAATCAAACAATTAAGAAAAATCCATCTACAGAAGGCAAAATTTTTTGGTATATAGTAATATCAACCATACCTGCAGGAATACTAAGTTTAGTATTAGACAAAATTGTTGGAAAAATAATTGGAGACAATTTAAATCTTGAAATGTTACTAATTGCAATAGCTTTAATAGTATTAGGTATTGTATTATATATAGTAGATAAAAGATCTAAAACTGACACTGACTATGAACATATTACATTTAAACAATCTCTATGGATTGCATGTTCACAAGCATTAGCTGCAGCGTTTCCAGGAACATCACGTTCAGGAATAACAATGACTACAGCAAGATTTTTAGGAGTAGATAGAGAAAGTGCTGCAAAATATTCATTTTTACTAGCAACACCTATAACTCTTGCGGCAGTTGTGTTTGATATAAAACATTTTGTGTTTGATGCATCATTCTTTATTGGAATATTAGTTAGCTTTATAGTAGGTTTTATTGTAATAAAATTCTTAATGAATTATTTGAAAAAAGGAAGTTTTAAAGTTTTTGCAATATATAGAGTAATAATTGGTATAATTGTAATAGGGTTATACTTTACTAGAATATAGTTTATAAAAAGCATTTACCTCGTGTAGATGCTTTTTATTTATATATAAAAAATTTAAAGTAAAGTGTTGATTTTTGAGGTAAATGATGATAAAATATATTGCAAAATGCAAAGATAAAGGAGATATGAATAATGGATAATTTAGAAATAATAAAAAGAAAAGCAGTGCAAATCTTTAATGAAGAAGATTTAGATAAAAAAATAAAAAGTGGGAAAAAATTAACAATAAAATTAGGAGCAGACCCATCAAGACCAGATTTACACATAGGACATAGTGTTGTTTTAAGAGTATTAAAGCAATTCCAAGATATGGGACATGAAGTTGTATTTGTTATAGGAGATTTTACAGGAATGATTGGAGACCCATCAGGAAAAAGTAAAACAAGACCTTCATTAACATTTGAACAAACAAGAAAATCAGCAGAGACATATTTAGAACAAGCAACAAAAATATTAGATAAAGATAAAACAAGAATAGCATATAACTCAGAGTGGCTTTCAAAAATGACATTTGAAGATGTTATAAAACTTGCTGGAAAATATACAGTTGCAAGAATTATGGAAAGAGATGATTTCAAAAATAGATTTGAAAACAATCTTCCACTTTCAATGCATGAATTATTATATCCATTAATGCAAGGATATGATTCTGTTGCTCTACATGCAGATATAGAAATTGGTGGAACAGACCAAACTTTCAATTTATTAGTAGGAAGAGAATTACAAAAAGATTATGACCAAGAATCACAAGTTGTAATGACATTTCCTTTACTTGTTGGGTTAGATGGAAAAGAAAAGATGAGTAAATCTTTAGATAACTATATAGGAATTTCAGAAGAACCATTTAGTAAACTTGAAAAAAGTATGAAAATTCCTGATGACGTGCTTAGACAGTATTTTGAACTTGCAACAGATTTACCAATGGAAGAAATAAATGAAATAATGAACGGAGATATAAGAGAAGCACATTTCAGATTTGCAAAAGAATTACTTGCAATGTATGATGATGTAAATGAATTTGAATCTCTTAAAGAAAAATACTTAAATATTGCAAAAGGTGGAATTCCTGATGATGTAGAAACAATGAAAGTATCTGAAGATTCTGCAAATATTTGTGATTTATTAGTTTCAGCAGGATTTGCATCATCTCGTGGAGAAGCAAAAAGAATGGTTACAGGAAATGGTGTAAAAGTTAATGGAAATCCTGTAACAGATATTAATACTATGATAGAAACAGAAGAAGAACCAGTAATTCAATTTGGTAAAAATAAATTTAAAAAAGTTGTAAAAAATTAGTCAAAAAATATATTGTGGTATATAATAGAATTAATTACAGCCATCTTTTATAAAATAGATATGGTAAAAGAGAAAAAAGAGCATATGAATATTTTGGAAGAATAATTTAAAAGTGAGTAAGTAACTTGAAAAACCAGAATATTTATTTGCGCTCTTTTTGTTTTGTTGTAAAAGAATTCGAGATATGTTAAAAAGATATAGATTTTAATGGTTTAATATATATAAAAATTGCATAATATTTTTATAAATTGTCGGAATGTTCCAATACTAGTTATGGACATACTGGTTTTGTATAAAACAATTGTCTTTAAAACTAAATATAAGGCTTTTAAATGAAACGAAAAATGAAAAATGTATAAAAAATTTTAAAAAAGTCTTAAAATCTCAATAAAGCGCATTCGGAAACTTCCAACAAATTATAAAATTTTTGCACGAAAAAATTAAATATTATTTTTCTTTTTAAAATAAAAAATAATTAAATTTTTTGTTCTTTATTTTTTTATTCAGAATACAAATTAAACAAAGGATGAATGTCCAAAAAATATAAAATTATGTAATAGAAAGGATTATGTGCTTAATTGCAAAAATTTTTATCAAACATGAAAAAAGGTCAAAGCGGTATAGTTGAAAATATAGATTTTAACGATGAAAAAAATACAGATTTCAAGAGAAAGATGCATTTACTTGAAATGGGCTTAACTAAAGGAACAAGGATTAAAGTAAAAAAAGTTGCACCTATGGGAGATCCAATTAGCATAGAACTAAGAGGATATGAGCTTTGTATAAGCAAAAAAGATGCTTCAAGAATTATAGTTAGAAGAAGTATTGATGTATAAGTATTTTTCGAAAATCTCAGTTTACTTTCACTTAACACTAAAAAATTCTAATTAATTTTGCAAGCACCCTCAAAGAGCAAGCTTTTGAGATTCCCTTGCAAAATTATTAAGAATTTTTTAGTTGTTCTGTAAAATGAGATTTATTCTCAAAATGCTTATACATCAATATTTCTAGAAAAACAAACTTACGGAACTTTAACTAGATACCTCTATAAAAAGGAGAGAAAAATTGAAAATTTGCTTAGTTGGAAATCAAAATTGTGGTAAAACAACTTTATTTAATAGCTTAACAGGTATGAATCAAAAAATTGGAAATTGGCCAGGTGTAACTATTGAAAAGAAAACAGGAATAATCAAAGAAACAAATTTTGAATTAATAGATTTGCCTGGAATTTATTCATTAAATCCATACACAGAAGAAGAAAAAGTGTCTAGCAATTACATATTAAAAGAAAAGCCAAATGTCATTATAAATGTAATTGATGCTACATGTTTAGAAAGAAGCTTATATCTAACTTTGCAATTATTAGAATTAAATACTAATGTTATTGTAGTTCTAAATATGTTAGATTTATTAGAAAAAAAGGGAATTAAGATAGATGTTTCTATATTAAAAAATGAATTAAATACAGAAGTTTGTCAGGTTTCTGCTTTAAAACAAACAGGAATAAATGAGTTAATTAGATGCATAAAAAACTTTAAGTACTATGCGACAAACAAATTAGCAGACAACAAAAACTATTATGCCAAAAGCAAATGCATAGATTGCGAGCACACTTGCATTTTTAAAAATAGCGATATACAAAACAAAAACTTTAAAAACGGTAATTTCATGAATTCTACTAAATTAAACTATGAACAGCACATTACTCAAAGATATAATTACATAACCAAATTAACTCAAAAATGTTTATACAAAAGAAAAAAATGGATTAATAAAACAGAAATATTAGACAAGATATTTTTAAGTAAAATATTTGCAATACCAATTTTTATTATTATAATGTTTGGAATATATTTTTTATCAGTAGGAGTAGTCGGAAAATATACAACAGACATAACTAATAGCATTACAACTACAATTTCTAACTTTATATTACACATTTTACAATTTTTTAACGCGAAGGAGTGGTTACAAAGCTTAATAATTGATGGTGCATTTAAAGGTGTATCAGCTGTAATTTCATTTGTGCCACAACTTGCTATTTTATTTATGTGTATTTCAGCATTAGAAGCAACAGGATATATGTCAAGAATTGCTTTTTTACTTGACAACATTTTTAGAAAAATAGGATTAAGTGGAAAAGCAATTATTCCATTTATAATAGGCTCAGGATGCAGTGTTCCAGGGATATTATCTACTAAAATAATAGAAAATGAAGATGAAAAAAAGATTACATCAATACTTGTACCATTTATTCCTTGTAGTGCAAAACTTCCGATTATTGCATTATTTTCAGGATATTTCTTTAAAGAAGAAGCTGGAATTGTAAGTGCTTCACTATACTTTCTTGCGATTTTTATCATAGTATTAAGTTCACTTTTATTTAGAAAATACATATTTTTCGATACAAGTGGAGCATTTATCTCAGAACTTCCAGATTATAAAATTCCAAACATTAAATATTTAGCAAGAGACGTAAAAGATAAGATTTTTTCATTTATAAAAAGAGCGGGGACAACAATTCTTTTTTCATCAATTATTATATGGTTTTTACTTTCTTTTTCTACAAATTTAGACTATGGAGTCAGTATTGAGAAGAGCATTTTAGCAACTATTGGTAAAAAAATATCATGGATTTTTTATCCAATGCTTGGGGTAAATAGTTGGCAGGCAACCATTTCTGCAATACAAGGTTTAATTGCAAAAGAGCAAGTTGTATCTTCTATGAATATAATATCTGGGTTGAGCCAAAACACAAACATCTTTAACTTTGGAACAATAAATGCCTTAAGTATGCAAAAGTCAAATGTGTTAAGTTCAGTAATAGCAACTACTGTGAACTCAAGGACATATACCATTTTCAGCTCAGGAGCAACATTTGGATTTTTCTCAAAACCATCTGCTTATGCATTTATGGTATTTAATTTATTTAGTGCACCATGTATTGCAGCAATATCAACTATAAAAAAAGAATTAGGGAGTTTTAAAAAAATGTTTATGGCAATTGCTTATCAAACTACAATAGCATGGATTTTAGCAACATTAATTTATCAGTTTAATGTATTGCTTTTTTAAAGAAAATGTAATATAATGGTACTGTGCAAAATGCGACAGCAAAATTATAATATTTAGCATCAAAAGCACAAAAAAGGAGAAATTTTATGGAACAAAGAAATAGAACAAATAAAAAAGTTGCTAAAAAGTCATCTAGAAAGAATATTTCAGCAAATAATGTTTCAACGACAAATGGCAAAGCAACTTCAAAGAAAAATAAAAAACAAAAATTTTCTAAAAGACATCCAAAACTTTCACTTGCAATAAAGCTAATTATAATTTTTATTTTAGCAATTACAATAATAGGTGCAGGAATTATAGTGGGTATGGTTTATGGAATGTGGGGTCAAGATTTTGAAATATCAGAAAAAGAACTTATGCTTTATGGAAATTCAGTATTATACGACAGTGAAGGAAATGTTCTTGCAGAGCTAAAAGGAGACGAAAATAGAAAAATTATAAAAATGGAAGATATGGCAGAATTTTTACCTAAGGCATATGTAGCAATAGAAGATGAAAGATTCTATGAACACAAGGGAGTAGACTATAAAAGAACAGGTGGAGCTATTGCAACATATATATTGCATAGAGGTTCATCATCTTATGGTGGTAGTACAATAACACAACAGCTTGTTAAAAATATGACAAAGGAAAATGCAAAAACAGGTAAAGAAGGTATTACTAGAAAAGTTAAAGAATGGGCAAAAGCTATGCAATTAGAAAAAATGCTTTCTAAAGACCAAATTCTAGAGCTATATTTAAATGTTATCTTTGTCGGAGATACAAACTATGGTGTAGAAGTTGGGGCAGAGTATTATTTCAACAAAAGTGCAAAAGAGCTAAGCCTTGAAGAATGTGCGTTTTTAGCAGGAATTAATAACAGACCAAATTACTATAATCCATATGGAAAAGCAGAATATGGAAAAGATGAAGCAAAAACAAACGATATAAATAACAGAACAAAAACAGTTCTTAAAAAGATGCTAGATTTAGGCTACATTAAACAAGAAGATTATGACAAAGCTAAAGAAAATGTAGAAAAGGGATTAAACTTTAAAAAAGGAACAAAGAAAAGCCAAATTTATTCATATCATACAGATGCAACTATTGCTCAGGTAATAAATGACTTTATGGAAGAAAAAAATTGGTCAAAAGACTATGCAACAACCCATGTTTATGGTGGAGGGCTTAAGATTTACTCAACTCAAAATACAAAGGTCCAAGAAACTATAGAAAAAACAATGGTTGATAATGCAAGTACATATCAAACAAAATCTAGAAAAAACAAAGACGAAGATGGAAATAAAGTAAAAAGTCAAGCAGCAATGGTTGTAATAGATAATGACACAGGATATGTAGTAGGAGTGGTTGGTGGACTTGGAGAGAAAACTACTGCAAGAGGACTAAACAGAGCAACACAAAGTCCAAGACAAACGGGTTCTTCTATAAAACCAATAGCAGATGTTTTACCAGCATTACAAGAAGGATTAATAAATGCTTCAACAAGATATTTAGATGTAAAAACAAAATTTGACAATGGTAAATTCGAGCCAAAGAATGATGGTAATGCATATTCTGGAAACATAAGTATAAGAACAGCAATTGCAAAATCACACAACGTTCCATTTGTAAAAATAATGGCAGAGCTTACAACACCTGTTTCAAGAAATTATCTACAAAAAATGGGAATTACAAGTTTAAGTGAAACAGGAGATGCAGGACTTGCATTAGCAATTGGAGGTTTGTATAGAGGTATTAGCCCACTAGAAATGGCTGGAGCTTATGCAACAATTGCAAATAATGGAGTATATAGAACACCTTTATTCTACACAAAAGTAGAAGATGATAAAGGAAACATAGAATTAGAACCAAAACAAGAAACAAGAGAAGTTTGCTCAGAACAAAATGCATATATTTTAAAAGATTTATTAACATCAGTTGTAGACAGTGGAGGTACGGCTCCATACTGTGCTATTACTGGAATGGATGTAGCAGCAAAAACTGGTACAACAAATGATGACTATGATAGATGGCTTTGTGGATTTACAAACTATTATACAGCAGCAACATGGTATGGATTTGATGATCCAGAAACAGTATATTTTAGCGGAAACCCATCAGGTAAAATGTGGGCAGCTGTTATGAAAAACTTACACAAAGAAAAAAAATCATCAAGATTTAAAGAACCAGATGGAATAGTATCATTAAAAGTATGTAAAGAAACAGGATTAAAAGCTACAGATAAATGTGGTTCTACATACACAGAAATATTTGCAAAAGGACATGAACCAGATGAATGTGATGAATCAGGAAATTCTGTAGAAATATGTGAAGACTCAGGATTATTAGCAACAGAATTCTGTCCAGATACAGAAACAGCTTTCTTCTCATATATATTACCAAAAGAAAGACTAAATTTATGGAAAACACCTATGACTATAACAGATCCACCAACAGAGTTCTGTAAAGAACATACAGAGGCAGCAGCAAAACAAAATGCAAAAGCGCCTACTATTAACTTAATAGGAAACGCAACAATTAACTTAAATGTTGGAGAAACATATGTAGAAAAAGGTGCAACAGCGAAAGATGAGAAAGATGGAGACATTACAAATAAAATTCAAATCTCTGGAAGTGTAAATACATCTAAAGCTGGAACATATAAAATAACATATAAAGTTAAAAATTCTTCAGATAAAGAAACAACAAAAATAAGAACAGTTATTGTAAAAGGTAAAGAAGAAACTAACCCTTCTACACCATCATCTGGAGGAAATTCTGGAGATAATACAAATACACCTAAACCAGGTGATAAAGATAAGGATAAAGATAAAGAAAATACAACCAATACAACAAACACTACAGAACCCGAAGATAAGGAAGATTAAATCTAAAAGAAGCCGACAGATTTAAATCTTGTCGGTTTCTTTTGAGAACCTTTTGGAAACATTTGGGGACGGAGGAAAAAAGTTACCTCTCATTTTGGGACGGAGGAAAAAAGTAACCTTAAAAAAGTCAATGCTTAAAAAGGAGGAATAAACATGGGAAATAAAAGAATACTTACAGGAGATAGACCTACAGGAAAACTACATATTGGGCATTATTTTGGTTCATTAAAAAACAGAGTAGAGTTACAAGATAAATACGAAACATATATATTAGTTGCAGATGTACAAGCTTTAACAGACAATTTTAATAATCCAGAAAAAGTCAGGAAAAATGTAAGAGAAGTAGTAATGGATTATTTATCTTGTGGAATAGATCCTGAAAAAGCAACAATATATATACAATCTATGATACCAGAAACAGCAGAATTAACAGTTTTTTATTCAAATTTAGTTACAATAGCAAGACTTGAAAGAAACCCAACTGTTAAAACAGAACTTGCTCAAAAAAGAGATGTTTTTGGAGAAAGCGTAACTTATGGATTTTTGGGATACCCTGTTAGCCAAGCAGCAGATATTACAGTAATGAATGGAACAATTGTACCTGCAGGAGAAGACCAAGAACCATTAATAGAACAATGTAGAGAAATAGTTAGAAAATTTAACAGTATTTATGGAGAAGTTTTACAAGAACCAGAAATACTACTTTCTAAAGAGAAAAGAATAAAAGGATTAGATGGAAATGAAAAAATGGGTAAATCTTTAGGAAATGCAATATACATTTCAGATAGCCCAGAAGAAATAACAAGAAAAGTTATGAGTGCAGTGACAGATCCAAACAGAATAAAAAAAGATGATTTAGGAAATCCAGATGTATGTATGGTTTCATATTATCATAAATTATTTAGCACACCAGAAGAGTGCAAAGCTGTTTGTGAAGAATGTAGAGCAGGAAAACGTGGTTGTGTTGCATGCAAAAAACAACTTGCAAACAACATAATTGAATATTTAAGACCTATGAGAGAAAAAAGAGCATACTATGAAGCTCATCCAGAAATAGTAGATAGTATTATTTTAGAAGGAACAAAAAAGGCTCAAAAAGTAGCTCAAGAAAATATGAAGAGAATTAAAGATGCGATGAAATTAAATTATTTTGAATAGTAAGTTTTAAACTATTCTGTAAAATGAGATTTATTTTCAAAATTCTTATATATCAATAATTTGAAAATACAATCTTAAAAAATTGTAAATAATTAAGTCATAATTCAATTAAATACATTGAATTATGACTTAATGCGTTTATTCATATATTTAAAAATAATTAATAATAAAGAACTAATTATTTGACAAAATTTTATTTATTTGATTTTCGTCTAGTCCTGTAATTCGTGAAATTGTTGAAATATCAAAATTTTCTGATTTCATTTTTTTTATGATTTCTATTTGATATTGTTTAATACCTGCTTCTAAACCTTTATCATATCCACGTGCTTCAATATCATGTTGATCTCTGATATATTTTTCTCTAAGTTCAGTTAATCTTCTTTCATGTTCATCTTCGCTAATTTCTTCAAGAATTCGTTTTGCTTTTTTTAATTCATTATTCTCCATTTTTAAAACCACCTCTGGATCATTTATAAATTGAAGCCAAGAGTTCAAAACTTCATTGTTTTCTAGTACATAGTTTTTGGCTTTCTCTGCTTCTATTATATATATTTCCAACATATCTGTCAATACAAGATGTGGCGATTTTTCTCTTCTTATGTTCCATTTGCTCATATATTCTGGCTCATTTAATAGTTTTTCTAAATTATAGTCAGATATTAGAATTACTATAGAACGTTTGAGTTTATCATAATCCTCTCCAGATTTAATACTACTGGTATACATTTTACTCCAGTAAAATAGTAGTCTTTTTTCAAGATTTTTTCTATCAACTATTTGCATTTCAATGTTGCAGTTTGTGCTGTTATTTAATTTTGCTTTAATATCAAGAATGCCAACTTTGTCATCAAATAAATCCTTTTCTGTAATAGGATTACAGTCTAAAGTAATTTCTTCGATATTATCTGGAATAATAGAGGATAAAAGACTTTTTGTTATATCTTCATTGCCAGTATAACCAAAGATACGTTTAAAAACATAGTCATTTTTAGGATTAAGTAGTTTTTTTATAAATATCACTTCTTTCATTTTTTATTTTTTAGTATGGAATTTTTTGCTAAGACTAGAAAAGCCAATATATAAAAGCTTTACTAGAATAGATTAAAATAAAAATTTTAGAATATATGAATAAACTATAGATATAATACCACGAAATAATATAAAAATCAACTAAAATCGTTCGACATAATATGACAAATCTATAATATTACGTATGTTTTGATTGACAGAGCAATGAAAAAAATGATATAATTACTACAAAAATTATATTGTTCAAAAAATAAAATATAAAGAGAGGAAAAACCATGACAGACTTTAAAAAAGAGATTGCGAAGGCTATAGCTAAAGCAACTGAAATAGAAGAAAGTGAGATATATGGATATATAGAAATTCCAAAAGATGCCAATAATGGAGATTATGCATTTCCATGTTTCAAGTTAGCTAAAACTTTAAAAAAAGCACCACCAGCTATTGCAGAAGAAATAAAACAAAATCTAGAGAAATTAATGACGAATTCAGAAAATGATAATTTTAGTAATGCAATAACAAAAATAGACATAGCTGGAGGATATTTAAATTTTTATATTAACAAAAAGCTTTTATCAAAAGAAGTGCTAGAAAAGATTGAAAATGAAGAAGAATACGAAAAAGTATTAACTCCAAATAACAAAAACATAGTAATTGATTATTCTTCACCAAACATTGCAAAGCCATTTCATATAGGACATTTAAAAACTACAGTAATAGGTGGAGCATTGTACAATATATATAAGTATTTAGGATATAATGTAACAGGAGTAAATCATTTAGGAGACTATGGAACACAATTTGGAAAGCTTATTGAGGCGGTTAAACTTTGGGGAGATGAATATGATTTAACTACTGACCCAATAGACAAACTTGCAGATTTATATAAAAGAATAAACGAACTTTGCAAAGAAGATGAAAATGTTTTAGAACAATGCAGAGAAAACTTTAAACTTTTAGAAGAAGGAGACGAATATTGCAAAAAGCTTTGGCAGGAGTTTAAAGATTTAAGCATAAAAGAATTTCAAAAAATATATGATTTACTTGGAAGCAAATTTGATTCTTGGAATGGAGAAGCTTTTTATGCAGATAAAACAGACGAGGTAATACAAATTTTACAAAAAACAGGAAAATTGCAAGAGTCTGAAGGAGCTATGATTATAGATTTAAAAGATAAAGGAATACAAACTCCTTGCATAATATGTAAATCTAATGGCTCAACAATATATGCAACAAGAGATTTAGCAGCAATTCTTTACAGAGCAAGAACTTATGACTTTGATAAATGTATATATGTAACATCTTATGAACAAAATCTTCACTTTAGCCAAATATTTGAAGTTGCAAAATTATTAGGCTTAGATGAAAAATATACAAATGGATTAGAACATGTACCTTATGGTTTTGTAAGATTATCTACAGGAAAAATGTCAACAAGATTAGGCAATTTTGTAAAGGTAGAAGATTTGCTAAATGACACAATAAATGAAGCTAAAAAAATAATAGAAGAAAAAAATCCAAATTTAGAAAATAAGGAGGAAATAGCAAAAAAAGTAGGAATAGGAGCAGTAATATTCAACGATTTAGCTACAAGCAGAATAAAAGATGAAGTTTTTGATATAAATGCTATGCTAAACTTCCAAGGAGAAACAGGACCATATATCCAATATACTTATGTTAGAACAAAAAGTGTACTAGAGAAAATAAATAAATTACCAAAATATGAAAATATAGATGTAGAATTATTGCAAGATGAATATTCATATAATATATTAAAACTAATATATAACTTTAAAGAAATATTAAATCAAGTAATAGAAAAATCAGAACCTTCAATTTTGGCTAGATACCTTATAGATTTAGCAAAATCATATAGTGCATTTTATAACGAAAACAAAATAATATGCGAAGATGAAAAATTGCAAAACGCTAGAGTATACTTAACTTTAGCGACTAGTAAAGTATTAAAAAGTGGAGCAAAATTACTTGGAATAGAAATGCCAGAAAAAATGTAAAAATATACGGAATTTCCTATTGACTTTTATAAATATTTGCTATAGAATGAAGATGAATAATGCGACAAAAAATTACATAGTTCGACCAGTATTTTTGATATTTGCTGTAATATGGATGATAATAGTATTTAAATTCTCCAGTCAGCCAGCAGATACCTCACAAAATACGAGTTTAAACTTAACCAAAAGAATAGTAAATGTGTTTTTTGCGGGTAAGTCTAGTATAGAAAAAGAGCAAATAACAGACAAACTAGACCCATATGTAAGAAAATTAGCACATTTCACACTTTATGCCGCAGGCGGAATTCTAATAGCAAATTATATAAATACATATAATATTAAAGATAAAAATAAAATAATATATAGTATATGTATAGGAGCTACATACGCTTGTACAGACGAATTCCATCAACTATTTGTTGAAGGCAGAAGTGGTCAATTAACAGATGTTTTAATTGATTCTTTGGGAGTTGCTACAGGGGTATGTATTTTTTTGTGTGTAATCACAATATTTAAAAAACTTAAGAGATAAAAAATAAATTTGGGGGAATTTATAATGAACACGAAAGTAGCAGAAGCTGTAGGGACTACTATAGAAGAACTACAGGATGTTATTGAATATGATGACACACAAAAGCAAGAAGTAGATTATGAAATTAAAGAAAATAATGATATAAAATATTTAGTTGCAAATAAAAGACCTAATGTAGTTTTAAGAGCAATAAATATATTCTTTAAAAGGATTATAGACATAATAGGTGCAATTGTTGGAATTATATTTTTAATTCCTATAACAATTGGAGTGTACATAGCAAATAAGGTAAGTAAAGATGAGGGACCTGTGTTCTATTGTCATAAAAGAATAGGAAAAAATGGTAAATATTTTAATATGTACAAATTTAGAACAATGGTTGTGGATTCTGATGAAAGACTAGCAAAACTATTAGAAGAAGATGAGGAAGCTAGAAAAGAATGGGAAGAAAATAGAAAATTAAAAAATGATCCTAGAATTACAAAAATGGGAAAATTTCTTAGAAAAACAAGCCTTGATGAATTTCCACAATTTATAAATGTACTAAAAGGCGAAATGAGTATAGTAGGACCTAGAGCAGTAGTAGATGGCGAAATTGAAAAATTTGGAATATACAAAAAAGATATTCTTTCTGTAAAACCTGGAATAACAGGATATTGGGCAGCTAATGGCAGAAGTGACACAAGCTATGAAGAAAGAGTGTTTATGGAATACAAATATGTTAGAATGTTTTCTGTATGGATGGACATTAAGATTTTGTTTAAAACTGTTGCATCTGTATTGAAAAAAGAAGGGGCTGTGTAAGCTAAAAAATGTAGATTTAAACTACTAATTATATTTTTACAATTAGTAGTTATTTTTTAGAAACATACAAAAAGATAATACAAAAATGTAAGAAAGGGCAAAAATAATGGAAAACACACCTATTAGAATAGCTCAAATAATGGGAAAATGGCTTGGCGGTGGAGTAGAAGCTGTAGTTATGAATTACTATAGACATATAGATAGAGATAAAATACAATTTGATTTTATATGTGATGAAGATTCAACTAATATTCCGTATGAAGAAATAGAAAAACTTGGTGGAAAAGTAATATTGATACCACCATATCAAAAAATATTTAAGTACCATAAAGAGTTAAAAAGAGTTTTAAAAGAAGGAAAGTATAAAATAGTACATTCGCATATTAATACTTTATCCGTATTTAGTTTATTTGCTGCAAAATATGCTGGCGTTCCTGTGAGAATTGCACATAGCCATGCTACTACTTCAAATAAAGAATTCTTAAGAAATATTATAAAAAATATATTAAGAAAGTTTTCTAAAATATATGCTACTGATTATTTTGCATGTTCTGAATTAGCTGGTAGATTTCAATTTGGAAATAAAGCTTATAATGAAGGAAAAGTAACTATTATTAATAATGCAATTGATATAAACAGATTTTTATTTAATAAAGATAAAAGAAAAAAAATAAGAGATGAATTGAATATAAACGAAGAAACAATTTTAATTGGAAATGTTGGCAGACTAGAAAGTGTGAAAAATCAAAAATTTGTTATTGATATTTTTAAGGAATACTTAAAAAATAACAATAATGCATTTTTGATAATAGTAGGTGAAGGTTCTTTGAAAAAATCTCTATTAAATCATATTGAAGAAGCGAATTTAAAAGATAAAGTAAAATTAGTTGGACAAAGAGAAGATATTGATTTTGTTTATTCTGCATTGGATGTCTTTCTATTTCCTTCACTCTATGAAGGATTTGGTTTATCTTTGATAGAAGCACAATGTTCTGGGGTGAGTTGTTTAGCTTCAAATAATGTGATTAAAGAAATAAAGGTATCAAGTTGTATTAAATTTTTAGATTTAACATTAAGTGCTTATGAATGGGCTGAAAATGTTGAACCAAATTATAATAGAAAAAAAGAAAAGTATTTAAAAAACAATATAGATAATTATGAAATAAGAATTCAATCTAAAAAATTGGAAAAAGAATATATAAAATTACAAAAAAGAGAGGTGCTTTAATTGAGATTAAATAAAAAGTCAATTTTTAGAGTATTTATTGTGTTAAGTTCAATGATAGTTTCTATTTACATGTATAATAACACAATGAGTTATGGTCTTTATAAAAATTATTTTTTTGTGCCGTTATTCTATGGTATATGTATTTCATTTTTATCAAAAATAGATTTTTTTAATTTTAGATTTCCAGGCGCAATTATTTTAAATTATACTACGATAATAAAGTATTTAATTATGCCATTTATAATGTGTTTGGGAAATTATTATTCATGGCTTGGAACAATGCCTTCAGAAAAAAACATTAATTATGCAATTATTTTAACAATAATTGAAATGATATCAGTATTACTTGTCTCAAATTATATTTCTAAAAAAGAGATTATTGTTGAAAAAGAAAGGCATAATATAAAACCTTTAAAAAGTGGATTTATACATATAATTTTTATTGTTTTAGGATTTGTTGCGTTTATGTTAGTACCTAAAGCATTTGAAGATTATAGATTTATTTTTGACACTAATGATTTAGCTACAACTATAAAAGTAGATTTTGAGTTTTCTGGTATATATAAAACTTTATTTATTTTTGCAAGATATTCTTTAATTATATTGTTAATAAATTATTTTTATAAGCGTAATTTAAGAAAAAAGAGTAAATTTAATATCTTGATGTCATTTGTACCAGTTTTTTTAAATTGCTTATATATTTCTAATCTAAGCAGAATTAATATTTGTGTACCATTATTTACATTTTCAATATTGATTTTTTTATTGTTCAACGAAAAATCAGAACAAAAACTTATTATTAGGTTATTATTAATTACTCTTATAAGTAGTATTGTTTTTATGAGTGCTTTAAAGTTTTTTGGCGAAGGCAGAGGCAATGAAGGGAAAGAAAATGATATAGCATGGTGGGGTGATACTTTAAATATGTATTTTTCTGGACCAAAGGAAACAGCTATAGGTGTAAAAGCAAATGATTTAATTGAAAGTGAATATGGATGGAAAAGATATAATCTATTAATTAATGATACATTTTCGAATGTTATAGGTCTTAGTAATTTTACAACTAAAAATAATTCCACAACATTATATAATTATGTATATTTTTCAAGTACTGTTGCTATTTGTCAAATTGTACCAAATATAATTGAAGGTTATTATTATTTTGGCTTTTTGTTTTGTTTTATTTGGCCTGTATTATTTGTTTTTTTATGTTATTATTTTAATAAAAAAGCACAAATTGCTGAAACTTTAGATTTGAAATTTGCGTATTTATATTCTAGTATATATTGTGGTATGGTTTTAATGATAAATTCTACAATGTTAATTGGTAATATTATTAATATTACTCTATTATTTGCAATTATTTCAGCAATTAATAACAAAATAATAATGAAGAGGAGTTGTCAGAATGAACAAAAAGAAATCTAAGTTAATTAAAAATACTATGATATTTTTAATTGGCAATATAGGATCTAAATTTATACAATTCCTTTTAGTACCATTATATACTTATACAATGACATCATCGGATTTTGGTAATGCTGATTTGGTATTGACAACAATAAATTTTCTTATGCCAATTTTTTCATTACAATTATCGGATGGATTATTACGATTTGGTATGGATAAAAGCTTAAACAAAACTGATGTATATAGTGTAACATTAAAAGTTTTATTTATTTGTTCAACAATTACAATTATATTATCGCCGATATTGTTATTTATAGAAAGTTTTAAAAACTTTGTACTATTTTTTATATTGATTTTGAATTTAAGAATATATAGAGATATTTTAGCTATTATTTTAAAAGTTGAAGATAAAAATAAAATATTTTCTATTGATAGTATTATATATTCATTTTCATTATCATTGTCAGCATTATTATTTTTATCTGTATTTAAAATAGGAATTGTTGGATATTTTTTATCTTATGTAGTAGCAAATGTAATATCTATTATATTTATTTTATTTAATATAAATATAAAGATAAAAATAAAAATAAAAAAAAATAAAGAGTTAACTAAAAGTCTAATAATATATTCATTACCTATGATTATTAATAGTTTGTCTTATTGGATAACAACTGCATCAGACAGATATATGATTAAAATTTTTTTAACTTTATCAAGTGTAGGAATTTATGCTGTAGCAGCTAAAATTCCCACTATAATAACTACATTTACAGGGATATTTAATCAAGCGTGGATGTTATCATCTATTTCAGAGTATGAAAATGATAGAGATGTTAGGTTTTATAATGATGTATTTTCATTTTATTGCTCAATTTCATTTATTACATGTGCATTATTAATACTAATTATTAAACCTTTTATGCATGTATATGTTAGTTCTGAATATTTTATTGCTTGGGAATATGCTAGCGTATTAATTGTTTCTGCAATTTTTTCTGGAATATCTGCATTTATTAATGGAATTTTTTATGCATACAAAAAGAATATTAGTGCAACTATAACTACAACTATAGGTGCAATTATAAATATCATTTTAAATTTTATATTTATTCCTAAATATGGAATAATGGGAGCTTCTGTAGCAACATTAATATCATGGTTTTTAATAACAGTTGTGAGAATTATTTCTGTAAAACGTATAATTGATATAAAAATAGAATGGTTTAAATTAAGTATACTTACTATGATTATATTTATAGAGCTAATAAATGTAATTATTATAAATAATAACTTTTCATTTCTTATAAATATTATTTTAGTATTGGGTATTATATTTATTGAAAGAAAAGCTTTAATTATGTTTGTGGAAGGTATTATTAAAAAACAAAAAATATGGGAAAAAACAAGAAAAATTATGCGTTATATAAGTGGTAGAGACAATAAATATAGAAGAAATTTAAAAAATGAAAATTTTAGTATTATAAGTCAAAATTGCACAGGAGGTCTTATTTATCATTTTCTGGGAGAAAAATTTCTTTCACCAACAATTAATATATATTTTTCAGCAAAAGATTTTTTAAAGTTTTGTGAAAATTTAGATTATTATTTAGAATGTAAACCAGAACAAAAAAAGACAGATTTAAAATACCCTGTTATGAAACTAGATGATATAACTATATATGGTGTGCATTATAATAATTACGATGAATTTTTATTGAAATGGGAGGAAAGAAAAAAAAGAATTAATAAAAACAATTTATTTATAATTATGACTGAAAGAGACGGTTGTGAATATAAAGATTTATTGGAATTTGACAAGTTAGATTATAATAATAAGATTGTTTTTACCCACAAGAAATATGATGAAATAAAATCATCTTATTATGTTAAAGGCACAATGAATAATAGTGCAGATAAAAAAACACATTTGACTAAATCGTTGACGGATTATAAATCGAAAATTAGTCCATTTAGATATATTGATGATTTTGATTTTGTTAGTTGGTTGAATCAAGGAGGAAAATGATTTGAAATTAATTTTTACGGTTAATACATATAAACCTAATTTAGATGGTGTACAATTTGTTACTAGTTATTTGGCAGAAGGACTTGCTAAAAAAGGTCATGATGTTTATCTTATTACAAAGAGTTTTAATAGAATTGAAACACCTGCTGAAGAAACAATATGTGGAGTTAAAGTTATTAGAAAGGCCATAAGGACTTCTCATACATTTCATTTAGGAAATAAGAAAGAATATCAAGAGTTTATTATAAAAATTTGTTCAGATGCTGATTGCTTAATAAATGTTGGGAGCCAATCGCCTTTTACTGATTGGTGTTTTGAGATATTTGATAGAATTAAAATACCTAAAGTTTTATACTTGCATTCTATATGGGATTTTAAATATCATAAAGAAAATTTTTACAATTTAAAAGCTTTTCTATTTAAAACTTGGGCAAATATAAGATGGAGTATTTATTATAAGAAGAATAAGAAAAAGTTTAAATCTTATGATAGTATTATACAATTACATAAAAAAGATTATTCATATTTATATTTTTTAAAAAAATATGGAATAGTTTCGAATACCATAGAAAATGCTGCAGAAAATGCTTTTTTTGAAAAGCATATTGAAAAAGATTTTAAGAAACCATTCAATAATTATATAATAAATGTTGCAAATTTTATTGATAGAAAAAACCAAATTGCTGCAGTAAAAGAATTTTTAAAATCTAGTATTGATGATAAAATTGGATTGGTATTAATTGGTTCAAGCAAAAATAAATACTATGAAAAGCTTGTGAAATTTGAAGAAAAAGAAAGAATTAAATTAAATATTGATAAAAAAAGAAAACCAATTTTAATTCTTACAAATGTAGAAAGAAAATATATTTCATCATACGTATCAAATGCAGATATATATCTTATGACGAGTAAAGATGAAAAATATCCAATAAGTATTGTAGAAAGTATGGCTGCAGGAATTCCTTTTATTTCTACAGATGTAGGAATTGTGAGATATTTACCTGGCGGCGTTGTTTCATCATATGAAGATATTCATTATTGGATTGAAGAATTATACTCAGATGCAAATCTTAGAACAAATTTAGGAAATCTGGGAATTTACTATGCTAAATCACACATGAGAATAGATGATAAGATTTCTCAATTAGAAAGTATAATTGAACAGTTGAAAGGAGAAAAAAATGAAAGATTATAAAATTGTTTATATTTGCCCTTATTTTGGTAAATTTCCTGAACATTTTAAATTATGGCTAAAGTCTTGTGAAAAAAATGAAGATTGTAAATGGGTAATTTATACTGATGATAAAAGAGAATTTGATTATCCTGAAAATGTATTTGTTAATTATTGTACGTTGGATGATTTACAAAAAGATTTTTCGAAAAAATTAGGCTTTGATGTTGCACTAAAAACAATAAAGAAATTAGGAGACTATAAACCATTATATGGATATTTGTTTAGTGATGATATTGGTGAAGCTTTAGCTTGGGGACATGTTGATGTTAATGATAGTATTTATGGAAAAATAACTAATTTTTTAACAGATAATATTTTGAATAAGTATGATAAAATTATGACATGTGGACATATGTCTGTTTACAAAAACACTGACGAAGTTAATAAAAGATTTATGATTCCATTGAAATCTGAAATAGATTATAAAACAATATTTACAGATGATACTTTTTACAATTTTGAAGAATTAGCACCTATTTCTATTACAACTATATATAAAGAAAATGGGATTGAAATAAAAGATATGTCAGAGTATTATGCGGATATTTCAATAAAATATTATAATTTAAGAATGGGAAGAATAAAAGAAAATTTTGATGGATATTATGTTTCTAAAACATCTAATATGGTTTTTGCTTGGGACAATGGTAATTTATATGGTTTCTTTAAAGATAAAAACAATGTGAAAAAGAAAGAGTATATGTATATTCATTTAAAAAGAAGAAAATTAAATGTTAATATTTGTCAAGATGAAGACAAATATATTATTACTCAAGACGGTTTTATGCCATACGAAAGCATTACTGTAAATTATATTAAAGAACATGATAAACATAAACTAATCTATAAAACTTATCTTGATATTAAGATTAAATCATTAAAATCAAAATTAGGAGTGAAATAAAATGAAATATGATTATTTAATAGTAGGTGCAGGTTTATTTGGATCGACATTTGCTAATCTTGCAAAAAAAGATGGTAAAAAAGTATTAGTAATAGATAAACGAGCTCATATTGGAGGAAATATATATACTGAAGAAATAGAGAATATAAATGTTCATAAATATGGAGCGCATATTTTTCATACTGATTATAAAGATGTATGGGAATTTGTTAATTCATTTGTAGAGTTTAATAGATTTACAAATTCTCCAATAGCAAGATTAGGAAATGAAATATATAATATGCCATTTAATATGAATACATTTTCAAAAATATGGGATGATGTATTTACTCCAGAAGATGCACAAAGACACATTAATCAGGAAAGAAAAGAAATAATAGGAGAACCTAAAAATTTAGAAGAACAAGCTATTAGTTTAGTAGGAAGAACAATATACGAAAAACTTATTAAAGGATATACAGAGAAACAATGGAATAGGGATTGCAAGGATTTACCAGCATTTATAATAAGAAGATTACCTATTAGACTAGTATATGATAATAACTATTTTAATGATAGATATCAAGGAATACCAATAGGTGGATATACAAAATTAGTTGAAAAAATGTTAGAAGGAATAGAAGTTAAATTAAATACTAATTTTTTTGATAATATTGATTATTTTAAAAATAATGCAGAAACAATAATATATACTGGTCCATTAGATGAGTACTTTGACTATTCTTTAGGAAAACTTGAATGGAGAAGTTTAAAATTTGATACAAAAATATTTGATATGGAAAACTATCAAGGAAATGCGGTTGTAAACTATACAGGACATGAAGTAGAATATACAAGAGTGATAGAACATAAGCATTTTGACAATACATGTATAAGTAATAAGACCATAGTAACCTTTGAATATCCATGTGATTACAAGGAAGGTATGGAAAAGTATTATACAATAAATGATGAAAAGAATAATTATTTAGCGGATAAGTATAGAGAGTTAGCTAATAAAGAAAAGAATGTTATATTTGGCGGGAGACTAGCTGAATATAAATATTATGACATGGATGATGTAATTAAATCAGCATTTAATATTTATAATGAATATAATGAGGAAAAATTAAATGAAAGATAATAATACTTGAACATATAGAAAGGGTTGATATATAAAATGAAAGTAATTGATAGTAAAACTAGCAAAAAAATAAGTATTATAATGTTCTTATCTTGTATATGCGTAGTTTTTTATCATGGTGCTGATTGTGAAAAATATAATCTTTCAAAAAACTTTATAAGTGATTTTACTAGATTTTTAATTAATATATGGTATCCTTTATGCCAAAGTTTTGCAATGCCATTTTTTTTAATGTGTTCAGGAGCTTTATTTTACAAAAACATTTATGAAATAAAAGATACAAGAGCAGAAATAAAAAAAGAATAAGAAGTATATTAATACCATTTTTTGTATGGAACTTGATATGGACAATATTTTCAATGATTATTTCTAAAATTTCATTTATTTCAAATAGGGTAAATGTGTTACCTATATTTGACTGGACTTTTAAAGATCTTTTTTATGGAATATTTCTATACAAATTTAATGGAGTTATGTGGTATTTACTATATATTTTTATTTTTTCATTTATATCTCCTATAATATATAAAATATTTAAAAATAAAAAAATTGGTATAAGTTTTATAATTTTAATTTTTATTATATCGTCAATTGAAAAGAAAATTTTTAACTCTTATAATATATTTTGGCCTTTCCTTTTTTATATTATTGGAGCATATATAATGATTCATAAGTATTTATGGGTTAATAAACATTTTTCAAAGTGTACATCATTTATTTTTATAATTATTTTTTTGACAATAATTATATCTAGTACTTTATGGAGACCAGAAAGTATGTTTATAGAAAACTTATTATATTTATTAACAAGAATTTTATGTGTTATATCAATATGGATAGGTTTAGACTTTTTTATAAATGATAATATAAAAATAAAAAAATATATGGAATATTATTTTTTTTACGTATCTATTTCATTTTATTCCAGGACTATGCTTAAATAAAGTTTTTGAGATGCTTTTGCCTAATAATTGGTGGGGATTACTACTAAATAAATACTTTGGTTGTAGTTTAATAATATTTTTATGTATTATTTTAGGTTCTTTATTAGAAAAAGTTTTACCTAATTGTTATAATGTATTGACGGGAAGTAGAAAGAAAAGAATTAATAATTAGTAGGAGGTTATTTAATGTCAAAAATTGGAGTAATAATGTCAACTTATAATGGGAAGGAAAGAATAGATAATTCTATTAAAAGTATACTGGAACAATCATATACTGATTTTAAATTGATTATTTGTGATGATGGATCTACAGATGGAACATATGAATACCTGAAAAACAAATATAATAAAAATGAAAAAATTTATATTTTTCAAAACAATAACAAGAATGGATTAGCATACGCTTTAAATCTATGTTTGAATTATTGTAAAGACTGTGAATATATTGCAAGAATGGATGACGATGATTTTAGTTATCCTAATAGATTTAAGGAGCAAATTGAATTTTTGGAAAACAACCCTAATATTAGTTTTGTTGGTTCAAATGTTGACATATATGATGGTGAAAAAATTATTGAAGAAAGAAAGTTAATAGCTTATCCTCAAAAAAAAGATTTTATTTGGAATAGTCCTTTTGTTCATCCTGCAATAATGTTTAGATATACTCCATTAAAAGAATCAGATTTTTATAGAGTATCAAAAGAAACATTAAGAGGACAAGACTATGATTTATTTATGAGAATGTATTCAAGAGGATTTAAAGGAGCTAATATCCAAAAAAATCTACTTAGATATACTGAAAACAATAAGACAAAAAAGAAAAGAACATTTAAGGTTAGATTAGGAGAATGTAAAGTAAGAAGAATTGGTTTCAAAAAAATGGGAATCATTTGGTATGCTTTCCCTTTTATATTAAAACCATTAGTTGCCTACGTTAAAGATCATATCTAATAAATGATAATTTTTATTTATAGAATAATTATTAAGAGTAGTTATAGAAAGAAGGAAAAATGAAAACAAAAGTTGATTTAATTAATAAAACAATATTGGTAACGGGTGCTGCAGGGTTTATTGGCTTTTATTTATCTAAAAGATTATTAGAAGAAAATAAAAATGTTAAAATAATTGGACTAGATAGTGTAAATGATTATTATGATGTATCTTTAAAAGAATATAGACTTAATATTTTAAGTAAATACAATAATTTTACATTTATAAAAGGAAATTTAGCAGATAAAGAATTAATAAATAAAATTTTTGAAGAATTTAAACCTAGTATTGTTGTTAATTTAGCAGCACAAGCAGGTGTAAGATACTCTATTGATCATCCTGATGTTTATATAGAATCAAATATTATTGGATTCTATAATATACTTGAAGCTTGTAGATATAATCCTGTTGAGCATTTAGTGTATGCATCATCAAGTTCTGTATATGGTGGAAATTCAAAAATTCCATTTTCAACTGAAGATAAAGTGGACAATCCTGTTTCTTTGTACGCTGCAACTAAAAAATCAAATGAATTACTTGCTCATTGCTACAGCAAGTTATATAATATTCCAAGTACAGGTTTAAGATTTTTTACAGTATATGGACCTGCTGGAAGACCTGATATGGCTTATTTTGGATTTACAAATAAATTAATAAAAGGTGAAACTATAAAAATATTTAACTATGGTAATTGTAAAAGAGATTTTACGTATATTGATGATATAGTAGAAGGAATTATTAGAGTGATGCAAGGAGCTCCTAAAAAGGAAAATGGAAAAGATGGACTGCCATTACCACCTTATGCTGTATATAATATTGGAAACAATAATCCTGAAAATTTACTAGAGTTTGTAAAGATATTACAGGAAGAATTGATTAGTGCAGGCGTATTGAAACAAGACTATGATTTCGAAGCTCATAAAGAATTAGTTCCAATGCAACCAGGAGATGTTCCAATAACTTATGCTGATACCATACCTCTTGAGAATGACTTTGGATTTAGGCCAAATACGTCATTAAGAGAGGGATTAAGAAAATTTGCAGAATGGTATAAAGAGTTTTATATGAAATAGAATAAAAAAACAAGGAAGAGGAAGTTTTTAAAATGAAAATTGCAGTAGCAGGAACAGGCTATGTTGGACTATCAATAGCCACATTATTAAGTCAAAAAAATGAAGTAATAGCATTAGATGTAATACCAGAAAAGGTTGATATGATAAATAAAAGAATATCACCAATAAAAGATGAATATATTGAAAAATATTTTGCAGAAAAAAAAATAAATTTGAAAGCTACATTAGACTATAAAGAAGCTTTTAAAGATGCAAAATTCATTGTAATAAGTACACCAACTAATTATGATGATGTATTAAATCATTTTGATACATCAAGTGTTGAAGATATTATTCAAAAAGTTAAATCAATGGATATAGATGCAACAATGGTAGTTAAATCAACAATACCAGTTGGTTTTATAGAAAATATGAAGAAAAAGTATAATATAGATAATATAATGTTTTCTCCAGAATTCTTAAGAGAGGGAAAAGCTTTATATGATAATTTATATCCTTCTAGAATTATAGTAGGTGAAGAAAGCAAAAGAGCTGAAGAATTTGCTTTACTTTTAAAAGATTCAGCTTTAAAAGAGGATATACCTGTAAAATTTATGAATAGTACAGAAGCAGAAGCTGTTAAACTATTTGCGAACACATTTCTTGCTTTAAGAGTAGCTTATTTTAATGAATTAGATACTTATGCAGAATTAAAAGGATTAAATACTAAAAGTATTATTGAAGGTGTATGTTTGGATCCGAGAATAGGGAATTACTATAATAATCCTTCTTTTGGATATGGTGGATATTGTTTACCAAAAGATACTAAACAATTACTTGCAAATTATGAAAATGTACCTCAAAATATTATAAGAGCAATCGTTAGGTCAAATAGAACAAGAAAAAAACATATAACAGAAATGATTATGAGAAAAAATCCTGATAAAGTAGGAATTTATAGATTAACGATGAAAACTGGTTCAGATAATTTTAGAGCAAGTGCAATTCAAGAAATAATTGAAAGATTAAAAGATGAAGGAGTAGAGGTTATAATATATGAGCCAACACTAAAGGATAATATTTTTAATGAGTGTAAAGTAATAAATGATTTTGATAAATTTTCAAAAGAGTCTGACGTGATTTTAGCAAATAGGCTTGATGAAGTTCTACATAGCGTAAAAGATAAAGTATATACAAGAGATTTATATAGTAGAGATTAACAAAAAATTCCCATTTTACTATAATTTAAGTAAAATGGGAATTTGCGTTTTATGGTTTACAATTCTTACAAGCAGTATAGCCTCTATTTTTGGCGCTTTTTAAACTAATAGGAATTTTACTATTTCTTAAAGAAGAGCAACTTGAACGATGATATTTCTTTCCAGTCTTCGTTATATAAACAGTAGTACTTTCATCGTCATCATCAGAATTAGAAGAATATATACTTCCTGAACTAGATTTGCTTGAACTAGAAGATGAACTGCTATTTGTTGCTTTTGAGCTATTTGATGCGTTTAAAGTGCTTGTATTATTTGAATTATTGGAAGTATTTGAACTTGAAGAAGAAGCTGCATTAGCTGATATAATCTCTTCTTTTTCTTTTTCAAGTTTAGATACCTTTTCTCCTAATTGTTTATTTTCATCTGTCAAAGAATTATTTTTTTCAGTTAATGTTGAAATATTATTTTGATATTCTTCTATTTTATTTTCTAATTCGTTGCATCTTGCAGTTAATGTAGCAGTTTCTTGAGCTATATTTGTATTAGTTGGAGTTGTATTTTGTGAGGTATTATTTTTATTGTCTCCTAAGTTAGTACCAATAAGAGATATAAAAAGAATAACTATTGCTATAGTTTTTACATTTTCTTTTGTAATTTTTTTCATAATTTTTTCTTCAAATTTTTCCATTATATTTATCATCCTTTTGTGGTATTTTTTATTAATTATACTATAAATAATAATCTTTAAAAGGTATTTAGAAATATTTCACTATTCTTGGTTTCGTGCAAAAACACATAAAATTATTCTTGGTTTCGTGCAAAAACACATAAAATTATTCTTGGTTTCGTGCAAAAAGTGCATAAAATTATTCTTGGTTTCGTGCAAAAAAACTTGATAATTTTAAATAAAAAGAGTATAATGTAATTATATAGGAACAGGAGGTAATTATGAAAAGGAAAATATATAATAAATTAGTTGATTGGAAAAATAAGTCAGATGGAAGAACAGCTTTGCTTATCGAAGGTGCGAGACGTGTTGGGAAAAGTTATATTGTGGAAGAATTTGCAAAGAACAACTATAAATCTTATGTATTAATTGACTTTGCATTTGCTCCAGATAGAATAAAAAATCTATTTTACGAATATGGAGATAATTTAGATACATTATTTATGTATTTATCGGAATTTTATGATGTTAAATTATACGAAAGAGATACAATATTTATATTTGATGAGGTTCAGTTTTGCCCTAGAGCTAGAAGTTTAATAAAACATCTTGTTGCAGATCATAGATATGATTATATAGAAACTGGTTCATTAATTTCAATTCATAAAAATGTTAAAGATATTTTAATTCCGTCAGAAGAAAGAAAAATAACACTGTATCCTATGGACTTTGAAGAGTTTTTATGGGCGATGGGAAATGATACTTTAATGGATTTTATTAGAAAATGTTTTAACGAAAGAAAGCCACTAGATCAATTAATCCATAGAAAAGCAATGGATTTTTATAAACAATATTTAATAATAGGAGGTATGCCTCAAGTTATAGAAGAGTATATTAAAACAAAAGATTTTTCAGAAGCTGATAAAGTAAAGAGAGATCTTTTAGATTTATATAGAGATGATATTAGAAAACATGCAGAAGAATTAAATTTAAAAGTAGAGCAAATATTTGATACTATACCATCACAATTACAAAAACATGAAAAAAAATTTAATTTAGCTTCAATGGATGAAAATGCTAGATATAGAAATTATGAAGGAGCTTTTTATTGGTTAAATGATGCCGGATTAATTAATATAGCATATAATACAACAGAACCTAGTATTGGACTAGGACAAAGAATTGATGATAATAGTCTAAAATGCTATTTCTTTGATACAGGATTATTATTAGCTTTAGTGTTTAATGAAAGAGAAATAGCTAATGAAGAAATATATAAAAAAATATTATTTGATAAGTTAGCATTTAATGAAGGAATGGTAATAGAAAATGCAGTTGCACAAAGTTTGGTTTCATCTGGAAGAAAATTATACTTCTTTTCAAAATACAATTATGAAGACTCATCTAAAACTATGGAAATTGACTTTTTAATTTCAAAAGATTCTATAACATCAAAACATAATATAATACCAATAGAAGTTAAATCAGGGGATAGATATACTTATACTTCATTAAATAAATTAAAAGATAAGTATAAGAGTTATATAGATAAGCCAATAATAATTCATACCAAAGATTTAAAAATGGAAAATGATATTCTATATCTTCCAATTTACATGACTTCGTTATTGTAAATAATTAATTTTATAAAAAAACTTGAAACCACATTAATGATTTCAAGTTTTTTCTTTATTTCTTCTTACCAAACCTAATATCTTTTTTAGAAAAATTCTTAATGCTATCTAAATACTCTTGTAAATTATCCTGTTCCACTCTTGGCAAAACAAGTCCCATCAAAATCCATTTATAAACAGCAACATTAGTAACACTACTATTAAACAATGCCTGTACAAAATAAGCAAAAAGGGCAATTAAGAAAAATTTAGTTATATTAGACTTAGCAAATTCTGAATCTCCTTTTAATATTTTCTTTAGTGCAAAGAAACAACAGTAAGATGCGAATAGTAAGTAGTTTATCCCAGAAAAGATTCCTTGAGTTACAAATGTGTGTAGATATTCATTATGACCTTTATTTTGATTGTGAAATTTACCATTAGCAACTAAATATGAATAGTTATAAAAATCAAATCCTACACCTGTAAAAGGATATTTCTTTAAAGCAGTTATTCCAGATTTCCATATAAAGCCTCTGCCAGTTCCAAAGTTTTCTACATTATTTGAGGTTATTTCTTTTTTAGATTGTTCTACATCTTTTTTTATTTGTCCAGATATGTTTCCTACAACCAAAAAGCATATTATAAAACTTATGGCTATTACCAAAGTATTGGCTGCTTTTTGTTTGAAAGATTCTTTATCTTTTTTTACAAAATATATTAATGTTTCTAATAAGATTATTCCAAATAAAACAGCGAAAATTCCAACCCATCCAATTCTTGTATATGTAAAAAATGTACTTAAACAACTTACAATAGCACCAAACAAGCATATAAATTGTTCTTTTTTAGATTTACCATAAATAAACTTCATAGAAAATAGTGCTGTAAATATAATTGCAATAGGTGCAAAGAAATTACAATGTTGTGTTAAGCCAAATGCTAAATGATCTTTTGTGTGCCAACTTGGGTCATACACTGAAGTTACAGGCCACATGCTAAAGTTTTGCATAAAAGCTACAATTGCTTCAATTATTCCTAAAACAAGAAATGTATTTAAAATCCATTTTCTATATTTTTCACTTAACACGCAAGTACCAGAGAAAAATAATGTGAAATACCCTAAAACTTGAAGTGGTGTTTCAGAATAACCTTTTATTCCTCTTAAAGAGAACGCTGGTAATCTTGAAAATACAATTGATATTATGCAAAAGATAATTGAAGTTATTATAAATATATCACTTAAAACAAATCTTTTTTCATCTTTTCTTATAAATCTGTATATTATACCTAATACAGTAAGAATTATTCCAATTATTCCAACTAAACTTAAAAATTCTTCCTGAAGAAAGAATTTTTTGCCAAAAAACATTCCTATTATTTCAAGTAGTGGAAATGCTACCATAGATACTATTATGAATATTGCAAAATTTTTTTCATTAAATATTTTTTTCATTTATTTCAGCTCCTTTGTAAATCGGTTTTATTATATTTTATTGGTGTTTTTTTGTCAAATGAAATTCTCAAAAAATTTTTTAAAAAAACTTTAAAAAAACTATTGCATAAAAAAAACATAAATGCTATAATCAAAATTGTAAAAAAGAAGGAGGAGTCAAAATGAAAAAATTAGTATCAATTTTAATGGTTATTATTATGATTTTAGGAGTAGCTAGTGTAGTAAATGCAACAAGTAGTTCTGAATTAGCAGATAAATTATACGAAATAGGAAAACCATATGGTTTCTCTTCAGCAAACAAAGTTAGAGTTGAAAGATATCTAGCAGATAACAAAGTAACAGATGAAGAAGCAGACAAAGTTGTTGCAAAAGCAGAAGAAGTTGCAAAAGTATTTGAAGATGCTGGAGCAAAAAAATATTCTGATTTATCAGAGAGCCAAAAAGAAAAAGTTAAATCATTAGCTAACGAAACAGCTGGAATAATTGAACTTACATTAAAATTCAAAGCTAAAGAAGTAGAAATTTACAAAAATGGTAAATTAATCGAAACAGCAAGATATGACGGAAGCAAATTAGTATATACAGGAAATAATGTAAATGCAGTTTTAGTTGTTTCTTCAGTAGTAGTAATAGCCCTAGTAGCAGGTTTTGCATTAAGAAAGAAATTTGCTAATGCTTAAGTTTATTGAGAAAACAATAAAAGCAACTATTTTAAATATAATAGTTGCTTTATTAATTATAACCATCATTCTTTTTGCAGTATTTATGGTCTTTGGGGCTAAGATTGAAGAAACTGTATCAATGGCAAGCAAAATTACAATAGATATTGATAAAAAAGAAGATATTAAGCCAATAGAGATTGATAGTGAAAATAGATTAAAGAATTACCCTGAATATGGAACTCAATATGCAACAATAGAAATTCCAAAAATTGATGTAGATTTACCAGTATATTTTGGCGATACCTTAGAGGTCCTTAAAAAAGGAGTTGGTCATTCTAGTGGCAGTTACTTTCCAGGTGAGGGTGGTTCAATTATATACATGGGTCACAACGCTAAAAACATTTTTAGAAGATTTTCAGAAATTCAAGTTGGAGATGAGATAACAATTAAGGCAAATTATGGTACATATCAATACAAAATTTATGACACAAAGTTAATTAAAGAAACAGATATAGAAGAATTGCCTATCCAAAAAGACAAAGAAATTTTAATGATTTATACCTGTTATCCATTCAACAATATTGGATATGCTTCTAAAAGATTTGTAGTTTACGCAGAATTAGAAAATTAGAGGAGAAAAATGAAAGAGTTTAAAGTTATAGCAAGATTTATAATGTCGTTTATTTTAGCTATTTCTATTATATGTTTTGTTTTGATTTTTACTTTGTCAAATACTGTTTTAAGTGAAAAATATATTTTTGATTCACTCGAAAAAGCAGATTATTACAACAAAACATATGAATCAATAGAATCAAATTTTGAAAAGTATATTCAGCAATCTGGTTTAGATGAAGATGTTCTAAAAAATATTGTTACAAAAGAACAAGTTGAAGAAGACACTAAAAGAATTATTATAAGCATATTTGACGGATTGCATGAAGATGTTTCTACACAAAAACTAGAAGAAACTTTAAAAAATAATATTAGTAAGTCAATAAATAATAGGTCTTTAAGTACAGAAGAGAAAAAGGCTATAGATGAGTTTACTCAGCAAATTTGTTCTGAATACAAAACAACAATAGTAAACTCAAATTATGAGTCACAAATTAATACTACATACAAAAAAGTAATGAATTTAATAAATAAATTTAAAAAGATTTTAATTATTACTATTGGAGCTTGTATAATAGTTTTAATTATATTAAACTTAAGAAGACCATACAAAATTTTGACAAATATAGCAATATCATTTATAGCATCAGGATTTGGTTTAATGGTTATTAATATTTACATTAATGCAAAAATTAAAGTTCAACATCTTTCAATATTAAATGATATTATTTCAACTATAGTAAGAAATATTACGCAAGATGTTTTAGAAAGTATTTTAAAATACGGAATTTTATTAGTAATTGTAGGATTAATAACTAGTATAGTAACAAATTTTGTCCATAATATTATTAAATACAAGTCATTGATGCAAGATGATGTGTCAAAAGATGAATAAGTTAGGAGTAAAAAATGGAAGAAATAGATTTAAAAGAATTGTTTAATATTTTTTGGAGTAAAAAACTTCAAATAATTTTAGTAGTTTTTATATTTATGATTTTAGGAGGAGTTTATTCAGTAGGTTTAAAAACACCTTTATATAGCTCATCTACAAGTTTAGTTTTAGCTATGGCAGATACTAGTGAAAAAAGAAAAGATGGAGAAAATGCAATTACAGCAACAGATATTACATTAAACTCAAAATTAGTATCTACATATAGCGAACTTATTAAAAGTAAAAAGGTTTTAAGACAAGTTATTTCTAACCTTAAAATAGATGAAGAAGTTGATTCTTTAAGAAAGAAAATTAAAGTAAGTTCTGTTCAAGATACAGAAGTTATTAAAATAACAGTTACACACGAGAACCCAACTTATGCAGCCAAAATTGCAAATGAAATAACAAAGGTTTTCTCAAAAGAAGTAAATGAATTATATAAAATAAATAACGTATATATTGTTGATGAAGCAGAAATAGAAAATGAGCCATCAAATGTTAACCATATTAAAGATGTTATTCTATTTGCTTTAATAGGATTAGTATTATCTGCAGCTTATGTATTTATATTAAATATGTTAGACAATACAATCAAGTCTACAGAAGATATTGAAAAAGGATTTGATATACCAGTCCTTGTTACAATACCACTTATAGAAAGTTTTGAAAATGAAAAAGGAGGTAATAAATAATGAGAAAAGAGTTAATAGCACATAAAAACCCAAAATCTCCTAATTCAGAAATATTTAGGACTTTAAGAACAAATATACAATTTATGAATACAAACAAGAAATTAAAAACATTGTTAGTTACATCAACTTTTCCAGGTGAAGGAAAAAGCTGGGTTGCTTCAAACTTAGCTGTTACATTTGCTCAAGCAGGAAAGAAAGTTGTTTTAATAGATGCAGATATGAGAAAAGGAAGACAATATAGAATTTTTGAAATTGCTCCAAAGCCAGGTCTTTCAAATTTTCTATCTGAAACCGAAATTGATGAGAATGGAAATGCTACAAGAAATGCTGGTGAATATATACAAGAAACAGGAGTAGATAACTTATATGTTATTTCAGCAGGTAATGTTCCACCAAATCCATCAGAATTACTTGTATCACCACAAATGTCATTATTATTAGAAGAATTAAAAGATATTTGTGATTTAGTAATTATAGATGGAACACCTTGTGAATTAGTTGCAGATTCAATTATTTTATCTAGAGTTGTGGATTCTTGTATAATTATTACAGCACATAATATCACCAAAAAGGACGCACTAGAAAGAGTTATAAAAAATATACGTAATGTTGGTGGAAAGCTTGCAGGTGTTGTAATAAATAAAGTTCCAGTTTCTAAAGGATATGGACAAAAATACTATTATTATGGAAATACTAAATTAAACAATAAAAGAACACACAGTTCCAAACCGAAAACAGATTTTTTTAAATCGAAATCTAAAACTACTGAAAAAATAGAAAGTGACATAGTAAAGCTTCAACAAGAAATAAACAATCCACAAAGTGAAAGCTTTAAAACTATAGAAAATAAAGAAAAAATAAAAAAACAGTTAAACGAAGATTACAAGAGTAATATTAGAAGAAATGAAGAATCTGAAAAACAAGAGTTTTTATCAAAAACAAACGAAATAATGCAGCAAATAAACAACTATATAAATGAAGAAAAAAACAATCTAAAATAAAGGAGTAAACAATGATTGACTTCCATACACATATTTTACCTAATATAGATGATGGATCAAAAAGTGTAGAAGAGACTTTCAACCTTATAAAAGAAGCAGAAAAAGCTGGATTTGACACAATTGTTTCTACATCACATTATATGGAAGGTTATTATGAAGTAGAAAACAAAGAAAGAAGAATTTGGATAGATGCACTCAATCAAAAAATAAAAGAGCAAAATATTAATGTTCAGCTTTATTTAGGAAATGAAATCTATATTACAGAAAATATTATAAATTTACTAGAAAATGACAAAGCTTCTTCAATTAACAATTCAAATTATGTTCTATTTGAAATGCCATTAAATGTAGAGCCATTAAATTTGAATGATGTTTTATTTGAAATGCTTAGATGTAAGATAATTCCAGTCTTAGCACATCCAGAAAGATATGCATTTGTTCAAAAAAATCCAGATATGTTATATGACTTAGCAGAAAAGGGTGTTTTAATGCAATGCAATTTTGGTAGTTACATTGGGCAATATGGAACAAAGGCTGAAATTATTTCAAAAGAATTGTTGCTTAAAGATATGGTTCATTTTCTTGGAAGTGATGTTCATATGCAAGAGACAGTTTATCCAAATATGCCAAAAATAATGAGTGTGCTTAATAAAATGGTTGGAGAAGAAAAAATAAAACAAATAACGGAAATAAATCCTATGCTAGCAATAAACAATAAGAAATTTGATGTTGCAGAACCAAAACACGTTAAAATTTCTTTGAAAGATATATTAAAAATGAACTTAAGAAAATAGAATTAGGGGTTTAGCCCCTTTTTCTGTTGCAAAAAATTTATTTGAATTTAGAAGTTAAGTTATTTGATAAATACTAAAAGATGATAAAAAATTCGGAAAGAATTTTTATAGATAAAGTAAATTTGAAAGAAAGAATATATTTATAGATGAAATAATTATATAAATATATTATGCGAGGATAATAATAGTATGAAATGGGACAAGAGAGATATAATAAATGTATGTAAAGTAGTAGCATTTGGTATAATTTTATACTGGGCATTGCAGAACTTAGGAGTTTTAGGTAATGCTTTTAAAACAATATGTGCAATATTATCACCATTTATTGCTGGAGTTGCAATAGCTTTTGTTGTAAATATTCCAATGACTATATTAGAAAATAAAAAATTAAAAATAGTAAAAGGTAAAGGAAAAAACGCTAAAACAAAAATTGTCATAGAAGATAATAATTACGAAATAAATGGAAAAGTTTCAAAGGTAAAAAGATTTTTTTCTATAATAATTTCATTAATAATTTTAATCGTAATTATTGTTGGAATTATATTTTTAGTAATTCCTGAACTATTAAATGTTGTTACAAATATCATAAACTATATACCGCAATTATTAACAAACTTAAGAGAACTTATAATGCATATTATAGAAGATCATCCACAGGTTTCTGATATTTTATACAATTTCCAATGGAATATAGAATCTTTTAGTAAAGAAATGATAAAGGAATTAACTACTGTTGGAACAGGAATTGTTACATCATCTTTTGGAGTAATTACATCTGCTATCAGATTTGTGTTTGACCTAGTTATTGCAATAATTTTTGCAGTATATCTATTGATGGGAAAAGAAAAGATAGTTTTACATGCAAAAAGAATGACATATGCATTCTTTAAAAAAGACTTGGCAGACAGAATTTGCAAAATTACAAGACTATCTAAATCAGCGTTCTATAATTTTGTAACAGGACAGTTCGTGGAATGTATAATATTAGGCTCATTATGTGCGATAGGAATGGTAATACTTAGAATGCCTTATGCAGTTACAGTTGGAGCAATAGTTGCAGTTACAGCTTTTATTCCTATTGTAGGAGCTATGATAGGTGGAGTTGTAGGAGTTATTTTATTACTTCCAATTTCACTTACAAAAGCTGTTGTATTTGTAATATTTTTCACAATTTTACAACAAACAGAAAACAATCTAATATATCCAAAAGTAGTGGGAAACAGTGTTGGAGTACCAGGAATGTTAGTACTTATTGCAGTTGCAATAGGTGGAGCTCTTGGTGGAGCCATTGGCATGGTTGTATGTCTACCAGTTACTTCTGTTATATATACTTTAGTTAGAGAAAGCACAAAAAGAAGATTAGAAGAAAAAGGATTAGAGTAGGAAATTTGAAAAAAAGCTTGAATATTTGTATTTATGTGTGGTATAATAACCGAGTGCTAAAAATAAGCATAATATATTTTGGAGGGCTAATGTGTTAAAAAATGATTTAAAAATCAACGCAGTAAAAACGTCATCCAATTAAAAAGAAAGAAAGGAAGTACAATTATATGAAACAATTAAGAAAAACAAAAATAGTAGGAACAATAGGACCAGCAAGTGAAGATAAATTAGAGGAATTATTCGAAGCAGGATTAAATGTCTGCAGAATAAATTATTCTCATGGAAGTTATGAAGAACAAAAAAGCAAAACAGAAAAGATTATAAAACTAAGGGAAAAATTAAACTTACCAATTACAATGCTTTTAGACATGAAAGGACCAGAAATAAGAACAGGAATGCTTTATACTGGAACAAACACAAAAATAGAATTAAAAGATGGTCAAAAATTTACTTTAGTAAATGAAGATATTACAGGAAATGAGGAAAAGGTATCTGTTTCATATAAAGAACTATATAAAGATGTTGAACCGGGTGCAAAGATTTTAATTGACGATGGAGCTATTGAACTTAGAGTTGATGAAATACAAGGCAAAGACATTGTTTGTACAGTAGTTCATGGAAATGGTTTAGGAAGCAGAAAAACGGTTAATGTACCTGGTACTGTTATAAGATTACCTGGATTATCAGAAAAAGATATTGAGGACTTAAAAGCTGCATGTGAACATGACTACGATTATGTTGCTATTTCATTTACAAGAAACACAGACGACATAATGCAGGTTAGAAAAGTTTTAGACGAAAATGGTGGAAAAGATATAAAAATAATTACAAAAATAGAAAATGTTGAAGGAATACAAAATGTTGAGTCTATAGTAAATATGGCAGATGCTCAAATGATAGCAAGAGGTGACATGGCTACAGAAACAGACTTTACAGAACCACCAATAATGCAAAAAAAGATTATAAAAATGGCAAATAATTTAAATAGACCAGTAATAACAGCAACACAAATGCTAGAATCAATGACACATAATCCATTACCAACAAGAGCAGAAGCAAGTGACGTAGCAAATGCTATATATGATAGAACAAGTGCTGTAATGCTTTCGGGAGAATGTGCTCAAGGAGAATACCCAGTAGAGTGTGTAAAAACAATGGATAAAATAGCAAGAAGAGTTGAACCAGAAGTTAATTACTGGAAAAGATTTGAACAAAAAGAAGATAACATAGACACATCTACATTTGAAATGAATGTCGCAAAAGCAGCATGTGTATTAGCAGAAAGAATGAAAGCAGATGCAATAGTTGCCTATACAAACACAGGAGACAGTGCTAGAAGACTTGCAGGAATTGGAACAGCTTGCCCAGTACTTGCAATAACAGACAATAGAAGAACATTCTATCAATTAGGTTTAGCGTGGAACGTAACTCCAATATTTGTAGAAGCACAAGAAAATACAGACAAAACTGTAGAAGTAGGATTAAAAGAATTGAAAAAACAAGGAATTCTTGAAAGCGGAGACTTAGTTGTTGTATCAGGTGGATCAAAACTATTAAATGCCGGAACAGAAAGCAGAATTGCTTGTGGAATGATAAGAATATAATAGAAAATGGAAAAGGGGACGGTTCTCTTTTCCATTTTTTTATTTTTAAAACTTTTCTAAATAATTTATTGTTAAAAATGTCGAAATTTGACGAACGAATTTTCTTGACATTACGCTTATTTCGTAATAAAATAAGTACATGCAATAAGTATTTTAGTATTGCAAAAATTTAAAATCATATTTTTAAGATTTATAAATTTTTTCATTAATTTTTATTCACAAATTTTAAATTT
>FLNV01002070.1_pt1 | contig 56724 bp, 41 predicted proteins | sample 1140351 | NCBI WGS metagenome assembly FLNV01 (sample SAMEA3878207, study PRJEB12797) | bioreactor metagenome | biome: Moose rumen | place: Sweden | collected 2011-10
AACATCTTGATGATCGCTGACAAGTAATCTTCAAGGAAAAACACACTGCTGACTTTCATACAAAACTTGTTACCGCCAATGCCCGTGACCGCAATTTAAATACAAGGTCACGGGCATTGCTGTATGGCTTTTCCAACATAGTAAATACAGACAAAAAATGAAAAAGAGGCGTTATGACCGGTCTTTACGGATGAGTTCAAGAAGTTTCTCTACAGCCTCAGACTCGGGAATGTTCTTCTCAACACACTCTTTTCCCTTGTAGAGGGATATCTTACCCCGACCAGCGCCTACGTAGCCATAGTCGGCATCAGCCATCTCGCCAGGACCGTTCACGATACAGCCCATGATGCCGATTTTCAGACCTACCAAGTCCTTTGTGGCAGCCTTGATCTTTGCGATTGTCTCCTGAAGATTATAAAGTGTTCGCCCGCATCCAGGACATGAGATATACTCTGTCTTTGTGAATTTTATGCGTGCAGCCTGAAGAATGCCATCTGCCAGATCCACAAGTCTTGCTCCATCGAAGCCATCATTATTGATTACGAGCTTGTGAGCCTTCTTGTCTATCAGAAGTGCTCCCACAGCCATCGCCGCCTTTAGCTGAAGCGACTCCCAATCCGTCTCATGCATATCGAGAGTTATTGTGTCATCAACAATTCCGACTTCGGCCTTTTCACGTAGAGCTGCACACTCTCCGATGGAATCAACCAGCTTACGAGCTACAGGAATCTCACACTCCGGCTCCTCGGAAAGAGACACACGGACAGTATCGCCAATACCCTCTGTGAGCAAAGCCCCTATACCCACAGCACTCTTTATTCGTCCATCTTCACCCTCACCGGCCTCAGTCACTCCAAGATGCAGAGGATAGTGCATATCCTCTTTATCCATAGTAGCAACAAGCAGACGAACGGTAGTAACCATCACAACAGTATTCGAAGCCTTGATAGAGATAACCACGTCATTGAAGTTCTCACGACGGAAGATACGAAGGAACTCCATACAGCTCTCGACGATACCCTCAGGAGTATCACCATATCGAGACATGATTCTGTCGCTCAGCGAACCATGATTCACACCTATACGGACAGCAGTATGATGCTCCTTGCATATATTAAGGAAAGGCACCAGCTGGCGCTCTATCTTCTGAAGTTCTGCTGCATACTCCTCATCAGTATACTCCAGATGCTTGAATGTACGGCCTGGATCCACATAGTTACCGGGATTGATGCGCACCTTCTCACAATACCCGGCTGCAACATCAGCGGTATGAGCCGTAAAGTGGACATCTGCCACAAGTGGGGTATAATAGCCGTCAGCCTTAAGACGTGCAGAGATATTCTTCATATTCTCAGCCTCACGAGTACCCTGGGTGGTGAATCTCACCAGTTCTCCTCCGGCATCGATAATACGCTTTGCCTGAGCGACACAACCATCGGTATCGTTGGTATCAACAGTACCCATCGACTGGATACGTATCGGATTAGAGCCTCCGATGCCGATATTACCGACCAGAGCCTCAGATGATTCACGTCTTTGATACATAACAGGATGGTTTAATTGGTCTTAAACTGATATTTTATCTGTGTAAGTTCCTCGTTGGCCTTCTCAATCTTGATCTTGAGATTTCCCTTATATACAGCCATACGCTGAGCCAGCTCCTCATCAGCGGTTGCCAGCATCTCTACAGCAAGGATGGCTGCATTCTGAGCTCCATTGACACCAACTGTTGCGACAGGTATTCCCGGAGGCATCTGAATGATTGACAGCATAGCATCCAAACCATCAAGCATGCCTTTAATGGGCACACCTATGACTGGCAGGGTTGTAGATGCAGCAATCACACCAGGAAGAGCAGCTGCCATTCCAGCTCCTGCGATAATGACCTTTATACCACGTTCCTTGGCTGTAGCTGCAAAATGCTCTACAGCATCAGGGGTGCGATGAGCAGAGAGGGCGTTGACTTCAAAAGGAACCTGCATCTCATCGAGCAACTTACAGGCTTTTTCCATAACAGGCAGGTCGCTCGTACTGCCCATGATGATACTTACTAATGGTTTCATATTTCTTAACTAACAATTTTCTATTAAAGGAATATCAGTCCTACGATAGAGCAGAGTATTCCGATTAAGAATCCAGCCACTACCTGCGAGAGCGAGTGCTGACGAAGAATCATCCTACTCGTCCCCAATACTCCCGCAAGGACGAATACCAGGCACAACCACCATACAGGATTAAACGCGAAAAACTCTCCAAAGACGAACAATGCTCCAGCAACACCTCCAATAGCGGCAGTATGGGTGGATATCTTCCACCAGACATTGATTAACGCACAAACTATCTGTATGAACAGTGCTGCAGATACAATATTACTCATGAAATGAGGAATGTGCAGATAGTCCATCCAATACACACAGGCGAAATAGCAGAGGATACTTATCACGTATGGCACCATTCGACGCTCCTTCCTGCCCAGCTGTATCAGGCTCCAACCCTGATAGCGACGATAAAGATGTATCAGTATCGTCGGCAGGAGGATTGTGAAAAGATATACCATTATGAGCACCTGTATCTTATACGGCCAAGGCATCTGACTGAGATAGCTCAAAGTGAACAGAGCTATCAGTCCTACTATCGGAAGATAAAACGGGGTGAAGATCATACTCACCACACGCGCCGTAAGAATTATACTCTTGTCTCTTCTCATCTTTACGATTTTCTAAGTCGTGCAATAGGTATACCTAACTGTTCACGATATTTTGCCACAGTCCGACGTGCTATTGGGAAGCCTTTTTCTGCAAGTGCTTCTTTGATGGAGTCATCGCTAAGTGGATTCTTACTGTCCTCAGCATCAATAACATCACGCAACGCCACTTTTATCTGTCTTGTAGACAGTTCCTCGCCACTCTCTGTCACATATCCGTCGCTGAAGAAATAGCGAAGCGGGAACGTACCCCACCGTGTCTGCGCATATTTGGAGTTTGACACTCTTGACACAGTACTGAGATCGAGTCCAGTCTTCTCTGCCACATCCTTGAGGATCATCGGGCGAAGAGAGGCTTCGTCGCCATCCAGGAAGAACTGTCTCTGTAATGAGATGATAGCCTTCATGGTGACAGTGAGAGTATGTCTGCGAACTTTTATAGCCTCGATGAATCCCTGTGCAGCGTCTATCTTCTGTTTGATATAGAGTAACGCCTCTTTGGTCTGGCGTGTCAGATGCTCCTTATTGCCCTGATACTCTTTCATGGAGTCTGCAAACGACTGAGACACATGAAGTTCTGGCACCTCACCATTATTCAGGACGAATGATATAGTGCCGTCGTCCTGGGTATCAACAATAAAATCGGGAGTTATCTGTTGCATGCTGCGTCCTACAGTTTCCCCTAAAGAGGCACCAGGACGAGGGTTAAGTTTTCTCAATTCTCCAAACAAGGCCTTTGCCTGATCGTCTGTAAGTGACAACGATGACATTATCTTGTCCCAATGTTTCTTGGTAAACTCATCGAAGTATTCACTTATCACCTTATTCATCAACGTCTTCAATTTAGAATTATCCCGACGTGCTATCTGAATAAGCAGACACTCCTGAAGCGATCTTGCCCCGATACCTGCAGGGTCAAAATCATGAAGCACTGAGAGCATCTGTTCTATCTCCTGATTCGTAGCATCTACATTATGATAGATTGCCAATTCATCAGAGATAACATCGATAGATTTTCTCAACAGTCCGTCATCATCAAGAGAGCCTATGAGATACTCTATTATATCTCTTTGACGGTCGGTAAGGTCAGTCTCGTTAACCTGAGTCATCAGATGTTCATAGAAAGACTCTGCCTGTCCATAAACCATCTCCTCTCTCTCTTCTGAAATGTTACTTCCTCCATGATATACAGGAAGGTCCTCATCATCACGCCCTATACCAGCGAGAGCCTCATCAAGAGCCGACATGCGTTCCTCACGCTCCGCCTGTGCTGAGAAATCATCGTCAGAGCCCGCAGTACCTGTATCGCCCAAAGTCTCCGAATTATCTTCTGACGTTCCTCCGACATACTCCATAGCATCGTTGTGTGACTCTGCTTCAAGTGCCGGATTATCGTTTATCTCTGTGTTTATACGATCTACGAGCTGGGTAATAGGCAACTCAACGAGAGATGCCTGCAACAACTGCTGATGGGAGATTGCCTGACCAAGCTTAAGCTGCTGTATCTGTTTCTGTTCCTGTATCTGACCGTATTTGTCACTCATTATTTATAGTATTCTATAAGTTGTTTGGCATACGAAGCAAGGTCCTCAGTATTCGCATTGCCATAGCGTCGCCACACTTCCTTACACGGCTCAAAAAGGGCATGATCCACAGGATCTTTGCGATTAAGATAAGGATCACAATGCTGAAAAACATCCATCACTTCGACCACATCCTGAGGGCGCACCCTTATCTTTCGCGCCAGTTCCTGCACCTCCGGTGTCTCTGCCACCATTGTTATGGGAGTAAGCCGGAAATAGAGATCCAGAATAAGTGTAAGCATCACTGGTGTCATCACAGTTTCCTCTGACACCGGCTTAAAGTCACGTTCAAAGGTCTCGTTTATCTCCACCCCGTCATAAAAGAGATCAGCATTGCCATAACCTCGCATCTCGCGCCACAGGCTAACCGCACGTGAGAGCTTTCGCGGATTATCACCATACGTCTCCCAGATATGCTCAATACGCGGTGTCTCAAGATTTGCCAACTGACACATACGTCCGAAAAGCACATTAGGTGCAATATGCAGTTCAAGGCTGAGATCAACCATCTTCCGACTATACATAGGCTTGATCCCAACTGGCTTCTGCAAGTATATCTGCATCAAAAGGAGCCAGTAATCATCCGACCATTTTGCATTTTTTGCCATGTTCTCTCAATTTTTTTTGCAAAAATACAGATTTTTTTGTAACTTTGCAACCGAAATGGCAAAAACTTATGAGAAAAATAATACTTTTGGCCTTTACAGCCGCCATCTCTACCAATATTTGGGCTCAAAGCATACGCGAAGAGCTTGCTGCTGATTTCGACAAAGCCGGCAGTAATTACTATGCCTATCCTGGTCCTACAGAGAAACTTACCCCAGCTCCTGGCGGAAAGAAGCCTTTCTACATCAGTCATTACGGACGACATGGATCCAGATACCTTATCCATCAGCGTGAATACGACTACCCCTACGCTACTCTTCAGACGGCCGATCGTCTGGGAAAACTCTCAGAGAAAGGCAAGTTGGTACTCGAGCATGTCCGTCTCTTACGCGAAGAGGCACAAGGACGATTTGGAGAGCTCACTCCTATAGGAGCTCAACAGCATCAAGGAATTGCCAAGCGTATGTTTGAAAGATTTCCTGAAGTCTTCAAAGGAAATGTCTGCGTAGATGCAAAAAGTACTGTCGTTATCAGATGTATCATCTCAATGGACAATGCCCTGCATCAGCTCTCTGCACTGAACCCTAAACTGCATATCACTTCTGATGCCAGCGAGCATGACATGTACTACATGAACCTTCAGGACAAGAAGCTATACAAAATGAAATGGCCCAAAAAGGCTACGGAAATATATAACGATTTTTGCAAGAAGCATGCACGCCATGAAATGCCAATGATGCGTCTGTTCAATGACTCTGTCTTTGTCTGGAAAAATATAAACCTCACTCGCCTGAATCTTGCAATGTTCAAACTGGCTTCAAGCGTACAAGGAACAAAATACCATGACAAGTTCAATATGTTCAAAGACCTGTATACTGCTGATGAGTTATATCACAACTGGCTTCAGGTAAATGCATTTTGGAATATTTCCTACGGTTCCAGTCCCCACAATGGAGGCACACAGCCTTTCTCACAAAGAAACCTCCTGAGAAAGATTATCCAAGAAGCAGATAGTTGTATTAAGATAGAACATCCTGGTGCAAGTCTCCGATTCGGCCACGAGACAATGGTACTGCCTCTTACATGCCTCTTGGGAATTAACGGCTTTGACCAGCAGGTGTCAAACCTGGAAACACTTACGGAGCGCGGATGGGTTAATTATAAGGTCTTTCCTATGGCAGCAAACTTGCAGATAGTCTTCTATCGTAAGAATATCAAGGATGATGATGTCCTGATAAAGCTACTGATAAATGAGAACGAGGGCACTCTGCCGATTAAGACAGACTGTGCACCTTATTATCATTGGAAAGATGTCCGTAGTTTTTGCTTAGAGAAGCTCGCTACATACAAAGAGTAGGCTGCCATAGTACTATCTTACATTCGTAAAGCGACGATTGCACGTCGATAAGCCTTTGATTGCTGCTTCCTCTGAACAGCAGGTCTGTATCACGCAGTTTTTCTATGAAGGGCCCGTCGACAAGTACATCTATCTGCTCCAGAAGTTCACGTTGATCGTGATTTATGAGCGACTCGAAAGTAAATCCCGTATAGCACCATATATCCTTATTTGTGCGTTTGTGTATCTCGCGTGCCAACTCAGCAAAGCCTACAGCTTGATACATTGGGTCACCTCCTGAGAATGTAACATTGGCATAAGGGTCGGCTTCAATAATCTTCATTATCTCCTCCGTAGACATCTCTCTACCCCCATCAAAATTCCACGACTGGGGGTTGTGGCATCCAGGACAATGATGACCACATCCTGCACAATAGATGGAGGTCCTGAATCCAGGACCGTCCACCATTGTATCTTCTAAAATATCGAGAACTCTTATCATTTTCAGAAGAGGCTTTGCTCTCCATGATCGATATGTGTCACACGATCATTCAGTTCTGCCAGCTTTCCACTGTTCCAACGATCAGTAGTACCAACCAGATAACCTGTGATACGCTGGAGCTTGTCGATATTCCTACTTCCACATTTAGGGCATACCTCAAGTTTATCATCTGCATTCTCGTAACCACAGTCCATGCAACGATTACGATTATGATTTACAGAACCATAGCCCATATCAAGCTGATCCATCATATCAACCACACTCATAATAACCTGAGGATTGTGTGTGGCATCGCCATCAATTTCCACATAGAAGATATGTCCTCCTCGGGTCAGATTATGATAAGGAGCTTCTATCTCTGCCTTATGACGTGCAGAACACTTATAATATACAGGCACATGATTAGAGTTAGTGTAGTAATCACGATCAGTAACACCAGGGATGACTCCAAACTCCTTACGATCTTTCTTTGTAAACTTACCACTCAAGCCCTCTGCAGGTGTGGCAAGTACGGAGTAGTTATGATGATATCGATCACAGAACTCATTGACTCTGTCTCTCATATATGTAACAATCCTCAAACCAAGTTCCTGCGCCTCCTTACTTTCACCATGATGTTTACCAACAAGTGCAACAAGGCACTCTGCCAAGCCAATGAATCCGATACCCAGTGTACCTTGATTAATAACGCTTTCGATAGTGTCAGTAGGAGCCAGTTTGTCAGCACCTATCCACAGACTCTTCATCAACAGTGGGAACTGCTTGGCAAAAGCAGTCTTCTGGAACTGGAAACGATCATCGAGTTGCTTGGCAGTAATCTCCAACATATTATCAAGCTTTGCAAAGAAACTGTCGATACGCTTCTGCTTATCTTCGATTCCCATGCATTCGATGGCAAGTTTCACGATATTGATAGTCGAGAAAGAGAGGTTTCCACGTCCAATAGAAGTCTTTGTGCCAAAACGGTTCTCAAACACACGAGTACGACATCCCATAGTGGCAACCTCATGCATGTATCTCTTGGGATCATCTGCTCTCCAGTCAGAGTCCTTATTAAATGAAGCATCAAGATTCAGGAAGTTTGGGAAGAACCTGCGCGCAGTAACCTTACATGCCAACTGATACAAGTCGAAATTACGGTCCTCCGGCAGATAGTTCACTCCACGCTTCTTCTTCCATATCTGAATTGGGAAGATGGCAGTCTCACCACCTCCTACTCCCTCATAGGTAGAGAGCAGTATCTCACGCATTACGCAACGACCTTCAGCACTGGTGTCTGTTCCATAATTGATAGAAGAGAATACCACCTGGTTGCCTCCACGAGAGTGGATGGTATTCATATTGTGGATAAACGCCTCCATTGACTGATGCACACGACCTACAGTCTTGTTTATGGCATGCTGCTGGGCACGCTCCTTACCTTTCAGGCCGTCAAGCGGTTTCTTGATATAGTCCATCAGCGGCTCATCGTAAAGATCACTGTAGTCTTCACCGTTAAGTTCCTCCAATGCTTTCAGCTCCTCAACATAGCTCATACGTACGTATGGAGCAAGATAGAAGTCGAAGGCTGGTATTGCCTGGCCTCCATGCATCTCGTTCTGGCAACATTCCATCGAGATACATGCCAGCACTGATGCTGTCTCTATGCGCTTTGCAGGACGACTTGCCCCATGACCTGCTATAAAACCGCAGTTAAGAATATTATCGAGAGGGTGCTGAACGCAAGTGAGCGACTTCGTCGGATAATAATCCTTGTCATGTATATGGAGATAATTATGCTCCACCGCCTCACGGCTTTGCTCAGAGAGAAGATAGTCATCCACGAAAGGCTTGGTTGTCTCTGAAGCAAATTTCATCATCATTCCTGCCGGAGTGTCGGCATTCATATTTGCATTCTCCCTAGTGACATCATTATTCTTGATGTTTACGATGTCGAGGAACACTTCACGAGTCTTTGCCTTACGCGCCACAGAACGCTGATGACGGTAGGCAATATATTTCTGGGCCACATCCTTACGGCTCGATTTCATCAGTTCGACCTCAACAGCATCCTGAATCTGTTCCACAGTCATCTGACTATCGCCGCGCTGCGCTATATGATCTGTTATCTGATATAACAAACGCTCATCCTCTCCCCTGTCCGTATGAAGCATCGCCTTACGGATAGCAGCCATTATCTTCTGTTCATTAAAGCCAACAATGCGTCCATCACGCTTTACTACTGTCTGTATCATAAATTATTAAAGTTTTCTGTTTATGTCGATTTTATACTTTCTGCGAAAAGGCGAGAGCATACATTCGCATCTGCCTAACCATCGCCAGAAGCCCATTACTACGTGTAGGAGACAAGTGCTCCTTCAGACCTATCTCCTCAATAAAGTAAAGGTCGGAATCGAGAATCTCCTGAGGCGTATGCCCACTGAGCACTCTGATTAGCAGCGCCACGATTCCCTTAACAATCAGGGCATCACTCTCTGCTGTAAAAAACAACCTCCCATCTTTGAGGTCAGCCTGAAGCCATACACGGCTCTGGCAACCATCGATAAGGTTCTGCTCTGTCTTGTATCTATCATCTAAGGGTTCCTGTTCGTTGCCCAAGTCAATAAGCAACTGGTACTTGTCCATCCAGTCGTCGAAACCAGAGAACTCCTCTATTATTTCGTCTTGAATCTCGTTAATCGTCATTGTGTTCTGTCTTTTCTAATTTAAACAATTTGTCTGAAGGCCGAACCTTGTCTGGTACTGCGATGCTGACACGTGTACCCTGTTCTGCTACCTCCACAGGCCCATTATCACCATGAATCTCATCGGCTGTGACATAAATCACTCCTGTTGTAGGCCCTGTGATAAGCATCTTGTCTCCTACCTTAAAGGTATTAGCTTCGACTGTGAATTCTGCTACGCCAAGTTTAGAGAAGTATTTCACACCCTTGCCAATATACACCTTCTTCTCTGTAGCATTTGATCCATAGTGCTTATTCCACTCACCCATAAGCTGCCCCTGATAATAGCCATCCCAGAAGCCTCTATTGAATACTGTGGCAAGGCGAGAATCCCACTCATCCTTCTTCTCCTCTGTAAACGTACCTTCGAGAACTGCCTGAATGGCCTCCTTATAGCACTTAACGACAGTATAGACATACTCAGGCCCACGTGCACGTCCCTCAATCTTAAACACCCGTACACCACTTTTCATCATGCGGTCAATGAAACGAACCGTCTTGATGTCCTTTGGCGACATGATGTACTTGTTATCGATATCGAGTTGATAGCCTGTTTCATTGTCAGTGGCAGTATAGCTACGTCGGCATATCTGTATACATTCTCCGCGATTAGCAGAACGGTTGGCAGCATGCAAACTCATATAGCACTTGCCACTGATGGCCATACAGAGAGCTCCATGGCAGAACATCTCTATACGTATCTGTTCACCAGAAGGACCACATATATGTTCCTCCTCTACCTGGCGGGAGATGTCAGCCACCTGGTCCATATTGAGTTCTCGAGCCAGTACCACTACATCAGCGAACTGTGCATAGAACCTAAGAGCCTCGATGTTTGAGATATTCAGCTGTGTAGAGAGATGCACCTCCTGCCCCACCTTGTTGCAATATGTCATCACAGCGACATCAGAGGCGATGACAGCAGAGATGCCAGCCTCCTTGGCTGCGTCAATTATCTCATGCATCAAAGGGATATCCTCACCATAGATGATGGTATTTACAGTCAGGTAGCTCTTTATGCCATGCTCATTACACGTTGCTGCCATCTCTTTCAGGTCATCGATAGTAAACGTTGAAGCAGAGTGCGCCCTCATGTTCAGTTTTTCGATACCAAAGTAGATGCTGTCAGCACCTGCCTGTATGGCTGCAGCCAAAGACTCTCGAGAGCCTACCGGAGCCATTATTTCGTAATCTTTGATATTTTTATCCATTGCGTGTGCAAAGTTACGAAAAAACTTCGTAACTTTGCACACGATGAAGAGTTTTTTCTATTTTGTTTTTTTGTTTTCGACACTCATCAGTTGCACCCAGCAAGAGCCTCAGCATTTCACCCATGAAGTGCTTAATCGTATGACACCTGTAAAAGACCAGGGAGACAGTCCGACCTGCTGGATATATGCTATGCTTGCCACCATGGAGACAGAGCATCTTCGTTGGGGCGATTCGGTAAATCTGTCACCTTACTATATAGAGAAGATGATAGAGCAGGAACCTCAGAGGCCAAAGAACAATCACGGAATGTGCATGACGCTCATCAATCTGATACACAAGTATGGTATAGTGGGCTATGATGCCATGAGGACTATTGATACACCTGCACCTCGTTATGTCTTTATGTTTGGAGCAGAATATACTCCACAGGAATTTGCCCGTAGTGTATGTGCACCTGACGAATATGCTGCCCTTACCAGCAATCCGCATGAACCTTATTATAAAGAAATAGATATAGACACTCCAGACAATTGGTATCACGACAAATTCTTTAATATCCCTATAGATTCTCTATTAGATAAGACGGAGCATGCCGTAAGGACTCATCATGGTGTTTGCTGGGAAAGTAAGAATCATGCGATGGCTATAGTAGGAATAGCCCACGATGATATGGGCAAGAAGTACTTTATCATGAAAAACTCCTGGGGTACTGATCGTCCTTATAATGGGCTTGAATATCTGTCCTATGAAGATTTCCGGAAAGAAACCCTTGCTATAGAATTGCCATATTCCTCTATTAAGGAATACTAGAAGTCGTATCCAAGATTAATATAGAAATATGGAGACTTGTTTCTGTTGCTATAGCCTAATGAAGCCCCAAGAGGACCAAACATAGAGTTATAATAATATGCTATCTGACCTCCAATCAGAGACTTGGTTTTCATTATATCCTTGACTTCTGAAGCGTGTTGGGCTACTGATGATATCAGACAAACATAATGGCTCTTACCAAGACGCTGACGAGCCTGCAACTGTATGCCTGTGAAATGACGCTCTGCATATTCCGAATGACCAAGTCCTGCTAACGGCATCTGTTGCTCAACATAATGGCTGAAAGTAGTGCCACCAATCATGTTACCATAGATGTGCGGGATATTGGTTCCAAAGAGCAGTCGGCCATATAGCAACCCCTCAAGAGTAAATCTTTCGCCAAGCGGAAAGGATTTACGCCACGAAGCACTTACGTCAGAAATGCCGGCACTCCCCTTTATTCGAGTGATATTATCAGTAATATATGCATATCGGGTCATTAAACGACTTCCTCGTGACGGGAAATACCAATTGTCTTCAGAATTAAAATCCAATTGTGCATGCCAGATGAAATAATGCTCATTTTCAAAATCTACTTTTCGTGAGATATCCGATTGCAGCTTATTACTGAAATGATAATAATCCCATCGTAGCCCTGCCTTAAACTCGAAGTTCCGGATTGTTATGTTAACCGGTTCGAATGATGCCTGATGAGAATTGTAAGTTATACTGTACTCCCTTTCACCCTCATTATACACATCGATTTCGTTATGCCGGAAATAGTATGAGAATGCAGGACGGGAGAATCGCATAGCACTGGGATGGAAGACTATACAGCCTCCCGCCATCGTTCTCTTACCCAGACGCAATGTCAGGTCAGAATTCACCAAGAGTGTCTTCTTCAACGGCAGATTGGCATTCAACTGCAAAGCCACCATTTCCTCGTTATCGAACCGGAAACCGAGATTCACCTGGCTGGTCTTTCGATTTCCAGCTGTTAAAACCAGACAATAGCCATCCTTTTCCTTTACAAGGCGTGATGTTGCAGTCTGATAGAACAGATCCGTACGCATAGAGGTTGTTATCTCCTCCTCTTCCCTGCCAGTAATGCTATCAAGTCTGTTCAGACGAAATTTGGCTCGCAAGAAATCTTCGTCCCGGGGAGTCATATTCTCAAAGACCACACTTCTGACATGAACTTTTTCCGTCATGGCCCTTGGACTGAAGGGACGAAGCCTGACTGGCCTATAATCAGGAGCAACGCCTATATGCTTCTTCAGTTCCATCAACTCATCCCAGTGACGCATTGCCTCTGCCTCACCACGATTAATCAGCGTATCAATGGCTGTCCGATTAAAGCTGGCAGTAGAATAGCCTGAAGGATTCACACGAATATGGACATCAGTATTGGCGACGTTATCTTCATATTTGTGCATTACATTGAAATCGACAATCTGAAGCAATATACTAATGGTGCTGTTCAGTTTTTCAGCGGTTCTAAGAGAGTCCTGCACTGTTACGCCTATGACAACATCGGCTCCCATGGCCCTGGCCAGGTCTACAGGATAGTTATTTGTCATGCCGCCATCCACCAACACCTTATTTCCCATGCGTACAGGAGAGAAAAAAGCAGGTATTGCCATTGAGGCTCTCATAGCCTGAGGCAGACGGCCTGAATGAATGTCAATCTCCGAATTGTCGACGATATTGGTAGCTACACAAGCAAAAGGAATAGGTAATTTGTTGAAATCCAGAGAGTCATTATAACCCATGCAGAGCTTTTCAAGCAACATGCTTATGTTCCGACCCTTGATAATTCCTCCATCAGTATCATTTAGTTTACCAAGGGTCAGTCCGTGAGAAAGGATATAGGTGTTCTGCTTTTTCCTGTCACTCAGGCTCTGGCGACTCATATTCTCATGGTCACTGAGCAAATAGGTCCAGTCCAAATCACTTACAAGAGAGTCGAGTGCCTCTGCACTATATCCGATAGCATAAAGACCTCCAACCAGACTTCCCATCGATGTGCCTGTCACGATATCTATTGGAATACCGGCACGCTCAATAACCTTAAGTGCACCGATATGAGCTGTACCCTTTGCACCGCCTCCACTCAGCACAACAGCTACACGCTTGCGCTCAGCGGAGAAAAAAGGCAATGCAACAAGTACAGCCAATATCAGGCAGACAATCTTCTTCACATAGATACTATTTATTCAGTTTCCAGGTGACACCGTCCTTAGTATCCTTCACCTCGAAGCCAGCAGCTGCAAGCTCATCACGGATCTTATCAGAAGTAGCCCAGTCCTTATCGGCCTTTGCCTTAGCACGCAGATCCAATACCATATCTACCACCTTACCAAAAGCTTCCTCGCGGGCATCGTTTGAGCCTGAATTATCAGCCTTCAGTCCCAGAATGTCGAATGTAAAGAGATGCATCACCTCTTTCAATTCTGCCAGACATTCAGAGCAGATAGTTGCCTTATGATCGATGAGTTTATTAATGATAGTGCAAGCCTCAAAGAGATTACTGATAACCTGAGGTGTGGCAAAGTCGTCGTTCATCGCATCATAGCATTTCTGGCGCAGGCTCTTCACGACCTTCTCGGTATCAGCATCGCACTTATCACTTACCTGGACACGATCCAGATCAGAAATGGCATTGAGCAACTTCTCCAGACCCTTCTCTGCAGCTACAAGAGCCTCGTTAGAGAAGTCTACCGTTCCACGGTAGTGGGCGCTCAGCACGAAGAATCGTATCGTCATTGGTGCATAAGCCTTCTCCAGCAACGGATGGTTACCGGTAAAGAACTGCTCCAAAGTGATAAAGTTATTATATGACTTACCCATCTTCTGGCCATTGATGGTCAGCATGTTATTATGCATCCAGTACTTTACAGCCTGATGACCCAAAGAAGCCTGTGCCTGTGCTATCTCACACTCATGATGTGGGAACACGAGATCCATTCCGCCTCCGTGGATATCAAACTCCTCACCCAGATACTTGCGTCCCATCGCAGTACACTCGCAGTGCCAGCCTGGGAAGCCATCACTCCAAGCCGATGGCCAGCGCATAATATGCTCAGGCTGAGCCTTCTTCCAAAGAGCAAAGTCTGCCTGGTTCTTCTTCTCACCTATACCTGCAAGCTCACGACTCTCGTCCTTGATATTCTCAAGACTACGACCAGAGAGGATACCATACTTGAACTTCTTGTTATAAGCCTCGATATCGAAATAGATAGAACCATTGCTCTCATATGCAAAGCCATTATCAATAATCTGCTGCACAAGTTGCTGCTGTTCGATGATATGACCTGTTGCATGAGGCTCGATGGAGGGACGCAATACATTCAGAGCATCCATCGCAGCATGATAGCGATTAGTATAGTACTGAGCTATCTCCATCGGCTCAAGCTGCTCCAGACGAGCTTTCTTTGCAATCTTATCCTCACCTTCATCGGCATCGTGCTCCAAATGGCCTACGTCAGTAATGTTACGTACATATCTTACCTTATAACCCAGGTGTTTCAGATAACGGAACACCAGGTCGAAGGTGATGGCTGGACGCGCATGCCCCAGATGGGGATCACCATAAACAGTAGGACCACAGACATACATGCCCACATTGGGTGCATGGAGAGGTTCGAAACGCTCCTTCTGACGAGTAAGCGTATTATAGATAACTAATTTTGATTCCATTATTATTTTACGTATTCAGAAAAATCCGTCAACTTCATGTCACCCTTACGAGCCAGCGTGTCGTGCATAGCGAAAGCAGCAGGCAGGTTATGACGTGTCTGGCCCATCTTGGCAATCTTCAGGTAGTCCCAAAGCAGTTGCTTGTAGTCAGGATGTGCACAGTTCTCGATGATTATCTCAGCGCGCTGGATTGGGCCCTTGCCACGAAGGTCGGCGATACCCTGCTCTGTGACGATGATGTTCACATCGTGCTCTGAGCTGTCCTGATGGCTTACGAAAGGAACGATAGAAGAAATCACTCCACCCTTAGCTACAGAAGGACAAGTAAAGATACTCAGGTATGCATTACGGATGAAGTCACCGGAACCACCGATACCATTCATCATCTTCGTACCACTGATATGAGTAGAGTTAACGTTACCATAAAGGTCGGCCTCGATAGCGGTATTGATAGCGATAACACCTAATCGACGGATAATCTCAGGAGAGTTTGAAATCTCGCTCTGGCGCAGAGTCAGATGGTTCTTGAAATAGTCCATATTGTCATATACCTGCATCAGACACTCGTTAGATACAGTCAATGAGCAAGCAGAAGCGTCCTTAACTCGGCCATTAAGCATCATTGCAACCACTGCGTCCTGCAGCACCTCTGTATAGATGTTGAAGTCGGGCACGTGCTTATCCTGTCCTAGAGCACCAAGAATAGCATTAGCTGTTGAGCCCACACCACTCTGGAGAGGCAGGAACTCCTTAGGAATACGACCCTTATGCATCTCCTCCACGAGGAACTCAGCTGTAAGGAATCCGATCTTATCTGTTACAGGGTCACTGTCCTTGAAAGCACGAGCCTCATCAGGGATATTACACTCCACTACACCTACAACCTTATCCTTAGGGATACTTACATAAGGCTGACCAATGCGGTCGCCTACATGCTCGATGGGGATAGCCTTGCGATAAGGAGGATCGAGTGGCTCATACACATCATGGATGAACTTTGCATTAGGATTGTGGAATGAGTTAAGCTCAAGAATAACATGCTTTGCCAGACGAGCAGCTGTTGGAGAGATACCACCGGCAGCAGTCAGATATACATGATAGTCATTACCAACCTCTTCAATATCACAAACCTCAAGGATTGCCCAGTCTAACGGGCCATAGAATCCATAGCGCAACTCCTGTGCCATGTGGCTCAGATGCAGGTCGTTGTATGGAATCTCCCCCATGTTAACATGCTTACGGAAATCTGGGTTGGTGGTATAAGGAGCACGATAGAGGATAGCCTGGGCATTAGCCATGTCACCATCTGTACTCTGTCCTGTAGAAGCACCTGTAAAGATTGCTACCTTGAACTCTCGGCCAGCCTCGTGCTCAGCAACAGCCAACTTGGCCAGTTCCTTTGTTGTTGCCTTGGCCACACCAGCTGGTGTAAAGCCACTCATAGCGATATGCTCGCCATTCTTAATCATTGCTGCAGCCTCTGCAGCAGTAATACGTGTATAAGCCATAATCTGTTAAATTTGCAAATTTTGCGTGCAAAATTAATAAATATAGCTCAAACCACCAAATGATTTTTCATTTATCAGCTATCATTTATCATTTCTTTAGAGTTGCTCCATAAGTACATCCCACACCGCTATGATATGGCAGACGCTTCCGGCAAGAACAAAGAAATGAAAAACGGAATGCATGTATTTCTTTTTGTTTAGGGAGTAGAACAAAGCACCCGTGATATAACATACTCCCTCTGCGACAATCCATATAAATGCTACAGTAGAAACAGAGTCGATAAGCGGTTTGAATGCCACAAGTACGCTCAGTCCCATGCCCACAAAACAGAAAGTCTCGATGTTAGAGTGCTCTTTTAACTTCACAAAACTAACTATCGTACCAGCAATAGCGCAAGCCCACACAAACGAGAAAAGGCTCCAGCCCCAGTATCCCTGTTCACGAAGGGCCGTAAGAGTGAGAGGAGAATACGAACCAGCGATATGCCAGTAGATAGCAGCATGGTCCCACTTCCTCAGACGATCCTTCCACTTTGACCGGTGCCCCAACAGACCTCCTCCCTTGTAACGCTCGTAGGCAGGCAGAGCATGATACAATGTAGAAGCGATGTAAGAGCCCAACATACCAAAGAGGTATAGTATCACTCCTACCCTCGCCCAGCTGTTGTCGCTTTGAAAGCACCATACCAGGAAAATGATGCCTATCACAACGCCCAAAAGAATGCCTCCACCATGCGAGGAGGCATTCCATATTTCTTCTTTCCTTGTGTAACGGATGGCCATCAATATTAGTCCTCCGCTAAGGTAAAGTCGAGTTGTTTACGTTCCACATTAGCACGAGCAACCTGGATACGGATGGGGTCACCCAACTGGTACTTGGTATGGTGCCGACGACCTACGATTACGAAGTTCTTCTCATCGAAGTCGTAATAGTCATTGCCCAGATCCCGTATAGGTATCATTCCCTCGCAGTGGTTCTCATCTATCTGGGCATAGATGCCGTATGACGTGAGACCAGAGATATGGGCATCGTAGGTATTGCCAATCTTATCCTCCATAAACTCCACCATCTTATACTTGATAGAGTCGCGCTCGGCATTCTGGGATATCTGTTCCATATCGCTGCAATGCTCACAGAACTCCTCATACTTATCCTTGTTGGCAGAACGGGCGCCATCCTGATACTTTGTCAGCAGACGATGAACCATCATATCAGGATAACGACGGATTGGCGATGTGAAATGTGTATAGTAATCGAATGCAAGACCGTAGTGTCCGATGTTATGCACACTGTACTTCGCCTTCATCATTGCTCTCAGGGCAACTGTCTCGATGGCATTCTGTTCTCTTGTTCCTTCTGCATCAGCCATCAGGGCATTGAGCGACTTTGTGATAGCACCCTTAGTACCACTGGTCTTCACCTTATATCCGAACTTGGACACAAACTGACGCAGGTTTTCGAGTTTCTGCGGGTCTGGCTGGTCATGCACACGATAAGGAAGCGTCTTTGCTTTTGCGCCCTTCTTCACACGACCTATCGACTCTGCTACAGTCTTATTAGCCAGCAACATAAACTCCTCGATAAGCTTGTTTGCATCACGAGAGGTCTTGAAGTATGCCTTTATCGGCTTGCCCTTCTCGTCGATATCGAAATGCAGTTCCTCACGATCAAACTTCACAGAACCGTTCTTGAATCGTGCCGCACGCAGTTTCTTTGCGAGGGCATCGAGCTTGATAAGCTGTTCGGCATTCTCACCCTTATAGGGATTCTTCTTCGTTGCAGGAGGAGCAGGCTCGCCAGTACCATCCTTAACACCATTATCCTCGAGTATCTGCTGTACCTCTTCGTATGCATAACGACGATTACTCTTTATTACGGTATGTGCCAGATGCCACTTCTTGATATTTGCCTCATCATCGAGCAGGAAGATCACACTATAGCAGAGTTTCTCCTCATCAGGACGCAGAGAACAGATAAAGTTACAGAGCCGCTCTGGCAACATCGGGATAGTACGATCCACCAGATAAATACTCGTAGCACGATTATATGCCTCTTTGTCTATAGTAGAGCCCTCACGGACATAGTGACTTACATCAGCGATATGAACACCGACCTCCCACAAGCCACTATCGAGTTTACGGATACTGAGTGCATCGTCGAAATCCTTGGCATCCTTTGGGTCGATAGTACAGGTAAACACTTCTCTGAAATCCTCACGGCGATCTATCTCCTGAGGGGTAATGGCGGCATCTATCTTGTCAGCAGCATCCTCCACATTCTTCGGATACTTATATGGAAGGTTGTACTGAGCAAGGATAGCATGCATCTCTGCATTGTTCTCACCTGTCTTACCAAGGATATCAACGATAGTGCCTATAATGTTCTTATGCTCATTATCAGGCCACTGCACCACCTTGACAACAGCCTTGTCATCTGTCTTTCCGCCCTTGAGTTTCCTCTTAGGGATGATGATATCATGGATGAAGTTGGAGTCCTGGGGAACGAGGAAGGCCATATCCTTCTCTACGCGCAGTTTTCCTACTATCTGATCATGAGCACGTTTTACAATCTCAATGACCATCGCCTCCTTGATATGTTTGTCGCGACGGGCCATATACGACACCTTCACCTTGTCGCCATCCATTGCAGACATAGAGTTGCGCTCAGCCACGAACACCGGTGTACCACCATCATCGGGAAGGAAAGAGTTGCGGCCATTAGCCTTACGACGGAATGTACCTTCCTGCACCTGAGTCTTCATGTTCAGGCGATATGAATTATCGCTTACCTTAGAAAGGAAGTCATCCCACGCCATCTCCTCCATCACGTCGATGGCAAGCATCTTAAGAGGATGGGTGTCAAACTTAAGGACCTTGAAAATCTGCTTGAATGAGAATGTCTCATTCGGATTGTGCTGGAAGAGATTCTGAAGCAGCTCACTGACTTGCTTCTTACCCAACCGCTTTCCACCATTCTTCTTTCCCATAGACTTATTCCTTTTTTAATGATTACTGAGTGCAAAGATACGAAAAATAACGGCAGAATCTACAGATTCGACAGATTATTTTTATTTTTTCAACTTATCTGAGGTTATTTTTGTACCTTTGCAGCCAAATTACGAATAAAATGAAGATATTAATCACAGGAGCGAGCGGTTTTATCGGCTCTTTTATCGTTGAGGAAGCTCTGAAGAAGGGTTTCGACACATGGGCTGCCGTACGCAAAAGCAGCTCAAAGGAATATCTGAAGGATGAGAGTATAAACTTCATCGAACTGAACCTCTCGTCTAAGGCTCAGCTCATCGAACAACTGCGAGGTCATGACTTCGACTATGTGGTGCATGCTGCCGGTGTGACAAAGTGCCTGAACAAACATGACTTTCATCGCATCAACACAGAAGGCACACAAAACCTCCTCGATGCCATCCTCGAAGTTCAGATGCCCCTGAAGCGATTTGTCTTCGTAAGCAGTCTCAGCATCTTCGGAGCAATCAAGGAGCAGCAGCCCTACGATGAGATCCGTGAGACAGACACCCCCCAGCCTAATACCGAATACGGACGCAGCAAACTGGCTGCAGAGAAATACCTGGAGTCATTAGGCACGCGCGTACCTTATATAATATTACGTCCCACAGGTGTCTATGGACCTCGTGAGAAAGACTACTTTATGATGGCCAAAAGCATCAAACAGCATTCTGACTTCGCTGTAGGATACAAACGTCAGGACATCACTTTTGTATATGTATCAGATGTAGTACAGGCCATATTCTTAGCTCTCGACAAAGGCGATAATGGACGTAAATACTTCCTATCCGATGGTGAGATATATCAGAGCACAACGTTCAGCGACCTGATCCACGAAGAACTAGGTCGTCCCTGGTGGATCCGCATCACAGCCCCTGTATGGGTGCTGAGAATCATCACCTTCTGTGGCGAATATATAGGAAGGATGACAGGCAAGGTGACTGCCCTCAATAACGACAAGTTCAACATCTTGCGTCAGCGCAACTGGCGATGTGATATCCAGCCTGCTATCGACGAGCTGGGATATAAGCCTACAGTAAAGTTGGCTGAAGGTGTTCGTCGCAGTATAAAATGGTATAAACAACAAGGATGGCTTTAATAAAGTTTCTATTTGGGATAGAGAAGAAGCCTCGCAAAGGGCTGTTGGCAATAGAATGGCTAATCATGGGCTACCTGTTGCTCACTCTTATGCTGATGCTCTTTATGACCACAAAGATACAGAATCCAGAGCCAATGCTGTGGTTGCGCTTCCACGCAGCGATGCTTACTCTGGCGTTATGGGTTGTCTACAGACTTATACCCTGCCGGTTCACGATATTATGCAGGATATCACTCCAGCTGATTCTGTTGTCGTGGTGGTATCCTGACACATATGAGTTCAACAAGCTCTTTACCAATCAGGACCCTCTCTTTGCCGGATACGACCAGAGGATGTGGGGATTCCAGCCTGCACTGCTTTTCTCACAGGTGTGTAGCAATCCGATATTCAGCGAACTGATGCATCTTGGCTACTCGTCCTATTATCCGCTAATAGCCGTAGTGACAGTATTCTATTTCTTCAAGAGGTATGCCGAGTTCGAACTGGCATCGTTTATTATACTTGCATCGTTTTTCATCTACTACGTGATCTTTATCTTCCTGCCAGTCACAGGTCCGCAGTTCTATTATCTGGCAGCAGGCCTGGACAATATCGCAGCAGGAGTATTCCCTGATGTGGGCAACTATTTCCAGACTCACCAGGAGGCATTAACCGTCCCCGGATGGAAGGACGGACTCTTCTATTATCTCGTAGAGTGTGCCCACGCAGCAGGCGAACGCCCTACAGCTGCATTCCCTAGCAGTCATGTAGGAGTGACCACCATTCTCATGGTCCTCGCATGGAGAACCCGTTGCAGGAAGTTGTTCTGGGGCATGATGCCATTCTTCATACTCATGTGTCTCTCAACGGTTTATATCCAGGCACATTATGCTATTGACGTGCTCGGAGGATGGGTATCAGCCATAGTGATTTATGCCTTTTTGCATTTTTTAGGCAGAAAAATTTGCCCAATTGGAAAATAATTCCTACCTTTGCAAACGAAAAAGTAAGGATAGAGACATGCTAACATTGAGGATTCCGACACAAACGACAGTCGGGATTCTTTTGTTTTTGTCAGCCTAACCAAATGAGTAAAACAGTAAATCGAAAATAACATGGCTTATATGTCACAAGAAGGCTACGAAAAACTGATAGCCGAACTGAAACGTTTAGAGAGTATAGAGCGTCCGAAGGCTTCTGCAGCCATCGCTGAGGCTCGTGAGAAGGGTGACCTTAGTGAGAACAGTGAGTATGATGCTGCCAAAGAGGCTCAGGCTCATCTCGAGGATAAGATCAATCAACTGAAGATGACCATCTCTGAGGCAAAGGTAGTTGATACCAGCCGTCTCAGCACTGATGCTGTGCAGATACTGTCAAAGGTTGAGATGACCAACCTCATGAACAAGACAAAGATGACCTACACTATCGTAAGCGAGAGTGAGGCCAATCTCCGTGAGGGCAAGATCTCCATCAAGACCCCTATCGCACAGGGACTGCTTAACCATAAGGTAGGCGACGAGGTAGAGGTGAAGATTCCTCGTGGCACCATTAAACTTCGTATCGACAAAATTACAGTAGGATAATATGGATATCTTTAGCAAAATCGCTGCTGGCGAGATTCCCAGCTACAAGTGTGCAGAAAATGAGGAGTTCTATGCATTCCTCGATATTAATCCGCTGGTAAAGGGTCATACACTCGTCATACCACGTCGTGGAGTAGATTATATCTTCGATATGGAGGATGACGAGATTGCCCGCTATCAGGTGTTTGCCAAGAAAGTAGCAAAGGCTGTTGGTGCTGCTTTCCCATGTAAGAAGGTAGCCCAGGTTGTATTAGGTCTTGAAGTGCCTCATGCCCATATACATCTTATTCCAATGCAGTCGGAACAGGATGTTGACTTCCGTCGTGAGAAACTCAAACTCACAGAAGAGGAGTTTAAGGATATATCATCTAAGATTCTCGATGAATTCAAGAAGCTGTAGCCTTTGAGCTACAGCTTCTTTTTTATACGAACTTATCACCATACTTCAGTTTCGCCTCGCTCGCATATTTTCGTATCAGCGACGAGTCGTCGTTCTTCTTGCATATCAACAGCACATCATCGCTATCGGCAACGATATAACCCTCAAGACCATTAAATACGCCCAACTTCCCGTTAGGAAGTTTTATCACGTTGTTTTTACATCCCTCAAGTTCCACCATTGAATCGATAATCACATTGTCGCCTTCAGACTTAACAGATGACTCGTAGATGGCATGCCACGTTCCCAGGTCAGCCCATCCGAAATCGCATTTCATGACAAACACATGTTTGCCCTGTTCAAGGATGGCATAGTCGAGCGAGAGGTTCGGATAACGGGGGTAGCGGTCTGTCACAAACTCCATCTCTTCTTCATAAGTATAATCGACCTTATCGTATCTCAACTCGCGGAGTACATATGGGAAGATATATTCGAACGATTTGAGCAGATACTGAGCACTTGCCTGGAAAATACCCGTGTTCCAATAAAACTCACCACTCTCCATAAACATCCTGGCGAACTCGCGCTCAGGCTTCTCCGTGAACGACTTCACGGCATATACCTCAGGCTTGCAACTGAGATCGCCTAACTGGATATATCCGTATCCAGGCTCTGGACGTGTGGGTTTAACTCCCATCACCACCACTACATCATTCTCCGACACGTAGCTGAATCCAATATCTACACTGCGGGCAAACTCCTGCTCATTAAGCACCATCTGGTCGGATGGAAGAACGATGATATTTGCCTCCGGCTCAATCTTATGTATCCGCATTGCTGCCCAGGCCACACTGGGAGCCGTATTACGATGTATGGGTTCAATCATGACGTTGCGTTCTGGTATATCAGGCAACTGTTCTCTGGTCACATCAAAATACTCCTTACATGTGCAGACATATATATTCTCCTTGGGAATCAGTTTTACGATCCTGTCGTAAGTAGCCTGTAACTGTGTACGTCCTGTGCCGAAGAAATCCAGGAACTGCTTTGGAACGGCCTCTCTACTGCAAGGCCACAAACGTCTTCCGCGACCTCCTGCGAGTATCACGCAATAATTCTTGTTATAGTCCATTATATATTTGACAATACTTATAGTTCATATTTACGTTGCGAAGGTACGCAATATTATTGAGATAAACAAGAATTTTTCATTTTTTTACCATAAATCTTTGTAGTTTCAGATTTTTGTAGTACCTTTGCAGCGCTTTTCGAGACAAATCGTCTTCAATTACTCGCCCAGATGGCGGAATCGGTAGACGCGCTGGTCTCAAACACCAGTGGGGCAACCCGTGCCGGTTCGACCCCGGCTCTGGGTACTTTGGTACACAAAGACGAAGAAAAGCAAGGTGCTGTAAGATGATTCTTGCAGCACTTTTTCTATTAGTAGAGATAGAACATCCTGTCCATCATCTGCCATTTCTCGTCGCTTGTGGCTCCTTCGGCACATTGCTGGAAGATGGCCATATAGTCTTCCCACTCCTGTTGACGGGGGAGTGTGGCCAGACGAGCCATCGCAGAGTCCCAGTCAAAGTCGAGGCCCGTCTCAACAATCATCACCAGGCGAGTGCCAAGGATGAATATCTGCATATCCAGAATACCCACCTCGCTGATTCCGTCGCGAATCTCCTTCCACAACTCTTCCTTACTATGGCGACGACGATACTCTGCTATCAACTCAGGATCGTCCTTCAGATCCATCGTCTGGACATACCGCTTTACAGGCTGCCCGTAGTCTTTTACATGAAATCCGTTTGTCATACTTCAATGCGATGTTATTGTTTCGCTGGCAAAATTAAGCAAAAAAATCGAAACCTCCAATTATCTTTGCACCTTTTGTAACAAACAAGGGGATGACCATCGCGGCCACCCCCTTGGTCTGTACCTGTGGGATACTACTTTTCTACGTTTCTACTTTTCTCAGACTTACAGATTAGCCACGAGCTTCACATAGCTGTCGCGCTTCACTCGCTTGATGGCACGCTCGCCGACCAAAGTCTGTAACTGGCTTGTAGCCGAGTTGGTATTGGCAAGTCCGAAGTGCTCTGCAAACTGCGACTTTGAGAATTTCTCCGGCAAAGTCCTGAAGCACTGTGCATAGCGAGTGTTGTGATTAGTAGCATTCGCTGCTTCATCGCGAGCCTGATCATCATAGTAGTTGTAGGCATAAGCCCCAAAGAAATGGTGCTGGCAACGATACTGGATATCCATCACCAGGCGACAGAATCGCTCATCGATATTATCCGTCTCGTATGTGCCTGTGGCCGCGCGCTCCTCCCAGTGGCGCATGTCAACGAAAGGCGCTGTGATGTTGATGCCGTAGTAACCAACTCGCTTGATGAGCATCAGATCGGCCTGGTCCTCGTTGTTGAACTTAGCGATAACCATCCTATTGGCCGTCCACTCCTTACAAACCTCTGAGAGTTTCTGCAGAGGGAGCTCACCAAAGCGCTTGTCGAGTTTCTGAGCCCATTCGCTGAGAGTCATCTCGCACTTGGCGTCCTCCTCGCTGGTTTCCTCGAATTCCATGATTTCAAAGCTTGGCTTTGGCATCGGGATGGCTGCAAGTCGAGTGGCAAGGCCTGTGCCGAAGTTTCGAGGATTAACCTTCTCTCGAAGGGCATCGGGCGTGCCTGTGTAGATATAGTTCCAATAGACTGCAAAGAATCCGTTGTAAGAATCCACATTGGCATAGTTCTGTCCGTCTTCCTCATTGTGGAATGCCTTCAGCTCCATTGCCTGCTTGTCAATCCAGTTGCCTCCCTTCTGGGTCTTAGTAGAGTTGGTGAGCTCAGAGTCGAAGGTCACCAGATGGAGCTGCATCATTCGTCCGTCGACTTCCTCCTTGGCATTGTTCATACTCTCGATGAACACACCATTGGCTGTACGGGCAGGCATGTAGCGATTGACGCCAGTAAACTTCTTCAGAGGATCCTGCTCCTGAGCTTTCGACGAGGTGCCTCGCTCCTTAGCCTCTCGCTTGTACTTGTTGATGGCCTCAGATGCCTCCTGCGACTGCTGCTTGATGGGGGCAAGCAGAATTTTGTCGAGATCGACGGCAAACGACTTTCCGCTGGCAGGATCACCAATGATGAAGATGCAGTAGTTAAGACGACGCTCCTTGCTGGGCTTCCACCAGTAGTGATAGGTACAGCGGGTCATCAGCGTGCCCAGGAATGCTGCTCCCACGAATAGTGCCGCTGGCCATACCTCACGAGGAAGGCCGTGACAGATCTCTCGCAGACAGGGATAGTAAGGCATCAGAGCTTCGATCTCATCTGCCCACTCATCGAGAGGCACCTGCTTGAGCGATTCCCGAGAATTGGGCTCAGCCTCCTTTACTCCAGCCTGTTGAAGGGCTTTCTTCAGTTCCTTGGAGGGATTGATGTAGGTGGAGTTATCGCAGATGTAGTTCATCGCTCGCTCCACTTCCTGAACACCTCGCTCCGTGATGAGCTGCTGAACGAAAGGCAGACCCTTCATGATGGAGATCAGCAGCTGGGGATCGTTGTCGCAGATCACAGAGAGCATGTTGCCCATCTGCATCATCGTCTTATGACGATCACCCTTGCCCGGCTCACCCACTACAGAGAGCAGCTGCTCGGCAATCTTAGAGTAAGCCACATCGTGGTACTGGGCCGTGCATTCCTCCACAGGCTTGGACTCAGACTTCGCTGCCTTGGATTCTGACTCTGCAGACTGGGAATCCTCCTCAACCTTGACAGATCCTTTGCCCTCAGAGATAGATGCGACCTTGGCCTTTGCAGCCTTCTTGGCCTCTCGCAACTGCTTCTCATAGTCCTTCCATTTTTTCTGTGTAGGACCAGTCTTGGCAGGCTTGCTGCGATAGAGGCCTCCGAACTTCTCATCATAGGCAGTATTCGAATAGGTGAAGAGTTCCTCATTGAGATACTTCACATCGTCGGCCTTGGGGATGAACGAAGCTCGGGCAGCATCCTTACAACCACCATCCACCTTTGCATCGACGCCCAGCAGCTGAGCCATCTCATACTGATTGTCGATGAGGTTGCCCCATTCTTCACGGGCCTTGAATACCACCTTGATGCCCTCGCCAGAAGGAGTGATGTAGATGAGCAGGATGCCCAGTTCGCCGAAGTCCTCGCGAGCGAGCCACTTGTCGATGAGTTCCTGAGGGTTGCCATCAACGTGGTCGATATCAACCATCACAAGTCCTGTAAGGTGGGCATAGTGGTTCTCACGCCAAGTGCCCTCTACACCTTTTTTATTTTTAGATGTGTCGAACATTGCCTGGAAACAGCAGACAGCCAGAAGTCGCTTGGTCTTCTTCTCGTCCTTTGTCTCACGAAAGGCATTAACCAGAGAGTAAGTGCTTTCGCACTGAGTAACACTGCCGAACCAAGAGGCAGTCAGTTCCTGCATAGGGCTATATAAGCCTTCAGAGCAGGTTGCAAAATAATAGTTTTGATCCATAAAATATAAATTATTAAAATGTTAAGCCGATTGGGGACTTTCCCCTCTCGTACGATTGGGATTTCTCCCTTTCGCACTGCAAAGATACAACATTGAGCCCCGCACCCTCGATAGTACGAGAATGCGGGGCTGAGTGTCTGGAAAATCTTAGACTTTACCCTTTATTATACCAAAAATCTTAGAAACCTCTCTGAGAAAGCTTATACAAATCCGTCAATTCCTTTTCTTTCGCCTCTTTTTCCAGCTCTCGGAGCTTTTGTCTGAGGGCAGACATAAGTTGGATTGCTCTGTTGGGGGCTCCACAGATGGTCCACGTTGATGAGGGTTTAAGATAGAACTCACCAGAGCCGTCCTTTCCTGTCTCTGCACTCTGAATAGTGCCAGACGGGCATCCCTTATCCATATCCTTGAGCTCAGGCTCCTTCAGCAGTTCCTGAGCGTATCGCTCAAACTGAGCCTTGTTGTCTGCGATGTCATAGTCCTCACGGCAAAGCACATAGACCACAGCCCACGCTGTCTGTCCCCAGAACTTGTCTTTGCATGCTTTTATGGCTAAGATGAGATGCTGGCGAGGGGGCTCGTTTTCCTTGCTGAACCTTCTGGGCGGGATCAATCTCGCACGCTTGTATTTCACCAGATTAACGTCTATGCCGTAAGTTTCATCACGATTGCAAAGCAGGTCGGTGATGATATTGATTTTGTCAAGCAGGTATAGGAACCTTTTGATTTTTGCCAGTTCCTCTGGCCTGTCAAAGTGCAGATTGCGGGCAAAGATGCGCCACGATTTGCCTTCCTTGTCGTTATACACATGATCCCACTTGGTTGATAGGTGCATATTGCCAAACTCCTCTATCAGATGATTGCGCTCTTCCAAGAGGCATAAGCCAAAGTCCTCATCAGCGAAGAGATTCTCTTGCATCTCCTTTATTTCTGGCAACGACATACGGTGCGACTCGATAAAGAGCCACACAAACTGCTTTTCCTTATTCTGGTTGTGAAGGTTATCGCAAAAGTCCTGACGTTTTATCTTGGTAGCGTCTTTCTTCAACTCATTCCACAAGAGTTCATAAAGCCACTCGTAATTGAAATCCGCATCAGCACGGGCCTTCAATGTGTCGATACGAGTCACTCCATTGGTTGATAATCTGTCTGTCTGATTCATCTTTCCAACGCGCGAACCTTATTTATAATACTTATCGTAGAGCCACGAATTAAGATAGCCTGGCGTAAGGTCTCTTAAGTCGGAGGGGTCAAAGGGTATCTCATATTTTGCGAATATCTGCTCAAAGTCCTTGAATACAGCCTTGCAATATTCGCGCTGACCTTGCTCACTCTTGATAAAAGGAGGCTTGGGCATGTGGTCGTCGGCAGCCTTGCAGACATCGCGAACCAACGGGAAGTCTTCCTCAAATATCTCATGAGGGGCAAAGCCTACGATTGCATCGAGCACACGAAGCTCCTCATCGTTAAGACCTTTGGAGTGAGCCTTCTTATAGTGGTCTACTACCTGCTGCATGCCATTGAGAGCCTTATGAATAAATTCCTCGCACTGATGCAAATCGCTAAAGTCAGCATTATGCTCCCAACAATCCATCGCGTAGAAATCCTGAACAGCCGGGTTAGAGACAATGGCCTTGTTGGTTTCTACATCAAGCATCTGGTAGCATACAAAAGCTGCTACACGACGATATGGGGTATCTCTAATCCAGTCTGCCAGAGGCTTATTGGAGTATTCGAAGTCTTCGTCGGCTATCTCTCCCTCACAACTTACAAGCCCGTTGCCAAGCACGCTTAGGTCGAAACGCGCATGATTGTAGAGATCGTGTGAAATGAGGGCTACATGGAGTATCCATTGTGCCAGCTTATAGTCTTCTTCGCTGAAGTCAAGCAGTTCCGGCATATCTCTGATGGCTATCTCTGATTCGAGCCAGGGATGCGGGTCATGCATTAATATCAGCTCTTTGTCGCATGTCCAGAACTGGTCGCTAAGCCAGGCTGCCACGATGCAGTGAGGCTGTGAATTCAGCATTCGCTCTTCTTGTTTGAGGGTGAAGGTGCGCAGCTCTTCATCGCTCATTGTAGTCACTCTGCTAAGATCTACGCCATTGAAAGCGTTTCGCTTTATGGATTCCAGCAGAGCCTTGGGGGTGATTGTTGTGCCCATATTCGTTTGATGCTATTTTTGATTTCTGCCTGCAAAGTTACAAATAAGTATGCGAACCGCCAAAAGAAAACACATCAAATCTGGTCTGACATTAGATAGAAAAGTAGAAACGTAGAAAAGTAGTATCAGACCTGTTTGATGTTATCGTCTTGTTCTTATATAAATAAGTATTATTAAATTTCAGAAGAATCATTGCCCTATCTATTGCTTTTCTATTTATCACCAGCGCCCACTAACTCATACCAGTGCGACTCTATTTTTCTACTTTTCTACGTATCTCATACAGTTGCAGAAGCCACCTTAATGCAATTTGTTAATAATTATTACCATGTTTTCTGATGACCAAAAGCCACTATTAATGCTCACAATTGTTTCCCAACGAGGGAATTTTTGCTACCTCACCAGACCGCAATTGTTTCCTCGTATAGCAGCAAAATCCCAATATTCAGGCTTAAAAAATACTGTAAAGATATTTCTATAACACATGGCTTTTATTTCGAAATAATACCATCTTATTTCTAATTACTATCCACTTATTTGTTGTTGGAAGCCTCCTTCTTTACGGGTTTAGTGAGGGTAATCTCGTAATATTGGCCATTGAGTCTGATCGTGGCGGTCTTGTAGAATCAATCGCTTAGCGGGGCGTTTTTAAGCTGCTCCAGGGCGCGGCATAGCTGGTCAGGACATGATGTGCCCTTGGCTCCGCATCGGATGCCGTCGAGGCGCTTGATGACATCGTCGATGCTCTGACCTCTTACTAACTGGCTTATGCCTTGAAGGTTGCCGTTACAGCCTCCAAGGAAGAATACTTGCTGGATAATGTTGTTCTCGTCGGCCGTCACATCAATGAGCTGTGAGCATGTGCCGCTGGTCTGATATTGTATATGTTTCGTCTTCATGGGAGAAATATTAGTGTGCAAAATTACTTTATTTGGTTCTTGCAAGGGTGTAGTGGATGTTTTCCGACTTCTTCTTTCCTCTGTAGATGCCGGATAGTGAATTTCTGTCAGCGCTGATATAGAGGGTGTCATTTTCCTCTTCGTCTTGAAGGATTACCATATTGCCCTTGATGATGTATGGCATGTCTATAGCGGGCATAACGGCCATCGCAGCCTTCAGAGCCTTACGCTTCAGCCAACCGATATCGGCTGCTTTCATGGCCTCGTCGGTCATCTTCATCTTGGCCTTCACAACGGCTGTCTTATCGTTTTTGAAAGTCACAGTCATCGCCATGCTCGTGCCGTTTTTCATGGCCCTGAGCTTGGATTCTTCTTTCCCGATTAGCTCTTTGAATTCCTTCATTTCCGCCTCGGTTAGTTTCCTGCCCTTCTTCTCCTCCAACTTCACCAGGGCCTTAGCTTTCATATCGGCAACCTGCCTGTCGATATCCTTGTATATATCCGACATGATATTCGGGTTGTGATACTCCCTGCCCACGAGGCTCGTCTGCGCCTCGGCACTCAATGCAGTCATCATGGCAACAATCGCCATCGCTAAAAACTTCTTCATCAGCGTTTTGTCTTATGTTCAAAGTGCAAAGATAATTGTAATTTTTGAAAAAGACAAATTTTGGGCAATATAATTTGGGCACAAAGGTGCAAAACGCCCTTGTGCCCATAAGATAGTTATGCGCCCTTATCGTTTGCAGGGAGATTCCTGGCCGAAGAGGAACTGAGGCTTATAACCTCCTGCATCGATGACAATCTTCTCGAAGAGGATTGCTGGGTCATCGGGAGTGAGAGTCAGCAGATGAGAGCCCTTAGATGCATCGATAGGCAGGGTAACGACCGACTCTACGACACGACATGCCACTGTGGGATAGAATACAGAGTAGATATTCTCCTTATCCTCATTCAGACGGCTATTGAAATTGATGCTCTGTGGCTCGCTACCATCGAGAGATACTTTATAAGTAAGTCCTCCCTTGTTGAGATAGTCGAGGGTAGACTTTACGACGATATGAACCTTTACTGACTCAATCTTATCCTTCAGCGCAAACTTAAATGTCAGACTTCCATAGGCAGGCTCTGTATACGGCATGAGAGTCATCGCACTACGAGTACGTCCCATATCCGGAATCACAGTCCATTGAGCCTTGCCGTCAGCCTTTGCCTCGAAATAATGCTCAGCCTCGATGGCCACAAAGCCATTCTGAGCCTCAAAGACATATCCTCCATTGCCCTCAGCCACAGTCTTCACCTTAGGCATACGGTCAGAAGGGAAGTCATCGTTCCAGCTTCTGTAGCCGATATGCTTCTGAGTCATCATACCATTCCATTTGCCCCCTGCGATATCGTGATTATATGCAGCACAGAGCAATGAGTCGCGAACAAACGCCTCACGAACCTTCAAAGCCCAAAGATTCGCATCGGGGTTATTCTCTGCTGCGAGCTTAAGATTCATCGCCTGGGCGTAATACATCTGATGGATATTTCCCATCGCCTGAACAGGGAAGAGGATAATCTGCTGATAGGCATCGCGATAGTCAGGCTTAAGGGTGATATACTGGCGCAGAGCCTCTGTCTCAAGGCGCATATAGTCGTCAGCTACCTGGCGCCATTCGCCTGTCTCAACATTATAAGTTGTGGCATCGAGCATCTCGGCAGTAGAACGGCCTGCATACTTACAACATAGATTCAGTATCCGTGCAGCCTCAGGAGCCTGGTCCTTGCCGAAGAGCTCTGTACAGAATCGCAGGGTGTGATCAGTGATATTATTTGCGCTGAACTCACGAGGATTCCAGGCCATATCCATAAACATCGTGATGGGATATTCCATCGGCTTGAGATCGCCCACATTGAGAATCCACATGCGGTCGAGACCATTATCAGCTGCGAGAGTCAACTGCTCCCACATATTCTGGGTAGGTGTAACATTCAGCCACTTGGAGTTGCGAGGAGCGCCCACATAGTCAACATGATAGTAGAGTCCCCAGCCACCAGGATGCTTACGCTCTTGGGCATTAGGCACCCGACGGAGGTTACCCCAGTTGTCGTCACAGAGCAATATCAGCACATCGTCGGGCACTCGCATTCCCTTGTCATAATAATCAAGCACCTCTTTATACAGAGCCCATACCTGAGGAGTCTTGTTGGCTGGCTTGCCCGTAACTTTCTTGATGATCTTTCGCTGGTTCTCAACGATGGTCTGAAGCAGCTTGGTATCGGCATCCTCACTCATCGCCTCGTCGCCATCACCGCGCATGCCTATAGTAACGATATCGTCAGTGCCCTTCATCCGCTCGATACCCTCACGGAAGAATCGGTCGAGGTTCTCCTTGTTCTTCTGATAGTTCCACGGGCCCCACTCCTTACGATTGCGGGCATACTCCTGATGATTCCTTGCCATAGGCTCGTGGTGGGATGTTCCGATGATAATGCCCATAGCATCGGCTGTCTTCAGGTTATCCGGGTCGTCGGCATAGAAAGCCCATCCCCACATGGCAGGCCAGAGGAAATTACCCTTCAGTCGGAGGATAAGCTCGAAGACCTTCTCATAGAAACGATGGTCGCCATAGTTTGTACCGAAGGTGTTCTTCACCCAAGATGTGAGACAAGGAGCCTCATCGTTAAGGAAAATACCACGATAGCGCACATTGGGCTCACCATCAGTATATTCGCCCGGGAGTACATATATATTCTCACGCTTCACTACAGGCACATCAGCCCAGTAATACCAAGGAGACACACCCATCTGCTTTGAGAGCTCATAGATACCAAAGACGGTGCCTCGCTTATCACTACCGGCAATGACCAGCTGACCATCGATGGTCTTGATGATATATTTCTCAGTCTTGCCCTTCAGGTCGCGAAGGATGCCCTTCTTCACCCACTGGTCGATCTGCTTGTTTGTGCCTACGGTTCCAATAATAATGGTGGTTGCATCTCCATTCAGACCTTTCTTTCCCGTTACACGCTCAAAGTCCTGCTTAAGGTTTGCGATAGCCAACTGCACGCAACTATGCTCACGGCTATCAAAAACGATACCAGCATTATTAAGCGATATAGCATTGGCTGAAGGTTGGAAAACTACGAACTTATCTGCAGCACTGACAGCAATAGCCAGCAACAGGAAGATTGCAAAGATAGAAATACGTCTCATTTTAATTGGCTATTCAAGAATCAACGACTGACGGGCTTTCAGGTCGAAGTTCTTCGAGAGGTCGTAGTAACGACCAGTAAGTATATCCTTAACCTTAGCAGCACCCTTTATTACCTCTGCATAGCGCTCTACATCGAGTGTTGCAGGTTTTGAAGTGCCATTGAGGATCGTGAGGACAGTCTTGCCATTATACTGGCGAGCGATAACATAGATTCCTTTAAATGGAATAAACTGTATCATCTTTCCCTTTATGATAACATCATTGTTCTGACGCCAGTGGAACAAACGGCTAGTCCAAGAGAACATAGCCTGCTCTGCCTTTGAGCGCCCCTCCTTAGTGAAACAATTATGCTCATCGCCTGGGAATCCGCCTGGGAAGTCTTTACGTACATTGCCATCAGTCACTTCCTTTGTGCCGTTCATCAGTACCTCCGTGCCATAATAAAGCTGAGGGATACGATTAACGGTGAGCAACAGAGCAAGAGCCTGCTTCAGGGCAAGAGTATCACGTCCGTTACCCAAGAAGCGGTCAGTATCGTGGTTCTCGATAAATGCCATCACACTCGATGGGTTTGCATAGAGATAGTCATAGCAGAAAGAGTTATACAGACGGTTCAGTCCATTCCACCAGGCATCAGTCTCTTCGTTCTTTGCCTGATTGAGCTTGTCGAAGAACGAGAAGTCCATAACGGTCTTGAGGTAAGAGTTATGGTCTGAGAGCTTAGAGTCTTTCTGCCAGGCTGCCGTATAAGCAGGTTCTGTCACCCATGTCTCACCAACGGTATTGAAGTTAGGGTACTCCGTATCAAGCTCCTTCATCCACTGAGCCATTGCATCAGCATAAGCGTATGGATAGGTGTCCATACGTATGCCATCGATTCCAACTGTCTCAATCCACCAGATGCTGTTCTGGATGAGATAGCGCATCAGGTGAGGATTACGCTGATTGAGGTCAGGCATACTGGGCACAAACCACCCCTCTACAGTCTCCTTCATGTCATACTCTGAAGCATATGGGTCAAGAACAGGTGTAAGCTTGTAGCTTGTCTGTAGATACTTGCTCTTCACGGGCTCTGAGCCGTCTTCATTTGCAGTAAAGCCTGTCATAGGATCACGTCCAGATGACTTCTCTGTAAGCCAGTCAGGTGTATTGAGCCAATCCTTGCTTGGAAGATCTTGAGTCCAAGGATGCTCAAAACCACTATGATTGAAGATCATATCCATCACCACCTTCAGACCTTTGGCATGAGCCTCATCACAGAGCTTACGATAGTCATCGTTAGTACCGAAACGAGGGTCTACACGATAGTAATCCGTTGTAGCATAGCCATGATAGGTAGAGAAACCATTGTCCTGATCAGGAGAGTCGTTCTCGAGTACAGGTGTGAACCACAGAGCGGTAACTCCAAGCTCCTTGAAATAGTCAAGGTGCTCACGGATGCCATTAAGGTCACCACCATGACGCAGAGAAGGCTTTGTGCGGTCCTCCTTATATGCCCGCATTCCCTTAATCTGAGGATTATGGTTTGATCCCTGAGCAAAACGGTCAGGCATCAGCATATAGAGCACATCGGCATTGGTGAATCCCATACGCTTGTCGCCACTCATCTCACGGGCCTTCAGTTGATACTGCAGCTTCACCTTGCCAAACTTAAGAGTCATTGTGCCAGGCTGGGCATCCTTGAGGTTCATATAGACAAGAAGATAGTTTGGAGAATCCAGACGCACAAGACTATCGATAGTGACTCCAGGATAATCGGTAGTGACAGAAGCCACATCACGTACCCCCTTGCCATAGACCATCAGTTGAACCTGAGGATTCTTCAGTCCGACAAACCAATCGGCAGGGTCGATTCTATCAATTACTAAATTCTTTGCTGCACTCATTGTCAATACATTTGCCAACAGGATGGCGAAAAATAACGTCCGTTTCATATTTTAGTCGTGTATTATTAGAGCTGATTGTGCATCTACTACAGCCTTGTTGCCCTTTAGTTTACCAAGACCTTTCTCATTAATCTGCCCATCGCAGCATACGATGGTGTAATTGCCAGAAGGAATGTCCACCTCCATCTCTGTCTTTGCCGCATTCAGGACAACGATGATGTTTCGCCAGTCATCACGACCAGCATAGTTCTTAAGACGGAAGGCAACGATACTCTCAGGAACATCCAAAAACTCCAGATGCTTCCTCACCAGATTAGCATCGCCAAGACGGAAGGCAGGATGATTCTTACGAAGAGCTATCAGATCCTGGTAATATTTGAACACCTGAGGATACTTTGTCTTATTAGACCAGTCGAGTTGGTTGATACTGTCTGGAGATTCGAAAGAGTTGTGGACACCCTTCTTATCACGCATCAGTTCTTCGCCAGAGAGCATAAACGGCACACCCTGAGAGGTAAACACTGCTGTCTGGGCTAAAAGGTCAAGACGTATCAGTTCGTCCTCTGTGATGCCTGGGATACTTGCCTTAAGGCGATCTACAAGGCACATATCGTCATGACAGGAAACATACGACATCATCTGCGTAGGCTCATTTGCCCAAGGCTCCTTACTGTAGTTTACCTTCTTCATATCAACCTGAGGATGAGCGATAGCACCCACGATGCCAAACTTTATCGATTCCTTCTCAGCCTTTCCTCCCAGCCATCCGAACTCCTTGTCATCAGAGAAGGGACCGCGAAGGGCATCACGAATCTCGTCAGAGAAGGCTGCGATGCCAGGCATGCAGTTGATATTAGCCTTCATACCCAACTGGTCATTAGGCAGAGCACACGCTCCAGCACTCCAGCCCTCACCATAGATAAATATGGCAGGATCGATGGCATCAACCGCTTTACGTATCTCATTCATCGTCTCTATATCATGACATCCCATAAGATCGAAACGCAATCCGTCGATATGATACTCATTAATCCAGTATTTCACAGACTCTATCATGAACCTGCGCATCATAGGCTGATCGCTTGCTGTCTCATTGCCGCATCCAGAACCATTAGAGTACTGTCCATCCGTTGTCTTGCGATAATAGTAATCAGGATATGTGCGCTGGAAGTTGGAGTGTTCGATATCGTAGGTATGATTATACACCACATCGAGAATCACTCGTATGCCAGCCTTATGAAGAGCCTGCACCATCTGCTTAAACTCACGAATACGTACTTCCGGGCTATATGGATCTGTAGAGTATCCGCCCTCAGGAACATTATAGTTCACTGGGTCATAGCCCCAATTATACTGAGGGGTACCAGTTTTGAGACGCGTCTCATCCACAGAACCGTAATCATAACTTGGGAGGATATGAACGGCATTAACACCCAACTCCTTAAGATGTTCGATAGCCCAAGGTTCTGTGAGAGCAAGGAACTTACCAGGGAACTTGGCATCTTTCCTGTTTACTGAGAAATCACGATGGTGCATCTCATAAACCACCAGGTCGGCAGGCGACTTAGTAACAGGCCCCTTGTCACAGCACCAATGTTCTGGAGAGCTCTTGTCGAGGTCAATGATTGCACCTCGTTTGCCATTCACACCTACAGCCTTAGCAAAGACGCCAGGTGTCTCACCCTTACCCATATCAAAGGTGTAGAATTTTCCCATCAGGTCGCCCTTGACAGAAACACCCCACATATCAGGCTCTCCAGTACGTTTCATAGCTACGGTCTTGATGGCCTTACCACCAATACCTTCTTTATATATACGAACCTTTATGCCCTTAGCCTTGCTGGGAGCAAAGAGCCGGAAGGTGGTCTGCTGAGGCGTGTACTCCATCTCATTGAACCTGAAATCGGGCACTTGCGCCTTTAGGGTCGTCACTGTCATAATCAGAAACAGTATTAATGCTTTTCTCATAATCGTTTTCCTGAAAATTACTTTGCGATAAGACTGATGGCGAAGCCGCCGCCAGGAGCTTCTTTGATCTTAAGAGTCTGACCCGCCTTAACCACCTTCTTTGTTATGGTATAAGCCTGAGGATTAGTATCGTAGTGAGCATCTTTTGCATCGGCATAGATGGTGCAGTCATATTTACGGCCCTTGTCAAGGAAGTCGAGCTTTACAACTGCAGTATGTCCGTTCTCATCACATTTTCCACCAACAAACCAGTTGTCTGTGCCCTTTGCCTTACGAGCCACAGTGATATAATCGGCCGGTTCTGCCTCGAGATAACGTGAGTCATCCCAGTCACAGGCCACATCACGGATAAACTGGAAGGCATCATCAAACTTCTCGTAGTTCTCAGGCAGGTCGGCTGCCATCTGTAGAGGAGAATACATTGTGAGATATAATGCCAAAGAACCTGCAATTGTAATACGAGCCCAAGAGGTATTATTACTCCATTCAGAAAGCTTGGTAACAAAGATACCTGGTGTGTAGTCCATCGGGCCACCCTGCAGACGGGTAAACGGGAGAATACAAGTATGGTCAGGACGAGAGCCGCCGAATGCCTCATATTCTGTACCACGTGCACTCTCGTTACCAACGAGATTAGGATAAGTACGACAAAGGCCGGTAGGACGAGTAGCCTCATGCGCATTCACCATGATATGATGCTTTGCAGCCTCTTTCACCACATGGAGATAATGATTATTCATCGACTGAGAGTAATGATGGTCGCCACGAGGGATGATATCTCCCACGTAACCAGTCTTAACGGCATCGTAGCCATATTTGTTCATAAGAGTGAATGCATCCTCAAGATGGCGCTCATAGTTCTGAGTAGAGCTCGATGTCTCATGGTGCATAAGAATCTTCACGCCCTTTGAATGAGCATATTCGTTGAGCATCTTGATATCGAAATCAGGATATGGAGTAACGAAGTCGAAGACATCACGCTTCCACATGTTGGCCCAGTCTTCCCAACCAACGTTCCATCCCTCTACGAGCACCTGATCAAGACCATTCTTTGCAGCAAAGTCGATATAGCGCTTCACATTCTCATTATTTGCCTTATGTGTACCATTAGGCTTCACCTTACTCCAGTCTATCTGGTCGAGCTTGATGCTGGGGAAGTCGTTGGTGTAATGCCAGCTGCCACGCCCGACAATCATCTCCCACCATACTCCACAGTACTTTGTAGGATGAATCCAAGAGGTATCCTCAAGTTTGCAAGGCTCATTGAGATTCAGGATAAGGTTTGACGAAAGCATATCACGAGCATCGTCGCTGACCATAATCGTACGCCAAGGAGTCTCACAAGGAGTTTGCATAGCACCCTTCAGTCCTGTTGCATCAGGAGTAAGATGGCTCACAAAGGTAAATGCATGAGGTACAGGCCAAGGCGAAGGAGCCGGATTAGGAGTGTATACATTGCTGCCACCCATCAGTTTCTCAGACAGTGTCTTGGTCTGGACATCAACAAGCTCAAGGTGCATAGTAGCATAGTCTGCACACGCAGCCTCATGGATGTTGATGTAAAGCCCGTCAGCGCTCTTCATCTGAAGTGATGTCTGAACACCGGTCTCTGAGAACACGGCAACAGAACTATTACCCCAATTTACAGCCTCCTTCATGCGTCCACGAATCTCAGAGAGTTTTGTCTCCTGGGTCTCCTGCTCCTGAGTATCGTAGTCACCAGGCAGCCACCATGCTGTATGGTCACCTGTCATAGCAAACTCTGAACGTTCTTCCTTAATAAGGAAATAGTTGAGTTCTTTCTGCTGCGGAAACTCATAACGGAATCCGATACCGTCGTCATATACACGGAAACGGATAAGTATCTGACGACCACTTGACTTCTGAGACAATGTTGCAACCAGCTCATTATAGTTATTGCGGATAGTTGCCGTCTCTCCCCATACAGGTTTCCAAGTCTCATCGAATGTTGAGTTTTCCTCTTTGACAATTGAGAATCCATCCATCAGATCGGTCTCTTTCAGCCCCTTTGATGCATGCTTGTCCTTTGCGAGTTCAAGGCCCAGATGTGAAGGCTTTACCACAGCCTGACCCTTATACGCCATCTCATAAACAGGCCTACCGTCACCATCGAGCGAGAACTTCAGTTCGATATTGCCATTAGGCGACTTAATGCTGCCAGCTGTTGCCATCAACGGCAATGCCAGCAGTAACGATACTAGTAATCTCTTCATTTTCTTCCACTTTGTATTATTAATGTTGAAATCTCTTCATTGAGTTCATCTGCCTGCATCAGCTGTTCGATAGTGAGATGCATGCGATAACGCCAGTAGTGACGAGGATTAGCAGGGATATTGATACGCTCTGCATTCTCATCAGGCAGACGGAGTTTCTCGTCGATACTCATCCAGTCCTGGAACGACAACAGGCAGAGCATCGATGGCGATGTAAGGTGACGGCTTACTATGTCTTTTGCCAACCATCCTGGCAGCGGACGAGGTGCAGGACCACCACGACGCAGGGTTGTATTGAAGTATGACTGAGAACGTTCCTCGTCCTCATCCCACCACTGTCTCAGTGTTGCCATGTCGTGAGTGGATATCGTATCTACACTGCGATAAGGATTGTGTGAGAGTTTTCCGAAACGGGTAGTAGGGTCCTTAGGCATAGACTGAATCTCAAGACTCAGGATGCGAAGCTCATTCATAACCCAAGGAACACAATCAGGCACCATACCAAGATCCTCAGCACATACAAGCATACGAGTAGCCTGAGTAAGCTTTGGCAGCTTCTTCATCGCCTCAGTATACCAGAACTGGTTGTTACGACGATAGAAATAGTCGTTATACAGACGATTGAAACAGAACTTCTGATCCTCGCTGATATTCTGATAAGCCTCCTGATACTGAACTGCGATACGTGGATGCCAACGGTCACTGCGCTTATGATCAACCAAGAACAGTCCATCATTAAACTGCACACCATAGCCTTCAATCTCTTCACGGGTCATACCAAGAGCAGGTGAGAACTGTCCCATGAGTCCCGACTTATGCGGCATCGGGATCTCCCATATACGGAAGAATCCCAGTACGTGGTCTATACGGTATGCATCGAAATACTCTGCCATCTTGCGGAAACGGCGTACCCACCATGAGCAACCGTCTGCGAGCATCGCATCCCAGTTGTAAGTCGGGAAGCCCCAGTTCTGTCCATCAGCAGAGAAAGCATCAGGTGGAGCACCGGCCTGGCCATTCAGGTTGAAGTATTTTGGTTCTACCCATGCCTCTACGCCATCACGAGAGATACCGATAGGTATATCACCTTTCAGAATCACGCGATGAGCCCGGGCATGAGCATGTGCCTCACGCATCTGGGCATCGAGGTTATACTGTACGAAATACCAGAACTGCAACTCTTTCTTTCCCTTGAAGTTGCTCTTCTGTGTACTCTGCAGTGTTGCCTCCTTCGGCCACTCACCAAATACAGCAGTGCCATAGAGGTCACGGAAATAACAGAAGGCAGCGTATGGCACCAACCATTCCTTGTTCTGCTCAAAGAACTTCTTATAGCTCTCACGCCGCTGCACAGCAGTCCATTCCTGTGCAAAGATCTCATGGAGATAGTCCATCTTGGCAGAGAACATCCTCTCATAGTCTATCTGCGTAAGTGCGTTAAGCTCCTTTCTCAGATTCTCGAATGCCTCACGTTTTGCCTCATCCTTAATGGCAGGCAACTGACGGAAGTCGGTATACTGAGGATGTAGCGCATAGATGCTGATAGAGTTATATGGATATGAGTCCTGCCAGGTCTTTGTCATGTTGGTATCGTTGATAGGCAATACCTGCAGCACCCTCTGTTTCGTCTTGTCACACCATTCGATCATCATCTTCAGGTCACCGAAGTCACCCACTCCAAAGCTTCCCTCGCTACGCAGAGAGAAGATAGGGATAACCGTTCCTGCTCCCTTCCAAGGAAAAACGGGGAAATATGCCTGAGAAAGTTCGTAAACAACCACCTCTCCAAGCTCTATCTCCGGCAAAATGACAGTACGGTTCATACCATTCTCCCATATAGGCTGGTCTCCATCACCAAACACCACAAACTTAAACTCGAAGGTCTGTGGCAGTTTGTCTGCATCGAGAGATATCACCCACTCATTGGCATCATGCTCTGTCATAGGCAGAGCCTTACGAGCCTCCCAATTACCAAGAGCCTGGCCTCCACCGATAAGAGCAAGACGTTCATTGCTACGAAGCTGTGGTGCACGAACTTTCAGACGAACAGTCTTGCCATTCTCCTGTAGTTCACTCATCCCTCGCTTACGCGCAGACACACAATCAGTGAAAGCAGAAGAATACATATAACTGTCTTCTGGGATATCAAGCCAATGATCGTATATTGTATAGTGGATACCTCTTATGGCAGCAAACTCCAGGCGATGTGGTTCTGTAAGCCATTCGTGACGGGTCTCTTCATCGCATTTGTATACACTATAGTAATAATCGATATAGGCGCTCGTCTTTACCGACTTTGTCAACTCACAACTCCAGTGACTACCATCCAGAGTAGTCATCTTATGCTGTTCTACCTCCTGTGTGGCCTTACCCTCACTAAGAATGTTCAACACCAGTTCTTCACCAAAAGAGGTCTGGTATTCTATATTAAACTTCAGCTTCATAGATCGTCTCCTTATTTATATTTTTTACTTTATATTTTTATTTCTTATTATTTATTACAAAAACGCAAGCCGAAGCAATGATGAAGCTTATCCCGGCAACGATCATCATCGTAGACTGATGGTGACCTACCATTGAGAGAATCGCTCCACCACAGACAGCTGCAACAATCTGAGGGATGCAGATGGTGCCATTAAACAGTCCAAGATAAGCTCCCATATGACCATATCCCTGCAGGGCATTAGTAACAAACGTGAAGGGCATCGCCAACATTGCTGCCCAGGCACACCCTATCATCAGGAATGGTATGAACTGCAAATACTGATCGCTGATATATGGCACAAGGATGAAACCGATGGCACCGATTATCAGACTCAGCGAATATGCCAGCTTTGTATTCTTAAACTGAGGTAACAATGCAGCCCATATCACAGAGCCCACAGCCTGAACAGCGAAGAGGATACCGACCCAGTTACCAGCCTCCTGGAATGCCTCGCTGGCAGGATCGGTGGTGTTCCACACTACCTCTGCAATGGCACCTGTGGTATAGTTCCACATATACAGCATTGCTGCCCAGCTGAAGAACTGTACCAAGCCAACCTTCCAGAATGTCGAAGGAGCGTTCTTAAGAAGAGTTATCCAATTGGCACTGTCCTCTTTCTCTTCAGATACAGGGTTATACTCTGCATATTCCTGAGGATTCCACTCACGAACCTTCAATGTGGTATAGATAACACAGAGAATAAGTATGGCAGCTCCAATAAAGAACGACCAGATGACAGAATCAGGTACTACGCCCTTCTCTGCCACATTACTTATGCCGATAAACGTAAACACGAAAGGCAGCACAAAACCCACAACGCTTCCTGAATTACAGAGGAACGACTGGATGGAATATGCCTTTGCCTTCTGCTTCTCATTGACCATATCACCCACTAGCATCTTAAACGGCTGCATGGCCATATTGATACTGGTATCGAGAAACATCAGGGCAATGAGTCCGAAGATCATTGCTGCACTGACGGTCAGTCCCAGTGACCCAGAGTTAGGCAACAGGCACATCACAAGCACTGCCACTGCTGCTCCGACAAACAGGTAGGGAATACGACGACCGAAACGTGTCCAGGTCTTGTCGCTCAGTGTTCCGACAATCGGTTGCACAAGAATACCCATCAATGGTGGCAGAATCCAGAAATAGCTCAGATTGTGGGGATCAGCACCCAACGTAGCGAATATTCTGGATATATTTGCCGACTGCAGTGCGTAAGCGATTTGCACACCAAAGAATCCGAAACTCAGATTCCATAACTTCCAGAAACTTAAATCAGGCTTTACCTTCATATATTTTTTATTTTATATTTTTTATTTTATCTCGTCGTTCCCCGGATAATCAGCCTTGTCCTCACCACCCTCTTCTCGATTTTCTCTATTGGCGAGAGACCTTCCACCTTATCCATAAGAATCTCAGCCGCCTCCTCACCAACAAGTCTTCCCCGTTGTTCCACAGTGGTAAGCATCGGATCACAGGCTATTGCACGCTGGCCATTTGTAAATCCACAAATCTGGATATCCTCAGGCACCTTGAACCCTGCACGTTTCGCTGTATAGAGGATGCCTATAGCAGTATCATCATTGACTGCGAAGAATCCATCAGGACGATGGTCCATGGCCAGCATCTCTGGTGTAATAGTCTCAGCATCATTACGATTATCGCATATTTTCACTATCGACTCATCAACAGCCATTCCATGCTTCAACAGAGCATCCTTATATCCGTTATATCTGTTCTTCGATATCTCAAGCTGTGTTGGACCTCCATAGAATGCAATTCTCTTACATCCCGACTCAATCAGGTGAGTCACAGCATTATACGCTCCCATATAATCGTCAACAACCACCCGGCTTGCATTCACACCCGTGCAGATACGATCATAGAAAACCATTGGGATACCTGCATCTATAAGTTTCTGATAGTGATTGTAATTACGGGTATCCTTAGCCTGCGACACAATCACACCACTCACCTTAGATCGATGGAACGTCTCACAAATTCTTGTTTCCTTCTCATATTTCTCATCACTGAGCGCCACCATTACATTAAAGCCCCTGGCTCCTGCCGTCTCTACTATACCGGTAAGGATAGACGAAAAGTAATAATGCGTCAGTTCCGGCACTATCACTCCTATCACCTTCATCGGCATCACCCTGGTAAAACGCAGAGCCTCACCCAAAGCATTAGGATAAAAATTATGTTCGCGTGCGTACGTCTGAATAGCCTTCCTGCGCTCTTCACTGATACGTGGTGAATCCTTCAGTGCACGTGACACTGTAGCTACGGAAACACCGAATTCCCGCGCGATATCTTTCATTGTCAATGGTGCTGTCTTCTCCATCCGTTTTTAGTTTTCATTTGCAAAGATACAACTTTTAGCAATTCACTATTCACTAAATTTTAATAAAGTTGACATATATCAATGCAAACGTTTGCATGGCTCTGATCACATTTTTTAAGAAAAAAAAGAATAACGTATTTGAAAGAATTGTAATTTTGCAACGTGAAATTGCGCCAAATCGCGATCAAAACGAAATACAATTATAACAAATTAACTCTAATTAAATGTAATGATGAAGCAGGTAAACATTCAAGTTCCGCTTAGGATGCTCGGCCTTATCTTAGGGCTATTCCTATCGGTTGGTGCCTTTGCTCAGATTGACGTCAAAGGCCATGTGAAAGATGCTACAGGCGAAGATGTTATCGGTGCAACAGTACGAGTAGTTGGTACTCAGACCGCTACCGTTACTGACTTCGATGGCAACTTCGTTATTAAGGCAAACCAAGGTGCAGACATTAGTGTCACTTTCGTTGGTTATCAAACTGCAATAGTGAAAGCTGCACCAAATCTTGAAATCACTCTTCAGGACGACCAAACCATTCTGCAAGATGTTGTAGTCATTGGCTATGGTACTGTACGAAAGAGTGACGCTACAGGTTCTGTAATGTCGGTAGAAGCAGACCAACTTAACAAAGGTCTTGCAACTTCTCCAGCCGACCTGTTACAAGGAAAGACTCCTGGTGTACAGATTACCACCAACGGTGGTGCTCCTGGAGCCGGATCTACTATTCGAATTCGTGGTGGTTCATCGCTGTCAGCCTCTAATGACCCTCTGATAGTTATTGATGGTCTGCCAATTAGCTCTACAGGCATTTCGGGTGGTGACGTACTTAACACCATCAACCCTAATGACATTGAGAGTTTCTCAATTCTGAAAGATGCATCTGCTACTGCCATCTATGGTAGCCGTGCTTCTAATGGTGTAATCCTTATTACCACTAAGAAGGGTAAGGCAGGAGCAAAGCCACGCATTAACGTTGACATCAGCGGTACTTTCAAGACCGTTGCAAAGAAAGTTGACGTTCTCGGTGCCGACGCTTTCCGTGAGTTCTTTATGGCCAACTATGGCGACAATGCCGACGCTGTTGCAGCCCTTGGTAATGCCAACACAAACTGGCAGGATGAGATTTATAAGACAGCCTTTGCTGAGGAAATCAACGCCAGTGTAACAGGCGGCTATGTTTCTAAGGAGAAGACTTTCAAGATGCCTTATCGTGTAAGTGCAGGCTTCCTGAATAATGATGGTAACCTTAAGACCTCAAACATGAATCGTACCTCTTTGGGATTCAACCTGACTCCAACATTGCTCGATGATCGTCTCACCATCAATTTGAACGGTAAGGGTGTATTTACTCACAACTCGTTCGCTGATGAGGGTGCTATCGGTGCTGCTGTTCAGTACAATCCTCTGAAACCTGTTAACAACCCTGACGGCAGCTATTCTCGTTGGGAGAGCAATGGTGCTCCTAACACCATGTCAACACTGAACCCTGTGGCTATGCTCTATCAGCAGAACAAAGACTCGTATGTACGCCGTTTCGTTGGAAATGCACAGTTCGACTATAAGTTCAAGTTCCTCGATGGACTTCGTGCAAACTTGAATGTTGGTCTTGACTATTCTACCACCTCTGGATGGAACATAACAGAAAAGGGCAGTGAAATCTCTTACCATAACAAGGCAGAGAACGGTACAGGCCTCTATGAAAAGTATACCCAGAAACGTCGCGATAAGACATTGGAGTTCTATCTGGCTTATGCTAAAGAGCTGAAGGAGATAAGCAGCCGTTTCGACGTACTCGCTGGTTACAGCTGGCAGCACTTCTATAATGAGACCACAGATAAGAAAGAAGCTAACGATGGTAGCGGACTGGAGTTTGCGACAACACCTCTCTTCAAAACCGAAAGCTATCTTGTTTCATTCTATGGCCGTTTGAACTATACATTCATGGATCGTTACCTCTTCACATTCACACTGCGTGATGACGGAACCTCTCGCTTCCAGAACAACAAGTGGGGTCTCTTCCCGTCAGCTGCTCTTGCATGGCGTGTAAACGAGGAACCATTCTTGAAGGATGTAGAGTGGCTCTCTAACTTGAAACTACGTCTTGGCTATGGTATCACTGGTCAGCAGAATATCAACCAGGGTGACTATCCTTCTATTCCTACTTATCATACCAACCAGGCCGGTTCTCTCTACTGGTTCGGCAATAGCGTCATTACTCCTATCACACCTAAGGGCTACGCTGCTCAGATCAAATGGGAGGAGACAACGACTTACAACATCGGTATCGACTTCGGTTTTGCACGTAATCGCATCAATGGTAGCATTGACGTTTATCAGCGTAAGACAAAGGATCTGTTGAATACTGTTCCCGTAGCTGCAGGTACCAACCTTACCAACTACCTACTTATGAACGTAGGTGATATGGAGAATAAGGGTATTGAGGGTGCAATCAATGTTGTGCCTATCGAGAAGAAGGATCTGCGTTGGGAAATTGGTATAAATGTAGCTTACAACAAGAACAAGATTACCAAACTTACTGCTAGTGATGATCCAAGTTATCTTGGTGTTGAGGCTGGTGATATTTCTGGTGGTGTCGGTAACCATATCCAGATCCAACAGGTTGGCAACCCAATCAACTCGTTCTATGTGTTCCAACAGGTTTACGGTGAAGACGGAAAACCACTTGAGGGAGTATATGTTGACCGCAACCACGACGGACAGATTACAGACGACGACCGTTATGTATATTACAAGCCAGATGCTGACGTAAATATCGGTTTGAATACCGAATTAAGCTATAAGAAGTGGACGCTCTCTGCATCACTCCGCTCGAGTCTTGGCAACTATGTATACAACAACGTTGCATCTAACACAGAGATGAAGGCAGATATGTGGACAAACAACTTCATCTGCAACCGTGTTGCCACAGCTCCTTACAGCAATTTCTCACAGGCTCAGTATCGTAGCGACTACTATGTTCAGAACGCTTCATTCTTGAAGCTAGATAAGGTGACACTGGCTTACAATATTGCCGACTGGGTACGTGTTAACCTCACCGCTCAGAACATCTTCACCATTACTAACTATAAAGGCGTAGATCCTGAAGTTGCAGGTGGTATCGACAATAACATGTATCCCCGTTCACGCAACTTTATCTTAGGTGCAAGCTTTAACTTTTAAATAAATTGGAGGAAAAGAATATGAAATTCAATATAAAGAAAAATGGAATTTACAGCTTTGCCTTTGCAACTGCAGTGTCGCTGACAGCGTGTGTGGGTGATTTGGACGTTACTCCAATCGACCCAAATCTCGACACTCCAGAGAATGTGCTCACAAACACTGAGGCATATAACCAAATGCTGGCAAAATGTTATTCAGGTCTTTCTGTAAGTTCACCTGATGGTGATAGCGGTAGCCCGGATATTCAAGGTATCGACGGTGGTTTCGGACAGTACCTACGTGCCCTGTATAATATGCAGGAGCTGCCTACCGACGAGGCTGTTATCGGATGGAACGACCAGACGCTTAAGGATCTGCATGGACTACAGTGGACATCGAGCGACGTGTTTGTAAGTGCTGCTTACAGCCGCGTGTTCTATCAGATTTCTATATGTAATGAGGTAATCCGCCAGATTGATAAGGCTGCAAACAGCACTGACGCTACCATGCAGCAGTATCGCGCTGAGGCTCGTGCTATTCGTGGTCTTAGCTATCTGCATGCCATCGACCTTTTTGGTAATGTTCCTTTCACTGATGAGAACAGTGAGGTTGGCGGTGGAAACCCAGAGCAGATCAGCCGCTCAGAACTTTTTACGTGGCTTGCTAATGATATGGAAGAGGCTGCAAATAATCTGCCAGCTGCTCCCGAAAAGTATCGCGCAGGTAAGGGTCTTGCGTATATGATTCTGGCTAAGCTCTATTTGAATGCTGCTGTATACACAGGCACAGCTAACTATCAGAAATGTGCTGAGTACTGCCAGAAGGTTATCGACCTTGGCTACAAGCTCGAGAGCGCTAACGATTACTGGAAGCTCTTCTGTGCTGATAACGACCAGATGCTAGGTGTGGGTCACGAGATTATCTTCAGTGTTTATCAGGATCACATCAACACTCAGGCTTATGGTGGTACTACCTATATCATCAATGCACAGGTTGGCGGTAATATGGCTTATGCCGACTATGGACTTGGTGGTAACGGTTGGGGAGGTATTCGCGTAACTCCACAGTTCGTTGACAAGTTTGAGGCAGGCGACCAGCGCGCAACATTCTTTACCGACGGTCAGTCGAAGGAAATTATAGATATCAGCGATTTCTTTAGTGGGTATGCATTTACCAAGTTTACAAACCTTAAGGCTGACGGAAGTGTATTGTCCGATGCTAATTCATTCCCCGATACAGACTTCCCAGTATTCCGTCTTGGTGATGTTTATCTGATGTTGGCTGAGTGTGAGGTTCTTGGTGGTGTTAGCGGTTACAATGGTATTGCCAAGTTTAACGAGATTCGTACTCGTGCAGGTGTTGCTCCTATTGCAAGTCCTAAGGCTTCTGATATCATCAACGAGCGTGCTCGCGAGTTAGCTTGGGAGTGCCATCGTCGTAGCGACCTTGTTCGTTTCGGTTTGCTTACTTCTGGCGATTACCTCTGGTCACATAAGGGTATGAACAGCAATGTGGGTACTCCTCATGCAGTTGACAGTAAGTACAATCTGTTCCCACTGGCTTCGAGCGATGTTATTTCTAACCCGAACCTGACTCAGAATCAAGGCTATTAATAATTACAATTAATTGATAATTCAGAAATTATGAAAGCAAAATATTTTAAGAGCGGTTTGTTGTTCGCAGCTTTCGCTATGCTGTTCACAGCTTGTGATTCTGACCGCGACGACAATCCGACACTCGGACCAAATCATACAGCTAAGACCTTCGTGGTTAATACACCTGCTGTATCTGATCAGTACGTTCAGCTCTCTGCTGATAATACTGTAAATCTTACTTGGACTCAGCCTGACTATGGTGTAAATACCGTAGTAAACTATAAAGTACAGGTAGGATTGAGCGAAAATACGATGCAGACACTTGAAACAGGATTCACCTCATGTAATGTAAATATCAGCGGTGAAGAGATTGCTCTGGTTCTGTGTAAAATTGATGGCTTTGCTACCGAGGATGACTATGTAGATATGGGCTTCCGTGAAGTCTTTATGCGAGTTATTGCCAACATCCAGACCACAAATTCTAATGAGGTTGAGGGAACAAGCATCACTTCGAATACCATTAGCTTCAAGCATATGGCTGCATATTGCAACATTCCTACCAAGGCAACTCTTTGGGTTATTGGTTCCTGCTGCGGTTGGCCAGAGCCTTCACCAGGCAACAAGCAGACTCTGCTTGACGGAGGCTGGTATATCACGGAAACAGAGATTGGCAGCAAAATTTTCGAGGGTGATGTAGTTATGCCTGAGGGTGATTTGACTTTCCGTTTCTATTCTAAGCTTACTGGATGGGATGGTGGTGACTCTTATGGAGTTAAGGTTGATGACGAGGCTACCAACTTCGAACTTACAAATGGTGCTTTCTCTGGCACAGGTATGACAGGTAAGGGCTCTTGGGCATTCGCAGGATTCCCTGGTGGCACTATGCATATTGTTGTCGATATGAACAAGAATACAGTTAAGTTCGAACTTAAATAATTTCGTCAGTATTATAACGTAGTTTAATCAAATAAGTAAGAAGATGAAAAAATTAGGTTTATATATAATGGCTCTTTTCAGCATGAGTCTCGTATCCTGTAACCAGGACTTCGAAACCGAGTTCGTGCCGCAGACCAACCTGCCTGAGAGCCAGCTGCAGATTAGCGACGTTAGTGTTGCTGCGGCTTCAGCATCTACAATCAGACTGGCCGACTTTTTAGATGAGGAGGCTGGAGTTGATAATAATATCCCCATTGGTACTGTCAGTGTAAGGGAGGGTGCTATGCCTGCCAATACAATTCTGAAGGCTGAAGTGGAATTCTCAAAAGACGAGAACTTCGACGATGCAATTATTCTTGATGCTAACAGCCTAGAGGGAACAAACGAGATCAGTGTAAAGGCAAGCTTATTACAGAATGCTTATTTCAATAGCATTACCCGCAATCCATCTGAGACACCTCTTTACATCCGCACTGTAATCCATACCATAACAGCAGGAACAGCTGATGCTATCGTTGGTAAGCCTGGTGAGAACTACTTCGCAAAGCGCACTGTTCAGTTCACTCCGCTGTTCAAGGTTCAGATTGCTCCTGCATACTATGTTATCGGTGCAGGTGCTGGTTGGAGTGCCGACGGTGCTCGTACTCAGAAGTTCCAGCACAGTGATGCTGACGTTTACGATGATCCTATCTTCACTATCATTGTTGATGCTGGTGGCGATGACGCTTGGTTTGCTATCGGTGATGATACTGCTATCAATGCAGTTGAGGCAGGTGACTGGAATCAGCTCTTCGGAACCAAGGGGGCAAGCGAAGATCTTGAGGGAACAATGGATCGCCGCAGCAACCTAGGTGGTGACCACTCATTCCATGTAACAGGTGCCAAGAAGATTCGCATCACTCTTGATATGATGGAGTATAGCTACAAGATTGAGCCTGTTAACATTGCAGACAATTACTACCTGATTGGTGGTCCTGGCGAGTGGAATGCTACATCAGCTATGACTATGGAGTTCTCTCACAGCTCGAAAGATGTATTCGAGGATCCTGTATTCACGTATACCTTCGAGGGTTCTGGTGGAGACATGTGGTTTGCATTTGGCGATAAGGATGCCATTAATGCCATCGCTAATGATAACGATTGGAGTAAGCTGTTCGGAACCAAGGGTGCAAGCACCGATTTGAGCGGTTCGTTCGATCGTCGTTACAACCTCGACGGAGATCACTCGTTCTGTGTCGACGGTCAGGCCAAGTTCTATCGTGTTAGCATCAATATGGCAGAAACGACTTATACCATCACTCCGCTGAACTTTGCAGAGTACATCTGGGAGGCTGGAGTAAACAATAACTGGGGTACTGATGCACAGCCACTCTATTGTGACGATGGTAACGGAACATACAAGGGATTCTTCTATGCTCAGGATGCCGACTGGTCAGGTGGTAAGGGCGCCTTCAAGTTCCAGAAGGAATTCAACAACTGGGATGTAAACTACGGCTTTGGCAGTGGTGATGACGCATCTGGTACACTGGCAGAAGGTGGCGATAACATCATGGTTACACCTGGATTCTATTATGCAGAGATTAACCTGGCAGATTTGACTTACAAGCTCACTCCGATTACCACTATTGGTATCGTAGGTCCTGCTCAGGCTGGTGGTTGGGGCGATGACACCGATATGACCTACAATCCAGAGACACGTGCTTGGGAGGTTACTATCGACCTTGCTGCCGACGAGTATAAGTTCCGTGCCAACGACGGTTGGGATATCAACTGGGGCGGTTCAGAAGACAACCTGACCGGAGGTGGTGCAAACCTGAAGATTGCTGAGGCTGGAACATATTTCATTCAGCTCTTTGCAACCTGTGAGACTAAGTCTTACTGCACAATTACAAAGAAGTAATTACTGTAATCTATAAATAATCAAGCGAGCCGCTTTATACAACGGCTCGCTTGATTATTTAAAAACCAAATTTCCAACACCTACATCTTTATGAAGAAATTATTATTATCCATCGGTATTGTAGCTGCGCTAGTGGCCTGCAAACCTCAGCAAGAGTCAAAACCGACAGCGTTCCAGTTGCCTGCTGTTGATGACATTGCAATGTATCAAGTAAATCCCCGTGTGTTCGCCCCAAGAAATTCGCTAAATGCTGTTGCAGCGCGCATCGACTCTATCAGTGACCTTGGTGTCAACATCATGTGGGTCATGCCAATCTATCCTATCGGCATCGAGAAGGGCAAGAACTCCCCTTACTGCATCAGCGACTATAAAGCAATAGCTCCAGAGTTTGGTACTATCGACGATTTTAAGAATCTGGCTAAGGTATGTCACGAGCACGGCATGGGCATAATCCTGGACTGGGTGGCCAACCACACAGCATGGGATCATCCCTGGCTTAAGGCTCACCCCGAGTGGTACACTCGCGACGAGAAAGCCGATACGATCATCTGTCCACAACCCTGGAATTGGGAGGATGTGGCCGACCTGAACTACGACAACAAGGATATGCGCGAAGCAATGATCGATGCCATGAAGTTCTGGATTGTAGAGGTTGGAATAGACGGATTCCGCTGCGATGTAGCCGATGGTGTGCCTGCCGACTTCTGGAAGGATGCCATCGACCAATTGCGTGCTGCCGCCGGCGACCGTAAGATCCTGATGCTGGCCGAGGGTAAGAACGTTGACAATTTTACCGTTGGCGGCTTCGATATGAACTACGGCTGGGATTATAAGGACGAGATTGTAAAAGTGTGGAATGGGGCACCTGCATCCGACCTGATAAAGTCCGACTCAGCAGAATACGCCCAACTGCCTGCCAGTAAGGTTAAGCTGCGCTTTACTACAAATCACGACCATGCTACAGAGACAGAACCTTGCGTTCAGTTTACCGACGATCGTGGAGCTATGGCGGCTTACGTGGCCAGCATATTCCCTCATGGAGGTGCGCTAATCTACGGTTCGCAAGAGGTTGGTTATCCTGAGCCAATCAACTTCTTCAAATATGTGCCAGTGGACTGGACTGCCAAGCCTGAAATCTACAAAGAGTATAAAGAGTTGATAGGACTCTACAACGAGCATCCTGCCCTACGTAAAGGAAAGATGACCGCCTATCCAGACAATGATGTGTTAGTATTCGAGAAATCAGACAGCAATGAACGATTCCTCATTCTCGTTAACGTTCGCAATGAGGCAAAGGAGGTTAATATCCCTGATGATTGGAAAAAACTTGGCGATACTGTCACACTCAAACCATTTGAATATCGCATTGAGAAATTCTGACCACCGATGCAACCGATTGCACAATATAATTTGCAGACTTTAAGCCGTTTGAAGTATAGCCAAACGGCTTTTTTCATATCTTTGCACATGATAATCATAACTAAAAGCATATGAGAAGATTTTACTCCACATTGATTGTTTGTTTCATTGCAATAGCTGCAATGGCACAGGGATGGCCACAGGATTATAAGGGTGTTATGCTGCAAGGGTTCTATTGGGACTCCTATGACGACACTCAATGGCAGACCCTTGAAAAACAGGCCAATGATTTGGCAACAAGTTTCGACCTTATCTGGATTCCTCAAAGCGGAAACTGTGGTGGAACATCAATGGGTTACGATGATCTGTGGTGGTTTGAAAATTATAATAGTTCATTTGGTAATGAAAAACAACTGCGCTCAATGATTAAGACTTTCAAAGAGAAAGGACTTGGAACCATTGCTGATGTTGTTATCAATCATCGTCGTAATATTAGTAGTTGGGTTGATTTTCCAAAAGAGACCTATAATGGTGAGACTTACGAAATGCTCTCCACAGACATCTGTTCAGATGACGATAAAGGAGAGACTAAGAAGTGGGCAGATCAAAACGGATATAGCCTTAGCAGCAATAAGGATACAGGCGAAGGTTGGGATGGTATGCGCGATTTGGACCACAAGAGTGATAATGTCCAGCGTATCGTAAAGGCTTATCTTAAGTTCTTGTTAAAAGACCTTGGTTACACCGGATTCCGTTATGACATGGTAAAAGGCTACAAAGGTGAGTATACCAAATTATATAACGAGGATAGCAAACCTCAATTCTCTGTAGGCGAATGTTGGGACGGTACATCTACGATAAGGAAATGGATTGATGCCACAGAAAAGACTAGTGCAGCTTTTGACTTCCAGTTCAGATATACAGTTCGCAATGCATTCAACAATAGTAATTGGATAAAACTCAGTCAGCAGAATGAGGGCAACTGGCCTCTTATTAGTAGCAGTTATGAGAATGGAGCATATAGACAATATGCTGTCACATTCGTTGAGAACCATGATACCGAGAAGCGCTCTAATGCCGCTCAGGATCCATTGAAAAAAGATACGCTAGCAGCCAATGCATTCATGTTGGCAATGCCGGGCACACCTTGTGTATTCCTGAAACATTGGCAAACCTACAAGGCTGAAATAAAGGCAATGATAGAAGCTAGGAAACTGGCCGGTATAACTAACACCTCAACATACTCTAGATACAGTTCGCCTAACGTGACCACCTATTATGCAAATACCATTGATGATAAAATACTGGTAGTAGTGGGTAATACCTCTAAGCTAACTCCAGAAACAGATAAGTGGACAATGATTCTATCAGGCTATCACTATGCCTATTATATGTCTAACTCATTGGAGACAGCTTGGGCAAATAAAGGCAGTGGCGACTTTACAGATCCTTTCGAGGTTGTTTTGACAGCTGTTTCTGCTGATAACGGAGCGAAACTGGTTTATACTACTGATGGTTCTAATCCTTCTGCATCAAATGGAACAAAGGTTGAAACAGGTGCAAAACTCAAGATAGAGAAAACTACAACTCTGAAGGTGGGACTGCTTGTCGGAAGCACTGTAAGCGGAATTATCACCCGTGTGTTTACTTATAAGGAGAAAGAGAAGGATCCAGAAGTTGAGATTCCTGATTTCTGCAAGGTTAACGAAAATGAGGTTTGTGCATTCTTCGAGGCTCCAGCCGCATGGAGCAACACCATTCGTTGCTGGGCTTGGACAGATTCCCCGTCTGACAATTTTACAGGCGGCACTTGGCCTGGCGCAGCCTGCGAATATCTGGGTGAAGCCAAAAACGGCAATAAAGTATGGAAGTGGACATGGAATGGCACTAAGAAGAATAACTCATCCGCCACAAAGCCTGCTAAGATCATATTCAACAACGATGGTGCTCCACAGACAGACGATCTCAGCTTTACTAATGGTGGCTATTATATCAAGACTGGTCTTTTCGGTACAATCACACCTACAGGAATCAATAATATCGAAACAGATCCGAAGGGATTGATTAAGGTCTTTACACTTGATGGAAGACTTGTACGCTCAGTCAAGAACAGCAGTGAAGCTCTCAATGAACTACCTAAGGGAGTTTATATTGTAAATAACAAAAAGTTTATATCGAAATGACCTCTCAAAAAACGTCACACGAGTCAAACGATCGATTGACACGTGTGAATCGATGATTTGACTCGTGTGAACGAATTTCGGGAGTCAGTCACAGTGACTCTATTTCCTCGACAGTAAGACCTATGGCATCTGATATTTGTGAAGCCGTCAGATTCATCGCCTTTAGCCTCCGTGCCGATTCCAGTTTCTCCAGTCTAGACTTTTCCTCAGCTTGCGCAATGCCTTCTGCCTTACCTTTAGCTATGCCTTTCTCCATGCCTTTCTCCATGCCTTTCTCCATGCCTTTCTCCATGCCCTCAGCCATGCCTTTAGCCATACCCTCAGCCATGCCTTTAGCCATACCCTCCTTATAAAAGCCTTCACGGAGCACCTGCTCATCCTCGATTGACATCATGAAGTCTTCATAGGCCATTATCTGTGCTTCGCTCATGGCCGACTTCTCAATGATCTCAAGCGCCTTACGGGTCTGTTCGTTCTCCAGCAGTTCTTTCGGAGCCACCTGGGTCTCCTCGTTTATCTCTGTCAGATACCTCAGCCACAGCACCGCCATCTTTTTCTCTGCTATGCTCCGGGGCTGGAACTTCGGCAGCTCAACGAAGACGAACCTCAGACCATCGATGGTGTTCTCCGGATGTTCTACATTGATAATGGCATAGTCGTGATAGAAATCCTTGGAGTCGGGCTGGAAACGGGTGTCATTGATAAGGTTCAGCGAGAACACCGGCTGTATCTGTCGGTATTTCTCGTTCACGCCTGCCTGCTTGACAACCGACTTTGAGGCATTCAGCAGCACACGCTTCATGAAGTCCTCGTTCCAGTGCATCTGCATCTCCACGATAAACTGACGGCCTGATGAATCCTTGCACCTCACGTCGACGATACTGTCCTTACGGCCTTTCCTGTCGGGCACCATCTCTGGCGACAGATACTCTAAGTGGATAATCGGGGAGGTTTCTGCAATCGGCAGCAAGGCATTGAGCAGGCTCATCATCAAGTCCTCATGTTCTCCAAACACAAGTTTGAAGGTCAGATCTGCCTTTGGATTTAAATACTTACCTGCCATTTTCTTGTTCTCTCTGTTTTGTTTCTTTAATGTGTTCATAGCCTATAAATTTAATAATTAAGCGCTGCAAAGATACGAAC
>FLNV01000554.1_pt1 | contig 56151 bp, 39 predicted proteins | sample 1140351 | NCBI WGS metagenome assembly FLNV01 (sample SAMEA3878207, study PRJEB12797) | bioreactor metagenome | biome: Moose rumen | place: Sweden | collected 2011-10
TTCTCATAATAGGAACTAAAACGAGTAAACAACCCTGATATATTGTTATGGGGGCTATTCCCCAATAGTAACACAATAATATTATTTGTCATGGTAGAAAAATTCAAAGAGTATCTGACCCATTCAAATATGGCGAAGAACACTGTTTCAGCGTACATCTACGCTGTAAACGATTTCAATTCCAGACACAAGGAATTAACGAAGAAGAACTTGTTGCTCTACAAGACGTATCTCATCGAGACGTTCAAGCCAAAGACCGTAAACTTACGGATTCAGGCATTGAACAAGTATCTGGAGTATTTACGCAAGCCACGTCTGCGTCTAAAATCGGTGAAAGTGCAGCAGCGTTCATATTTGGAGAATGTCATCAGTAATGCTGATTACACTTTCTTGAAGAACAATTTGAAGAAAGAAGATAATCAGGAATGGTACTTCGTGGTTCGCTTCCTCGCTGCCACTGGAGCAAGAGTCAGTGAATTGGTTCAACTGAAAGTGGAGCATGTAAATGTGGGCTACTACGACATTTACACCAAGGGGGGAAAGATACGTCGCCTGTTCATCCCCAAGAAACTGCGTGATGAAGCACAAGAATGGCTCTCAGATAACAAAAGAGAAAGTGGTTATCTGTTCCTCAATCGATTTGGGGAGCGGATAACCACTCGTGGCATAGCACAGCAGTTGAAGAACTTTGCCGTGAAGTACGGCCTAAATCCTAAAGTGGTTTATCCTCATTCATTCCGACATCGTTATGCCAAGAACTTCCTCGAAAAGTTCAACGACATATCTCTGCTTGCAGACCTTATGGGGCATGAGAGCATTGAAACGACTCGTATCTATCTCCGAAGAACCGCCAACGAACAACAGGCTATTGTGGATAAGGTTATAACTTGGTAAATCTAGAAAAAAGTAGAATCCGCCATTGACGGATTCTACTTTAGCTATCAAATGCATTTTTAACAGACTGATAGTCCCAATACAGTTGCCCATTCTGCCATTTTTCCATTGGAACATGAATCCCTCTCCTACGGACGGCTTCAGGACATTTGTAGCGTTTTACAATTGTACTTTTATATAAGACCACTATTTTGAGTCCATCTCGAACTGCTTTTTCACATTCAAAGTCTATATAACTTCTCGTATCAACAGTATGCCCTCTTGTACAGGTTCCCCAATGGCCATTATAACTACTACAATATTGACATCCACCTGCTTTTAGTTCATCAGTATGGTCACCAACAATTAATACAAATGTTTTTGACGCATCAAGTCTGTCTGCTAAAGACTTCTTGATGGAACAATTTAAACTAGTGTCTCTAGCTTGTTTTAGGTCGTGTGCATCTGAAAAAGACAAACCATATTTGGAGTTGTCATTCCAATAATGTAATGCATCTACGGCATCCTTGTCATGATCCCAATCTGCCGCAATGTAGGTTCTTGTTCTGTAATACATACTTTAGAATATTTTTTTATTTCATATAAGTTAATATTATCCATAGCTTCTTTTGTCAAAACAATCGTGATAGGTTGATATATTTTTGCGTTTGATGTTTTTAGAGTACAAAGGAGGCATCGTAGTAAATGAGTTTCACTTTTTTCTGAAATATCTTCAAAACGCGTAATACCACCACCAAGCAGAGGAAGTGTTATTGAGCGATTTGCATAGACCCGGCTTATTTCATTCCACATTGTACGAAGACATCCTTCATAATCTTTGTGTGTCAGCTTAGCTTGGTTATGTTCGAAATGTGAAAATGCAAGTAGCATATAATCTTTGTATATAATAATACGTCCCAAAGGAAATGCATTGCGGCCTCCTTTGTTCTTGTGTTTTAATCCACAAACATCATCAGCTTGTGTGATAACATTTTGCAAGTCCTCCAAACTTGACAAATGTTCGGTTATAAACTTTCCATTTAATGAGTTTTGAGCAATTACTATATCATCTACTTTTGTGTCATAGAATTCGTTAAATGGTATGAGTTTCCAATTAATGGATTTAAAGATGTCGCCAACTGTTATAGTAACCTTAATCCCACGAATTTTAAGAACTACTTCTTTATTAGCCCTAAAAGCTTTTATGTATGCGGTTACTGCCCATACGACCAAAAATACACCTATAATGATTAACGTTTTCTGCCACCATGCATTAATCGCGGGATAATCTTTTAGTCCAAAATCAGTTATGGCAAATAGGGTTTCTATAGATGCTATAATTCCTAAAGCGACAGTAAAACTGTCACGCCAAAGGATTTTACTATACAACTTTTTTAATTTCATGCGTATATTTTTTTACATCATTAACATAGCAAAAGACATGCTAGCTTATATGTGATGGACATATTTTCTTTTTTATGTCTTATTTCGTCATATCTATGTCAAGTTGGCAACAAATGCCAACGACGCCTTCATGATAAGACAATACGAAGCAACCATTTTCCGATGATTACAAAAAAGTTTTGTACTATTCGGACATATGGTTTAATGTGCCAGTACAAGAACCATGTGCCACACATGATAGTACCTCGTAAAGTTCTTCCGTAATTTGCTGCTCGGTGAAAACTACGAACTGAAGAATCGATATATGCTGATTGGGTATAAGGATGACGAGAACGACACCCATACAAGTACCCATGCAAGTACCCGTACAAGTTCAATCGACATACAACCTTCTTCTGAGAATGTAACGCGTTTGGTATTGGCAATCGGTAAAGAAGAAATGAGTGTGAAGCGCATCATGGAGGCTTGCCAAAAGAGAGGTGTAGCTGCACCTACATGGAGTATCAATGGCGGTTTTGTTGTGGTGACATTCATGAGGCCTGCAAAGGGTGTTACTCAAGATGTTACTCAAGATGTTACTCAAGAAGATTCTCTCGATGGAAAAATAGAGAAGGCAATTAAAGAAAATCTTAAGGTTACCACAGAAGATTTGGCAAAACAATTCGGGGTTACTTCAATGACCATCAAGCGACACTTAGCCAAAATGCCACACATCCGTTATGTGGGTAGTGGCTATAGTGGTCACTGGGAGGTACTTGACAAAGAATAAAGCCACCGTCGCGAAATGCGACAGTGGCTTCAACGATTGTCTATACCAGACAAGACTCGATTAGCACTTCAACCATTGAAGAATCAATTGCAAAAGACACCAGAGTGAATATAGCGAGGTGAAATACGTAATGCCAGCCCACCACTAGAACACCTTAGGTTTGAATCCTTCACCATATCGCTGTGTGTTTTAACATCAAGTCCATAAAATACAAATTTGTAAGATTTGTGAAGATTTGTGAGATTTTCTTTGATAATCCGCTTCGCCATGGCAAAATGTGAGCTAGCTCCATTTTGCTCATTTGGCTTAATCGCGGATTTCTGTCCGAAGGACACTACTAAAAGACTATCTGCATGAAAAAACAAAATATTTTGTAAGATTTGAAAAAATTTGTAGAATTTCTGTCACAAAGTGACACTCATTATTAAATTATTAGAACATCCGAAACTTAAACCCTAATCGGTCATTAGGGTTTATGTCAGAATAATATTTATTTTGAGCAGATTGTCTCCTGTAAGACTTGAAGGTGTAGCGAGCTACATCGAGAGGTTTACGAAGGCAAGGTGCCAAAATAAATATTGTTATGGCATGAAAAGAACGAAATTATTATAAAACAACCAGTGTTCGTCCTAAAGACCGATTTGGGTTAAATCAGGATTTAAAAAAATGAAAAATCCGTGAGAACCAAATGCTGATCCCCACGGATTAATATTATGTCGTACAAAAGTAAGTCGATTACTTCACTTCCTCGAAGTCAACATCCTGAGCTTCGTCGCTGCCGCCCTGCTGCTGACCGCCTGCCTGACCTGCGCCCGGTTGTGCACCTCCCTGGAAGCCGCCACCTGGCTGACCGCCCTGAGCACCTGCCTGCTGAGCCTGAGCCATCTGCTGACCGGCTGTGCTCATCACGTTGTTCATCTCGTTCATTGCTGAGTCAATCGCTGACAAATCACCGCTCTTATGAGCATCCTTCAATTTGTCGAGAGCGCCCTGAACTTGGTTCTTTACGTCGGCTGGCAACTTGTCGCCGTTGTCCTTCATCATTTGTTCAACCTGGAAAATCATTGAGTCGGCCTGGTTGATCTTCTCAACACGTTCACGCGCTTTGTTGTCTGCCTCGGCATTTGCCTTGGCCTCTTCCTTCATACGCTCAACCTCTTCCTTGCTCAAGTTGCTGGAGGCCTCGATGCGGATTGCCTGCTCCTTGCCTGTCTCCTTATCCTTGGCAGTCACGTTCAGAATACCGTTACGGTCGATGTCGAACGTCACCTCAATCTGTGGAACACCACGTGGAGCAGGACGGATGCCGGTCAAGTTGAACTGACCGATTGTCTTGTTCTGAGATGCCATCGGACGCTCGCCCTGGAGTACATGGATTGTCACTTCGGTCTGGTTGTCGGCTGCTGTAGAGAATACCTGACTCTTGTTGGCAGGAATCGTGGTGTTAGCCTCAATAAGTTTAGTCATCACACCGCCCAATGTCTCGATTCCTACAGAAAGTGGAGTCACGTCGAGCAATACGATGTCGTCCATACCGCTCTCCTTGTTGATGATGGCACCCTGGATGGCGGCACCTACTGCTACCACCTCGTCTGGGTTCACTCCCTTGGATGGAGTCTTGTCGAAATACTGCTCAACAAGCTGCTGAACTGCAGGAATACGGCTTGAACCACCTACCAATATCACTTCGTCGATATCGCTTGTGCTGATACCTGCATCGCGAATTGCGTTCTTGCATGGCTCCAGACATGCCTGGATAAGGTTCTGTGACAACTGCTCGAATTTTGCACGGGTCAAAGTCTTTACCAAGTGCTTAGGCATGCCGCCGGCTACTGTTATATAAGGTAGATTGATTTCGGTGGATACGCTTGAAGACAATTCAATCTTTGCCTTCTCTGCAGCTTCCTTCAGACGCTGAAGTGCCATCGGGTCGAGCTTCAAGTCTATGCCTTCCTCACTCTTGAACTCGTCGGCGAGCCAGTCGATGATCACCTGGTCGAAATCGTCACCACCAAGGTGGGTGTTACCATTGGTCGACAGTACCTCAAACACACCGCCACCAAATTCGAGGATACTGATATCGAATGTACCACCACCAAGGTCGAACACTGCGATACGCATGTCTTTGTCGCTCTTGTCAAGGCCATAAGCCAAAGCGGCTGCGGTTGGCTCGTTCACAATACGCTTTACATCCAAACCGGCAATCATTCCGGCTTCCTTTGTGGCCTGACGCTGAGAGTCTGAGAAATATGCAGGTACGGTAATCACGGCTTCTGTCACTTCCTGACCAAGATAATCCTCGGCCGTCTTCTTCATCTTCTGAAGAATCATGGCACTGATCTCCTGTGGGGTGTACAGACGGCCGTCAATGTCTACACGGGCGGTGTTGTTGTCACCTCGTTTCACTGAATAAGGTACACGGCTGATTTCCTGCTGAACGGCATCATAACTCTCACCCATGAAACGCTTGATGGAGAATATCGTGCGTTTTGGATTCGTGATGGCCTGACGCTTGGCTGGATCACCCACTTTACGTTCGCCTCCATCTACAAATCCCACTACTGAAGGCGTCGTGCGTTTGCCTTCACTGTTTGCGATGACAACGGGTTCGTTGCCTTCGAATACGGATACACAACTGTTTGTGGTACCCAAGTCTATTCCAATAATTTTTCCCATAATATTTGTTTTTTATTTGATTTTACAACGTTTTTGCCAACTCTTTGTAATCTTGGCAAGAATTAAAAAAATCTTGATAAGAATTAAAAACGAGTTCAATTCTTATAACGCAAAAATAATTCCAAACGTAAAATCATGACGAATGACAAAAAAAACTGACAACGTGGCAGAAATACACACGTTGTCCCTGATTGTTTAAGCATGACTCACGATGCCTATGCTAAATAATCATATAATGTATATGCCTGTTAGTCGGTTCAAAGGATAGTCAAAACCAATCCTTGTCTGATATGGCATCCTTGCATAAATACAAATATGTGGTGTTCAGGCGAATGTAATCTTCCGACATATACCAGGTCCCTCCGTATTTGCCCACATCGCCCCATGAATTCTTTACCATATAATATTTCTTGCCGTTTTTACCCTTGGCGATGCCGTATATCAGCATAACATGGTCGTAGGTGAAGGTCCAGTCGTCAAACTGTTCTTGACGCATGGCTTGAGTGGGGCGCTCATTTGAGGAAAGTTCGGCTATGCCGTCGTAATGGAAATCACCGCTCACATCTCCGCCCCAGTCCACACAATAACCCTGCATCAATGCGGTGTCGAGTACCGACATCAGTTCGTCTATCGGGATGTTGAAGCTTGGCTTCAGACGCCATTTGTAGGGAGCTTCAATCACGAAATTCTCATAAAAAGGGTGGTGGGTGAAACTGGTCAGGCTGATGTAGTTGGTCCAGTCGATGCCCAAGCTGGACGCAAATTCCTGAGGTGTGTACTCCTTCCCTTCATATGTGAAGCGCTCCGGACATTTGCCTACATAACGGTCAATCATCGTCTGAACTTCTTCCTTCCAGCCTATGCGGGGATGCTTGCTCTGCGTGGAGGCTATCTCCTTTACCAAAGGCGTGAGATTCTTCATGAATTCAGTGAAATTGGCAAGGCTGTCGCCTACAAGCGAACCGGGAGCCGGCATGGCTTCTTCAGGACATATGCCATGAGTGCGGATAACGTCGAACACGTCGTCGGCACTGCCGCCTTCTGTAAACTCACTCATGCCGTGCAGACGCACGTGATGGGTGGCACAGTCCATATAGTCGTGGTTCACAACGAACATCTCACATAAATCATATGTCTTGCCGCTCAGACGAAGCAACTCACTCTCGATAAAGCCCAATGTGGCATAACACCAGCAGGTGCCGCTACGGTGCTGATCCTTTACTTTCGTTATGGCATTCGACTTAACTGTCGTGAATTGGCGGACATAATCACTCTTCGTGGATTCCTGACCATAGGCTGACATAATGGTCAGACACATTGACATAAATAATAGCTTTCTCATATCTGGTTCTGTAATTTTCATATCGTTTTCGTTCTATCTGCAAATATACACAAAAAATATTTCTTTATTTTTATTTTTTTAATTATATTTCTTATCTTTGCAATATATGAAGAACTTGCACTACAACGAAATGGTTGAAAACCTGATTAACAATCCGGAAGGATTGCGGATCAGGGCCATTGCACGTTCTATCTACAACTCGGAAGTCGACCTTTTCGACCCGGATGCTGCCAGCAAGTTCAAGAAAATACATAAGTCGGTGCAACGGTTCCTCTGGGCACAGAGCCGAAAACGGAAATCGCCTTTCGAACGTAGGCAATGGGGAGTTTATGCCCTGAAAAAGGGATTTGTCATTCAGCTCGAACTGGAATTTGCCGATTGGGATGATGAAGGCCTGGTTCTGGATTTCACGCCAAAAAGAAAAACTCCTATGGCGGCTGAAGGAATGGCTGATATGTTTGAAGGACTTTATTAATCGCCTTTCCACAACTCTGAGGATTACCAATTCAAACAACTAAAAACACTATATATATGAAATTGATTTTATTATTGCTTTCTCTAATGTTTGTTTCAGCCGATTCATTTGCCGAAAATACTGCAACGTATGGGGCTAAACTGAATGCAAATAAGGAAATGAAAATGCCTGTATCACCCATAACACTACAGGCTATTGTACAGAAACTGCAGAATATGTCCGATCCCGAAGGGGAAAGTGGCGCAAGAATGATAGAATGTGCGCTTTCGGGTTTAGAGGTAAAACGCCTTTCTGTCAGCGACAGCGAATGGATTTATGCCAAAAATGTGGAGCTGAAGGAAATTGAAGGTGGATTTGTAATGGATTTTAAAGGTCAGGACGCCTTCGTGCTGCAAGTGACAAACTATCATATCGCATCGGCGGAAATTTCTTTCAAAAACCAGCAGTGGTTCGACGAATACAAGAATGCCATGGAAATCATGGAATTTATGGAGGTGCCTTATCTGCAAGGGAAAAAAGGTGTTTACATGCAGCCGGGAAGTGCTGATTATTTCTCTTTCAATAACGAGGACAACACATTAAAAGTGTCCTATGAATCAAGGTATTTCGAAGAGCCGACGGACCTCTCACCTTATGACGTGATTGCATGTATCGCACAACCGTCGGGTGAAATACGCGAACTCGCGGAATATCGCGACTATAAAGTTCAGGACAATCTGACTACTGCCGACAACGCCAACAACGAGTGGTTCCTTGCACAAGGATGCACACTCAAGAAGGACTCTGACGGAGTCATAAAAATCAAGGAAACCGGCGAAAGCTATAATGGTTATTCATATATTCACATAACTGAGACCGACAATGAAATCACCGACGTCTTCTTCGTTTCTTATGCCGACGATGTGGACAAGTTTGTGGAAGCGCTTATTGCATATCGGTTCATGCCGATGGAGGACACACGTGTCACACCGTCCGGAATCGATAGCGGATATGCAATGACCTTTAAAGACCCCGATGAAACGAAAGCCGATTTGAGGGTGGATAAAAACAATGTCGTTTATTTGCATCTGGTGAAGTGAATAGGGTAAAAAAAAATCATGTGTGCGATAACATATGTTTTATAACATGAAATTTACTTACTCTTAAAACTGACTTTGCACTAACTTTGCATTATCCTAAAAACAATCTTTTTACCTTAAAAAAATTAATACTTATTGAGATTAAAGAGGTGCTCGTGAGAGTACCTCTTTTATCTTTTTTGACCGACATGGAGCAGTTATCTAATAAACTGGGTCAAACCGAGTGATTTCCAAAATTCTGCCGGGAGTGACACATTCTCCAACTTTACACAATATGAAAACATCTCGGCAGCTTCATCGATTGTGTAGCCGGCTGAGCCACATCCTACACGAGTCAATAAGAATTTCATTTCGGGATGTGAATGGGCATACTGGCAGAAACGTTGAATCGCCTGCTGGAATTCGTCACGGCTGCCGGTTGTAGGTATGGCATAACTCATCCCCTGAATGCCTTCGCCCTGACCCTGGTGGGCTCCGAATTGCATGACTGCCTGACGGGCGGCACCCCCTTTGTGATGGCCTTCTGGATCACTGCCGAATACGAATATCTCGCCCGGATTGAGACGGTCAATATGAGAAGGGCTCACACGATTACCATAGTATTCATCGGCAAACTGACGCTTCATGCGGATTTTCTCTTCCTTCGAAGCATTATTTTTTTCACGATACATACGCTCCATCTTACGGTAATAAGCCTCGCGGGAACCGCTCTCTTGCTGCCATGTATAGGAAGTGCCCTTATCATCATGACTGAATTCAATCACGTTCTCTATATGAAGGTTAAGACTCACTTGCTTCACGTCATGACAACTGCCCATATACGAGAACGACCATCCTTCACCCTTCAACTGCTCTATAAGACTGCTGACACCCGACAAAGTCCATTCCTTCGATGAGTTTTCATATCCGTCTGTCAGAATCGTAACAACTCCTGTAGCATCTTCATCATCTCGTATCTTCTGATAGAGATTGTTGATGGATATCCCCATCGCATCATATAATGGGGTTCCGCCAAAGGGTGAGTAATCGTCGAATTCGCCTACCGAATCTATTGGAGCATCGTCTATCAATGTCCTTATGTCTTTACGTAAATTTCCGGTGTCAAACGTCACCAACGTCAGAGTCTGTGTCTGAGTAGCACCATATTGTTTTTGGGCACCCTTTATCGTGTTGATTATCTCGTTGATTCCACTTAAGGTCGACGTCCTAAGACTGCTCATCGAACCGCTCTCGTCTACGATTATCAGGTTGTGAATCTTTGCCTTACCAGACTTCCCGGATTTCTCAGACTTGTCTCCCGTTTTTACGCTTTCAGATGATGCTTCACCCGATTCTGTTTTCTTGCTCTCATCCTCCTTCGGATTTCTATTTACTTGCTCTGTTTTCTTGCTCTCATCCTCCTTCGGATTTCTATTTACTTGCTCTGTTTTCTTGCTCTCATCCTCCTTCGGATTTCTATTTGCCGACTCTACATTATTTGTTGAGTTGCCATCGTTGTTTTTTTTGAATAAATCTCTAAACTTTTTCATAACTATAAATTTTAAGATTGGTTATTATTGAATTTAATACACTGTGTAAATTTTACACAAAGAAACAACGAATATTTATAACAACCAAATAATTTGCGTAAAAATTACACAAATACGCTAAAACTTAACATTTTTTAAGAATTAGAGATGCGATTATTCAACTCAAATTCCCTTACCACAATAACGGACTGTTGACGTTCTACAACATCATGAATGCCCCACCAGTACTGTGACATTTCCGTCCCCCGATAACGGACCTTTGACGTTCTGCAACTTTATGGAAGCCTTGCAAGTACTGGGAGCGTTTCCGTCCCCCGATAACGGACCTCCGACTGTCTGCAACTTCAAGAATGCCCCACCATCTCCGGGAACATCCTCCCCCGATAACGAACTTCCAACCTTCTGCAACCTTATTGGTACAACCAAAACGTGCCGGTATCCCTTTTTTCCGCGAAGCGGTTTTTTCCAGTTCATACCATGAACTGTTTTTTTCTTCTTTTTATGGCTGATTCATCAATTGATTAAGCACAGCCCGAACCTTCGTACTCGTTTCTGACATCCGCATGCCTTTCTACTCATAAAAAGAAGTTTTTTTGTGCTATTAATTCAACAGCTTAAATAATCCACAAACAAGTTCGAATGATTTACAAAATGTTTACCGGACACCAATAGTTTTAAAGCCAAAAAGGCTCAGCTTTAATCATCCTTAAGTATTTTCAGAATACGCCGGAATTCCTGACTGCACATACCTTTTGGCCTGAACTCATCAAGAGTATAAGGATTTTCTGGCATGCCCTCCCTTCTGACTATATCACGAACCTGTCGGATGTGGTCGGCCGGCACAATATCCAAAAAGCGTAGTTTCCCCTCGTCCACGAATTTCATCAGATGATTGAAAATCGTGTTTGGAGTCAGAAGACGTTCGGAAGCAATCTCATTATAGTCCATTCCTTCATTATAAAGGCGGAGGGTGATCTCATATGTGCTTTCCTTCTTCTCCTTAGGCAACTTCCCACTTTTCTCAGACTTCGGGCTTTTCTCAGATTTCGACTTGCTCACACGCTTGCGGGTCTTCAATTCAGAGTCGGGAATCAGGGCTTCTGCCTTATGGTTCAAAAATGATTTCACACTGAAATCATCGTTCTGGAAAGCATAAAGCAGATGAATCTTAATCTCATATTCCAGCTTGAAACGTTCAAACGCATTGTCGTAGCGGGTCTTAACCTGCTTGTTGCCTATAGTAAGGTCCTTGCTCCGCTCATAAAGGTCCACGAAGATCTCACTCAGAGTGTTGAAATAATATTCCGATGCCTTGCGGATTCGCTCCAGCAGATAAGGGTCAGTTGTGTTCTCACCGTTTGACGAGAGAATGGCGTTATATTGTTTCTTGAATTTAATGGTTATGAGCCAAATTTTTTCGTGAACCTGGTCGGCGGCATCATGCCATTCGGAGGTGAGCGACGGATAAGCGCGGTAGAGGTGTTCGCTGAACACGCGTTTCATGTCGGCTGTCAGCGATTCCAGTTTCGTGAATCCGAATAACTCGTCGAGTATGTCGTGGAAATAACGGCGACGGAAACTGTCGAGATAGTCGGCGGCTTTCGAACTTTCGGAAAGCTCTTGAGAGATATAGGCGTTCACATCCTTATCTTGAAGCAGGCTTGGCAGGCGGAGAGGACTGCTCAGCACCAGACCCTCAAGACTACGACAACGGCTCAGTGCAACATATACCTGGCCATGGGCAAAACTCTGGTTGATGTCAAGCACTGCATGGTCGAAGGTCAGACCCTGACTCTTGTGAATCGTTATCGACCATGCCAGACGAAGCGGATATTGAAAAAACTGACCTACTACCTTCTCCCTAATCTCCTTGCTTGTAGGGTCTATCTCATATTCCGTGTTGTCCCATGAAGCACGCTCAACGCGAACAGGACGCGCTTCACCGCTGCTCTGAACCAACACGCAGTCGTCACCGAAACCTACGACCTTGCCTATCTTGCCGTTATAATAGCGCGACGGATGCTGACTGTCGTTCTTCAGGTACATCACCTGTGCGCCTACCTTCAACTCTAATTCCTGCTCAGCTGGATAGGCGCTGTCGGGAAAGGTGCCCTTGACATCGCTCCTGAAGACATGGCTTGTGCTTGGCAAGGAGTCAAGCTGATACTTGTTGTATTGCTGTGCTTTATAGTTGTGGGTTGTCAGACGTATGTAGTCGGAGTCTTTGGGTATCTGAAATCCGGGTATATAACGCTGGTTCAGACTGTCTATCGTCGGATGGTCGAGCAGACCGTCACGGATATGGGAAAGCAGGTTTATGAAATGACTGTCCGACTGGCGGTAGATATGATGAAGTTCTATTGTGATGTATTGGATTTGTGAAAGTGCATGACTGCCGAAAAAATATGGGGTGCTGTAATGCTCTTTGAGAATCGACCACTCACGCTCGTTGGCTACTGGAGCCAATTGCTGGAGATCGCCTATCATCAGTAGCTGAACACCTCCAAAAGGCTTGTTGCGGTCACGGTACTTGCGAAGCACTGAATCCACCGCATCAAGCAAATCGCTCCTCACCATACTGATCTCGTCGATTATAAGCAGATCCAAAGTGCGGAGGATGTTCTTCTTCTCCTTCGACATACTGTAGAAACGGTTCTTCTCCTTCTGAACCTCACCGGGAACATGGATGCCGATGGGCAATTGGAAAAAGGAATGGATTGTCACACCATTGGCATTTATAGCGGCTACTCCCGTTGGAGCCACTACTACCATACGCTTGGGCATCTCGTCCTTCAAACGCCTCAAAAAGGTGGTCTTCCCTGTGCCGGCCTTACCGGTCAGAAACACACTGATATTCGTATGTGACACATACTCCCAGGCTAACGACAATTCCTTATTCTCTGAAGATTCCATTTCGTGGATGTTTTTAATTGCGATTTTCTCTTTATATATCAGTTGATTTCTCTATTATAATATGTGGTGAAATAAAAAAGTTTATTCGTCAGTTCCTCAAACCTAATTTCCTGATTAAATCTTCACGGCCCAGACGCTTAAGCTCCTGAAGAATCTTGCGGCGTTCATCAGGCTTGTACCAGAAGAAAAACATACGTTGCTTTTCCTTGTCCTTCTGACTTACGGCTGTGAAAATACGCTCCATAGTGTAGGGATGATAGCCGGTGTAGTAAATCTCTGTGCTTACTGTCATTGGGGTGGGGGTGAAGTCCTGAATCTGCTCCAACTTGAAATTCAAGTCTTTGGTCAACACTGCAAGCTCTGCCATGTCCTCAGTGGTGCAGCCGGGATGGCTGCTGATGAAATAAGGGATAATCTGCTGATGTAATCCCTTTGCCTTGTTAAGCTTGTCGAAGAGATGCTTGAACTCATAGAATAACTTGAACGAAGGCTTACGCATTATTTTCAGAACGCTGTCGCTCGTGTGCTCAGGAGCCACTTTAAGCCTGCCGCTCACGTGATGCTCTATCAGTTCGCAGGCATAGCGGTGGTTGGTCTGGTTAACATTGCTGTCACCACTGTCATGAAGAATCAAGTCATAGCGCACACCGCTGCCTATGAAGCTCTTCTTCACTTTAGGATGACGGTCAACGCTCTGGTAGATGTCGAGCAATTTGCTGTGGTCGGTATTCAGATTCTTGCATATATTAGGATGAATGCAGGATGGGCGGCTGCATTTATGACATAGATTCAGGTTCTTGCCGTGCATGCCATACATGTTGGCACTCGGACCGCCAAGATCGCTTATGTATCCCTTGAAATCGGGCTGCGAGCATATGGCGTCAAGCTCCTGCAAGATGCTGCGCTTGCTACGGCTCGTGATAAACTTCCCCTGATGGGCGGAGATGGTGCAGAAAGAGCAGCCTCCGAAACAGCCACGGTGAAGGCAGATGGAAAACTTGATCATATCGAAAGCGGGAATGCGCTTGCCGCGGTATTTCGGATGGGGAAGACGGGTGTAGGGAAGGTCGAACGAACGGTCAAGCTCATCTTCACTCATCGGCTGATATGGGGGATAAACCACTACATATCGATTGCCAAAGCCCTGAAGTATGCGGTGTGACTCATATTTGTTCGACTCTTCTTCTATATGACGGAAATTCTCTGCCTCAAGACGTTTGTCCGACAGACATTCCTCATGACTGTGCAGCAGTATGTCATCACGTCGGATGCCATGCGGTATCTCTCTCTCTTCCAGATATATCGCTGTCTGTTTTTGTGGGTAGCGCAGCATCAGATTGCGGAATGTCATCACGTCGATTTCACGGTCCTCGCTAATCAGCAGCTCAACAAGTGAGTCCATCGGCTTCTCGCCCATGCCGTAAATCAACAGGTCGGCACCGCTGTCTATCAAGATGCTCTTCTTCAGACTGTCGCTCCAATAGTCGTAATGGGTCAGACGACGCAGCGATGCTTCTATGCCGCCAAGTATCACCGGAACATCAGGATACAGGCTCTTCAGAATCTTTGTGTAGACGATGCTCGGATATTCCGGACGGTAGTCGTGACGGCCGTCGGGTGAATAGGCATCTTCACTGCGAAGACGACGGGATGCGGTGTATTTGTTCACCATGGAGTCCATGCAGCCGGGTGACACACCGAAAAACAGGCGAGGACGACCGAACTTCTTGAAGTCGCGCCAGTCGCCATGCCAGTCGGGCTGAGGCACTATCGCAACCCGCAAACCAAGCGATTCCAGCAACCTGCCAATCACGGCACAGCCGAAAGAGGGGTGGTCTACGTAGGCGTCACCGCTGAAAAGCACAACGTCAAGAGTGTCCCATCCACGGAGCTGGGCTTCTTTCTTAGTCGTCGGAAGCCAGTCGCTTAACTGAAGTCGTTTGCCTATGTCTGTCATTTAAGATGGTATTGGAATTGTTGGAATCATTCGTCTCTCGACATTTCCATCTCTGACTCTTCTGAATCAGTCACGGATGATGGGGCGTCAACAGCCTCTTCTGAAATTTCCGGTTCTGAATTTGGGTCTGCGCTCATATCCTCTGAGTCTACTTCTGAATCCACAGACGATGAATCAGAATCCGACAGCGGTTCTACACTTGCTGACATATCCAAAATCCCGTTCAGCATCCATTTGAACAACTGCATGCGCACTGATTCTTCTTTTATCGACTCTATCGGAAAACCAAGCACGTAGGTGTTGCCGGTGCGAACACCGGCCGGACTGCCGTTGTCGTATTTCACCAACACATCACCGCCATCGGATGGAACAACTACATCCGGATTCGGCACACTGTAACTCTCCGGATTCATGTCGCGGTAAATCTCAAAACGGCGATCACCTAACAGAAGGCCGCGACTCGGAGAATAACTGTCGTCGGCTGTCGGACCATGAACACCGAAGCGACCGCTCATCACAGCGGATTTCAGCAGGTTGCCGCCGCTGATAATCAGTTTGCCGCCTCCTCTGCTGTAGCGCTCCAGGCTTTCTATTGTGCCACTGTTCAGGTTCTTCTGAACTCCGTATATCATGTCTATGGCTGAGTAACCGCTAAAATCATTCATGCGCTGGAATGCACTCTCGCTCACCGACGTGAAGGAGTGACCGCCTGCCGACTGGATGCAGGCGCCGTGGATATAAGGGTAGTCGAATGTGTTGCCCATTATAATCTGGCCTTCAAGTTCATTCCCGCTATAGCCGGTGCCGTTCGATTCCTCGGAACCCATATTGGTCTTGGAAAACACCTTCTGACGGCCACAGAAACCGGCAAACTTGCCGTATTGAACTCCGGGATCTTCGTCGAGAAGGAAACCCTGCTCTGTCGGTGTGTTTTTCCATGCTGGACCTTCCAGCCGGGTAAAACCGTTCACAATCAGTATCTTATCGCTACTTTCAGGGGATATGTATGCACTCAGAATCTCTGACGGGAAACTCTTGCCACCGGCATTCAGTGCACATACCTGGAATGAATATATCGTGTCGGAGGATATGGACAGGTCGCATGATGTTCCTTTAACTACTGTTCCATTGTCAAAGCCATAACGGCCCTTGCGGGTGTATACCACGTAGCTTGTAGGTTCGGCACTCGGTTCCAATGGGTCGCTCACTGCCGACCACGACAAATGAACCTGCCTGGACGATTCGTTCAGGTCTGCCCTGAAGTCCTTTACTGGCAACGGCTGAACCACGTAGGACTCGCCATGCATGGAGCTGATGTACTTCAGGATGCTTTTGTAGAACGAACGGCAGAGGTCGAACTTGAACTGAGGGTCGTACCCCAGACGCATATCGGCGAAATTCTGATGCGACAACATCTCGAAGATGATGCCCGGCACTTCCGGCGCCCTCGACTCACCGTAATTGCGGTTCCATAGGGCACGGCAACTGAAGCCGTATTTTGCCATGTCACGGTTCACACCGGCATACATCACACTCGCCAAGTCGCGGCTGCTGTAACGGTCCATACCGCAGTCATATTCGCCGTTGTTCCAGTCGGTAGTGCATATCGACAGCGGACCGATCAGCTCATCACTGCGTGAATAGCCGGCATCGGTGTGGAAAGCCATAGATACCTCTATCGGAACGTTCCTGCCATCACGGTTGGGAATATAGACACTGCCGCCTGCCAGTTCGTTGATGCTCTTTGGACGGCTGTAGATGTCGGCGCGATATTCGTCACTCATGTTATAGGCATCATAAATGCTGTCGGGCATGCCATACCACTGGGCGGAATACTTGGCGGCTTCTGCCCAACGAGGGAGGCCGCTTAAACTGCCGCCACGCTCTATATTGCCCATGCCGCCACCTATACGGACGGCATCGGCACTCACGATATTGCCCTTCTTCTTGCTTACATTGCTCAAGGTGATCATGCAGTCGGAGATGCCGGCAGGAAACTCATATTCACCCAAATAAACCCATGTACCGCCACCCATCTTCTGATTCACGCTTACATTCGTCACACCACCGGCATGGTGAATCTCGTAGGTCACGTCCTCACTGCTGTTCTTGAACGACTGATAACTCACGTAAACAGGATAACGGCCGCCTTTCGGTATGTTGGGCACCCACTGAATCAAGGAGAATTCCTTGTTGCGACGGCTCGGACGGGAGGAACGGACCTGACGGCAGGTGCCCTGACCGAATGGACTCTCATGGCCATGATAAACCGGCTGGATATGACCGAAGCCGCGTTCAGAGGATTCTTCCCAGTCGTCGTCCAAACCTAATTCGGAATAAAAGCCCATCTGCTCGTCGTCGTGGTCGTTGTCTATAATCAACTCCTCGTTCACCCAAAAGCGGTCGCGAGGCGTGAACACTATCGCACCGGCATTCTCAAGCATCGGTACGAGATAGGGAATTACGAAAGTCTGGGAAAACAGGTCTTCTGTGGTGCAGAACAAGCGGGGACGCTGCCATACCCAACCGCCTTTCGACGGGTCGTAATAGCGACCGTGGCTGTGACACAAGCCTAAGTGACGACCTTCAAGGCCTTTGCCGATTTCGTATGGACGCGACAAATTGGTCACCCAGGGAACACCATTGTAATCCTTTTTCCAAATCTTGCGCTTTTCCGGACGACCGCTTACATCTGACGTCGGAATAAGATATTCTATCGGACGGCTGTCGCCGATGATGCTCAACTTATATGAACGCAAACTGTCGGGCAAACTGGAACGGAGGTCTGAATACAACTGGTTGACAATGCTTTCGGTGTAGTACATCTCATCTGCACCGTTTCCCAAAACTATGGTGATGCTTTCCTTTGATTCATTCACCGACAGCGATTTTAACGACGCCTTGCGAACACGTCGGTTGCCCGGCAAAGTGTAGGTCTTTAGAAAATTGGAGATATGAGTGTTCAAATCCTGTGCCTCTGATTGTCCGAAACACATCAGAAGAAGGGCTGAGATTAAGAATTTCTTCATTGTTTGTTGACGACTTTTAATGAGTCTCCTGTTTTGAATGTTGAATAGTTTGTGATTTTGGATTCAAGTGGAAAAAATTGAATTTAATACAAAGATGAAAAATGTCTAACGGGTGCCAAGGAAATTGGTTGTCGAAGCAAAACCCACAAGGTGGTCGTAGCGTTCGCCAAACGGACGATGGTAGACGTAAACCCAGTATTCGTTCTCTGTCTGATAAAAACTGCCTTCTGTGTCGATTATGCTGCCTGAATCGCTGCCGTCGGGAAGAAATACATATTGGTAATTATATGAACCTTGCTTCAGTGGCAGGTATATGCTGTAGCAGCCGCGCGACGTGTCGTATTCCATCATGTATTCGTCTATATAACGGTTATAGGTGAGGTCTCCGTTCAAGTATACATTGCCGCCTTCCATCTCAGCCATGTTCAGTGTGAAATGTGTGATGAAATAGTCGCTTTCTGTATCGCTGTCTAAGTTGTCACCGTTACGAATCAGAAAACGGCCGTTCTGGTCCTGGTCATAAATGTAATGGGCACGGGGATTGTCCGACATGATGGTGGCATGATAGTAGGGCTCATAATAGGACATGCTCTCTACGCGCATGGTCGGAACATATTCGTCGAGAATCTCAAAGCGGCGGTATTCATTGCCGGCATCGAATATCAGCGAACGGTTGTGATTGTAGAGCAGCTCGTTGGATTTCACGTAGGATGGACGCAGTCCCTCCACGCGTGTGTCCCAACGGTGATTTTGAACTACAATCGGGTATAGCTCCTCTTCTGGGCGGTGAACATTATACGACTGGTAGTTTATGCTGAAATCCACCTGCTGATGAGTGGAATACTGGTCAATATCGGTGTTTGGACTTACCTGAAGGTTTATACCCAGCTTGTTCTCCAACACTGAAAAACAGGCATGGGCAACCGGCTCGTCATAACCGTCTTCATATATGTCTACAGTGTAGTTGCCGCTTACGAGCAACTTAACGTCTGAGTTGGGCAAACTGAAACGGTAGTGGTTGTACATCATAGTGGTGTTCATCGACGGCTCATAACTCTCTATTGGCTGGTCGTTGAAACCGTCGAGATACTCGCTTTCCAGCAGGTCGCTCGGCTCCCAGTCGGCATTGCAGTGGGTTATGTGATAAGTATACCTCACGTAGTTGTGCTGCATGTCGTCGAAACTGATGTCGATAATGCCGCCTAAAGGCACTACGGGTGGGGCATCCCACGCACCGCGGGTCTTCACCTGAAGGGTGCGGATGTTGTCCACGTATGCACCGTTCACCTGGCTCGTAGCATGCTGACACAACACGCTTAATGCAATTAATGATAACAACCGTTTGAACATTTCCCTTTTTTATTTGTTACTTTTAATATGATAAAATGCTTTCTGAAGACAACTATAAGAATGACTTTATTCCGGTCATCTGCTCTTCATGCCAAAAATACACCGGTCAGAAACCAAAGTATCTCACTGCATTGTTGTAGCTTATGTCTTCTATCATCTCGTTCACACGCTGTGCTTCATAGCCGGAATATGGAACTTCACCGTTTTCAATGTCGCTACCTACGATATTACAGAGGATTCTGCGGAAATATTCATGACGAGGATACGACAGGAACGAACGCGAGTCGGTCAGCATTCCTACGAAACGGCTGAGCAGTCCAAGAAGCGACAAGGCATTGATCTGCTTCGTCATGCCGTCCTTCTGATCCAAGAACCACCAGCCGCTGCCCCATTGCAACTTGCCGGGACAACTGCCGTCCTGGAAATTACCGAGCATAGTTGCCAGAACTTCGTTGGCACATGGATTCAGATTATAGAGGATGGTCTTTGCCAACTTGCCTTCATTCTCCAGACGGTCAAGGAATTTAGCACATGCCTTCGCAGTGTTGAACTCGCCGATGGAGTCAAAACCGGTGTCAGGCCCCAAGGCACGGAACATGCGGCTGTTGTTGTTGCGGATGGCACCGTAGTGGTATTGCTGAGCCCAACCGGCTTCCGCATCTTGAACAGCGAAAATGTAGAGCATAGCACTCTTGAATTTCAAAATCTCGTCAGAACTCAATTCCGTGCCACCATAAACCTTGTCAAAGATGCTCTTGATCTCGGAATCGCTGTAGTCCTCCGCATAAAATTCCTCTATGCCGTGGTCACTCAGCTTACAGCCCATGGAAGCGAAGAAGTCATGACGATTCTGAAGTGCATCTATAAAATCTGCGAAGCTGCTGATTGTCATTCCGCTGGCTTTCGACAATGATTCCACGTACGAACGGAATGCACTGGACGACTCAACTGCCATTGCCTTGTCTGGACGCCAGGCCGGAAGCATGCGGGTGTGCATGCTCGGGTCTGCTGACACCTGTTTGTGATATTCCAAACTGTCTATAGGGTCGTCTGTCGTGCAAACCACCTTCACGTTATAATATTCCATCAGGCCACGAGGTGTGAATTTCGGGTCATGCTGAATTTGGTCATTGCATTGCTCGTATATCTCACGAGCTGTTTCAGGATTCAGCAACGTGTTGATGCCGAAAGCGGTCTTCAATTCCAAATGTGTCCAATGATATAGAGGATTACGGAAACAATAGGAGAGGGTGGCGGCCCATTTCTCGAATTTCTCCCAGTCGCTTGTGTCGCCGCCGGTGCAAAAACGCTCTGCTACTCCGTTGCTGCGCATAGCACGCCATTTGTAGTGGTCTCCGCCTAACCATACTTCAGTTATCGAACGCCAACGCTTGTTCTCGGCTACTTCCTTCGGAGAGAGATGGCAGTGATAGTCGATTATCGGCATCTTTGACGCATGTTCGTGGTATAACACCTTTGCAGTCTCGTTATGGAGCAGAAAATGCTCATCCATAAATGTCTTCATAATATTTGTGGTTTTTTAGTTTGATCCATTACTATTCTGCGAAGATAATAAAATTTTACGAACCGTGAAAAACCTATCGGCAGTTTTTACCTTTTTAATGATTTTAAACGTTTTTGACTTTGTGATTCTATATATTATAAGTAACTTTGCCTTCAAATAGCCTTTATTACAAGAATAACTTATAAATCATTAATATAATGCAACTTAAAGCCTTGAATTCGCGCACCGCTCCAAAGAGCTGCGCTCCTGAGAGAATCATACAGTTTGGAGAAGGCAATTTCCTGCGCTGTTTTGTGGATTGGATTATTTATAAGATGAACAGAAAAACTGATTTCAATTCATCTGTCGTTGTTGTCCAGCCTATTGAGAAAGGAATGGTTGACTGGCTAAACGAACAGGACTGCCTCTATCATGTCAATCTGCAAGGAAAAATCGATGGGAAACCGGTTAACAAACTTACCCGTATCGACTGTATAAGCCGTGCTATTAACCCTTATACACAGAACCATGCTTTTCTCGCCCTCGCTGAGCAACCGGAAATCCGATTCGTCATTTCAAACACCACTGAGGCTGGAATAGCATTCGACCCTCAATGCAAACTCAGTGACGCACCGGCTGCAAGCTATCCGGGTAAACTCACACAACTGCTATACCACAGATTCAAAACATTCAAGGGCGACAGGACGAAAGGGCTTATCATCATGCCGTGCGAACTGATTTTCCTCAACGGACATCATCTCAAGGAATGCATTTATAAGTATATTGAACTCTGGAAAGACGATTTCGGAAAGGATTACGAAAACTTCAAGAAATGGTTCACTAACTATTGCTATGTATGCGCCACACTGGTCGACAGAATCGTACCGGGATTCCCAAGAAACGAAATTGATAAAATCAGAAAGAAAATATGCTATAACGACAACCTCGTTGTGCAAGGGGAGGCATTCCATCTCTGGGTTATCGAAAAACCGGAAAACATGTCGATCTCACGACTCAGAAAAGAATTCCCGGCTGAGAAAGCAGGACTCCATGTGCTCATCGCGGAAAGCGAAAAACCTTACCACGAGCGGAAAGTCACACTGCTCAACGGACCGCATACGGTGCTCTCACCGGTTGCTTTCCTCTCGGGAGTCAACATCGTCAGAGACGCATGCCATCATTCGGTAATCGGAAAATATATTCATAAAGTGCAGTACGACGAACTTATGCAGACCCTCAACCTCCCTATCGACGAACTGCGCAAATTCGCTTCCGACGTGCTCGAAAGATTTGACAACCCGTTCGTCGACCACCAAGTCACGTCTATTATGCTCAACTCTTTCCCCAAATACGAAACGAGAGACTTGCCGGGTGTGAAAACTTATCTCGAGAGAAAAGGCGTACTGCCACAGGGGCTTGTGTTCGGACTCGCTGCTATCATCACTTACTATAAAGGGGGATGCCGACAAGACGGAACGCCTATTCAGCCTAACGATGATCCGGATATCGTGCAGATGCTTCAGGACTTATGGAATGAGGGTGATATCCGAAAATTGGCTGAAGGGGTGCTGGCAGCTGAGAATATCTGGCACGAAAACCTCAACTCAACCGTACCGGGACTTACGGATATGCTCACCGATTTCCTCAACAGAATACAGTCGATGGGAATGCTCGAAGCAGTGAAAACCATTCTATAAAATAACCGATTTGGGTAAAGCATAAACTGCAAATATATAAAAAGATGAATGGCTTTATCTTCGATATAAAACGATATGCCGTCAACGACGGACCCGGAATCAGAACCACGGTATTCTTCAAGGGATGTCCGCTCAGATGCAGATGGTGTCATAACCCTGAAAGCCAGGAACGGCAGCAGCAGTCCATGCCTGTCAAAAGAAAACTGGGAGACGCCGTATTCAATGACGAAAGGGTAGTGGGCTATGATATCGACAGCATCGAACTGGTTGAAAAAATCGAACGGGATGCGGTATTCTACGACGAGTCGGGAGGGGGCGTCACTTTCTCCGGAGGTGAGCCGCTCATGCAGCCGGAATTTCTGCTTGAATGCCTCAAACTGTGTAAGGAGAAGAACTTGCAGACTTGCGTCGATACCGCCGGGGCAATCAACACGCCACTGATTACTGATATCACGAATTTCACGGACATCTTCCTTTTCGACGTGAAGACTGCTGACCCTAAAATATTTGAGGAATATATAGGGAAGGGATTCAATATCGTTCAGGGTAATCTGCAGATTCTGGCTAAAAACTCGAAAAGAGTGATTATCCGGATACCGGTGATACCGGGAGTGAATTTCTCCGAAGAGGAAATGACGAAGATTATCCGCTTCCTGCGACAGTTCCAGGGAATTAACGAGGTGTCACTCCTGCCTTTCCATCGAACTGGTGCTGACAAATACAAGAGGCTGGGCAAAACATGGAAAATGAATGATGCAAAGAACCTCACTCAGAACGACATCGAACCATTCAAAAAACTTTTCGCCAACTACGGATTTAGCATTTTTTCCACCTGATTACTTTAACGATAAAAATAATTTCATTATTTTTGCAAAATCAACACATTGACTGACAACTCGTCTACATAGTTTGCTAAAATAACTAAATAGCTACAATATACAAATAAACCGTAAACCGTAAATCTTAAATTTTTAAATCTTAAATTTTTAAATCGTAAATAATAACCATGTTATCTGAAAGAATTAAAAAACTTCGTGAGCAAAGTCTTAATGCTGTAAACCGAATCTCTGCCGAGAGAGCTTTGCTGATTACGGAATTCTATAAGTCGGGAGTGGCTGCTGCTGAACCAATACCTGTACAGAGGGCACTCTCATTCAAGTATATTCTTGAAAACAAATTCATTTGTATCAACGAAGGTGAACTCATTGTAGGCGAAAGAGGACCGGCTCCGAAGGCTACGCCTACATACCCGGAAATTTGTATTCATACTCCGCAGGACCTGCAGATTCTTAACGACAGAAAGAAAGTCTCGTTCAAGTCGGATGAGGAAACCCGTAAGGCATATCAGGACATCATCATACCGTTCTGGAAAGGAAAAAGCAACCGCGACCGAATTTTTGCCACTTTGCCGCAAGAATGGAAAGACGCATATGCTGCAGGTATTTTCACCGAATTCCAGGAACAAAGAGCTCCAGGACACACCGCCCTCGGAATCAAGATGTTCAAAACCGGATTCCTCGAACTCAAAGAGCGTATTAAGGAGAGCATGGAGAAACTGGACCTCGCTAACGACCCGGATGCTGTCGACAAACGCGACGAACTGCGTGCTATGGACATTGTATGCGACGCCATCATTATGTATGCAGGAAGACATGCCGACAAACTGGAGGAAATCGCCAAGACTGAGACGGACGAAAAGAGAAAGGCGGAACTGATTGAAATGGCGCGAATATGCCGCAAAGTGCCGGCTCATGCACCGGAAACTGTACATGAAGCACTACAACACTATTGGTTCATACATCTCGGAGTGGTCACTGAACTCAACCCTTGGGATTCTTTCAACCCGGGAAGACTCGACCAAAGCCTCTATCCTCTTTACAAGAAGGAAATGGAAGAGGGCACAACTACTAAGGAGCAGGTTTATGAAGTGCTACAGTCATTCTGGGTTAAATTCAATAACCACCCTTCTCCTCCTAAGGTCGGAGTCACTGCGGAAGAGAGCAACACCTACACCGACTTCTGCCTGATCAATGTAGGAGGTGTGAAAGAAGATGGTAGCGACGGAGTGAATGATATGTCATACATCATCCTCGATGTGATACGCGAGATGAGGCTCCTTCAACCCTCATCCATGATTCAGGTCAGCAAGAAGAATCCGGATAAGTTCATCAGAAAGGCTGTTGATATCATCAAAACCGGATTCGGACAACCGTCGGTCTTCAACACCGATGCAATCGTGCAGGAAATGCTAAGGGCTGGAAAAGATGTTAAGGACGCACGAAACGGCGGTTGCTCGGGATGCGTCGAAACGGGCGCCTTCGGAACGGAAGCATATATACTCACCGGATATTTCAACCTGCCGAAAATTCTTGAACTCACTCTCAATAACGGATTCGACAAGAGAACCAATAAGCAGCTCGGACCGAAAACCGGTAACCCGATCGATTTCAAAACCTATGATGAATTCTTCGATGCTTACAGAAAGCAAGTACAGTATTTCATGGATATAAAACTGACTGGTAACAACATCATTGAACGGGTGTTCATGAAGAATATGCCGGTGCCGTTCCTCTCTATTCTTATCGACGACTGTATTGCAAGAGGAAAAGACTATATGTGCGGAGGTGCACGCTACAACAGCACATACATACAGGGTGTGGGACTCGGAAGCATTACCGATATGCTTACTGCATTGAAATATCAGGTCTACGACACTAAGAAGATATCCATGAAGGAGATGCTCGACGCTCTTAATGCCGACTTCAAAGGGTATGAAAAACTGCAGTATCAGCTCGTCTACAACACCCCGAAATATGGTAACGACGACGACTATGCTGATGCACAGGAGGTTCAGGTGTTCGATATGTACTACGACTCCATAAACGGACATAAGTCACCAAGAGGTGCCGACTACAGAGTCAATATGCTGCCGACTACATGCCACGTTTATTTCGGTAGCGTCACTGCCGCTACACCGGATGGAAGAAACGCATGGAAAGTGCTCTCTGAAGGTATATCACCTGTACAGGGCGCCGACACTAACGGACCGACGGCTGTCATTCGTTCGGCAGCGAAAATCGACCACATCAAAACTGGTGGAACACTGCTCAATCAGAAGTTCACGCCTTCACTGCTTGAATCTGAAGAGGGATGTATGAATGTGGTGCACCTCATCAGGGCGTATTTCAAAATGGACGGACATCATATCCAGTTCAACGTGGTCAATGCAGACACACTGAGAGACGCACAGAAACATCCGGAAAACTATAGGGACCTAATTGTCAGAGTTGCAGGATACTCCGATTATTTCAATGATCTCGGAGAAGACCTGCAAAACGAAATCATCAACAGAACCGAACACCAGTCGTTCTAATCACTGAATATTCTAATGTCTGACAATGCGCCCTGAAAGGGCAATTGCAACAAATAACCCAGGGCACACAACCCTGGGTTTATTGTTATTGGCATGCTTTCTGATTAAAACATAAATTGTCAACTATAAAGCCCTTTTCTCACCGCTATTCCATTCATCAATGAAATGGCCGTCGATTTTAGACATGCCCAAAGTCTGATAGCCGTTCAAGCCTTCTTTCTTCAAATATAGCAACAGCAAAATCACTGCCTTTAGCAATATGCCGCCTATCAGAATCAGGGAAATGAAATTAGGGAATGCAAGGCTCAGAAGAATCGTGAAGAAGGTGGTTGTCAGAAACACCCATACGCCCAGACTCTTGAATTGGCGTAATATCATGACAAAAGCCCATATGTCTGCCAAGTTCAGAAAAACTTTCAATATCAGGCATATCATGTCAAACATGCCGATGGTGCCTTCTTCTATGCCAAACCACACGTTGTGGATAATCACAACAAAGCTGAAGGCAATCATTAGCCAAAGATAAATCTTGAGCAGTATGTGAAATGAGTGTTTATATTCTCGTTTATCCATCTCAATAGGGTTTTACAAGATGATTTACTACTCCACGAAACTCATTTTTAGTCTTAATGCAGGACGGGAATTATAAAGGGGTAACGAACCCTTTATTTCACAATTCCTTTCTCCAGATATTCCGCCAAATTTGTGCGGATGTGGTCAGACGCTTTCTCTATAGCCACTTTTGCCATGTCGGAGTCAACCATAATCTTAACCAGTTCCTCAAAGCTCGTCTTGGCTGGATCCCATCCAAGTTCGCGTTTTGCCTTGCTCGGATCACCCCAGAGATTTACCACGTCGGTTGGACGGTAGAAGTCGGGACTTACCTCAACCAGCACCTTGCCAGTCTGCTTGTCGATTCCTTTCTCGTCAAGGCCTTCACCCTTAAACTCCAACTCTATCCCCACGTGCTTGAATGCATAATAGCAGAACTCACGTACTGAATGCTGAACGCCGGTGGCTATAACGAAATCCTCCGGCTTCTTGTTCTGGAGAATCAGCCACATACATTCCACATAGTCCTTGGCATAACCCCAGTCGCGAAGACTCGACAGATTGCCCAGATAAAGCTTGTCCTGCTTGCCCTGGGCTATGCGCGCGGCGGCAAGAGTGATTTTCCTCGTCACAAAGGTCTCACCGCGACGCTCACTTTCGTGGTTGAACAGAATGCCGGAGCAGCAGAACATGTTGTATGCCTCACGGTATTCCTTCACTATCCAATAGCCATAAAGTTTAGCCACTGCATAGGGACTGTAAGGATGGAATGGGGTAGTCTCGCTCTGAGGTACTTCCTCAACCTTGCCGTAAAGCTCTGACGTGCTCGCCTGATAAATCTTGCAACTGTCGGCAAGTCCGCACAAACGAACGGCTTCCAACACTCGGAGCACACCGGTAGCATCCACGTCGGCTGTGAATTCCGGCGAGTCGAAACTAACCTGAACATGGCTCTGAGCCGCCAGATTGTAAATCTCGGTAGGACGTACCTTGCTCACCACCTGGAGAATCGACATGGAATCGCCTAAATCGCCATAGTGTAGGTGAAACTGAGGATGACCCTCCAAGTGGGCTATGCGCTCACGATAGTCTACCGACGAACGGCGGATGATGCCATGAACTTGATAACCTTTCTCTATTAGGAACTCTGACAGATAACTGCCGTCCTGACCTGTTACGCCTGTGATTAATGCTATGTTTTGTGACATTTCTGTGTCTTGTTTGCTATATAATAGTTTTCTAATTCTTCTTTTTCGGACTGCAAAATTACAAAAACTTGTTCGTTTTAGCAAATTTATGTAATCTTATCGTCAAAAACAAACAAATTTGTAACAAATCTCGTTTTTTTTATCTTATGAACATTTTATTTGCTATCGGAATCATAAAATATCTCAATCACATCTCTTGTAGATGGATCAATCTTGAATTCATCCGAACTGCGACGGCCAATCACCCAGGCTATCCTGCCACCGATTTCAAGGACCAATTGGCGGCTCTTGTCTATCCGGCTCAATTTTTGGTCCGTCATGTAGTCGCTTAGCAATTTTCTGCCTCGCATCCCGAACGGAATAAACCAATCACCTTCTTTTATGCTCCTTATATGCTGAGGACCCGACAGTTTGGACTTGTCAAAATATGCGTATTGGGGTGTTTTGTTTATTCTCATCTCTGATACAGACAGCTGGCGGTAAAGCAGACGGCTGCCATCGGGAAGCGGAATCTCACCGTCAGACGAATCCATGTGTACCTCAAGATATATGTCATTGCTCTCTTCTATGCCGCTGACAATCAGATAATCACGGTCAACTGTCAAACAGAACGAAGAGGAATAAAACATCCTGCCTACTGAATCATGTGAGCTGAGAATCTGACGAAGCTGATTGCGGTGGAATCCACAGTCGCGAACGCTTTCATGAAGGAGCGAAAGAGGGGAGGGGCTGCGAAGAAGACCCTCTTTGGATATATAAAGCCGGCCGTCTCTCACGAAACTGCTCTCTTCCTCCATCCTCCCGATACACCAGTCGTATACCTGCTTCTCCTCAAGCAGATTGCTCATTGTAGTATGGATGTTCGGCTTGGCGCAATCGCTCAACGTCTCTAAAAGGGGAAGTAATTCCAGGCGTATCTTGTTGCGTAGATAGTCTGTGCCTAAATTAGTGCTGTCGGTCACATAACTCTCACCACGCAATGACAAATACTCCAATATCTCGGCGCGGCTGCATGAAAGAAGGGGGCGAACTACAGTGCCGTTCTTGACTGGTATGCCGCACAACCCGCGGATGCCGCTGCCGCGAAGCAGGTTTATGAAAAAGGTCTCTATGCTGTCGTCGATATGATGGGCTATGCAAATCTTTGTGTATCCATGTTCTTGCATATACTTCCTGAAATAGGCATAGCGCTGCTCACGAGCTCCCATCTCTATGCTCAAACCATGGTCGCGGGAATAGGTGGCTGTGTCGAAATGTGCTATATCAATTGGTACACCAAGACGCTGGCACAATGACAACGAAAACGACTCGTCACGATCGCTCTCATTGCCGCGAAGATGGAAATTGCAGTGAACGCAACCGACATTATAACCTAAAGAATGCAAAACTAAGAGCAGACATACAGAGTCCGCACCACCACTCAAACCAACAAGCAGCCGATCGCTCTTGGCAAACAAGCGGTTCGATTCTATAAATGACGACACCTTCTTTTCTAATGACTCCATATCTTTATTTTCATTTTGTGTTCTTTCTTAATATATATCAATCTTTTCGTCAACAGAATTATGTCTTACTTCTCAACTAAATATTTGTCACAAAGCAACATTTCCTTTATTTCTTTCATTTCTGTGGGAATAATCACAAACAACTCGTCAACTGGTCTACTCGTTTACTCGTTAACTAAATTTAAAACCTTATTTTCTTTAAATTTAAAAACATCAAACAACTCGTCAATTGAAATTTAATTTCTAATTTGAGCGAAACGATATCCTATTCCTCCTATTCTTCCTATTCTTCCTATTCCTCCTATTTCTCCTATCCTACTCGTCAACAGTTCTATTTATTATTTTTCTGTCCGAAGGACACTTTTTTCTGATTCAAATTTTCCGCCCATTAACGTCAATTTTCTTTCTTGGAAAAACATCACACGCCTTTAATTTTTAATTTGTCGCGAAGCAATATCATTTCTTTCATTTCTGCGGGAACTTAAAACCAACCTTTCTGATGGAAAGAAACAAGTTGTGGTACACTTTGATTTCTAATTTTCAAAAAAAACTTGAAAAAAATTTGTTCGTATATGAAAAAACACTAACTTTGCAAAACTTTTCGCAATCATGCATCCAAATGGTACCTTGGATGAGCGGCTTAGTCAGTGGTCTGCAAAACCATGTAGGGCGGTTCGACTCCGCCAGGTACCTCAAGCGCCGGGCATCTCTGATGCTCGGCGTTTTTGATTTTCAATGACCTTCATCAATTACATTACCCGACGTTATGATGCCCATCTCCTGAGCCTTCTCGTGGAGAAGAGCAAGAAGAGGCTCGCGCTCGTTGGCTACTACATTATCAAGGATGGCGTCTTTCATGCATTTCTTCAATTCACCAACCTCACGGCTCGGAGGTAAATGAAACATCTCCATTATCTCCTTACCGTCAATCACCGGCTGAAGCAAACGGATAAAGTCCTTCTCCTTCAAGTCCTCTATCTTTTCTCTTACGATTCGGAAATTCTCAAGAAAACGTTTCTTCTTCAGAAGATTCTTCGACGTTATGTCTGCCTCGCACAGAGTCATTAGGTCGTCTATGTAATAGCCGGCGTCGTTAATAAGACGACGGACGGCTGAATCTGTCACATCCTCATCGGCTATTACTTGAGGGCGCATATGAAGACCAACAAGTGTCTGGACATATTTCATACGTTCGTCCAACGGCAATTTCATGCGACGGAAAATCTGGGGTACCATCTTCTGACCTATGTGATCATGATTGTAGAAGGTCCAGCCAATGCCGTCCCAACGTTTGCTCTTGGGCTTGCCTATGTCGTGAAGCAACGCAGCCCAGCGTAGCCATAGCTTGTCCATGCCGCCAGACTCGGCTGTCTGAGGACGATCCGACTGAAATTTCACCACATTCTCAAGTACTTCAAGGGTGTGGTAAAAATTGTCTTTATGACCACGACCGTTTACAGTCTCAACTCCTTCAAGCGATTTCAATTCGGGGAAAATCAACTCAAGCAGACCGCAACGGTCAAGGTCTATTATACCCTTCGACGGATGGGATGATAGCAGAATCTTATTGAATTCGTCTATTATCCGCTCACCGCTTATAATCTTTATACGCTCCTTGTTGCGCTCTAATGCATCAAACGTAAGGTCCTCTATAATGAAATTCAGCTGGGTGGCAAAACGCACACAACGCATCATGCGGAGCGGGTCGTCGCTGAACGTGATGTCGGGGTCCAATGGGGTGGCGATTATGCCGTCTTCCAGGTCGTAAAGACCGTCGAATTTGTCAACAAGTTCACCGAAGCGTTCGATGTTCAAACATAAGGCCATCGCATTTATGGTGAAGTCGCGCCGGTTCAGGTCGTCGTCTAAACTGCCGTCCTCTACTATCGGTTTGCGAGAACTGCGGTCGTAACTCTCCTTGCGTGCCCCTACAAATTCCAATTCTATGTCTTCATAGCCGGGAATGCCTATCTTGTTCTTGTCTATATGAATCTGAGCGGTACCGAAATTGGCATAGATTGCCACATGGGGCTTCTTCTTGTATGTCTGTTGAATCCGCTCGGCTACCGCTTTTGCCATCGTGACGCCGCTGCCTACTACAACACAGTCAATGTCATTGCTCGAACGGCCTAAAAACAAGTCGCGGACATAACCGCCTATAACGTAGCATTCATAGCCAAGCGAATCGGCTGTTTCGCCAATCAGATGAAACAACGGATAGTCTATGCGCTCTCTTAATTCTTTATCTGATAAAATCTTCATTTTCTAAGTGTCACAATTGTTAATTCATGGCTTGTCTTGAATTCTCATTCTCTTTTTTCAACACAACTTGCGAAAGTGGCGTTACTGACCCTCTTTTTGTCTCGTCATTTTGCTGATTAGCTCTTTCAAATCTTCGTCGTAGAAATATTTGTAGAGAGGACCGGCCATCAATGCCTGGACAATCTGATTGTCATTCAATAGGGCTTTTACATAACTTTGGTCAAGAAGGTAGACTTCCAACTCCTCGGTAGTGTCAAGATGGGGCGCACACAGCTTTTCTACACCTAATGCCAGATAACTGTGGGAACAATTGGTCTGAGAACCGGGATTGGGATAGAGCTCCATCAGCTTTATCCATTCACCACCGCCGTAACCGGTCTCTTCTTCCAACTCACGCTTACCGGCTGATAAAGGGCTCTCACCGCTCTCAACCACTCCGCAGGGCAACTCGTAGGATGTCAAACCGGCACCATGACGATACTGACGCTCCATAACCATCTTGCCTTCATTCGTTATCGCTATCACATTCACCCATTCAGGATATTCCAAAACCCAGTATTCTTCATTCATCCGACCGTCTTCATATTCCACGCAATCCTTTCGTGACGTCATCCATGGACGACGGACATAATATTCGGAACGCAATATCTTCCAACGCCTGCGTCTGTCTACCGTATTTTCCATTTTAATGATGAATTTTGATTTCTATTTGCAAATTTATTAAAAAAATGCGACATTTATGACCTTATACCGTCCTATAAACCTTTTTTTTATAACTTTACAACGTTTTTAATACCTATTCTATCTACATAACTAAACCGGCAATCAGATTTTATGTCATTCCTCGATATTGATAATATTAACCGCTCTGACGATGAATTGGAATTTCATCCGCTTAAACCTTTTATATCAAATACAACAAAAATACTCTTTCTCGGCAGTTTCCCTCCGCAGAGAAAACGATGGTGCATCGATTTCTTCTATCCTAACTTTATAAACGACCACTGGAGAATTCAAGGACTGACATTCTATAACGACAAGAACCATTTCGTCAATCTCGAAAAAAAATCATTCAAGCTCGACTTGATTGTCGAACATTGTAAAAAACATGGCTTTGGCTATTTTGACACGGCTACTGCCATACGAAGAACTGCGGGAAATGCGTCCGACAAATTCCTGGAGGTGGTTCAACCTACCGACATCTATAGCCTCATTGCCAATGCCGACATGCTAAAAGCTATTGTCACCACTGGCACCAAGGCAACGGAAACCTTATGCAATTCGTTGCAAATGAATGAAGTGCCGAAAGTGGGGGAGGCACTGACTTCAAATATCACAATCAATGGAACAAAATTGCTGATTGGAAGGTTGCCGTCAAGTTCCAGAGCATATCCACTTAGCCTTGAAAAAAAGGCTGAAGCTTATAGGGAAATGTTCAATTTAATTGGTTTAATCTGATTTTCGTAAGGAAAATTGCATAAGTTTTCATAATCTCAATCGGGCTGTTGGATTTTTATGTCTGACTTGTGTTTCAGTTGAACAGATTGTCTCCTTATTGTTTGCACTAAATAAAGCCTTTCTGCTTTCAATTTGTAACTAAATATATTTTAGTGAATTTTTTTATTCGCTTTTTGTAGTCTACTCATTAATTTTGTGTAATTTTGTAAAAATTTATAAGATTAATTTTTTTATGGGAGGGTTTTTTGGAACTGTGTCTACCGGACACTGTGCAACAGATTTGTTCTATGGAACTGATTACCAGTCGCATCTCGGAACAAAACGTGGGGGTATGTGCTCCTATTCCAAGGAAAAAGGTTTTTATCGTGCTATCCACAATCTGGAAAACACATATTTCAGAACACGTTTCGAACCGGAAATTCATAAGTTTGTAGGGAATGCCGGAATCGGAATCATAAGCGACACAGATGCACAGCCAATGCTCTTCAATTGCCACCTCGGAAGATTCGCACTCGTCACTGTGGCTAAAATCAACAACATTGAGGAAATTGCAGATCAGCTGCTTGCACAGAATATGCACCTCTCGGAATTCTCCTCCGGAAAAATTAATCCTACGGAACTCGTCGGACTACTCATTCTCAAAGGAAAAGATTTTGTAGAAGGCATTGAAAACGTCTACAACACCATAAAAGGTTCATGCTCAATGCTCCTCCTTACTGAAGATGGAATCATTGCTGCAAGGGATGCATGGGGAAGAACACCTATCGTCATCGGTAAGAAAGACGGAGCTATGGCCGCTACAAGCGAAAACACTGCTTTCCCTAATCTCGGATACGAAACGTCGTATTTTGTCGGACCGGGAGAAATCGTAAGGCTGAACCACAACTCAATACAGCAATTGAGAAAACCTAACAAGAAAATGCAAATCTGTGCGTTCCTTTGGATTTACTACGGTTTCCCTACGTCTTCATACGAAGGGAAAAATGTGGAGGAAGTCAGATTCAAAACCGGACAGGCGATGGGAGAGGAAGACGACACCGTTGTCGATACTGTTGGAGGTATACCCGACTCCGGTATTGGCATGGCTGTGGGATATAGCGAAGGACATAAAGCCACATACCAAAGGGCTATAAGCAAGTATACTCCTACGTGGCCAAGATCTTTCATGCCGGCAAACCAGAACACGCGTAACCTCGTCGCTAAAATGAAACTCATTCCGAATAGGGATATGCTCAAAGGAAAAAGATGCCTCTTCTGCGACGACTCCATAGTTAGAGGTACACAACTTTGGGAAAACACCCAGGTGCTGAAGGAACTGGGAGCTAAAGAGGTGCATATGAGAATCGCATGCCCACCACTTATCTATGCATGCCCTTTCGTCAATTTCTCTGCAAGCAAGTCTGAACTCGAACTCATTGCCAGAAGAGTCATTAAGGATCTGGAAACTCATTCTGAATCGAAAACCAGCCTTAACGATATTCAAAACAAGAATGATGACGTATGCATACCGGAAGAGAGAATAAAGGCTTATGCAACTACTGATTCTCCTGAGTATAAGGCAATGGTCAACGAAATTGCTAAGAGACTGAATGTGGATACTCTTAAATTCTCTAAAATCGAAACAATTGTCAAGGCTGTGGGACTCGAAAAATGCCAAATCTGCACTCATTGTTTCGACGGATCATCTTTCTACACCCTCGAAGAAAACAATTCCCAGGAATAACCATGTTTGTCTGGACATATTAAGAAATACAATAAAGTAGGGGCTGGCTTTATGCCAGCCCGCAACGGTGTTTTCGCCAACGAACGTACTTCCCGGCTGTCCCACCAACTCCATCACATTCTTATTCCCAACAAAGTTTATTTCGACCTGTGGAGCCGACGCGTCCCCGCGTCGGGACGTTGTAGTTCCTTTATACATTGTACTGAGCCCATGCTGGTACTGGTAATAGACGATATTTTTCCAAAACCACTTGCTTCCGCACTGCGTATATGGAAAACTGTCGTAGCCGACCTCTCCTCCCTTGGCACTAGCGTCCTTCATTTCAGCTTCGTATTCTCGCTTCCTGAAAACCGAGCGCGGCGCCTCCTCATCATTCCGCGGACCTTCTCCTTACGTATATGAATTTCGGATATTTTTGATATACAAACAGCGTTACCGGACATAACCACAACTTATCTATGCCTTCTGCATTTTCAACGTCATAGTTGGCACCTGTCACTAATCCCCAGTCCTTACGACGTAATACAACATAACCTTCGTCTTTCAGGTTCTCGTCGTATTCATTCGAATTAATTACGTCAACGTAGGTGTTCTCGCCATCGTCTGACAGTAGTGCACATAGGCGGTCAGCACCGGCTACCATCATCAAGTTGTGATGAGCAAATGGATAGTTTGGAAGGTCAATATACCAACAGTTATCATTTTCTTTTCTGAATGTCAATTCCTTTTTCATAATAATAATGTTTTAAATTGTTTAATTAAAGATAATTTACTTTTTTGCATTTTAACGTGCTATAAACATTAAAACAATTATTATGCCACATTGCGTAAAACTTACGCAAATGATTTTTCGAGCCACTCTGTCATATTTGCATCCTATTTTCTAGCGTCAAATTGACGCAAAGGAAATGACATATGTCAATCTGACTAATGACAATCGTTATAATTATTTGCGAATCATCGGATATTCATTCACCTATTACCAGCCACCTCTGTCAGTTTCTTACTATAATCTTCTTGCCATTATATATGTATATTCCCGTTGGCAGCGATTGCAAATTGTCTGACACCCTACGACCTTGCAAATCATATACTCCTGCATTGGAATTTGCGGAATTGTCATCATTTATTGTCGAGATGCCGGTGATGTCGCTCTCGGCTTCTATCCCTATTTCCGACACGGAAGTCCATGCCCTGCCGTTCACCTCCGATTTGGCAACAAACTTGAAGTAACGGCCTGCTGTGGCTTTAGCCAATGGAGCTTTCTGAACCGTACGGCTCTTATCGAATTCACCCGACACAACCGGCTGGCCCCATTCTGTCCCGTCGAGGCTGAGATATATCTCATAGGATTTCACCATCCCGTTCTCATTACCGTCCTGACGTGGAAGATAGGTGAAAGCTGTCACATTATATATTCTACGCATGTCAACTGTCAACGTGTGAGGACACGACGGCTCGCTACCAGTGTATTCAGTGTGCCAGAATGTTGACTCGTCGTTGTCGAAGGCTAATGAACCTTCATTGCCGGAATGCTCGCTGTCGGCGCTTACCAACGTCCACAAACCTTTATTGATATAAGGGGAAAAACTGTATTCGCTCACCTGGCTGTCAAGCATTCCGTCACAGGTGCAATAAACCTTGACGTCGCATGCATCGTTGTAACTTACAGGAACGTAATAACGTTTATAGTCACCGCCGTTTATGCTGTAGAATATCTTTGCCTTTGATGTGCTGCTGCTCATCTGAATCTTGCCGTTTGACGTGCGCTCGCATATCACTGGCTGGCATAACGGCATGTCTGTCCTTCCGGCAGAACCAATGTCAGTCTTCGAATCGGTAGGGATGATCATGAAGCGGAAGGTGGTGGCAGAAGTGCGAAGCTCATAGGAGTCCATTACCTCTGAACCGCAGCTGGCATTGCCCAATCCACGGGTGCCGGCATCAAGACATACAACTGTCGGACCACAACTCTTGAACTGATAGGTGTGTTTGCTGCGGTTGCTGCGGTCGGTGTAGTTGTCTTCAGCACGGAAATGAACTGCGGAAGATGACATCTGGTCTGGAGCTACAAAAAGCAGACCGTCACCATTGGAATTACGCAGCGACATCCATTTCACATCTTGTTTCGTTCCATGTTCCTGCGGAAGAATATAATCCTCACGCTGACCACTCACACTGCTCTCATAAACACCAGGGAAACAGGCTTCTTTGCGGTCACGATAACTGTCCCATGGACCGCGACCATACCAACTTAATTGTTCCATACTGCTCGGCATTTCCAGTCGGAAACCGACTTTAGGAATGATAATGCCGGTCTGAGATGGGCGCATAAGGGAGCTAACCATTATTTTGCCGTCGCTCAACACAACGAAAGACAGGTCTACGTCATACGACAGACCGCCATTGTAGGTGTAAACACTCGACATCTGAAGGGTCACACGCTTGTGGTCGTCGCTCTCAACCAGATTCTCACTTACACCTTGAGGCGTCGTCTGACGGATGCCAAGCTGATCCCATAGGCCGGTTTGAGTATGGTCGTTGTCGGTTGGCAGCCGGAAGAGGTTCAGGAATATCGGCTTGCTTATCATAGATATGCCATTATAACTGTAGCTCAGGAGTGTGCCGTAAAGAGTGCTGAACACCACCTTGAAACGACTGTTGGATATCGTGATGGTCTTACCGGATTTGATGACCGACAAATCTTCTGACGACGAGAGACTCGATAGGGAATACATTGGCCTCACGCCTTCGCGAAGAAGCAGCTTCTCCTCTGCAACCACATAACCTGCATCTGCCCATAATTCATTCTTATTCAATTTTGCTGTGAAATGGATATAGGCATCCTCGCTTGAGTCAAGACCCGAAAGGCAAGTGGTGTCGACGCTTATACGGCCTGTCTTTTGAGCGGCTATCTCATCGTCTATTACTACACGCGACAACTCATTACCTTCCTCATCCTCAATCGTGTAGCTCACGTCGTAGATACTGCTTGGCATGAACGCAAGCTTGTTCTTGATCTGGTAAGTGGGGCTGCTGCCATAACCGGCCTTGAACTCCAACGGCTGATATATCTTCTTGGTGTTATACGACTTGGATGTCAAACTCCAGTCGGGACGAACCAGACCGTTGATGCAGAAATTGCCGTCGTTGGGTAAATCACCGAAATCACCGCCATAAGCCCAGTACTCACTGCTACCACTGCTCGTCAGCAAACCCTGATCCTTGAAATCCCATATGAACTCACCGGTCAGACATGGATAATTCTCATACAGGTCAAACATCTCACGGACATTGCCCATCGAGTTGCCCATCGAATGGCTGTTCTCGCATTGGATATGTGGACGCTGACCGCTCTTGCCCTTACGCTCTTCGCCTATCGACTTTATCGTTTCATAACTTGCATACATGGTGCTCGACACGTCAGGATAGTCACTGTTGCCCTCATAGTGGGTAGGACGGCTCGGGTCGGTGGATTTTACGGCTGCATTGGATGTCTGGAAATTGTTGCCTCCACCTGATTCGTTTCCAAGCGACCACATGAAGATACACGCATGATTACGGAGCCATTTCACCATGTTTACAGCTCGCTCAGTCATGGGATTTCTGAATAATTCGTTGGACGAAAGCGACCAATTGGCATGACATTCCACATTCGCCTCTGACAGCACATACAGACCATAGCGGTCGCATAATTCATAAAACAACGGGTCATTCGGATAGTGGGATGTGCGAACGGCATTGATGTTCAGACGCTTCATCGTCTTTATGTCTTCCTCTATCTCCGAATCACTTACCGCACGGCCGTTCAATGGACTGAAGTCATGACGGTTCACGCCGTGAAACACCATGCGCTTCCCGTTTATCAACAGGGCACCGTCGTCACGAATGCTCACCTCGCGGAAACCCATTTTACAGCCGCGCATGTCGAGTGTGACACCGTGGGAATCTTTTAAACGTAGAATCAGGTCATAAAGATTAGGAGCTTCAGCACTCCATTTCAACGGATTGCTCACGTCAAGCGACAAACTCAATTCTCCACTGCCATCGACACTCACCGACGATTGTGCTATCACCGACGAATTGTCTTTTATCATCACTTCCAGCTTACCACCTGAAAGCGACTCTACACCAGAGATACTTGCATTGATCCTAACTGTAGCATCTGTGTAACTCTCATCTAAATCTGTTGTATAGTAAAAATCACGCAAACCACTCTTCGGGGCTGACCACAGAAAACAATGACGGTTGATGCCCGTCAGACGCCAATAGTCCTGACATTCCAGAAACGAACCGCTCGTGAAGCGGTATACCTGCAAGGCTATCACGTTATCGCCCTCTTCCAGATAGTCACTGATTTTGAATTCAGATGGCAGATAGGAGTCCTCACTGTAACCCACGCGCTTACCGTTTATCCATAGATAATAGCCATGACCAACGGAATTAAAACGTACGTAAACGTCACGACCATCCCAAGCCGACGGAACACTGAAATGACGGCGGTAAGTGCCTACTGGGTTCGGCATATTGCTGTTATAAGTGAACCAGCCTGGACGGTCTGCCATCACACTGAATGTGTTCGAATCGAATGAAAAAGGGTAGGCCACGTTGCAGTATAAAGGCTTGTCCCAACTCTTTCCATTGTGAATGCCATATACCTGCCAACTCGACGGAACGTCTATATCGTCCCATCTGCTGTCATTATAATCCTTCGAACACATCTCGGAGGTTGACAAAGTGGGAGATTTCACCCAATGGAATTTCCATACACCGTCTAACGACTGGTAATAAGGGGTGCCCGACAAACTGCAGTTGGATATGGAGGATTCCAGCTTGACAGGAATCGACAACGTGTGGGCAACCTCACGGTTCACATTCGTCACATTCGGATCGTCCCATTCATTGCCTGTCTGGGAACTGACCGATAAAGATACCATCAGAAATGTCGTAAGCATAATCAATTTCCGACACATCTCCTGAATTCTTGAAAAATCTTCCATCATGTATCTGATTTTTTATTTTGTAAAAAAACGAAACGCTTAGTTGTCAACTAAATATAATATGAAAATATAGATATATAGGTATGTCAAAATCAAAATTAATATCAACCAACATGTCAACAGAATTACCATGTCCAACTCACATTTTTATTACCCACTTTGCTCATGGATAATCCGTGGAACCGACGCGTCCCCGCGTCGGGGCGTTCTGCAACATCTCTACATTGTACTAAACCCCGCAACCATCAACTAAAATAATAAACAGTCAAATATCCATACAAATCTTAAATCTTAAATCTTAAATCTTAAATATGCATCTACAAATATAAGAATTATTTATCTTTTTATTTACGTCATCACACGATTTTGATCTGTATTTTATGCTATTAGATTCTTTTTTTAATAAAGTAAAAAGTAACATGATAAATTTATTATAAATTTATTATATTTGCAAAAAAAGTCATACCATAAAATATTACTGAGAAAAATTGCCCGTCATATGACTTCTATTATCAAAATTTGAATGTTTAAAATCATTAATCATGAAAAAAATATTTCTGACCATGCTATTGGCCGTATCAACAGGTTGCACCACGCTTTTTGCACAAATCCTACGCCACGACATCAGTCTCAGCGACCCCTTTGTCATGGCCGATAACAAAACCAATCGCTATTACATGACCGGCACGGGAGGGGGCATGTGGATTAGTGCAGATATGGAAACTTGGACCGGACCTACATCGCCTATCTCAACTTCGGAAGCCACTTGGATGGGGGCTACACCACAAATTTGGGCGTCGGAAGTTTACAGATATAACGATATGTGCTATAACCTGTCGACTTTCACAAACTCATCTATAACCATCGATGCCGACGGACATCCAAGAAGGGCAGTGCATATTCTCCAGAGCAAACTGCCTAACGGAACATATACGGTAATTTCAGATGGCGATGACACATATCTGCCGGCTGAGAAAACCACACTCGACGGAACTCTTTTCATCGACACGGATGGAACGCCATACCTCGTGTATTGCCACGAATGGATTCAAAACGGTAACGGAACTATTGAGTATATCCAGCTTAAAAACGACCTCTCTGGATCAATTGGAACGGGTACAGTGATGATGAGGGCGAAAGATGCATCATGGAACACAAGCCCGGTAACCGACGGACCTTTCCTCTTCAGAACTCAAACAGGAAGACTCGGCATGATCTGGACCAGTTGGCACGGAGAGAAATACGTGCAGGGTGTGGCTTATTCCACTTCTGGAAATATTAGCGGACCTTGGCAACAACAACCGCTGCCAATCACTCCGAACAACTACGGACACGGTATGCTCTTCAGGGATTTCAACGGACAACTGCTCATGTCGATTCATAGCCACAGAACAATCGACGCATCGATTCAGAAATGGGAACGACATCCGGTTTTCTTCATCATGGATGACAGCGGAAACGAACTGAAAACCGTTATGGAGTACAGAGCCAAGATCGACCTGCAGCATCCAACAAACGTGATGGTCGACAATGAGGAATTCGATTACGGAAAAAACGGGTGGACTTCCAACACCACTGCACAAAACCAGAGAATTGCATCTAACCAAGGGGGAACAATCGTTGGAAACTTCTTTGAAAGTTGGGACGCTAATTCTTTCACTGGAGAAATCTACCAGCAACGAAATGTGCCGAACGGGACATACAGACTTACGGCTTCCGTCTTCAGGAGTTATCCCATTAGCGGAGGAACGGCAGACGCACAGACTGTAAAACTCTTTGCCAACGGAAACACAACTACCATCAACAGCGCAACGCCCGACGACTATTCGGTCACAGTTTATGTCAGCGACGGGACTATTAAATTCGGAATACGCTCAGAAAAGAAGAATTTTCAGTGGATGGGCATCGACAACGTCCGACTACAGTATTATGGTGAGGAGAACTACACACAAGAGGAAATCGATGCGGTCGACCTGAGGGTGTATTTCAGAAACACCAAAACCGGAAAATTCCTTAATGCAGGACAATCATGGGGCACGAAAGCACTGCTCGGTGAACATCCACTCGACTTCGAATTGGTGGAAATGAAAAACGGTCGATTCGCCATCGACAGCAAAATCAATAATGGTGGTGGAAACCACTATCTCAATTCCAACGGATATGTCGACGCCGAGATGATGGCATTCAGAGTTACACCTACCGAAGGGAAAGGATGCACACTCTCTCACGACGGAACGCACTATTGGGGATGCACTTCCTCAAGAAACCTCACCAATACTCTAACAAGCAAACTCAGCGCACTATCGCAGTGGGAGATGCTTTCATTCGAAGACCTGATGCAAGAATTGAAATATGCATGGGACGAAAATCCTGTAGATGCCACATTCCTCATCGACGGACCGAATTTCGGAAGAAACGACACGAGAATCAACTCTTGGAAAGGCACTGCACTGACACGTGGAGGTGATGTCACCAATATGTGTGCTGAAGCGCCAAACACGGCGTTTGACATCTATCAGAACATCAAGGGCATTCCTAATGGCGTCTACGAACTCAAGGTGCAGGGATTCTATCGCGACGGTACAGCCGAAACGGCGGCGAACAGGAAAAACAACGGAACCGAGAACGTCAGGGCACTGCTATATGCTAACAACGTGTCGACTCCGCTTTGCTCCATATTCGACGCTGCCGACGACAGCCACCTCTCATCTGATTTGGCCGACGACACACAGTATGGGAAAATACCGGCCACGCTTGAAGGGGCTTCTGCGCTCTTCTCTGCCGGATTATATCAACTTTCTCTTAGGGTTAAAGTGGAGGACGGAAACCTCAAAATCGGGGTGAAGAAAACTACCGCCAATTCTCCTGAATCCAATTGGACCGTGTTCGACAATTTCGAACTCTCTTTCCTCGGAGATCCGGCATCTGACATCAATAATATCGATGAAGACGACAAGACACGGATAATCAACGGCAACTACTTGATTTACGACTTGTCAGGAAGGGCCGTCAACCAACACGACATATCAAAACTCAAACATGGCGTATACATCATAAACGGCAAGAAAGTCATTTTCTAAACTGAGCTTCAACAGCTCGGGATGATCTCATAATGCAAAATGACCGTTGCCCATACTTAACGAACCAAGAGTGTCTGCACTTGTAAGGTATGGGTTATTGCGCCTCATAACCGAACTTTGGTCTATCTTGCCGCTAAAATTGTGTGCTTATTTCTTGTATTGCTCCTTTACATCCATCATCAGGCTGATCTGACCGCCGAAAGTCGGATTGTCGTATTTCTCTTTCGCTATATAGCGCACCTGTGCGGAAAATTTACTTAAGTCCTTGATATATACACCATGACCAAGGTCTATCTCTCCGCTTGGCTTCATCTGGTCTATCCAGTCTATCAACTCTTGGACCTCTTCTTTCGTGTATGTCCTCTTATATGTCTCGTGCATGATTTATTTGATTTGAATTCTTTGACTATATATGATACTTTTGACTATTTTTGATATGTTAGACTGTTTTTTCGATACCTTTGATTATTTATAATACGTTTGACTGTTATTGATTCCGAAACGCATCTGCTTCAATCCTCGATTCAACCGTTTTAAAAACCCCACTAGTGGAGCGGAAGTCTCCCGGCTTCCGCACGCTGTCTGTGAATATAAAAATATTACTGTGACTTAATAAAAAAATCGGTTTTAAGAATGTCGCGCTTTCAACGACTCAACAATCAACTCTCCGGCACGCTCCGAAGCACCTGAAGGTCCGGTCTTTTCCACCAGCATCTTATAGTCCGACAACATCTCATCACGGCGGGAGCCTCCTGGCAATATCGATTCCAATTCTGATTTCACATTCTCTGTGTTCATATCTCCGCCTACAAGTTCCCTCACAGCCTCCTTGTCGCATATCAGATTAACCAACGATATGTACTTTACTTTCAATAACAAACGACGGAAAAACTTCACAAGCCAACCGCCCGACATATGATAGCATACCACCTGAGGGGTGCCGAGCAGGGCGGTCTCCAACGTGGCAGTGCCACTCGTCACCAAGGCTACAACAGAACTCTCGATAATCTCATACGTGTGGTCATAAACCACCTCCACGTCCATGCCTTTAGGTATATATTTCATGTACACGTCCATCCCTATGTTGGGAGCTCCTGTAATCACCGGCTTCAATCCGCCTGTTTCTCTGACCGACTCAAGCATGATACCTAGATTCTTACGAATCTCCTGAACACGGCTGCCAGCCACTATCGCCACCTGAAGCTCGTCACGATTTTCTGCCTTCAAACCCTCTGAACGTAATTCCTTACGGTAAGCCTCTATTGCATCAACACATGGATTGCCCACATAGTGGATAGGGTAGTGGTGCTTCTTTTCAAAGAAGTCTACCTCGAAGGGCAATATCGAATACAACTCGTCTACGTATTTGCGGATGCTCTTTATGCGGTATTCCTTCCATGCCCATATCTTCGGCGATATATAGTAATAAACAGGTACGTCGCTGTGAGTCTTAACATATTTGGCTATAGAAAGATTGAAACCGGGATAATCCACCAATATAACTACATCCGGACGCCATGATAGTATGTCGGCCTTGCAATCCTTCATGTTGCGCAAAATCGTGCGGGCATGAAGCAACACCGGTACAAAACCCATATACGACATCTCACGGTAGTGCTTCACCAAGGTGCCGCCTACCGACTCCATCTTGTCACCTCCATAGAAACGGAACTCGGCAGTCGCATCGTGAGACAACAGACTGCGCATCAGATTCGAGGCATGTAAGTCGCCCGACGCTTCTCCGGCTATCAAATAGTATCGCATAAGTTCTTGTTAAGAATTTCAAAGGAAGAATATGCAGTCTGGTCAAGGGTTATGGGAGTTATGGCTATGTAGCCGTGGTTCAACGCCCATGTGTCGGTCGCGGAATCATCGGGATTATAGCTCTCATAACTCCCTGCCATCCAGAAATAACGCCCGCCACGGGGGTCTTCGCATTCAACCCACTCGTCAATCCAGTCGCCAAGACCCATCTTGCATATCTTCACACCTTTGAACTTTCCAGCTTTCGGGAAATTCACGTTCAAATATACCTGAGGCGGAAGACCATGAGTCAATACCCGGCTTACAATATTACGGATGTCGTGCTTCAAACGAAGGAAATCGCCCTCACGCTTATAGGCACAACTCGAAAAACCTATAGAGGGGATGTCCTTCATCGTACCCTCTATGCATATCGCCATCGTACCGGAATAATGGGCGTTAACCGCTGCATTGTCACCATGGTTGATACCGCCAAGAATAATGGATGGCTTCCCAGGCAATATCTTCTCTAAAGCCATCTTTATGCAGTCGCAGGGCGTGCCGGTACAACTGTATACCTGCAACCCTTCTTCTTCACTTACCAAATGGTAACGCACGGGTACTGTCGTTGTTATGGCTAGAGAAGATCCTGAGCGGCCGCCATCAGGAGCCACTACTACCACATCGCCTAATTTACGAACTATCTCTACCAAGGCCTTCATTCCCATGGCATCCACTCCGTCATCATTCGATATCAATATCAATGGTCGCATATTTATTAATTATTTTTTCTGATTCAAATTCTATGATTTTCTGTCCGAAGGACACTCATTTTTTCTGAATAAAATTTCCCGCCCATTACCGTCAATTTTCTTTCCGAAAAAACATCAAACGCCTTTAATTTTTAATTTAAGCGCATCGCTATCCTATTCTTCCTATTCCTCCTATTCTTCCTATTCCTCCTATTTCGCCTATCCTGCTCGTCAACAGTTATATTTATGATTTTCTGTCCGAAGGACACTCATTTTCTGAATAAAATTTCCCGCCCATTACCGTCAGTTTTCTTTCTAAAAACATCAAACGCCTTTAATTTTTAATTTGTCGCAAAGCGATACCGTTAATTTATTTCCTTAAATCTTAACGACAATTTTTGCAAAATTACGAATTTTAATCCTCATTACAATCTTTTTTGAAAAAAAACCAAAAACTTTTTGGAAGTTTCAAAAGAATGCTGTAACTTTGCACAGCTTTTCAGGAGAAAGGCTCTGATTGGGATATGGTGTAATTGGCAACACAACAGATTCTGGTCCTGTTATTCAAGGTTCGAGTCCTTGTATCCCAACATAAAATGAAGACAACCCTCAAGGTTGTCTTTTTTCTATTTTTAAGTAGTATAAATATCGATATAAATATTAGGCCAATCGGAGTTACAATAACTGGTGTAATAATCTTAAATCCCTAAAACCATCAATATACAACTGATTGCTAAAAGTAAGAATGTTGTTATCTGATAATATCTCTCAGGAAAGTAGCGCCGGTAAATATTTAAATCCTTCTTCTCATAAACTATCCATAGAATAATTCTTGAATATGCCATGTATAGTCCGGAAATCAACATGAATAGAATACCAACAGAAAAACCATCATTAACATATTTAATGATTATAGCTAATAATAAACCTATAATTATAAATATGGAATTTAATCCGCTACAACCTGCATAACCGCGGCTTGATACATCCTCTTTAATGGATTTTACGAATTCTCTTCGCTGCTTGTATGTCATATTCTGTTTTTTAATAAATAATTATATATCAAATGTATTTGGTAATCGTCCTCCTGTTCTTAATTGCCTTCTTCTGAATATACTTGGACCCTTTAAATATATTTCTTCGGGCCTTATTGATCCTAGTGGATTGGAATAGAAAGGGCGATAATGTTCTTCTATATTCTTTCCTGTGGAACCATATATTGCATTGTCGAACACTTCTGTTGATTGAATTTCTTTTTGTAACTGTGGAAATAACTTCTCATATAAATTTAAGTTAGATATAAAACGTATGATATTTAGAGTATTAGGTTCATTTACCATATCATAAAAATCATATGTAGCTCCATAGGATGATAAATACGCACCCATGCCTTTTGTTACGGGAGATGGAATCATCATTAATGTTCCTCCAGATGATTGTAGTATTTTGGCTGTACGTTTATCCATTGGTCTTAGTGTGTTTCTCCATGCAGTAGCATCGCTGTTTGATATTGCCATACTGTTTTCTAAACGTAATTGACGAAGTTTCTTAATTCTTTCGGGCTCTTTTGCATAAATGAGTACTTCTGGTAATTCTTTATGAATAAAAGGCTCTAAAATTGGAATATTATTCTTTTGTAAATAGTTTACTCTTAAGTTATCTGGGTATGCAATTTGTTTGTTGTTAACTCTTGGTAATGGCACCTCCCATAACCTTCTTTTTCTGTTATTAAATTTTTTCATAATATTTTTTTAAAATTATTAATTAAAAATTTTTTCTTTGCAAATGTATTTGTTTTTGACTACTCTACCAAACTGTTTTTATGTTTTAACAATTGTTTAACATTCTGATTGTCAGGTTTATAACTCTTATACCTCCACTAATTGCTTCTCCATTTATTTCATCTCTTCATTCATCTCTGCAATCGGTTTTAACAGCTCTTTCTCATCTACTATCCGTTTCTTTATCACGTTTATCTATCTCCTGAATACAAACAACTCGACTACTGAACTATAATAAACTATTACTGTCCGCTAAACTTTTTTCAACAGTATTAATTTAGGGCTGATACCTGCGTTAGGTGTTAGCCCTTTTGGTGTGTGTCGGGCATGACACTAACCTAGCTGGTTCAACCCCAGCCGCGGGTATTTACCGCCAAGCGAAGCAAACGGCAAGTCGTTGCCAGTAATGGCAAGGATGGAGGAAGCTACGTAGCGAGACTATCGAGCCTACGGACAGAAACTTGGTATAAAGCTAAATGGGAAAGGATAAGACTGCCAGACAAGTCGAAGTCCGAATGGTAAACGTATCCCCCAAGACAGTAAACCAAGAGGTTGTGGAGTCAGAAGGTTAGTGCCTTACCCCGAGAGGCCCATCCAGCGTGTTGTCACGTGCGAAAAAAAACTCATGGGTGGGAGTCAGCTGAGCCCATAGTAGGTGATTCACCAATCGCTGAAGGGGTTAATGTATATATAGTGCAAATCGCTGTAAGCAATGCGGTGGCAGTCCGAATGTGAGGTAGAGCAAAAGTGGAAGAATCGTAATCTTCCTATGCTGGAAGTATCTGGGACAATCCACCGTATATTTACAAGCAGAACGAAGAGTAGCAAATGGAATTAATTAACGAGATTGTAGAAGCGAGAAACTTCTGGGAAGCCTGGATGTCAGTCAAGCGCAACCAAAACCAAAGTAGTAAGACCTATGAAAAGCACTTTTCTAGACTTCACATTTTGGGAAGAGTAGCCAAGGCTGGGAGTGCAAGCCGACAGACAAGGCAAAGGAGAAACTGGAGACAAAGGTAAGGCAACTGCTTCTGCGAAAGAGAGCCGTAGCCAAACCGATGTCCTATCTCTTCACCAAACTGAACCAAATCGTCAGAGGATGGGTCAACTACTACCACATAGGGAGCATGAGCACCTACCTTAGAGAGAAGTTCAGTCCTTAGATGCGTCACAAGGTAAGGGTAGTGATAGTAAAACAATGGAAGAAATGTGGCACAATCTACAAGAATCTATTGATACTAAAGAAAATCCTCAAGAGCAACCTTGACGATAAAGCAATCTACCAAGCCGCAATGACAAGGTTAGGATGGTACCGCCAGTGCGGAATGTCCGTCTTCAACTACCTTCTTAGTCCCAAGGTGCTAGCCATGCCAAAGGTGAACAGGACTGATAAAGCAAAGAGCCGACCTGGCTTGGTCGACCCTTATGCTCTGTATCAGAGTTTGCGAACTCCTATATGTATGTAGCGCCCCATACGAGACCCGTACGTACGGTGCAATGAGAGGTGCTAGGGGAGAAATCCCCTACATCTACTCTATTTATTTATATGTGGTCTTATTCCCATTACGAACACCCCGAGGAGTCATGCCAAAATGTTGCTTGACGTATTTACCGAAAAACGACTGGTTTGAAAAACCAAGGATGTTGTAAACCTCTTTTATGCTGTAGTCCGTCTCTTTCAAGTAGTAGCGAATATCTTCCAATAAATATTCCGTAATCCATTCACTTGCGTTTTTGCCAGAGTGATTCCTGCATATCACTGAAAGATATTTTGAAGATATGCATAGCTTTCTACTGTAATATTCCACAGAATGACGCTTCACTTTGCTTCTCTGAAGCAAATCGATGAATTTACGGAAAAGAATCTCCTGACTGCTGAATGATTGAGTTCGCCCATTATCTTCAGACGGGAATTTTCCTATTATTATTCCGCATACGCTTAAAAAACACGCTCGAAGAATCGAATGTCTTATATCAATGTCGAACACACTTGGATTGGGGATATGCATCACATTCTTGGCGGAATTCGACATCTTGAGCATATACAACTGCTCCGCAGGACTATCTATGGAAATCAAATTGACGCAATGCTTGTAAACCAAATCTGTCCATACATGCATCTTGTCTTTCAATATGCTCTGAAGCATTCGGTCGCTGATCATTAATATCTTGAATTCGCAGTCTGGACTCATCATAATGTCGGATATAGTGGTGTGCGACGGACATAACAAAATCTGATTGCTTGTTATAAGGTTTTTACAACCATTGAATTTGAATTCTGCCTTACCTCTATGGCAAAAGGCTATCAAATTCATGTTTAGACGTGTCATGTCGGGCTCGGACAACACTTTGATGCTTTCAAAAAATAATAAATCTTTGTCTGCATAGTTCAAATCATACTCTATGTCTTTTAAGTAAGGTGAAGCGGCATAGCCTAAATAATCTTCTATCTCTTCCATATTTGTTCTTTTTGGTTTTGCAAATATCATGATTTTTGATGACTTTTTATTGTCAAAATGGATTTTAATTTGTTCTTTTTGGATTTATGTGGAAAATGTGGACATCATAAGGGGAAAAACGAACATTATTTGGTGTTGTTTTATCTATAATTTTGCAAAATATTACGATTGTATTCATAAAGGAAGTTACTTAATCCTGAAGTTTATGTACAAAAGGTCTTTTTTGGTCAATATTATCTTGGCTTTAATCTTTATTGGCTGTAATAATAAGGAAAATGAAAAGGTGAAAAATAATAAGCCTATTAGGATTAAAGTGCAACAGGCATCCACAATGTCAATGGACAATGCAAAAAAATATGTCGGAATTGTTGAGGAATGCGAAGCAACGGCGGTCAGTTTCACTTCATTGGGAGTGGTGAAAAAAACATATGTGCAAGAGGGACAATTCGTCAATAAAGGACAACTTATTGCTGAAATGGATATATCTACTTCGGAAAACACTCTCGAAGTCACTCAAGTGTCTACCAATCAGGCTAATGATATGGTGGAACAAGCACAAGCAACATTCGACCAGGCTAAGGATGCTTACGACAGAATGAAAGTGATGTATGAGGCAGGAGCTCTACCTGAAATTAAATGGATTGAAGTAGAAACTAAACTGAAACAGGCGGAAACTGCGCTTAATACTGCTAAATCTGGAGTACAGTCTGCACAGGCAACTCAAAGAATTGCTAAAAAAAATCTTGAAGACAACAAGCTGTATGCACCTGTTAGCGGAATTATTGGGAGCAAGATGATTCAAACAGGAGAAACTGCACTACCATCACAAGCTGTTGTAAACATCCTCAATATCGACCAGGTAAAGGTCAAAATACCGGTACCGGAAATGGAAATGAGAGAGATTCATACTAACTCAATATCATTTGTCGATGTCATGGCTGCTGGAGTGAACACTAATGGGGGAGACATCGAAAAAGGTGTACAGGCCGACCCTCTAACTCATACTTATGACGTGAGAATCAATGTCAAGAATCCTACACATCAAATTCTGCCTGGAATGGTGGCTAATGTCAACTTTGCAAACACGAATCAAACAGGATTGATTATGTTGCCTATTACTGCCGTACAGAAAAAAGCTGATAATTCATTGTTCGTGTGGACTGTGACTGAGAATAACACTGCGCACAGAACTCCTGTTACTATTGGCAATACTTGTGGCAATCTTGTCGAAATATGCTCCGGAATACAGCAGGGACAAAAGGTTATAGTTGAAGGATACCAGAAAGTGGGGGAAAACTCAAAAGTCATATTCTAATTATTTCAACCATATATGAAAAACAGTAATTGGATCAAATGGCCACTCGAACACTATAGCATTGCATTGCTTATCATTACTTTGTTCTTCGTACTCGGACTTTTCGGATTGTATGATATGCCTAAAGATGAATTCCCGCAATTTACTATAAGACAAGGGGTTGTGATTGCTGCCTACCCGGGCGCTGACTCTCAGGAAGTCGAACAGCAGGTTACAAAACCGTTAGAAAGATACTTGTTCACTTTCGGGGAGGTTAATAGGGAAAAAACAACTTCTACTTCTATGAATGGAAGCGCATTGGTAATGGTCAGACTGAATGACGATGTAAACAACAAGGATGAAGTATGGAGTAAAATAAAGCACGGACTTAATTTGTTTAAACAATCTCTTCCGGCTGGGGTGCTGGCACTTGTGGCTAATGATGATTTTGGAAATACTTCTGCTCTCCTAATTGCCATTGACAGCGAGAATAGAAATTATAGGGAACTAAAAACATATAGCGATAACCTGGCGGATAGACTAAGGAGAATACCTTCCGTGGCTAACGTCAAACAGCAGGGAGAGTTGAAGGAACAAATAGCTGTTTATGTCGACAGACAAAGACTGCAGGCCTATGGAATAGGATTGCAGAAACTTATGACCAAACTGCAGGCACAGGGGATTACAACAATGAGCGGAACTATTGACAACGAAGAACAAAACACTCCGATTCATATACAACCTACACAAAACAGCGTTGAAGAAGTTGAGAATATGATAGTGTTTAGTCATCCCGCGAATGGAAAAGTGGTCAGGGTCAGAGATGTGGCTGAAGTCAGAAGGGAATATGAAGAAAATAGTCCTTTTATCGAACAGGATGGAAATAGATGTGTGCTGCTATCACTCGAAATGACACCAGGAAATAATATTGTGCAATACGGACAACAGGTCGATAAGATAATTGAGGAATTCAAAGAACAAAATCTTCCTGAAGATGTAAGAATTACAAGAATCGCTGATCAGCCTAAGGTGGTTGAAGATAGTGTCACATCATTCTTAAACGACCTCATCACATCTATGGCTATCATTATTTTGGTCATGATGCTGCTTTTCCCTATCAGGTCGGCTATAGTGGCCGCTATAACTATTCCTCTCAGTACATTTATTTCTGTGGCTATTATGTATGTTGCTGGAATAGAACTGAATATCGTTACACTCGCCGGACTAATCGTTGTGCTAGGTATGGTGGTCGACAACTCGATAGTTGTTATCGACGGATATCTTGAATACATCGGAAAAGGTTTCAAACCTAAAGATGCGGCTATAGAATCGGCTAAGTTGTATTTCATGCCAATGATGCTTGCTACATTGTGTATTTGCATTATTTTTTTTCCGCTTTTGCTTACGATGAAGGGTGGATTCCATGATGCACTCGAGGATTTCCCATGGACTATAACAATTAATCTTATGGTATCACTCTTCATCGCTGTTATGGTCATACCTTTTCTTGAAGTATTGATAATTAAGCCTAAGGTAAATGACAAAAAAAATGAAATGAATGATAATGAGGATGATAAAAGGAAAAGGAAAAAATGGAACATCACGAATGTTGTACAATTATTATACGATAAAGTCCTTGCATGGACTTTCAAACACCCATGGATCACAATCACTACTGGAATCGCTGTTGTTGCTGTGTCTACAATCGTTATACCTAAACTCAAAATACGCCTCTTTCCATATGCCGACAGAAATCAGTTCGCCGTTGAAATATTCTTGCCTGAAAATAAGACTATTAACGACACAAAGGGTATCGCCGACTCGTTGAGAAACATTCTGAAAAAAGATAAGAGAGTCAAAAATATTACTTCATTCATAGGATGTGCTTCACCAAGATTCCAAACCACTTATGCACCGCAGATGGCGGGGAAAAACTTTGCCCAGTTTATTGTCAATACGGAGTCACAACAAGCTACACTCGACGTTTTGGCGGATTACCAACCTAAATGGAGCGAGGCTTTCCCACATGCATATGTCAAATTCAAAAGACTCGATTTTATGGAAGTACCAGAACTCGAATATCGGTTCTATGGAGATAACATCGACTCTTTACATCTTGCCGCTGACAAACTAATGGATATTATGAGAGATATGCCGGAGCTGGAATGGGTACACACCGACTTCTTAACACCATATCCGATGGTTGACATAACTCTTGACCCCGTAGCATCAGCACAATTGGCGATCGACAGAGCTTCTGCAGCTGTGGCTATTGCTACTGCAAGTGCTAATTTCAACTTGGGACAAATTTGGGAAGGCGACTACAATTTACCTATTGTAGCTAAAGATTACCAAAAACTAAAGGTCGCTGACATAGAAAATATAGGAGTGGCTTCACCTATGGCGCTTATGGCGTCACAATTGCAGAATACAGATAATAGCAACTTTTCTGTCAACACCACTGTTCCGTTAAGACAAATAGCTAAAGTAAAACCGGTTTGGACTGAAAACAGAATAATGCATAGAGGGGGAGAAAGATGCATGACGGTTACTGCTCAGTTAGTTAATGGAGTCTTTGCTGCACCTGTGGAAAACAAAATTGCTGACATCTTGAATAACGATTTGGAGATTCCTGAAGGTGTCAGAACTGAAGTGGGAGGTGAAATCGAATATGGAAACGAGGCACTGCCGCAAATCTTCTGGGGAATTGCTATTGCAATTGTCATCATTTTCTTCTTCTTGCTGTTTAATTTCAAAAAATATGGAATCACGTCTGTATGTATGGTCGCATTGGTGCTGATGCTACCGGGTTCACTGCTTGGATTGGCTGTTATGAACAGAATGCTCGGACTTACATCGGTCTTTGGATTCATCACACTTATGGGAATGATTATGAGAAACGAAATACTCATTTTCGAACATGCTAACGACATCATGAAAGAATATGTCAAAGAAAACCCTTTACCGCAAAATGTGTCGAAAGAGGATAAAAAGAAATATTATAAGAAATATAATGAACAGGTTAAACTTGCCGCTATGGATGCTGGATCAAGAAGAATGGTGCCGATTTTCCTCACTACAGCAACTACCGCTGTTGGAGTCATACCTATGATTATTGCAAAATCGTCATTCTGGATGCCGGTCGGTGTAACAATTTTTGCGGGAGGAATCGGCGCCTTGATCCTTGTTGTCACTATTTTGCCTGTTGTCTATTGGAAAGTTAATTTGAAATAAATTGCAGATTTATGAGGTACGTGAAATATCTGATTACACTTTTATTCGTTTTTGCTGATTCGCTTGCGACATTTCCACAAAATTCCTTTACGGCTGAACAAATCATACAGCTGGCCATCAATAATAACATCGCTGTCAGAAAAGCACAAAGAGAAATCGATTTGGCTGCTGAGTCTCATAAACAAACCTACAGTAAATATTACCCAACTGTCAGTGCTAATATTCTCGCTTTCCAGGCTAATACAGAAATGGCTAAAATGAAAATGAATCCCACTGATTTAATCCCGGCTAATATACAAGCATCGCTGGCAACTTCATTGCCCGCGGACATCTTGGCTACATTGGCTAATCCGGTTAGCCTGGCTATGATGAAAAACGGGACAATTGCCAGCATCACAGCTCTACAGCCTGTTTATACAGGTGGGATTCTCACTAATTCTAATAAACTCACAGAAATTGCACATGAAGCAAAGACAATTCAACTAACTCGTTCCGAAAATGATGTCGCAAAAACTGCTAATCAATATTTCTGGCAATTGGCGTCACTTCTCCAGAAACAGAATACTATTCTGAGGGCACAGCATACTGTGAACGAAATATGTAAAGATGTGGAAGTGGCGGTTAATGTTGGAGTCACACTGAAAAACGACTTGCTACAGGTGCAGCTAAGACAAAACGAGTTGGAAAGCCAGATGCTGAAAGTCAACAATGCAATAGAAATACTGAAAGCTGTCATTGCACAATTTTGTGATTTGGAAACGGATAATTTTAATATCGTTTTTAATGTTGACACCATCATCGACCCTGTTCAACTGAAAACCGATCATCAACAAGCTGTTCTTCACACTCCGGAATATGCTTTGATGGGAAAACAGGTCGAAGCGTCACATATTCAGCAGAGAATTGCAAGAGGACAACAACTGCCGACTGTGGCAGTGGGAGCTGGGATAAATTATCATAGCTTGCTCGACAACGACAGGGCTTTCGGTATGGTTTTTGCCACGGTTAGCATTCCTGTTTCTGAATGGTGGAACAATAAACACAATGTCAGAAAAAAACAAATTGAACTCGAACAGGCAATGGACGACATGAACGATAGAGCACAACTGATCAAAATCAATATGGATAATGAATGGAATAACCTGGTCGAAGCATGGAAACAAATACAAGTGGCTAAGAAAAGCATCGAACAGGCACAAGAAAACCTTAGAATCAATCAGGTTTGCTACAAAGCTGGAACTCTCACTCTTTCCGACTTGCTACAAGCACAGCTTCTACTGCAAAATGCTGATGACCAATACACTGACGCTTACGTTCAATACCAAATCGCATCGGTAAACTATCGTATAACGGTCGGATTGTGAATCTCATCCAACACATAAGAGGGTGTGTCAACCCATATGTTTATTTCACACTTGGCTATTGGTAACCTGTGGAATCGACGCGTCCTCGCGTCGGGGCGTTGTAGCCTCTTTCTACATTGTACTAAAACCTATCATCTCAAACTCAACAAACTCGTCAACTATTCCCCTTTTATACTCATTTAACATTCTAAATAGCTGAATCTCAAATATTATTCGTAACTTTGCAATCCATTTCGACAATGTGAATTGTTTTCGCTTGGATGTATTTATTCCAACCTACTATTTAGTAAGTATTAATTCCACAACTGTCAATCAGTTGATTAGATTGTTTTAGATGAGAAGATTTGCCACTTTCTTTGCGCTCATTATTGCACTTCATATTTTTGCGCAAAATGATATCGAAGTCGTCAATATCGAAAACCGTGCAGTGCAGGAGTATATGCAGGACGCATACAACACATATTCTGTCAATCATAATTATTCTCACTCCGTTGTAACCAAATATAATAATGCATCAAAGTACGGACCGAAACTGCATTGGCCGGCAGGAAAACATGTAAGCTGGACCAATACAGCCCCTCTCAGCAACATCCGTGAAATCAGAATCACTGTCAGCGAAAACCAGGATTACACTGGCACTACATACACATTCAACCCCTCGGAAAAAAACGACCGCGAATTCACTATCAGAAACCTTTTCCCTAATAAAACATACTACTATAAAGTGGAGGAGTTTCTCAACGACGGAAGTGTCAACCAGCTCAAG
>FLNV01001036.1_pt1 | contig 55972 bp, 50 predicted proteins | sample 1140351 | NCBI WGS metagenome assembly FLNV01 (sample SAMEA3878207, study PRJEB12797) | bioreactor metagenome | biome: Moose rumen | place: Sweden | collected 2011-10
GATATCTTATACAGAAATGAGGGAAATAGGTTGTCAGGCTGACACAACCCTTTGAAACAATGGAGTTGCAACCTGTCGGAGGCTGTCACAGGCTGACACAAGGCTGACACGGGATTCCGTATATTGTGCATGGCTTGTCTTTAGGAACTTATAAAGGGGGCCTTTTACTCACTGAGATGAATTAGCAAGACCTTGCGTTAGTTAATAGAGAACTATCTTGAATTCTCGTGAAAATTCAAGAGATTTAATGACTAAATGTCTGTCAAATAATAAGCTTTTCGTTTCAATTCTCGAGAAAATTGGAACGAATAACACTAAGTTAAATATGTCCTGAGTCAAGGATAAACAATAACAATAGGGATGTGACTAACAGCCACATCCCTATTCTTTCGGTATAAGTTGTCTTAATTATTGACGGTGCCACCGACAATATCGAGCAACTCACTTGTAATAGCTTGCTGACGACTCTTGTTATACTGCAGATTAAGCTCTCGCAGTAATTCATCTGCATTATCAGTAGCTGTCTGCATGGCTACCATACGTGCTGCATGTTCGGAAGCGACACTGTCAAGCAATGCTGTGTACAACATTAGATGAGCTAATTTAGGAATCAACTTTCCAAGCACCTCATCCATCGACGGTTCTACAATGAAATTATCATTCAATGGTTTAACGTCTGCCTGCACATGATGTGTCTCCTGTTTGTCACGTTGACGTAGGTATTCAACGCTTTCTTTTGTTGCTGCGATAGATGTCAGATCACGCTCCTTATCTTCCTCTAACTCACTTTTCAAATCAATAGGGAATAAGGTTTTCCGCGTCAGAATCTGAGAACCCGCACTCTTGAAATGATGATATATCAATTCTACCCGGTCTATTTCACCCGTTCGAAACATCATTCCTAATTCTGTAGCGATATCTATACATCCTTTCGCATTCGGCTTGTCTGCCAAAGCAACAAAATTACCACCTGATGGTAATCCAAGTTTCGTCACTTTTTCCGCAACCTTACGGCCAATAGGATAAACGATAATGTTTTCCGTACCGAGATGTTGATAGTCTTCGACAGCTTGTTGCATCATTTTAATGACATTGGCATTGAAACCACCACAAAGAGAAGAGTTGCTGGAATATACCACCAAGGCAACTTTCTTTATGGGGCGCTCTTTGTCATATACGGTGCTTGCATCCGCTTCACTGGCAAGGAATGTCTTCAAGATATGCTCCAACATTGTCTCGTAAGGGAGCATATTCTCAATAGCGACCTGTGCATGGTGAAGTTTTGAGGATGCCACCATCTTCATGGCACTCGTGATTTTCCTCGTGCTGTTGACGCTGGCTATACGACCTTTTATCTCTTTCAGTGACGGCATAAGCTATTACTTTTTATACGTTCCTGCAATATCAGCCATGGTGGCTTCGATGCATGCGGTTACTGAATCATCAATCTTTCCGCTACCTAAGGTAGCGATAGCTTCCGGGTGACTGGAACGCATCTTGTCGAGGAAAGAATCCTGACATTCACGAACTTTGTCAACAGGTACATCTGCCATCAAGCCGTGTGTACCACAATAAAGAATTGCTATCTGCTCTCCTACAGGCATCGGACTGTATTGCGGCTGAATCAACAGCTGGTTGTTCTTTCTTCCTCTGTCAAGGGTCATCGCTGTCACGGCGTCCATATCAGAAGAGAATTTTGAGAACGCTTCCAGCTCACGGTACTGTGCCTGGTCAATCTTCAGGGTTCCTGCCACCTTCTTCATAGACTTAATTTGTGCAGAACCACCCACACGGGATACAGATATACCTACATTGATTGCCGGACGGAAACCTTGGTTAAAGAGATCTGTCTCAAGGTAAATCTGTCCATCGGTAATTGAGATGACGTTAGTAGGAATATACGCAGATACATCTCCTGCTTGGGTCTCAATAATCGGAAGAGCTGTAAGAGAGCCGCCACCTTTCACATGACCTTTCATACACGCAGGGAGATCGTTCATTTGCTCTGCCACTTCCTGCTGGTCATTGATACGTGCGGCACGTTCCAAAAGACGGGAATGGAGGTAAAAGACATCACCTGGATATGCCTCACGTCCTGAAGGACGGCGTAAGATCAGAGACACCTCACGATATGCGACAGCCTGTTTTGACAGGTCATCGTAAACGACGAGGGCACTCTCTCCCCTATCACGGAAATACTCTCCAATCGCAGCTCCGGCGAAAGGAGCATAGTACTGCATGGCGGCAGGGTCAGCGGCAGTTGCCGAAACTATAATGGTATAAGGCATTGCACCGTGTTCTTTCAGGGTAGCTACGAGTGTTGCCACCGTTGATGCTTTCTGGCCGATTGCCACATAAATACAATATACAGGTTTTCCTGCCTCATAGAAACTCTTTTGGTTGATGATGGTATCAACAGCAATTGCGGTTTTACCTGTCTGACGGTCACCGATAATAAGCTCACGCTGGCCACGACCAATAGGAATCATTGAGTCAACGGCTTTCAGTCCCGTCTGCAATGGTTCCTTCACTGGCTGACGATAGATAACACCAGGGGCTTTACGGTCGAGTGGCATTTCAAAAGCACCAGTAAGGTCGATGTCTCCCTTACCGTCGATTGCCTCTCCCAAAGGATTAATAACACGCCCCAACATATTATCGTTGACGCGAATAGAGGCAATACGTTTTGTACGCTTAACAACCTGACCTTCTTTAATGCCTGATGTAGGACCCAAGAGCACACAACCAACATTGTCTTCCTCCAGGTTCATCACGATAGCCATAGTACCGTTCTCAAACTCTAACAGCTCATTAGCCTCTGCATTTCTCAATCCGTAAATACGTGCCACACCATCACTGACGGTCAAGACAGTACCTACCTCATCGAAATTTTCATCAGAACTAATCCCTTGTAGTTGTCTGAGAAGTACTTCAGATACTTCGCTTGGTTTTATTTTATCTGACATTTTCTAATCTTTCGTTATAAATATATCATGATAGTTATCATGTTACTTCTTCAATGTGTTAAGAATGGTGTTAAGCTGTGCCTTTACGCTAGCGTCCATTCTATATGTATCGTATTCCAAGATAAATCCGCCGATGATGTCAGGATTCACCTCAGTAGCGAATTCCACAGTTCCATTAGTTCTACTCTCTACCATCTGACGCATCTTCTTTTCAGTCTCAGGAGATACTGTCGTGGCAGTGATGAGGCGTCCACGGATGACATTCTTCTGTTGCCTATACAGAGTGATATACGAATTAGCCATGAATTGCAGGATATTCTCCCTGTCTTCGTTTAAGACAAGTGAAACAAACCGGTTTGTCAGCTTGGTGCGGTCTTCACCGCATGCTGTCAGAAGCAGTTGCTTTTTCTTATCTTTCTCGAGCATAGGATTGTCTATCGTAAACCTCAGTTGAGGCACACGCATGTAACTTTCGGCAAGCGTCTGCATATCTTTATATACATCATCAGCCACCTGTTGCTCGTTAGCACTTTTCAATAGTGCTCGTGCGTAACGTACCGATATAACTCCTATATCCATGATTAATTAATTTGGAGCAGAAACATCATCCAACAATCTATCTATTAACTTCATTTGTTCATCGTCAGAGGATAGCTTGGCACGAAGCACTTTCTCAGCAACATCAACAGACAGTTGTGCAACTTGTGCACGTATGTCGCTGATAGCCTGACGTTTTTCGCTCTCAATCTCAGCTTTGGCTTCATTCAAGAGTCGTGCGCCTTCCGCCTTTGCCTTATCCTGAGCACCCTGAACAATAGCATCTCGCGTCTGAGCAGCCTCTTTAAGAATCTGTGACTGTCGTTCACGAGCCTCTTGAAGCAGAGCCTCACTTTCCTTTTGGATGTTTGCCAAACGCTCGTTTGCCTCATGTGCTTTTTTCAGACTGTCATTGATATAAGCATTACGTCCCTCGACCATATTGATAATTGCAGGGAAACCATACTTTGCCAAGACAAGGAAAACGACAAGGAAGGCCAGCAGCATCCAGAAAAGCAGACCCAAGTCGGGGGTTAATATGGATGGCAAATTTTCCATTAGCAAATAGTTGTTGTTAAATACTTTTACACAGAATTACTCTGTTTCGGCTGTTTTATTTAATAAGGAAAGCACATGCTACCACAGCGAACAGTGCGACACCCTCAACGAACGCAGATGTAAGAATCATGTTTGTCTGAATCTTACCTGTTGCCTCCGGTTGGCGGGCAATAGCGTCCATAGCACTACCACCAATCTTACCAATACCCAAACCTGCACCAATTGTTGCAATGCCAGCGCCGAGTCCACAACCCATAGCGCCTAATGCTTCTAATAATAATGAAATCATAATTTTAAATTTTTAAAGTTGTTATTAATATGTTTATATATTTTTATTCTGCATGATGCTCCGGATGAGCCAAACCGATGAAGACAGCTGAAAGCAAAGTGAAGACATATGCCTGCACAAAAGCGACCAACAACTCCACACAGTTCATAAACAATAACATCAGAGCACTAAAGAGATTCAGTCCGATACCCATTGCTGTTCCCAATGTCCATCCTAAGAATATGACACAGGTGAAACTCAATATGATAGCATGACCAGCCATCATATTCGCAAAGAGACGGACCATCAGCGCAAAGGGTTTTGTGATGATACCTACCACTTCAATGACAGGGATCAAAGCCACAGGGTATGCCTTAAGGAACATTGGCACCTCAGGCCAGAAAATCTCCTTCCAATATTCTTTATTGCCAAAGACATTGACCAACAGCATGGTACACAAGGCAAGGAAGAATGTAATGTTGATATTTCCTGTGACATTGGCTCCGCCAGGAAAGACAGGTAAAAGCCCTAAGAGATTTGTGACTAGGATAAAGAAGAAAACGGTGAGCAGGTATGGAGCATATTTCTTATATTGCTTTTCACCGACACATGCTTTCACCACATCATCGTAAATCACCATCACCAACATCTCCATCATACCCACAAAGCCTTTGGGCGCATCACTCTTGCAATCGTGTTTCTTGTACCATCTTGCACAAGAAAGGAAGACTGCGATTAGCACAATCACTACGATCCATATCTGACATACCGACTTCGTAAAACTCAGATCTAAAGGGCGTTTGTCACTTCCCTGCTCATAGATCTTGCCATGTTTGTCATGATTGAAATAGTAGTTTGCCGGCAGGGAATTCTTTGTACAGAATGTCCACTTTCCTGTAACACTACTACGCAAGATAATGGGCAGAGGGATACTGACATCTCCCGCTATGTGCCACTCGTATGCATCCGACAAGTGCTCAAGCACAATCTCAGGAATATCTATTGCTTCTTCTGTTTCCGCAGCATAGAGATTCAGCGGCAGCAAGGCTACCGTTATTATGAGCAATATTGACTTGACGCGATTCATTGATTAATATTTAAATGTTCTACTATCAGGGATAAAATTAAATGATGATTATTCTTTATTGGTGCGTCTTGCGAAGAAGATGGAATGAAATCCCACCATGACAAAATAGAATATCATAAAGATAATAACGTATGGAGCCATTGCGTCGCGACCTACCACCAAATAACAAATAAATAATGTAAATAATGCCAGTATCATCCGGAGGCCTGACATCACGGAGTAGAGTGTTGTCAGGGATTCTTTCCGGGATGAGGCTATCCATCTCCATAAGAGTGCAAAGCCTATCAAAAAGACAAGAGAGAACCCGGTACTCACCCAGGTAGGACCCAGAAGGTTTTTCTCTGGCATCAGACACGCTGTTATGATACTTATCATCCACAGGAAAATAATAAACAGCAGTCCCTCTCCCACATATTGTTTAACGGTATTATTTACATCCATCATACTACTTCTCAACACAAATACTGACACGGTTTTTCTGAACTTCTATAAATCCACCGCTCACATTCAACGTATGCTGACCGTCCTTGTTTTCGAAGACTATCTTCCCATGTTCCAATGAAGATATGATAGGTGCATGATTCTCGAGTACCTCGAACTCGCCCAGTGTGCCGGGAACGACTACCCTGATGATCTCACCTTGATACTCTATTCGCTCGGGAGTAACAATTTTTAGTTGTAAAGCCATAATACATATTTTATTATGTTTACCCAATCAAAAGTATTATCCCTTTGCGGCCTCCAACAGTTTCTTACCCTTCTCTATGGCGTCCTCAATCGTTCCGACATTGAGGAAAGCTTGCTCAGGCAGATAGTCAACTTCTCCGTCGAGAATCATATTGAATCCCTTAATGGTGTCTTCAATACTTACCATCACACCTTTCACACCTGTAAACTGCTCCGCAACGGTAAATGGCTGTGAGAGGAAACGCTGCACGCGGCGCGCACGGTTAACGGTAAGTTTGTCTTCATCTGACAACTCATCCATACCAAGAATCGCGATGATATCTTGCAGCTCCTGATATTTCTGAAGGATCTGCTTAACACGTTGTGCACAGTTGTAATGCTCCTTTCCGACAATCAGCGGATCAAGGATACGTGAGGTACTGCCCAGAGGATCTACAGCCGGATAGATACCCAACTCTGTGATTTTACGAGACAACTCCGTCGTCGCGTCCAAGTGGGTGAATGTCGTAGCTGGAGCCGGGTCGGTAAGGTCGTCGGCAGGCACATACACAGCCTGTACAGAAGTGATGGAGCCTCTTTTTGTAGAGGTGATTCGCTCCTGCATGGTACCCATCTCTGAAGCCAATGTCGGCTGATAACCTACAGCAGAAGGCATACGTCCTAACAGGGCGGATACCTCTGAACCTGCCTGAGTGAAACGGAAGATGTTGTCGATAAAGAACAGAATGTCTGCTGCCTCACCATCTTTTCCTCCATTGTCACGGAACTCCTCAGCGACAGTAAGACCAGAGAGTGCGACAGAGGCACGTGCGCCTGGAGGCTCGTTCATCTGTCCGTACACCAGAGTTGCCTGTGATTTCTTTAGTTCTTCCGGATCGACAAGCGATAAATCCCACTTGCCTTCCTCCATGGCCTGCTTAAATTTCTCACCATAACGGACTACGCCGGATTCGATCATCTCACGGATAAGATCGTTTCCTTCACGGGTACGCTCTCCTACACCGGCAAATACAGAATAACCATTGTGTCCTTTGGCAATGTTGTTGATCAACTCCATGATAAGCACGGTTTTGCCTACACCGGCACCACCGAACAAACCAATCTTACCACCCTTCATGTAGGGCTCCAACAAGTCAATCACCTTGATACCCGTAGCAAGCATCTCCTTTGTTGTTGACAGCTCTTCAAACTTCGGAGCTTCACGGTGAATGGGATATGCGCCTTCCATATCCAATTCTTTCATTCCATCAATAGGCTGTCCGATGACATTCAGCATCCTACCTTTAATTTGGTCGCCGGCCGGCATCAGAATGGGTGATCCTACAGGAATTGCTTCAAGACCACGTTGCAGACCATCAGTGTTGTCCATGGCTACGCAACGTACGGTGTCCTCACCGATATGTTGCTGAACCTCAACAATCAAGATGGTACCGTTTGGTCTGACAATCTGTAGGGCATCATGAATTTTCGGTAACACTTTCTCAGCCTCTTGTCCTTCGGTATTAAAGAAGACGTCAATGACAGGACCGATAATCTGAGAAATATGTCCTTTGATTTTTGTCATAAGCTTATATTTATAATTTAAAGTAAGTATTAGTTCAAATATATATATATGTGCAAAGATAAATAAAATAATCTATACCTACAAATTTTAAACTTATTTGTTTTAAAATAATGGATAATATTGTCGGGATTAACCCCATAAAAATAACACGACCAGTCCTATAATTGACGAGATAAACACTGCGAATCCCACATGTTTCAGATACCAACCCACATGAATACGTTCCATCTTGATTAAGGCCAGTCCGCTCATACTGCCCAACAGCAACATGCTTCCTCCCACCGATGAACAATAAGCAATGATTTTCCAGTATATTCCGTTCATCATCCAGGGGCCGGCATCAATAGGATATAACGAAACGAAACTAATTGCCGTAGCAAAATTGTCAAGTACTGTACTTATCGCCCCTGCCAATATTCCCATCAGCCATATATTTCCTATATAATGGTCACACTGAACAGACAGCCAGCTGATAATACCTGTCTCTTTTGCCACCCCTACGACAAGAATCATTCCCATGACGAACAACATCAGTTGGATGATACCATACTGTAGGACTCTTGGTGTTTTGCGCTGAATCATCTGATCCACATTCATAATCTTACGGTTGACAATCTCATTGACGATCCACAACACGGCCAACACACACATCGCTCCGACAAAAGGACTCAGTTTAGTGATTGCATGGAAGGAAGGGATAAACCATAAACCGCCGATACCAACAATTAACATCAGTAAGCGTTGCCAAACCTTGAGGTTTGTGTCATCACCTCGATATGGCATGGCTGTCCACTGGGTTTCTATCCGCTCAGGTAACATTCTGGCCAACCATAAATTAGGAAGGATAAAGGATAACAGACAAGGGATAGCCATTGACATAGAATAATTGGTTGCCGTTACGTAGCCATTACTCCATAACAAGAGTCCTATCGGGTCGCCAATGACAGTAAGAGCCCCACCGCAGTTGGCTGCAACGATGATAGCAGAACCATATATCATTCGATATCTTCTGCTGGGGATAATCTCGTGCATCACCACCAGCATCATTGTTGTGACCGTTAAATTATCAAGGTTGGCAGACACCACGAAGGTGATAATAGTCATATACCATAATAATTTCCTGGAATTACGTGTCCGCAACATCTGTTTAAAGAAGTCAAAACAACCATTGTTGTTGAGTATCTCCACAATGGTCATGGTGACAAGGAGGAATAACACAAGTTCTGCTCCCTTAGCTACATATTTATAAAAGATATTCGATGCTATATAGTGTTTGACCGCAGCACTGGTAGGAACTGCCCCGTTAAGGAAAACAAAATACTCATCCGGATGTTGGCTCATAACATAGTCTGACCCATAACATATATACAACACCCACCCCACTGTCGCAATGAAAATGGCTACGGCAGCTTTATTGATTTTGGTATAATAGCTGGTGGCGAGTAATACATATCCTATCAGTATGATGGCTATAACAACTAATGTCATGAAATATCAAATTTTAGTATATGCAAAAGTAACTATAATAATTGAATCTGACAAATAATCAAGAGAGATTTTCCGAAAAAGACATTGTTTGCTGTTGTCTTTTAAAATATATTCTTACAGATATGAAAATACTGATAAGAGATATGACGGCACATAATATCCAATATATGATGCCATGGCAAAACTGAGCGATGATAAATGTCAGAATCCCCAATGGAAGTTGCATCGCCATATAGTAAAATATTTGTTTAGAGGGCTGGTAGCCATATTTCTTATGTGTAAATGTAAAGATGACGATAAAATCAACGATACTTGTAAACAGAAGTCCATAACCGATTCCTGTCAGACCATAAAGTCTGTAACCGCTAACGACAGATACAACCTGTAGAAGAGCGCAATAAGCCTCTAACAGAAGAAAAGAGATCGAATCCCCCTTTGCCAAGGTGAGATAGGCAACAGGAAGCTTGACAGAACGAATGAATAACGCAATAATGACCACCTGTGCCATTCCGATGACCGGAAGGAAAGCGGAACTGTATAAAAGAGGAATGACAATGGGTAAACAAGTCATCAATACGACCAGCATTGGTGCTGCCAAAAGAAAGGTGATCTCCGCTTGTTGGTTTATAATCTTATTACATTTCGTCTTATCTTTATTCACAGCCGATAAACGGGGGTAGTAGTCAGACTCTAATACAGAAAATAACATACCTACATATATGGTCGTAAGCATAAAACCTGCATTGTATAACCCTAATTCCCAAAGAGATGCTGTCTTGTTAAGGAATGAACGTATCGCAAAATCAGCTCCGTTGGTAAAGATTCCTGCAAAGACAAATGCAATACCCAACCGAATAATGTCTTTCCCCTGTTTTAAAATACTGACATCGAATCGGTAGATAGGAGGAAATAGGCGGAAAGTGATACGTATGGTCAACAGAAGTTGTACTAATGCGACCATCAATAGTGATGGTACGATACCGGCCTCTCCAAAGAAATAATATATAGGTATTGAAAACAGTAGGGCAAATGCGACATTGATAATAGTTATGACAGCCAGATCCTTCAGTCTCCTAATGCTTTTCAGCACTGCGGTCTCCCCGGCTGAGATTGTCAGGAAGAATATAATTGGTGACAACAGCATAAAATGGAGGGTGTGGTTACCCCAGGAAAAGGTAATCTTGTCAAGGAGGGGGCTGAGAAAAAAGAAGATGATTGTACCGCCAATGGCTGCCAGCAAGGTCCAGTGACGTGTTAAACTCACCTGATGTCTTAATTGCGCAGAGATATTGTTCTCATATGTCTCGGATAAGGTTTTTACGCTACTTGTCGGCAAACCTAAGTTGGTACAGGTGAACATAAAGTTGACAGTGGAGTTAAAAAGCGATATCAATCCGACACCCTGTGGCCCCAGGATAATAGCAACTAGTTTATTACGTATGATACCGATAAGAATAGACAACCCTTGTAAGCCACCAAAAACTCCGGTGTATTTCAATATCGTACGATCGTTTGCTATGAGTTTGTTCTTTTCCATCAAAAAAATAAACGCAGAATCCTATGTTTTATTTTAAAAAATAATTGAATAAGATAAGATGTCCGTCAGAATTAAAAAAATAAGAGATTTATTTTGTCCTGCTTTCGGTTTTGTATAAAAATCTCACGCTCAAGAATGAAAAAGCATTTCTTTCTATTCGCTTAATCGATTTTTTCATTATCTTTGTAGCATGAAACTAAGTGTTATCATACCAGTTTACCATGTGGAGGACACTTTGGAACGTTGTGTCAATAGCGTTCTCCAACAAGACTATGATAACATGCAGATTATTCTTGTTGATGACGGATCCTCTGACCGTTGTCCGATGATGTGCGACAAGTTTAGCCAGCAAGATAAGAGAATTACGGTTATACATCAACAAAACAAAGGATTGTCGGCAGCAAGAAATGAAGGCATTCGGCATGCTCTTGGCGATTATATTACCTTTGTTGATTCCGATGACTATCTCGACAAAGACACCTATTCCCCATTGATGCTGGAATTATACAACCACCCTGATTATGATATCCTTGAATACCCCGTTCTTATCAAAGAAGGAAGCAGCAAACCTGAAAAGTTATCATTAAAAAGACAGAGTTATCATTCATTAGGTGACTATTGGCTGAAGGGGCGGGCTTATCGTCATACTTACGCATGGAACAAGATTTACAGACATCATTTGTTTAATGATATATCCTTTAAAGAAGGTGTCGCCTTCGAGGATGTCTGGACATTACCATTGTTGACAAGAAACGCTACGACTATAGCCACGACAGATTCAGGCTGTTATCATTACTGTCACAACCCTAATGGTATCACAGCACAGGCAAATGTTATGGAAATGCAATCACTTCTTGAAGCTCATCTGACTGTCTTACCAGTTTTATGGAACCCTTCCGAAGAGAGTCTGGCATATTATATGGAGATATTAAACATTCAGTTGACAACGGCTGAAATGGGGGGAGACATCCTTCTGCCACCCTATCCATATCAGTTGAAATTGTCAGGTTCTCTGACATTTAAACAGAAAATCAAAATTTTATTACTTAAAATATTAGGAATTAACTTATTATGCAGAATATACAAATGCCTAAAACGCCGTTAGTTAGTTTTATAGTTACCTACTATAATATTCCCATAGATATGCTTCGGGAGTGTATCGAAAGTATTATCAATCTCTCACTGAATGAAGATGAGAGAGAAATTATTCTTATCGACGACGGTTCAGACGTGGTGCCGCTAGACGAACTGATTGATTATCGCGATCAGATTATCTATCTGCGCCATCGAAATATAGGTGTCGGTGAGGCGCGCAATGAGGGCATCGATATCTGTAAGGGTAAATATATTCAGTTCGTGGACGCTGATGACTGTCTGATAAAATCGAATTACGAACAATGTATCGAGATAGTAAAGGCTAATGATCCTGATATGGTACTCTTCAAACTGTCAAGGGAAGGAACCGACGTAGATTCACCTCAGTTATTCGACGGTCCGGTATCTGGTACTGATTATATGCGACACAACAACCTATGCGCCTCGGCTTGCAGCTACATCCTAAGAAAGAAATTACTGGTAGGACTCCGCTTCACTTCTGGCATCCTTCATGAGGATGAGGAGTTTACTCCACAACTGGTATTACGGGCAGATACACTGTACAGCACTGATAATTGTGCTTATTATTACAGAGAGAGAGTTGGATCAAGAGTAAACAGCAAAGATCCTGACCAGCTCAAAAAGAAGATGGACGATGCAGAATACGTGATCTTTGAGTTAGATCATTTGGCTGCAACACTACCTAGTGCCGAGCGGATAGCCCTGCAGCGGCGCGTGGCTCAATTATCAATGGATCATATCTATAACGTAATAATGACATTTCATTCAGAATCTGTGCTGAATGATTATCTGGATAGACTACGCAAACGTGGGCTTTTCCCCCTACCCGACAGGGAATATACGAGAAAGTATAGCTATTTCCGGAAGATGATCAATACTCAATTAGGAAAAAAGATCCTTCTTCGTACCCTACCATTAATAAAGAAAGAGCAATGAGGATTCTCTTGATCGGTGAATATAGTAATGTACATGCCACTTTGGCCGAGGGGCTGAAACATCTCGGTCATGAGGTGACTGTATTAAGTAACGGAGACTTCTGGAAAGATTACCCAAGGGACATCTCTTTGGTAAGGATACCCGGTAAATGGGGTGGCATCAGATATATGCTCCGGTTGCTGTCGATACTACCCCATCTCCGAGGATATGATGTTGTACAACTCATAAACCCAATGTTTCTTGAGATCAAAGCTAAAAGGATTTTACCCGTATATAAATACCTCAGGAAACATAATAATAAGATATTCCTTGGAGCCTTCGGCATGGACTACTATTGGGTTCACACCTGTTGTTCGGAGAAACCTTTTCGATACAGTGATTTCAATATTGGAGAACGGTTACGTACAGATAAGGATGCCATGAGAGAAAGGGAGGACTGGCTGGGCACTGACAAAGAGCTGTTGAACAGATATATTGCAGAAGACTGTGACGGGATTATCGCAGGCTTATATGAATATTGGAGATGCTATCATCCTGTGTTCAAGGACAAGACTACTTATATACCCTTCCCTATCCGCATGCCAGAGAATCAAAATGATAGGGAAAACAAAAAATTCCAACTGTTTGTCGGTTTCCATAAAGAGAGAAATAGCTATAAAGGTACCGACATCATGCTGGAAGCCGCAGAGAATATACAAAAGAGATATCCTGAAAAAATTGAGCTACAAGTGGCGGAGAGTGTTCCTTTCAATGAGTATCAGCAGATGATGGATAACTGTGATGCCGTACTCGATCAGCTTTATTCCTATACACCTGCCATGAATGCCTTGCTGGCAATGAGCAAGGGAAAGATTTGTATCGGAGGTGGTGAAGAGGAGTTTTATCAGTTAATAGGAGAAAAAGACCTTCGTCCGGTCGTTAATGTTTTGCCTAATAGACAGAGCGTGGAGGATGCTATCGAACAGTTGGTGTCAGATCCTTCAAAAGTCAAGCTTTTGAAAGAACAGAGCATTGCCTTTGTGAAAAAACATCATGATTATGTGAAGGTAGCCCAAGAATATCTTGATTTCTATAAAAAACAAACTGGATAACCTTTTCAGGTCATCCAGTCTCCGTTTCATTTAATCACAGGAATTATGCTTCTGCGGGAGCTTCCTCAGCAGGAGTCTCTGCCTCTGCTTCAGCAACTGCGGCAGCAGCTTTCTTCTCAGCTACCTTCTTTGCGATGGCGGCATTCACTTGCTTCTCCGCCTCTAATTTCTTAGCAGCAAGATCTTTCTTTGCCTTTGCCTCTTTCTCACGGATAACCTCGAATCCCTTTACCTTTGCCTCTTTCCATGCATCAAACTTCTTCTGAGCAGTTTCCTCATCGAAAGCACCTTTCTTGATACCTCCACGGAGATGTTTCATCATGTAAACACCTTCTTTGCTTAAGATGTTACGAACAGTGTCTGTGGGCTGAGCACCAACCTCTACCCAATACAGAGCACGATCAAAATTCAAATCTACTGTGGCTGGATTGGTGTTAGGATTGTACGTACCAATCTTCTCAGTAAATTTACCATCACGTGGTGCGCGAGCGTCTGCAATAACGATGCTGTAGAAAGCATAACCTTTACGACCGCGACGCTGTAATCTGATTTTTGTTGCCATTTTTAATAATAATCTTTTATTAGGTTTGAATTTAATGCTACTATCTCGTAATAGCGGCTGCAAAGGTACAGCTTTTTGTTCTAAATAATATTATTTTTAGAAAATGCTTTCTTGATTTTAACTATTTTTATCACTCCTCAGGTAAGGCTTCTACTCGTGCCGCGGGGAGCTGGGTAGTTACAGTTGTCAATCCTTCATCTTAATAATCAAAGGCTGAGACAGTTCTTTCTTCCATTCTTTAAGGAAATTATACCATTCTTTGTCTGAATGATATCCGAATGTCTCATTATCACTACAGAACACGATGTCATAGTGGAGCATGTGACCCTTAGGAGCTACTACAAATGCATAGTTATCTTTATTAGCCGGTTGTTCACTAATAATATATTCCTGTGGAATGTTGATACCAAGTCCGACCGTCTCACGCTTATGTCCAGCTGAATCTTTCTCTGAGACAGGCCAGTCGATACCCCAACAGCCACGCAGCCCCTTCCTATCAGAATATTCAGTGGAGTTTTTGATATTGATTAATCCGGTAGAGAACTGTTGCAGAGACCGTTCACCACAGAAAGTAATATCTACAGCACAGTCTCGATGACCGCCATATAGGGTATATAAAGAGGTAACAGTAATGCGTTCATCATCATTCCCGGCAAAAGCTTTCGGGGAGTTGACGGACCAACCTTCGTCAGTTACTTCTACAACAGTGCGTATCGGACCTTTGGAGAGAATACGCTGAGAGCGATGGTCCACATCAACAAGCATAGTGGGCTTTTCACCATTCCATCCTCTGAATGAACCCACTCCCAAGGTCTCACCTACCCATAGCACATCATCACCGTAGCCATTGGCTTTCTGAGAGTTGTCAGGATAAAACTGTGTGTCTTTCAGTTCTAATCCTTTTTTATATTTTCCATAAACATCTACAGTCTGACGATGATCAAAATAAATACGATAAGCCACCAGTTCACTTTCAAATGCAGCACCATGATGATGTAACATAGAATAGACGTTCGTACCGTTTTCAACAGACAGTTGAGAAATATAAAGATCTTGTTTGTTACTTTCTTTTATCTTCTTGTTACTCAGCATCATATCAACATAGACTCTTGATGGATATTTTTTCTGCCGAACAGTTTCATTAAGTGTTATTTTGAACGTCTGACTCTCTTTCCCCTTGATATCAGTCAAAAAGCACAGTTCATCATATATCCCATCATGATTGAGATCATCCAATTGCGAAACAATCTCCATTTCGTTGAATGTCACCACAGCAGACCGTACACGGCTATTTGTAAAGTCTTTCAACTTCAATACTACCGGAGCGTCTTTTCTGTCAGCCTTGGCAGGATTAATGACTGTAATTCGGAAGGACTGAGCGTTAAGTATCATAACGCACATTCCGAGAAAACACATAAGTAATAATCTTCTTTTCATATCCTAATGTTCTTTATTTCTTTTATCTCGACAAATATAACAAATAATTAAAGATTTATTTAAATTTATTATCTTAAAATTTGCATTCTAAAATATTTTTTAGTATTTTTGCATTCATATTAAATATTTTTTTGCAATTAGTGAGAAAGACCTCTTTTATATTACTATTGTCAATCCTCTTTTTAAACAGTTGTGACTTACGCACAAAACTGTTTAAGGAAGAAGACAACGTACCGCAGATAGAAGTGTTGCGGTATGATCGTTTGGAGAGTGTCTATCTTACGACCGGCGATTTCTCAGCATTGCAACAGATGCAGACGAACTATCCTATGGAGACACGTACATTAATTGAGAATGTACTCAAAATAGGTTCTGTCAATGATTCCGAGACCAACAAAAGACTGCTTACTTACTTCCAAGATTCAACTTTGCAGGTGATCATAGGCGATGCAGAGGCCACTTATGCCAATATTGATGATATCAACAGAGATTTAAAAATTGGTATGGAGAATCTATCTAAGATGATTCCTGATCTTAAGATTCCCAAGTTCTATGCACAGATCGGCTCCCTGGATCACAGTATAGTTGTAAGTGACAACAGCGTGGGTATCTTTTTGGATAAGTATCTCGGACAGAATTATCCTATCTACAAGAAATATGGATATACGGATCAGCAACTTACCACTATGAACCGTGACCATATCGTTCCCGACTGTATGAGTTTTTATCTGATCAGCCTATACCCGATGGATAACTTTGAGAATGCCTCACAGGATGAACGTGACAAGTATATAGGCAAGATCATGTGGATCTGCAACAATGCTTTAAATAAAAAGATCTTTCATACTGCATTTGTAGATATGGTTGATCGTTATATGAACCGTCACCCCGACATTGCCGTCATTGACCTTCTAAACATGAGGGATCACTCTGTTATTAAATAGTTCATCTGACACGAAGCAAGTCACCTACGTGGATATCATCATCCGGTGATAGATGATTCATCTTATACAGACTCTTCAGTTGAATTCCATAATACTGAGCAATCGAATACATGCTATCTCCTTGTCTTACACGATGAGGACGGTTTTCATAAACTTTATCTGCTTTCTTCTGTTTTTTCTTCAACCACACCACTTCATTTAACGACAGCGGATCTTTGGCATCACGCTCATTGTATTTTGCCAGTTTATGATAACTGATGCCGATCTCCTCGGCAATACTTTTAAAGGAATCTCCTTTTCTGGCCTGTAAATAGTAATTCTGGTTATAAAGATGTATGGGATGAAGCTCATTGCCTTTTACAGGTTGGTCAACAGCTGAATGGCGGGCCATAAACCTATCATAATCTTTGGCATTATCATATTGATACAGTTTGTATAGCTCGATAAGACTGATCAGGCGATCAGCATAGGCAGGGTTGGTGGCATACCCTGCCGCTTTCAGCCCTCTCGCCCATCCTTTGTAGTCGGTTCTTTTCAAGGAGAACAAAGAACGATAACGGGAACCGTTGACCAAGAACTTACTGTGGTCTTCATAACTCTGAAGAGCATTGTCGTAAGCACGGAAGCATTCTTGTGAAAGGTCATCATCATGATGTGTCGTTCTACCTGTCCATCCATGACATTTTATTCCGAAGTGATTATTGCCTTTTAAAACCAGCTCACTTTTTCCTGCTCCACTCTCCAACAGACCTTGTGCAAGGGTAATGCTTGCAGGGATATTGTATTTTAACATCTCTTGTATGGCAAGATCCCGATACTGATCTATATAGGTCTGAAAAGTGGCATTCCACCGATAAGTCTGACCTGTTATCGATGAAGAAAGGAAGATGATGGCTATGACAGAGACGAATACTCTTTTTTTCATTGTAATTGGTTCCCTATTATAACGTTCGTTGGTGATTTTACTGAATACCGTCCTCTCTGAGTTTCTGCTGCCATTTCCAAGCAGAGCGAAGGACATCCTCTATATTTGCATCCGCTTTCCATCCGAGTACCTTATTCGCCTTATCTACATTGCCCCACACTTTCTCAATGTCTCCTTCACGACGGGGAGCGAATTCCCAGTTGAGTTTCACACCGGTAGCTTTCTCAAAGCCCTCTACCACCTCAAGGGTACTGAGTCCGCGCCCTGTTCCGATATTAAAGAACTCCACCGGGTCGGTATCTGAAACATTAAGCACACGATCCATTGCCTTTACATGAGCCTTGGCAAGGTCTACCACATATATATAATCTCTTATGCAGGTGCCATCAGGAGTCTTATAGTCGTTACCGAAGATTTTCAGTTGTTTGCGGATACCTATCGCAGTCTGTGTAACAAAAGGAATAAGATTCATTGGAACACCGTTTGGCAACTCACCTATCAATGCGGAAGGGTGTGCACCGATGGGATTGAAATACCTGAGGATAACCGACTTGATAGGTGCTCCGCTGTGAATATAGTCTTGTATAATCTCTTCATTAATCTGTTTTGTATTTCCGTATGGGCTGAGTGCTTTCTGGATGGGAGCCTGTTCTGTGACAGGGAGATTCTCCTTGGAGGGTTGACCATAGACGGTGCAACTGGAAGAGAAGATTATACCCTTTACTCCATATTTCGGCATCAACTCTAACAAGTTCAACAATGAGGTAATGTTATTCCTATAATATAAAAGCGGTTTCTCCACGCTCTCCCCTACTGCCTTGCTGGCAGCAAAATGGATGATACCAATAATACCAGGATATTTCTGAAACACATTTTCCAGAGCTGGCATGTCACAACAGTCAACCTGTTCGAAGGCAGGGCGTTTTCCCGTTATCTTTTCGATACCATCGATTACTTCTTTCTTTGAGTTAGAGAGGTTGTCCACGATTACAACCTCATAACCAGCGTCCTGCAGCTCCACAGTCGTATGACTACCTATGAACCCTGTTCCACCTGTTACCAAAATTGTTTTTTTCATATTCAATTGTATTATGCTGAGATTTGGATTAAATAAAATCAAAGATATTGGTAAAACCCGTTATCTTGAGGATGGAATAGATGTCCTCGTTAACATTTCTGATATACACATGACTGTTTTTGGCTTTTGCATTCTTAAGAATGTTGAGAAAGATTCTCATCCCACTGGAAGATATGTAGGTCAGCCCTGTGCAATCAAGGATAATATCATGACCCTCACAGTCGTTAAGTACACTTACGTCTTTTTGCACTGCGGAACTGACCGCAGTATCAAGTCTTCCTTCAAAGAACATAATATAGTTATTATCTTCTTCTTTAAATGTTGTCTTCATATCTCATCTTCATTAAAATTTTTTCTTAAAGTTAACACATTCTTTCCGTTTGTCCGCTCATAATTGATGGAGTCCATCAGATTACGTACTAACATGATACCCAGTCCACCTATCGGGCGGTCTTCCACCGGCAGTGTGGGATCTATCTCCTTACTTGTGGTAGGATCAAAAGGAACACCCTCATCGGTTATAACAAACTTCATTCGCTTGTCACTGGACAAAGCATCAATGCTTACCGTGCCATGTGTTCCCTTGGGATAGGCATAATTAATGACATTGGCGACGGCCTCTTCAATAGCGAGGTTTAATTTCATGGTTGTGGACATGTCAAGATTCATCTCGCCGGCTATCTCATCCACAAATTCATTCAATAATGTAATAGAGCTAAGATCATTATCCATGGTAATATGTCGCTCCATTCTAACCTCATGATTCTCTTTAGTATACTGTATGGCGAGCATGGTAAGATCATCACTCCTCTCATTATTGTCTATAAAAGAGTTAACGGCATAGGTCATCTGCTCAATGGTATATTTAGGACTATGTTGCTCCTTATCCGTCAGACTTCTTGCCCTTGCCATCATCCGATCTTTACCAAATAACTCATTGTCATTTCTCTCTGCCTCTGTCAAACCATCGGTATATAAGAACAGTGTAGTTTGAGGGTATATAATGATTTCCTGAGGAGTATACCTCCATCCTTTCATCAAACCTACAGGAATATTAGCATCTAAAGGCAGATAGCCTACATCAATGCCTATCAGTAATGGTGGGCAATGTCCGGCATTACTGTAATGCAGCCTGCCTGTGGGGAGATCCAATGCACCAACGAAAAGGGTTGCGAACATATTCTCCTCATTCATCTCCGTCAAACTGTCGTTGATCTGACTCAAGATAGTTTCAGGCTTAGATTCCATCATTGAAGAAGTACGGAATGAGCTGCGGATGACAGCCATGACCATAGCAGCAGGTATCCCTTTTCCACTTACGTCACCTATACAGAAGAAGAGTTTCTCGTCACGTATATAGAAATCGTACAAATCTCCTCCTACTTCTTTTGCAGGAACTAAAATCCCGTATATGTCTATATCATCCCGCTGGGGAAGTATATCGTAACTTTTAGGCAGCATACCCATCTGGATGCCGTTGGCGATCATCAGCTCTCTGTCTATACGTTCTTTCTCATTGCTCACCTCTTGCATATGATTGAAGTTCCGTACAGTTCTTGCTATTACATACAACAACAGAAGAAAACCTATTAATCCTAAAAGCTGCATATTATTGCTCATATTCGATAAGCCACGATATATTTCTTTATCCGGACATGTGACAGCCATCGACCATCCTGTTGCTCCTTTAATGGGTGCATAGAAAATATAGTGTTTCTCTCCTTTATTGTCTGTTATTGCGGTATTACCGGAGTTTCCTGAAAGCATCTGATTGTTTACATCACGGATGGTTGTATCCTTCATGTCAGAAGTTATATCTTGTATAGTGCGAGACATCACCAGACTTTCCACAGGGCAGGCTATCAACTGTCCTGTACGAGAGATAATAATGTTTGTGGAGGAGGGATAAGCCGGTGAGGCGTTGATAATCTCAGCCAGCCAATCGAGAGAGACATCGGCTCCCATCACTCCGACCAGTTTTCCTGTCTTGTCATGGATAGGGTAAGAATATGTGATGACCATGGCTTTCGCACCTTCCTTGTCCATATAGGGCTCACTCCAATAAGCGGAATCACCTTGTATGGGAATCGTATAAAAATCTTTCTTGGTGTAGTCGTGTTTGGCACTGCCGAGCTGTATCCTTTCAAGAGTACCGTCATTCCTCTCCCCAACATAAGGCTCATACCAATAACCCTTGGATGGATAATAATTGGGAACAAACGACACCCCAACACCTATAATCTGTTCATTCTGTAGCACCAGTCGCTGGACCACACTATACATAGAATCCGGTTTGTCTATCAAAAACTCAGCATCCCATGCCTGATTCTTGACGGCTACTTCCACGGCATTCAGAATATTTTGAATCTCCAGACTCTTCACCTTCAGTTCACTCTGAGCACGATGGTTCATCTCTTTACGGATATTTTTCTGAACATACCAATATTGGATGCCAATGATAGCTTGAACCATCAGTGCAACTGTTATCAGGATAGCCAGGCTAAACTTAGCGTTTGAGGATTTTTTCCAGATGTTCTGCGACATGATTAGTATTTATAATCAGAGGTTATAAGAGTTATCTCTCTTCAGTAATTCATTAATATGTTCGATGGTATGACGGATACGACGCTCACCAAGTTCTCCATTTTTTAATTCACTCTCTGTAATGATAAACAGGAATCGTACTGAGGCTAGCAGACGGATCTTTTGTGTCTCATAGAATATAACCGTAGCGTCATCTGTCTCTAAGTAGTTCTCCATCAACATGTTGAAAATATGGTCCGCCGTGGTTGCGGGAATACCCAAGAATGCCATGGTGTTACCGGGCTCATCTTCTTCAAACAGTTTGTAGGTAGTATAGAGTCCCGCCAATTCGAATATCGGATGACCGGTCGACAAGGTATCCATATCTATCAGCATCGGTTCATTTCCCGACAGCATCACATTCTTCATCTGGAAGTCGCCATGCACCAATGTCATTCGATGAGGAATCTTCTCTATAAAACATCGAAGTTGCTGATACTGGTCGTCGGTCAGATATACTCTGACCACATCGAGATAATGCATATAGATATTCTTGGCTGATGGCAGTACACCCGGTTCCATCTCTGTCGAATGAACGGTCTTCAACAAATCACACCATTGCTTTACTGTCTCATCAACGCTTTCCGGATGTTGGATAACGAGATCATTGAATGAGACAGCTTTAAGAAGCTCAAATACAGACCCATAACAATCGCCAACCTTTACTATATCGTAACTGATGGCTGTCGGTATTCCTTTTAAGAAAGCTGCTTTTGCCATTCGCTGCTCGTTTTCTATAAAGGCGATATCTTGCGTTGAACGGTAAACTTTTACAATCGTATCTGGATCCAACCGATAGACAGTGCCATAAAAACCTTGACCGATGACAGGGCATCCCTCTATGCTTAGTCGACGAAAACCTTTTTTCACGATAAAGATTTGGGAGAATCCTGTCATCTCCAAGATTTGATAAACATCATTACTAACATTCTCAATGGTTATAGGATTTCTTGCGCATTTTTTGATTTTCATCAACACCCGTAAGCCAGCTGATGAGATATAGGTCAATTTCTCTGCATCAATAGACAATGAGTCGATGCCCTTATCAATAAATGTTTTAAGATGGTCTTCAAACTCATGTGCGTTTGAGGAATCTATACGGCCTTCTATCTCAATATGATTACCATCAAAAATTCTTACCTTAAGATTATTACCCATTTGTCAATAATTGTTTCATATACACTGCAAATATACATTAAATTTGGAGTTTCTACAAGTTTATAATCATCTTTAACCATTTTTTTACTTGACGATTTTTAAATATAAATTAAAATAAGGGCATGTCTATTTTGACACACCCTCATAAATCTTTTGTAATCCCTATTATTGGTACTTAGAAAGTGGGATCATCATTTGTTTTAGGTATCATCTCGGAAGATTCGGTGTTAAAATATCCGTCATCGCTCATCTATATATCTCTTCTGTAGTTCGCGGTAGGCAACGGAGCTGCAGCCAACTCTAACGACAGAGTACACGGCTGTTAAGATGAGTAGGACAACGATGTAGGCTCCCATGGATTCCATCCCTTTGACGAAGACCTGATGAAGAAGCCACGACAGAATAATGTAGATCCAACCCATGAAAAAGTCAATCCAGAAAAGAGTGGATTTATATCCATAGGTGATCTTTGTACTCTGCACCATCGACTCCGACGGTGATATCTCCTTGTCGAACATCAGATAGTAAGCCTGCGACCAACCATAACTGATAACGATGGCGGGAACGAAGACGAACAATATAGCTGGGAATACAGAGATAGCAATGAGACCCGTAAGGTTGAAAAACTCACCCATGTATTTCCTAAACTCTCCTTTGAAGATAAAGGTGGGACGTATCACACGACCGTCACTTTTGCTGAGTACCACAGGTAGGTTGTACAGCGCCACGACAGCACCTGCGTTGATATACGGTATCCAACAGGTGAGGAAGAAAAGGATATAGGCTAAGAAGACGGACAGGAAGTTCTTCAGTCCGATGCCAGTACCTTCCTTGATGACTCCCCACACGGTGATAAGCCTCTTGCCGTAATCTGTCGCCGGCGGAGGGGTTATACTGCCTGACATATCAGCGTCATCCACAGGAGGATCTTGTCTGGGAGGATCCTGCGGAGGTTCCTGCCACGACGTTTCTTCTTTTAGCGTCTCCTGTTGAGGAGTTCCTTCTTTCTGCGATTCCTGTTTCGGTGTTTCCTGTTGTGGCACCTCCTCTTGTGGTACCTCCTTCATGACAGGTTCTTCCTGTGGCTTTTGCGGCTCAGTACTTTCTTTGTTTACCGATCCTCCCTCAAACCAATATCCGCAGTAGCGGCATTTCTTAGCTACGGCCTTGACCATTTGTCCACACCGGGGACATCTTTTCATCTCATCCATATTCTTTGGTTTTGTTATTCGTTGAATAAAAGTTTATCTTTAAAAATGGTAACCGCCGTTATTGTTTCCATTGGGAATATCACCCTTGTTGATAGGTTCCAGGCGATACCCCGGGCCATTGGAGGGCGGTGGAGGGGGAACATCCTCTTCCGGTCTTTGTTCTTGGCGCACTTTATTACGTGCGGGAGGAGGAGGCGCCTGTTCTTGTGCACCGGCACCCTTTGCTCCCTTGGTATTGGGTTCTTTGCCTCCCATAGGGGGTGGAGGCGGCATCTCACGAGGGTTGTTATCATCTACAGCAGGCGGCTCCTGGGGTTTGGGGCCTCCTTCTTTCTCTCTTAGTATTTTTCCCGTCAGGGTGTTCAAGTGATAGGAAGCCGTATGTTCCATGTTCTCATTAGCCATGTCTATTTTGATATACTGGCCATCTCCTTCGGGTTCGGCAAAGGAAACAATATCTGTCTCTGCATCCATGGGGACACTGACGGTTTCTTCAGTACCGTTGAGCGCATCATACTTGAACAACTCTCCGTTGAAAAGATAATACATACAGGCACGATCCCCATCGGGATATTTCGCCACCACGACAACATCCTCATTCATCTGGCGTTCCAAACTATCGAGCTGTGCTTGGATGTCTTTCACCTTTGCAGGATCTTGTGGGATGGTATCCATCGGATGAACCAGCTCATCACCATCCTTCATCTTTCCAGCCTGATCTCCTGTGAAGAAAAGGAAGTACAGAACCCCAAGCAGCGCAAGAATCAAAAGAGCCAGTAATACAATGAACAGGTTGCGGGTGCTCTTCTTTTCCATTTGCTGGTATTGTCGCTGTTCGTGCTGCATAACCGGCGGCACAGGAACTTCTTCCACGATAGTCCCGGGAACAACCTCTGTCTCTTGTTCAGGCATGGCATCCGTTAAGGGAACAGGAGTAACTGCTGGAGTTTCCACATTGGGAACCGACTCATCCTGATGAGACTCTGCATACTCAACAGGAGATTCCGCTATGTCATGGAAGTGGGTGGGTTCCCCGCAGATGTCACAGATGTCAAGGTCTGAGGAGATCATCTCACCGCATATCGGACACTCACGCAACTCTTTTTCGAGGGGAGTATCTGTCACATTTGCTTGTTCAGAGGGTTGGCTTTCCGTCAACTCCTCACCGCAGATAGGACAAACGGATGCATTGTCATCTATCAATTCTTCACAATACGGGCATTTTTTCATTATTATATTGTTATTTAGTAGGTAATTTAACAGGCCTTTCTTCTACAGTCGTAAAGTTGCGATTATATTGATTACCCATTTGTCTATAATTGTCTCATAGAACCTGCAAATATACATTCATCTGGAGTCTTTACAAGTTGATAGTCATCTTAACCATTATTTCACAGATTATAAATATGAACAAAATTGCGGACATGAAGCATCATGTCCGCAATAAATCATTTGAAGAGTATTCAATTAAGTCCGAACAATGTCCTGAGACCTCCATCCACACCGGAAAATCCCATAAAGGCCAGACTTAACAACCCTGCGGTTACCAATACTATTGCAACACCCTGCATTCCCTTAGGTATCTTTACTAACGACAGTTGTTCGCGAATACCGGCAAACACTGTCAGTGCCAGTCCAAAACCGATGGCTGTTGAAAAAGCATAGACGACACTCTGCAGTAAAGAGAAATCTTTCTGTATCACTAGGATAGCAACACCTAATACAGCACAGTTGGTAGTAATCAACGGAAGGAAGATTCCCAGTGCCTGATACAGAGCTGGAGATACTTTCTTCAGGACGATCTCCACCATCTGTACTAATGCGGCTATCACCAAGATGAAGACGATGGTCTGCAGATACTGAAGTCCGAAAACATCCAGCACAAACTTCTGAATAAGATAGGTTACTATCGTTGCTAAAGTCATGACAAAAGCAACGGCGGCACTCATGCCAAGTGAGGTGTTCACCTTCTGAGATACGCCCAGGAATGGACATATTCCCAAGAACTGTGACAGAATGATGTTATTGACAAAGATTGCCGATATGAATATAAGTATGTATTCCATAATTATGCCTTCTTAAGTTTGTTAATAATTGCGACAAGGAATCCCAAAGTGATAAATGCTCCCGGAGGCAGCACAAACATCAGCATGTTATAGGTTTCCGGCAGCAAGGTAATACCGAAAACAGATCCCGCTCCAAGGAATTCACGACAGACACCCAGCAGAGTGAGACCGATGGTAAAGCCGAGTCCTATACCGATACCATCCATAAGACTCTCAACAGCTCCATTCTTTGCCGCGAAAGCTTCTGCACGACCGAGGATGATACAGTTCACGACAATCAGCGGGATGAAGAGTCCCAATGTCTTATAGATATCAGGGACAAACGCCTGCATCACCATCTGAAGGATGGTTACAAAAGATGCGATAACCACGATAAAGACAGGAATGCGCACCTTGTCTGGAGTAAGGTTTTTAATTAGTGAGATAACGACATTTGAACAGATTAATACAAACATCGTTGCCAGACCCATTGACATACCATTGATAGCACTTGTGGTGGTCGCCAGGGTCGGACACATACCTAACATAAGGACAAACGTAGGATTCTCCTTAATGATACCATTGGTAATTATTTTCAGATAACTCATATTATTCCTCCTTCTCGTTATTAAGTTCAACACTCTCTTCAGCCTCTTCTATCGGAGTGGCTTTGAAAGCAGCATAAGCATTGTTGACAGCCTTCAGGAAAGCACGGCTGGTAATGGTAGAGGCTGTGATGGCATCCACTTCTCCACCGTCTTTCGATACCGCCAACGGCTTCTCAGGATTCTTTCCGACAATATCACCCTTCTCTCCTTTCTGGAACCACTTGTCGGCTTTGGCACCCAACCCGGGAGTCTCAGCATGTTCTAACAAGGTATATCCTAAGATCTTACCCTCAGAGTCGAATCCGACAAGAACCTTCAAGTCACCACCAAAACCGCTCGTCGTGCTCTCAACGGCGGCTCCTAAGTCTTTCTTCTGACCATCTTGTGTCTGATAAATCACGTATGTCAGCTCCTTACCATTCTCATCTTGCTTGACAGTATCAGTCTTACTTACTGACAACTCGTCACTACCCATCACACTCTTTATACCGTCGGCCAATGTCTTTGCCTTCTGCACCTCAATAGGACCGGAAGTGATATGGTTCACGTATGCCAAGATACATCCTGTGATGACGGCCACTCCTGTGAGGACCAACACCATATTTGTCATTGATGATTTTAATTTCTCCATAGTACTTCCTCCTTATTTCTTAGCAGGCACCTCACCGAAGCGCTTGGGTTTGATATACATGTTAATAATGGGTGTGAATCCATTCATAATAAGGATGGCGAATGACATTCCTTCCGGATATGACCCCCAGTTACGGATAACTATAGTGAGAAAACCGATAGCGATACCATAGATTATCTGTCCCTTGGCTGTCATCGGTGATGTCACATAATCGGTTGCCATGAAAATGGCACCAAGCATCAATCCGCCACTCAGTATCTCCGTAAACGGATCAGCATAGACAGGATTGGCGATATGCATGATAGCAGAGAAGACAAACACGGTACCGATGATGGACACCGGGATATGCCATGTGATGATTTTTCTCCAAAGCATATATGCCAAACCTATCAGCAAGGCGACAGCACAGACCTCACCAATAGTACCCAGACCACCCGTCGGGTTGGAGCCTAACAAAAGATGTGTTGCCGAAGGAAGGTCTGACAACAGGTCAGGATTTCCTTCCTTGATAGCCATCTTCATGATAGACAGCGGTGTAGCACCGGTCTCTGCATCCAGATAACTTCCCAGTTGTCCTGCGACAGGCCATGATGTCATCTGTGCCGGAAAACTTACAAGCAGGAAACAACGACCTACCAAGGCAGGGTTGAAAGGATTGTTACCCAGTCCTCCGAAAGTCATCTTACCGATGCCGATAGCAACCAAAGCACCTACAATGATGATCCATATCGGAAGGTTGGATGGCAGGTTGAATCCTAACAACAAACCGGTGAGGATTGCAGAGCCGTCGCATATGGTCGTTTTCTCTTTTCCAAGCATGAACTTGGTGATTGCCCACTCAAAGAATACGCAGGCAAGAACACTTGTTGCAAGCACGATAGCCGATCCTATTCCGAAATAGAATAGTGATACGAGCAAGGCGGGAATAAGGGCGATGATCACGCCGTACATGTTTTTCTCAACACTGTCATTCCCGTGTGCGTGCGGTGATAATGAAACTATTAATTTTCCCATTTTATTTCTTTGCGTTTCGTGATCTGATTATTCCCATTACCGTTGACTTACCCATACGGATATTGTCTAACAACGGACGGTGGGCAGGACATGTAAACTGACATGAGCCACACTCGATACAAGAGGTAATATCCTCGGCCTCTACCCGATCCCACTGATGCATACTCGAGCAAGTGGCAAGGAGATAGGGTTCCAGTCCCATAGGACATGCGCTGACGCATTTCGCGCAACGAATACATGGCTGAGCCTCCTTACGGCGGGCGTCCTCATCAGTAAGTATAGTAACACTGTTGGTTCCCTTACAGACAGGCACCTCTGTAGAAGTCAACGCCTTACCCATCATAGGGCCACCGGCCAGAATCTTGTTGTCACCTTCAGGCAGACCGCCGCAGGCATCTATCAACTGACTCATCGGTGTTCCCATACGCACGAGGAAGTTACCTGGTTTCGATAATCTCTTGCCAGTCACTGTCGTATAACGCTCAAACAAAGGTTTGTTCTTCATCACAGCCTGATAGACGGCAAACGCCGTACCAACATTCTGAACGACAGCACCAACATTTACAGGAATTGCCGGAGGAGCAGGAACCTGCCTGCGGATAACGGCATCCACCAACTGCTTTTCACCACCTTGCGGATATTTCTTTGCCAATGGGACAACTTCTACCTTCGTATTATTCGCTGTCTTTTCCTCAAAGAGAGCTATGGCGGCAGGCTTGTTATCCTCAATGCCGATATATCCTTTCTCTACCTTCACCGCTTTCATCAACAAATCCAGTCCAACGAGAATCTCATCGGCATGTTCCATCATCAGCCGGTAGTCGGCTGTGATATATGGCTCACACTCCACGGCGTTGATAATAACACACTCTGCCTTGGCTGTGGGCGGTGGGCACAGTTTGATAAATGTCGGGAATCCGGCACCACCCATACCTGTAACACCAGCCTTCTTGATGCGCTCGACAATCTCTTCAGGTGTCAACTCGGGATGATCCTCCAGACGCTCCAGTTTTTCAGAGCGGTCGATAGCGGGTTCCCACTCATCACCGTCCACCTTAATTATAATAGATGGCTTTCTGTAACCGGAGGCGTCAATGGCATCCTCTATCTTAAATACGGTACCTGATACGGATGAGAAGATAGGAGCAGAAACGAATCCTCCGGCCTCTGCTATCATTGTACCAACTTTCACCTTATCACCTCTGGTCACGACAGGTTTCGCCGGAGCGCCAATATGCTGTGACAATGGGAAAACCGCTTGTTTGGGTAATTCTGCAACAACAGTCGCCACTTCATGGGTGAGCTTGTTCTCCTCTGGATGAACACCACCGATACGGAATGTTTTCAGTTTCATGATACAGTCTCCTCTCCTTTTTGTTCTTTATTTTCATGAGGATCCGTAAGTGCATCCTCTTTAACAGTCACCTCACTGATGACACTCTTACCCTTATACTCACGTGTTGCTTCGGGAGTTACGTTCTCTGCCGGCTCATCCATGATAGACATGTTCACTTGCGTGATAACCGTTTTTTTCTCCTCAGGTGCTTTTGCAGCTTCCTCCACGGACTTCACGGCTTCCTTAACAGGCTGCGCTGTCCCCTCTGCCGGCTTTGGAGCAGGTTTGGGCTTCGGAGCGGGAAAGTTCACTGCCACGATGGCATGAGTAGGACATGCCTCTACACACTTCTTGCACATTCTACATTTATTGAAGTCTATGTAGCTGAGATTGTTCTCAACGGTAATAGCTTCGAACTTACACTCTTTCAGACACTTACCGCAACCGATGCATGCTGCCTTGCAGGATTTCATCGCAACAGCCCCCTTATCCTTGTTCACACAGCGAACATAAACACGGCGGTTCTTAGGACCTTTCTTACGAAGCTCGATGATATGTCGTGGACAAGCTTTGCTACAAGCGCCGCAACCAGTGCACTTATCATCATCTACCTCCGGCAGACCAGTCTCTGCATTCATTCGAATAGCATCAAACTGACATGCTGCCACACAATCACCACAACCGAGGCAACCGAAACCGCAACCAGTCTCGCCTGCACCGGTAGCATTCATAGCTGTACAGGTACGCAAACCATTGTATTCAGCGATACGCGGACGCAACTCGCAGGTTCCGTTACAGCGAACCACAGCAACCTTCGGCTCTGTATTCGCAATAGCCATACCTAACAAATCGGCAACCTGACCCATAACAACTGAGCCTCCGACAGGACAGTTAAGGCCCTCGATAGAGCCACTGTCGGCTGCCTTTACCAAAGCATCAGCCATTCCTGAACAACCGGGAAAGCCACATCCGCCGCAATTGGCACCCGGCAAAGCTTCTGTTACCTTTGCCAAGCGCGGATCTTCCTGTACAGCAAACTTCTTGGAACAAACATACAAAATCACTGCTGCTATCAGTGCGATGGCTCCAAGTGCAATTACTGCTGTCAAAATAAAACTCATAATCTTTATCTTTGTATTATAATTATATGTTATTCATTTAGCAATGTTTAACAGTAAAAGAAAGTGTCTCCGTCATTTTGTGCCGGAAAAGATAGAGTAATATATAATAAGGTGTCAGAGACACCAATCCTACCAATGCCATACAGATCTCATCTGACGTTAGCCTACTCGTGATGAATATCGCCGCAATCATTATGAGAAAAGGAATACCGAATGCAAGCATGACCGCATTTCTGGCAATCTGTTGGGAGGCTGTCACATTTACAATATCTCCGATATGATAGGTATTGATGTCTTTTACATGATAGACATCAATTATCTTTTCCTTACTCTCAGAAGCACTGCAATGTCCGGCTGCCTTACATGCGGCACAGGCGGATGTCTGAGAGATCAGCACCGTTAATTTGTCTTTTTCAATGGCTGTTACTGTCCCTTTATGTAGTATATCATTACTCATTTAGAGTCATTCCATTCATTAACTGATTTTCGAAAAATTAGTTTGACAATGCAAATATACAACTTTTTTTAGTAATTCAATCATTCAATGCAAATATTTATTTAATCGTTAACAAAAGTTTGGGGATATTGCCCTTTATAAGGTGAAAAATGCAATAAAAAATTTGTCCGTTTCATATTTTACATTATCTTTGCAATGTAAATAAGTTATATCATGAAGTTGACAGAGCATATCTCACAACAGACTGAGCGTTTTATCAATAAGATTGCTCAGAAGTTTCCCACTGATGAAGACAGCAATATCCTTACTGATATCCATCTGAGGGTGACACAGGACAGTGGGGAGATGCTGGCCTTCGATGATGACGATCAGGAGATCTCTCGTTGTGTCATTGAAGAATGGATTGATAATAAAGATGAGAATTTCTATGAGGATATTATTGTGATTCTCCGAAAAGTTCTTCATCGCCTTCATGAGAAGATTGACAACATGGGGATTCTCAAGCCTTTCAGTTTTGTGATGGAGAATGAAGAGCAGGAGACTATCGCCGAGTTATATGTCGCAGATGATGAGACGATCATTATTGGAGGTGACATTATGGAGAACCTTGACAAAGATCTTGATGATTTTTTCTCAGACTTGATGAAAGAACAGTAAGTCTTTTTCTTTTTTTGTAAAGAATTCATTCTTTATTATTGGTAACAAAGAAAGATTTCGTTATATTTGCGGCTAATAAGAATCATTATTAATTGAAAGAACCATGATTAAACTAAAATCCATTTTTGTTATGGCAGTAATCCTGTCGTCTGTGACGATACCGTTCTCCTCATGCACAGAGAACACACACCAGAATCCTCTTCTTGAGGAGAGCACACTACCCTTCGGAGTCCCTGATTTCAGTAAGATTAAGACTACTGATTATCTGCCAGCCTTCGAGACAGCTATCCAGCAGAAAAGAGAAGAGATAGACAGTATTATCAACAATGCCGAATCAGCCACCTTTGAGAACACTATTCTGGCTCTTGAGGAGAGTGGAAAGGTGCTCGACCGTGTCAGCAATATCTTCTTCGCCTTGGTGAGTGCCGACAAGACACCGGAGATTGGTGAGATAGAGAAAAAGGTTAAGCCGCTTCTGACCGAACTGGAGAATGACATTTTATTCAGCAAAGACTTGTTTGAACGCATCAAGGCTGTTTACGATAACGAATATGAGACGTTACAGGGTGAGGATAAAAAGTTGCTGGATGAGACCTATAAGGAGTTTGTGCGTAAAGGAGCCTTACTCCCTGAGGACAAGATGGCAAGAATGAAAGAGATCAACTTGCGTATCTCCGAATTGCAGACACAATGGGGAGACATGCTGACATCCGCCACCAACGATGCCGTCGTTTGGGTTGACAACAAAGAAGATTTGGCAGGACTCAGCGACGCGGATATCGAGCAGTGTGCCAAAGATGCCGAGAACCGTGGTAAGAAAGCTCCTTATGCCATCGTCATCGTCAACACCACACAGCAACAACCGTTAGCGAGCCTCGACAACCGTGAACTCCGCAAGAAAGTGTATGAGGCTTCTGTTCACCGTACTGACGGTACCAAGGAATACAACACCTTTCCCATTGTTGTGGAGATTGCAAAACTGCGTGCCGAGCAAGCTGAGCTGATGGGTTGTCCGAATTATGCCTCTTACTCCTTGCAGAAAACAATGGCAAAAACACCGGATAATGTGTACGCTTTCCTGAAGAACCTGATTAAGGAATATAAGCCGAAGGCTGACGCTGAGACCAAGGCTATCGAGGAGTATGCGAAAAAGACGATGGGAGATGATTTCCAGCTTCAGCCCTACGACCGCTTCTACTATTCCTCCAAGATGAAGAAAGAACAGCTCGATATCAATGATGATGAGGTGAAGCCTTATTTCAATGTGGACAGTGTACTTATCAACGGAGTGTTCTTTGCTGCCAATAAGGTGTATGGACTGACTTTCAAGGAACGAACCGATATCCCCGTATATCACCCTGATGTGAAGGTGTATGAGGTTTTTGACAAAGACGGTAAGACCAAAGCGATCTTCTATCGTGACTATTTCCGCAGACCGACCAAACGGGGTGGTGCCTGGATGAGCAGCTTCGCCAAACAGAGTACACTACGTAATCAGATACCTTATATATATAATGTATGTAACAATGCCAAGGCACCCGAGGGAAAACCTTCCCTCCTCACCTGGGATGAGGTATGTACGATGTTCCATGAGTTTGGGCATGGACTCCATGGGATACTCTCCAACTGTCGGTATAATCGTTTGAGCGGCACTGCCGTTGCACGTGACTTTGTGGAGATGCCATCACAGTTTAATGAAACATTCGCCGCCATTCCGGATGTATTCGACCAATTCGCACGTCATTATGAAACGGGAGAACCGATGCCTGCCGAACTGAAGGAAAAGATGTTGAAGAGTATTAACTTCCAGACAGCCTACGCTTTAGGTGAGAATCTTGCCGCTACCTGCGTGGATCTTGCCTGGCACATGCTGTCATCCAACGAGATACCGACTGCAGAGAATGCACAGGCTTTTGAGACGGAGGCTCTCACAAAGATAGGATTACTCGATGCCCAGATTCCTCCCCGTTACAGCACGAGCTATTTCAATCATGTATGGGGTGGCGGCTATGCTGCTGGTTATTACAGCTATCTCTGGACGGAGGTGCTGGCTGTCAATATCGCTGATGTATTTGCCAAGAAAGGGGCATTAAAACCAGAGACAGGGCAAGAGTTCCGCGACAAGATACTCAGTCGTGGCAATACAGAAGACCTGATGAAGATGTTCTCTGACTTCACGGGAATGCAGTCGCCTGACCCCACTTCCCTATTAAAAGCAAGAGGATTATAAACATATTTGGTTTTATGTAAAGAATAGCCCGAAACCGTATAATGAGTCTCAGGCTATTCTTTATTTTAGATAATAAGTATTTCTCCTCAATTCCCGGTGCAGGGGGAGGGGAAATAACTGTGTTCTCTCTTTATTTATTTCTTAGAAGATAATTTCTTCATTGCAGTGGATAAAGCCTTACATGCTGCCTTCTCCCCTTTCTTCTCCAGCGTATCCCAGTAAATCTTGCCACAAGCTTTCAACTGTTGGGTAAAGGCTTTTCCATTGGCTGTGGTAACCGCCTCTTCTTCAGGTGTGGCCCAGGCATGACGGTAGCCCTTCATGTCATTCCAATGCCCGCGGGTAAAGTCAGGAACCTCCACAGGAAGGTTACCGTTGTCCATGGAAACAGAACCCAATTCAGCAAGACAGCACCACTCCGCGATATCATATACGTCCATATCTAATGGCAGACCGTTACGAAGACAGTACACCAGTCGTGAGTCCATGATGAAGTCCATACCACCATGTCCCCCCACTTCCTTGGCTTCCTCACCGTATTTCGTCACAATAGGTGATGTGTATTTTTTCAGTAAATTATCTTTATCCTCCTTACTCATATATCGATGAGCAGTGAGATTCTCATAATTCAGCGTAACCCCAGCTTCTTTAACATCCTTACCGGAGAGCGCATAACCCTCCGTAGGGTATTTGTTGGCAAAACCGGTGGTGCCCGTCAATTGGTACATCCGGTTATACGGCTGGGGGGTCATGACATTGTGGTGAATCTCAATCACTTTTCCATTCTCAGTAGATATCAGCGTCGTGGTATGATCACCGTTGCGGAAGGGCTCATCCTTGCCCGTGCGGTCTTTCACTAATTTCTTTCCATTAAACGATTTGGTATCCATGGCGACAAGCGTCTTCATGCGATCACCACGATGGATATTCAGTACTTGCGCTATCGGACCTAAGCCATGAGTGGCATAGAGGTCGCCACGAAACTTCTGATTATAATCCAGGCGCCAACCTAATTTGTCCTGCTCATCTTTCTTCCAATAGGCATTCCAGAAAGGAGATAACTCATGACGATATGCCCCCTGTACGTAGATAACCTCACCGAACAAGCCATGCTGTGCCATATTCAGGGAGTTCAACTCGAAGAAATCGTAACAGCAATTCTCCAGCATCATACAGTGCAGACGTTTTTTCTCAGAGAGATTGACGAGTTCCCAAATCTCATGCATATTCATCGCTGACGGCACTTCTATCGCTACATGTTTACCACTCTCCAACGCTGCCCTTGCCACAAGGAAATGATGAATCCAGTCGGTTGCGATATATACCACATCGATATCTTGTCGCTGGCACAGTTCTTTGTATCCTTCCTCTCCGCTATAGATATCAGCAGGTGGCATGGAGGCTTGTTTCAGAAACTCATTGCATTTCTCCGCACGCTCGCGGTAAAAATCGCAGAGTGCCATGACTTGTATGCCGGGAATAAATGTCCATCGCTTGACGGCATCAGGACCACGCATGCCTAATCCAACGAAAGCGACACGCACCACTTCCATCTTTGGTGTTGTAAGAGAGAGAGCGGACTGCTGACCGGCAGGCATGTCGGGCACCTCTGTCACGATAGTGCCGTCCTTGATGGTATAGGGCCAGTCGAACTTACCTGCTTCCGGTTGCTGTGCCCATATTGCAGTTGGCAACAAAAGCATTATCACTAAAAACTTTAACGTAGAATATCTCATAACCTTTTGTTTAATAAATTATTTACAAAATTAAATATTTTTCCTTGAATCTCCAAATGAATATGTGGTTTTATTGCTTATTCAACTTTCAATGATTCTGTATCATTACCATTTCAAGTATCCCCGTCTATGAAAGTTTGTTCTATAAACTGTCATCATAAATAGTGATACAGATATATTAAAAAAATAGAGCAACCTTATCAGCTGCTCTATTATGATGATTTAAGTAAATATTCTACTTTATGATTTCCTGCTCTACGAAAATCTTCTTCAGGGCAAGGACGCCACGCTCCACCTGTTCTTCTGTGTGTGTAGCCATCAAGGCAAAACGCACTAATGTATCTTGCGGAGCACATGCCGGCGGAATGACAGGGTTGATGAATACACCTGCATCGTAGGAGAGCTTTGTCACGAGGAAAGTCTTGGCGACATCACGCACATACAATGGAATGATTGGGCTCTCGGTATCACCAATCTCAAAGCCTTCCTCACGGAAACGCTTCAGGGCGTAATTGGTAACTTTCCAAAGACGGTCAATACGCTCCGGTTCTTTGCGGATGATATGCAACGCCTCCATGGCGGCTGCTGTGGCTGCCGGGGTGTTGGAAGCACTGAAAATATAAGTACGGCAGGTATGACGCAGGTAATTAATTGTATCAAAGTCAGACGCCACGAAACCACCGATGCTGGCCAGGCTCTTGGAGAAGGTGCCCATTATAATATCCACATCATCGGTAACCCCGAAATGATCACAGACACCACGCCCTTCTTTTCCGAACACGCCAAGTCCATGTGCCTCATCAACATATACACTGGCATTGTATTTTTTCTTCAGACGGATAATCTCCGGAAGATTGGCCAAGTCACCTTCCATGGAGAATACACCGTCCACAACAATCATCTTAACTGATTCCGGACGACATTTCTGGAGTTGTCTCTCCAAATCCTCCATATCATTATGCTTGTACTTCAGACAGGTAGCAAAAGACAGACGCCGCCCGTCAACAATACTTGCGTGATTGCGGTCATCACATATTATGTAGTCCTCACGTCCGCACACCATGGCAAGCACTCCTGCGTTTACTGAAAAACCGGTAGAGAACACCAGAGCCTCTTCTTTTCCCTCAAATTCAGCCAGCTCTCTTTCCAGCTTAACATGTAAATCGAGGGTACCATTAAGGAAACGGCTGCCCGCACATCCTGTGCCATATTTGTCTATCGCTGCCTTTGCCGCGGCTTCCACACGAGGATCACCAGTAAGTCCTGTATAAGCATTGGATCCGAACATCAGTACTTTATGACCGCCCATTTCCACTTCCGTACCCTGCTTTCCTGTAATCTCTCTGAAATAAGGATAAACATTGGCAGCCATATATTTCTGTGGCTCACGATATTGCTTGCATTTCTCCTGTAAGAGTCCCATATATTATTGTAGGTAATATTAATTCATTTTTTTCCAGTTTGCAAAGTTACAAAAAAATGTTCAATAATACATACTTTTTATTGAAAAAAACTTTTATAAACAAATATTGTAACCCAAAAAGGTCATATTTCAACTGATTATTATTACTTTTGCACCCATGAATATGAAGAAACAGATCACATTTATCATAAATCCAATCTCCGGAACGACAAAAAAAGCGGGTATTCAGGATTTAATAGAGAAATATCTGAACCATGAGATTTTTGACTATAAGATACGCATGACGGAATATGCCGGTCATGCGGAAAAGATCTCGGAAGAAGAGAAATCTCTGCATAAGGATATTGTCATCGCGGTGGGTGGTGACGGAACGGTCAATGAAGTGGCGAGGTCGCTTGTTGACTCCCAGACTGCCTTAGGTATCCTGCCCTGTGGCTCAGGAAACGGATTGGCGCGTCATCTGATGTTACCCATGGACATCAAGAAATCTATAGATATCATCAATAAATGTGAGATACACGATTTAGACTACGGCATTATCAACAAGCATCCTTTCTTCTGTACCTGTGGCATGGGGTTTGATGCTTTTATCAGCATGAAATTCTCAGAGGCAGGTAAGCGAGGACCTGTTACCTATGTGGAGAATGTGCTTCGTGAGGGATTGACATATAAGCCAGAGACTTACGAGATTGAGGATGAGAATGGCAAGAAACGTTACAAGGCTTTCCTGATCTCCTGTGCCAATGCTTCCCAGTACGGAAACAATGCGTATATCGCTCCTCAGGCCTCCATGAGCGATGGTTTGCTCGATGTCATTATCATGGAGCCGTTTGATGTATTGGAAGCACCTCAGGTGGCAATTGAGATGATGAACAAGACGCTGGATAAAAACATAAAAATCAAGACGTTCCGTACAAAACATATTCATATTAAGAGAAAAGTGCCCGGATATATACATTACGATGGCGACCCTGTCATGGAGGAAGCTGATGTGGACATCCAGTTGGTAAGTAAGGGGATAAAGATTATTGTTAACCCGGATGCAGACAAGACGAAACGTCACCCCAATGTCGTACAGACAGCTTTCAGTGAGTTCTTCAACGATATCAATATCATGCGTGAGGACATCACCCGACAGGGGCGGAATATACAAGCCATCAACAAGAAACTTTTAAGGAAACTGAATAACCTATAAGTAAAAATCTTTTAATAACTCTTTATAAGTTTCAGAGCCAATGATCAACTCCTCTTGCTGACAGGTTTGCGGTATTAACCCAAAAGAACACAAGTATCTTTTTGGGGGCTTCTGTGAGACCGTCTTAACCGCACAAACCCTCAAGGGATAGAAACCGTTGAGAACAGCCTGAAAATCAATATCTTTACGCTCATTTAAGGGTATGATCAATGAGAAAGAACCTTCCGGCCTCAATAGTCGTTTGACATTAGAAAACAAGTCTGGAAACGATAAAGTATCCGTATGTCGAGCCTTGTTTCGCTGTTCACAAGGACTCTTCAAGTCATTCGTGAAAAAAGGAGGGTTACACACAATGGAGTCGTATGGTTCTGTAAAATAGTTTTGAAGTGACAACAGATGCGCCGCCATCCTATCGGAGAAAGGAGATGCGGAAATGTTCATGACCGTCTGACGAAAGGCTCCCTCATCAATATCAATGGCATCGATAAAAGAAAACGGATGACGCTGCGCCATCATCAGTGAGACGACACCAGTACCACTGCCAATATCCAGAATACGTTTCCCGCCTTCCGCCCAACAGCCGAGGAGTACCCCATCGGTTCCTACCTTCATGGCACATAAGTCCTGATGAACGGTAAAATATTTAAAAGAAAAATAGGTATTTGACATTCCGATGCAAATTTAAGGAATTATTTGTTATCATTAATCCTATTAATTATTAAATTATCTTATAACCTTGCCGATATCTTATATTTTATTTGTACCTTCGCAGTCTGTAACAGAAAGACATATTATTTGTCGATAACATTATAGGTAATGTAATTATGAAAAAAAATAATCCAGCAAACTTCTCAATGATAGCTGACTACGACGGAGACATTAGAAATATCATACATGCGGGTGCACCAGGACAGTGTCCTATCTTGGCTACTCGTAACCTTATACTATTCCCCGGAGTGGTCTCCTCCATCATTATCGGAAGACTGAGCAGCCTGAATCTTGTCAACGCGCTAAGGAACGCTCCCGACTCCGTATTCGCTATCTTCACACAAAACGATGAGACCGTAGAGCATCCCAGACTCTCCGACTTATTTCCCTATGGGGTATTCGCTAAAATGATACGTATCCTTGAGATACCTGGAAACGGCGACACCGTTACAGTTATTGTCCAGGCCTTAGGACGATGTACCCTAAAAGAAATCACCTCTTACCGTCCTTTTATAAAAGGTGTGGTGGAGTCATTCCCCGAGGTGCTTCCAGAGGAAAACGATGTAGAATTTACAGCTGCCATCGAAGATCTCCGAAAGTCGGCAAAGCATTACATACATATCCATGAGGAAATTCCCGATGAGGCTCAATTTGCCATCAACAACATCGACAACGACATCATCGCCCTCAACTATGTCTGCTCCAACCTACCTTTTGAGCTGAAAGAGAAAGAGATGCTGCTCAAGGAAGAAACGATATCAAACCGTGTTATTGAATTGCTGAAGATACTCCACCGTGAGATTCGGCTTTTGGAGATCAAGGCAGATATCCGTACCAAGACACGCGAGGACTTGGATGAACAGCAGCGAGAATATTTCCTCCAGCAACAGATACGTAATATCAAAGAGGAGTTAGGCAATGGAGAGGGATCACCCGAACGAAAGGAACTTCTGCAAAAGGCTCGCAAAAAGAAATGGTCGGAGGAGATTCACGAGACTTTCAACAAAGAACTCGACAAGCTGGATATGCTCAATCCCCAAGGCCCCGAATACAGTGTACAGCTGAATTACCTACAGACGCTTGTCAACTTACCTTGGGGAGAGTATACTACTGATGACTTGAACCTGAAACGGGCGCAGAAGATTCTTGATAAGGATCACTATGGTATGGAGAAAGTGAAAGAACGTATCCTCGAGTATATTGCCGTGCTCTCTCTCAGAGGTGACCTGAAGTCGCCTATCCTCTGCCTGTACGGTCCTCCGGGTGTAGGAAAAACCTCTTTGGGAAAGAGTATTGCCGAGGCAATGAAAAGAAAATATGTACGCATCAGTCTGGGCGGCCTCCATGATGAGTCGGAAATCCGAGGACATCGCCGTACATACGTAGGTGCCATGCCTGGACGCATCATCAAGAATATCCAGAAGGCTGGCTCTTCAAACCCTGTCTTCATCCTGGATGAGATAGATAAGGTCACACAAAATACCATCAATGGCGATCCTGCATCGGCATTGCTGGAGGTATTGGATCCAGAACAGAACTTTGCCTTCCATGACAATTATCTGGATGTCGACTACGATCTGTCGAAGGTGCTCTTCATAGCTACAGCCAATGACCTGAACACCATTCCACGCCCATTGCTAGACCGTATGGAAGTGATTGAGGTGAGCGGATACATCACTGAGGAGAAAATTGAGATTGCCAAGCGACATCTCATCCCGAAAGAGAAGGATAATACCGGATTAAACAGAGATAGGGCATTGTCATTCAACAAGGCTGCCATAGAAAAGATTATCGAGCAATATACCCGTGAGAGTGGTGTACGACAGTTGGAGAAACAGATCAATAAGTCTTTCCGCAAACTGGCATTTACAATGGCTAAGGACGGGAAACTGCCTTATGAGAAAATAACACCCAACGAGATTGGTGAACTGTTAGGCAAGCCTCCCTATTACCGAGATATTTATCAAGGTAATAAGGATGCCGGTGTCGTCACAGGACTGGCTTGGACAAGTGTCGGGGGTGAGATTCTCTTTATTGAGACTAGCCTGAGCAAGGGAAAAGGTTCTAAGCTGACGCTGACAGGCAACCTGGGTGATGTCATGAAGGAATCGGCTATTCTGGCATTGGAGTATGTGAAAGCTCATGCCTCCATACTGAATATCGACTATCGAATCTTCGACAATTGGAATATTCATATCCATGTTCCTGAGGGAGCGACACCGAAGGACGGCCCCTCTGCCGGTATCACCATTGCCACCTCCATTGCGTCAGCCCTCACACAGCGTAAGGTGCGTAAGAACACAGCCATGACCGGTGAGATAACCCTCAGAGGTAAGGTATTGCCCGTAGGTGGTATCAAGGAGAAGATCCTGGCCGCCAAACGTGCTGGAATCACAGATATCGTGATGTGTCAGGAAAACAAGAAAGATATCGACGAGATACAGGATATCTATCTCAAAGGCGTCACCTTCCATTATGTAGAGAATGTGCAGGATGTATGGAAGTTTGCCTTGACAGATGAGATTGTCGATCATCCTACTGTCTTCGAGATTGATGATGACAAGAAAGATTAAAATCTGAATGACATTTGAATTGCAACATACCGACAAGGCCAGTGATGCCCGTACAGGTATCATCACAACCGCTCATGGGAAAATAAAGACTCCCATCTTTATGCCCGTGGGCACTGTCGGCTCAATAAAAGGAGTACATTTCCGTGAGTTACGTGAACAAGTAAAGGCACAGATAATATTAGGTAACACCTATCATTTGTATCTCCGGCCTGGATTGGAGGTGCTTAGGGCTGCCGGTGGATTACACCAGTTTAACACCTGGGATCGTCCGATACTAACCGACAGCGGTGGATTTCAGGTATTCTCACTCACCGGTATTCGTAAGCTGAGTGAAGAAGGATGTGAGTTCCGGTCGCATATCGATGGATCAAAGCATATCTTTACTCCGGAAAATGTAATGGACACACAGCGTATCATCGGCGCCGACATTATTATGGCTCTCGATGAATGTCCTCCCGGGGAAAGTGATTATGACTATGCCAAGAAAAGTCTTGCACTGACACAGCGCTGGTTGGACCGTTGCGTCAAGCATTTCAATGAGACTGAACCCATATATGGTTATGACCAAGCACTGTTCCCCATCGTTCAGGGATGTACCTACAAGGACCTTCGCAGCGAGGCAGCGAAACATATCGCCGATAAAGGAGCGCCAGGTAACGCTATCGGCGGACTGGCTGTAGGAGAACCCACAGAAGTGATGTACGACATGATAGAGGTTGTCAATGCCATCCTTCCAAAGGATAAGCCCCGTTATCTGATGGGTGTCGGAACCCCTCAGAATATCCTGGAAGCTATCGAGCGTGGCGTCGACATGTTCGATTGTGTGATGCCTACCCGCAATGGACGTAATGGCATGCTGTTCACCTATAATGGCACGATGAATATGCGTAATAAGAAATGGGAGATGGACTTCTCCCCTATCGACCCTGAAGGCTGTGATACCGACCGTATTCATACCAAGGCATATCTCCATCACCTGTTTAAAGCTCAAGAGTTGCTGGCCATGCAGATAGCAAGTATTCATAATCTCACCTTTTATCTCCGATTAGTGAGTGATGCCCGGACACATATCGAACAAGGTGATTTTATGCCATGGAAAGCAAGTATTATAGATCAATTAGGAAAGAGGATATAAGATGAATATCACTAAGGAAAAAGTTAGTCAATCAGCTGGAAAGACGAAGGGCAGGATTAACACCCTCGTTCAGAAAATCGTCACGGCCATGAAACGGTTGGGACGGAAATTCAGTTGGTTGAATAAATTCAATCCGCTGAGACACCTAAAGATTCTGGATTGGTATATCATCCGGAAATTTATCGGCACCTATTTTTTTGCCATCATTCTAATCATCTCTATCTCTATTGTCTTTGACTTTAACGAGAATCTGGCAAAGTTCACACAATACCATGCCCCATGGAAAGCTATCTTCTTTGACTATTACTTGAATTTTATTCCATACTTTGCCAATCTGTTCTCCCCCCTTTTTGTCTTTATAGCGGTCATCTTCTTTACATCCAAGTTGGCTGGTAACTCAGAAATCATATCGATGCTGGCTGCCGGTGTAAGTTTTAAACGACTGATGCGACCGTACATGATCTCCGCTGCATTCATCTCTCTGCTTACTTTCTTTCTGGGAGCTTATGTTATTCCTAAAGGCACGATAGTAAAACAGAACTTTGAGACGATGTACAAAAATAAAAGAAAGACTACGTCTGCACAAAACGTTCAGTTGCAAGTGGGACAAGGCGTCATTGCCTATATCCAGCACTACGACAACAATGTGAAGAGGGGATATGGTTTTAATCTTGATAAGTTTGAGAACAAAAAACTGGTGAGCCATCTCACAGCTCAAGAGATACAATATGACACAATCAGTGACAGTAAATACCATTGGAAGATCACGCAATGGCGAATCAGGGATATGAAAGGACTCAAAGAGAAAATTACCAGTGGTGCCCAAAAAGACACCATGATCATGATGGAGCCTACCGATCTCGTATTCTCCAAAGGACAGCAAGAGACATTCACCAGTCCACAACTGCTGGAATATATCAGTAAACAGATTGATAGAGGATCGGGAAACGTTGTACAATATGAGGTGGAATATCACAAACGTATCGCATCCAGTTTTGCGTCTTTCATCCTAACGACCATCGGTATGTCACTATCATCAAGAAAACGAAAGGGGGGTATGGGTCTCTACCTTGGTATTGGCCTCGCACTCAGTTTTACCTACATTCTCTTGCAGGCAGTCTCTTCAACTTTTGCTATTAACGCCAATACACCACCCATGCTTGCCGCATGGATACCAAATATCATATTCGCTGTGGTGGCATATTTCTGCTACCGTCAGGCACCTAACTAAAATAATGGATTTTTACGATTTAGACTTGAATGACAATGCATTGGACGCACTTGATGATATGAACTTCAAAGTGTGTACTCCTATTCAGGAGAAATGCATCCCAGAGATACTTAACGGAAAGGATCTTCTCGGTGTGGCACAGACGGGGACAGGCAAGACTGCCGCTTACCTCCTCCCCATCCTCAGTATGCTTGATGACGGAGGCTTTCCCGAAGATGCGATAAACGGTGTCATCATGAGTCCTACCAGGGAGTTGGCACAACAGATTGACCAAGCCATGCAGGGATTCTCTTTCTACATGCCGGAGGTGAGTAGTGTGGCAGTGTATGGAGGAAATGATGGTAATCGTTATGATCAGGAATACAAAGGAATGAAACTGGGAGCTGACTTGATTATAGCTACCCCCGGGCGACTGATCAGCCATATGGCCATGGGAAATATTGATCTCAGTAAGGTAACGTTCTTTGTTCTCGATGAGGCCGACCGTATGCTCGACATGGGATTTCATGATGATATCATCAAGATTGCGAAGCAGTTACCCAAAAAGCATCAGACTATCATGTTCTCTGCCACTATGCCAGACAAGATTGAAGAATTGGCAAATACGCTTATGAACAATCCGGTAACAGTAAAGATTGCCGTGAGTAAACCTGTAGAGAAGATTCACCAGATGGCTTACGTCTGTCATGAGAATCAGAAGATACGTATCTTGAATTATCTCTTCAGAAGTAACCAACTGAAACGTGTCATTATCTTCGCCGGTTCAAAAATCAAAGTAAGGGAGATTTTTCGGGAACTGATTCAGATGAAGGTAAAATGCGGGGATATGCATTCTGATCTGACTCAACAACAACGTGATGAGGTGATGTATCGCTTTAAAAGTGGACAGATAGACGTTCTGGTGGCTACCGATATCGTGGCACGTGGAATAGATATTGATGATATCGCCACTGTCATCAACTACGATGTACCTCATGAGGCTGAAGATTATGTACACCGTATCGGAAGAACGGCTCGTGCAGACCGTTACGGACAGGCTTTCACACTGGTTCGCGGTTGGGAGATCATTGACTTCATGCGTATAGAGAAATTCTTAGGTTATGCTGTTGAAAAGGTTTCCTTACCTTATAAGATGGAAGGACCGGAATACAAACCATTGACCAAACGGGGAGGACGTTCACATTTCCATCCACACAGAACTCAGATAAGAAACAGGAAGGGCACGGCAAGTAAAGGTAAAAAGGGGAAACCAAACAAAGAGAGAAAAAAGAAAGAAAGCAAATGACCTCGTCATTTCTTTTCTACTTTCTCATTCTTATCCCTGACAACAACCTTAACACGAGAGATACGACGCTCGTCTAATTCTGTAATCTCAAAAAGATAGTTCTTATAAACCAGTTTCTCATGAACACTGGGAAAATCTCCTTTGAGTTCCAATATGAGTCCTGCCAAGGTATCTGCGTCTCCCTCAATATCTTCAAATTCCTCGTCATCTACCTCCAAAATCCTCACCATATCACTCAAAAGGGTCTTACCCTCAAAGAGATACGTATTCTTGTTCAAACGGGTAAACACCTTCTCCTCCTCATCGTACTCATCATTGATCTCTCCGACAATCTCTTCTACGATATCTTCCAGAGTCACTATGCCACTGGTACCACCAAACTCATCGACGACAATAGCGATATGCACTTTATTATTCTGGAACTCACGCAAGAGGTCATCAATCTTCTTTGTCTCTGGAACAAAATAAGGTGGACGAATAAGACTCTGCCATCTAAAACTCGTGGGCTTGCTCAGATGTGGTAATAAATCCTTAATATAGAGAATACCACGGATATTATCTGAGTTATCTTGATAAATAGGAATACGACTATAGTTGTTCTCTATAATACAATTCAACACTTCAGAGAAAGGCGATCTAATATCCAAGGCAACAATATCCTGGCGACTTGTCATCACCTCCTTGGACGTCTCGTCACCAAATCTAATGATACCCTGAAGCATCTTCTCCTCCTCCTTAATATCATCTTTATCTGTCAACTCCAATGCTTGCTCCAAATCATCAACACTTAACAGATGATTCTCTTTCTGAAGCACTTTCTCTGCCAACATACCACTGCTCATCAGTAACGTTTCTAAAGGCCAGAACAGCTTCCGGAAGAAAAGCAAGCCATTACATATCTTACGACAAAAGGATAACGGTGTCTGTCGGGCATAGATCTTTGGAATGATTTCACCGAATAATAACAGAAGGAATGTCAAAAAAATGGTTATGCAAATAAACTGTAGCCAATATGCCTTGCCAAAATCAATGATTTGTGAAAAGACATAATTAGACAGCATAATAATCGTTACATTGACAAAATTGTTGGTTATCAAGATTGTAGCTAACGTACGCTCACTGTCTTCACGTAACTTCTGAATGTTACGGTCAACAGGAAGATGCTCCGGAACCATCTCACTCAGATCAGTTGGAGAAAGACTAAAAAAAGCTATCTCTGAACCACTGGCATATCCTGACAAGACAAGAAGTAATAAACAGATAACTCCGACGATGATGACACTCATCGACGGAGCTATGAAATGAACCTCACTCAAAGTCTGTTGTAACGAAATAATATCCATATCAGAATGGCATTTCGTCGTTTCCCTGTTCCTTCTGAGGAGCTGCAACAGGTTCCGAAACAGTAGCGGGAGCTGGAGAGGAAAGATTGCTGTTATTCCCTTTTGGCGATAACATCTCCATATTCTCGGCAACAATCTCAGTGATATAATGACGTATCCCTTTTTGATCATCATAACTTCGATTGCGAATCCTTCCTTCAACAAAAAGTTTGTCACCCTTGCGAACGTATTTCTCAACAACCTTAGCCATGCCACGATAGAATACAACGTTGTGCCACTCCGTACGATCAGGCACCTGTGTACCATTCTGAAGGGTATAACCTCTTTCTGTCGTAGCAAGTGTTAACTGTGCAACAGCCTGATCCTGCTCGTAGTACCTGACCTCAGGGTCTTTACCTACATTCCCAATTAAAAATGCTTTGTTCATAGTTTTAGTAATAAAAAGATTAAATATTATTATTTCCAGTATCCAAGATACCTGAATTTGAAATTCTTTCCTTTTGCTGAAGGGAACTGACTCCGTGGATCAACCCTCTCACGGAGATGCTCAACAATACGGTTATAACAATCTATTCCACTGTTGGCCTTACAGTTAGCAACAAACAAAGTATCACGATATTCATGCTTTCCTGTAGAAGGAATCAATACCACACGCTTGAAATTGAAAGACCCCTCATACCACCCCGGATGCTCTTCATTCAATCGAGCGATAGTGGGTGGTGTCGGATCAACAAGCGGAGCGTCTGGAGCATCACTGGGACGTAATGCTTTCTTTTGCTTGAAATCAAGCATCGTCGCAGCTTCTGTCTTTATAATGATAAAATAGACTCTCGGACGCAGTTTATAACGCTTTGGATAATAGACCTCACTATTTGCGTAGGTACGTACATCAGCCTCCAATTCATCATCCATTTCAATCTCTGGAATAGAACGAAGAAACTCTACTGCTTCATCGACATTAGACACCAATGTCTCCTTGTCAAAATATCTTAAATATAAATTCATTATTTGTATTTTTCTTTCCCGTTTACGTCAAGCATAAAAAATGTTTGATAAAGAGCGGAAAACGGGACTCGGACCCGCGACCCCAACCTTGGCAAGGTTGTGCTCTACCAACTGAGCTATTTCCGCTTAAAGCTATTCGATAAAATAGAATGTTTTTGGTGAAGAGGAGGAGACTCGAACTCCCACGTCACAATTGACACTACCCCCTCAAAGTAGCGCGTCTACCAATTCCGCCACCTCTCCAACAAAAACTGATAACAAGAAACCATAATGCTTATTGTCGTGCCCAGAACAGGACTCGAACCTGCACACCTCGCGGCACACGCACCTGAAACGTGCGCGTCTACCAATTCCGCCACCTGGGCCTGTATAAAACAAGCTTTAAACGCGCTCTTGTTATCAGTATGTGAGCGGAAAACGGGACTCGGACCCGCGACCCCAACCTTGGCAAGGTTGTGCTCTACCAACTGAGCTATTTCCGCCTAAAATCCTTCTTAAAAATAAAAGGAGCATTTCTCTAAATGCGGTTGCAAAGGTAACATATTTTTCTGAATCACCAAACTTTTTCTCGAAAAAAAATCGCAATAATAAACATATAATTATTTTTTTGGCAAAAAAGAGATGATATACTATCGATCCTTGCCTAATCCATCCTATACTTATAGTCTTTATAGCTGAATTCACGAAGCATCTCCAATGTATGGTCTGTATGAAGGAAAGCCAGGGAGGGATGCTCCACACCATTAAACATGTTTGTCTTGACCGTTGTATAATGTATCATATCCTCAAAAATAATATTATCTCCAATATTTAATTCTTGAGGAAACCTCCAACAACCCATATAATCGCCACTCAGACAACTGTTGCCTCCCAACCGATACGTAATAGGATCTGTTGATGAAGGATTATCCACAATCTCAGCACCACGCACCTCAGGCATATAGGGCATCTCCAAGCAGTCGGGCATGTGACAGGTAAAACTTACATTCAATATCGCAGTCTTTATTCCTTTGTCTTCTACAATATCAACTACTTGTGAAACCAATGGCCCTGTCTGCCAAGCAAAAGCGCTGCCAGGCTCAAGGATAACCTTCAGCCACGGGTATCTCTTGTGAAATTCTTGCATCATGTTGACGAGTAATTCACGATCGTAATCTTTCCTTGTCATCAAATGGCCTCCCCCGAAATTTATCCACTTCAAAGAAGGAAACCATTTAGAGAATCTTTCTTCTATTACACTTAAGGTACGCGCAAAAACATCTGAACCATTCTCACAATGACAATGGCAATGAAATCCTTCTATGATTTGTGGCAATTTATCTGGCAGATGCTCGGCCGTAACTCCAAAACGAGTACCAGGGGCACATGGGTTATATAACAGGGTCTCCACTTCCGAGTACTCAGGATTGATACGTATTCCAACAGACAAGGGGGTGACATCGTCCCCATATTTCCTTGCATGGGTTTCTTTAACGCGCGTACCAAACCTTTGTATTTGCGACATGGAATTAAAAGTGATGTGACTTGAACAGATCGCTATATCATCTATCTCATCTTCTGTATAGGCCGGAGAATAGGTGTGAGCTAAAGACCCAAACTCTTCTTTTGCCAGCCACGCCTCATAGAGAGAGCTGGCGGTTGTCGCCTTGATATATTCACGGAAAACAGGAAATGTCTTCCAAAGGGCAAACGCCTTAAAGGCAAGAATTATTTCAATATCAGCACGCTGTGCGATATCCGAAATAATCCTGAGGTTATTCCTCAAAAGCGACTCCTCAATAATATACATCGGACGGTGAATACCGTCAAAGGTTCTTGGATTTATCTTCATACTTTGCTGCAAAGATACGTATAAGTGAGAGAAATGCAAAATAAATAATGAAAAAAGGCACTATCAATATGGAAAGAATGATGTCCACAAGACAAATGAGCCAAAATGAATCAGAAAAAGTTTAAAGAATAAGAATTTTATAGAAGTTATATTGTAGTTTTCCAATATTTTTAATACATTTGCATCGTAAAAAAGAATGCGACGATGAAACTCGTTTTGATGACAAAGCCTTCCTTCTTTGTGGAAGAGGATAAGATCATTGCCACCCTCTTTTATGAGGGACTGGATTATTTGCATCTTTTCAAGCCTATGTCAGCTCCTATCTATTCAGAACGGTTGCTAACACTTTTACCTGAAGAATATTATAGAAAAATAAGTGTGCACGACCATTATTACCTTAAAAATGAATACGGCTTGTATGGAATTCATATAGATGATACTGACGCCCCACTGCCTGCAGGATATAAGGGAAAGTTCAGTCGCACCTGTATGAGTCTGGAAAAGTTGAAGATGGCAAAAAAAAAGGCTGAATATGTCTTTTTGAGAAATATCTTTCAAGGTCTTAGCAATCCTGAAGAAAAAGCGACATTTACACAGCAACAGCTGAAAGATGCGGCTGCTGATGGATTAATTGACAAACATGTATATGCCCTTGGGGGTATGGATATAGATACGATAAAGTTTGCGAAAGATCTTGGATTTGGTGGCGTCGTTATTTGTGGTGACCTGTGGAATCGGTTTGACATCCATCAACAGCAAGACTACAAAGAACTCATACACCATTTCGAACGGCTTAAAAAGTTAATTTAACAATAACTATCAATATTATAAATTATAAATAATATCAAATGATTGACCAAAATTCTTTTATGGTATTCTCCGGGACGGCAACCAAATATCTGGCAGAGAAAATTTGCCAAAGTCTGGGATGCCCCCTCGGGAAACTCTTAATGATGAAGTTTTCCGATGGTGAATTCGCTGTATCCTACGAGCAATCGATCCGTGGGCGTGATGTTTTCCTTGTGCAAAGCACCTTCCCCTCTTCAGACAACCTCATGGAGTTGCTGCTGATGATCGATGCTGCCAAACGTGCTTCCGCTAAGAGTATTAACGCTGTTATTCCTTATTTCGGATGGGCACGTCAAGACAGGAAGGATCGTCCACGCGTAAGTATCGGAGCCAAATTGGTTGCAGATTTATTAAGTGTCGCAGGTATTGACCGTGTTATCACAATGGATTTGCATGCCGATCAGATTCAAGGATTTTTTAACGTACCGGTAGATCATCTTTATGCGTCAAGTGTAATGCTACCATACCTGCAGAAAATGACTTCGGAAGATATGGTAATAGCATCACCTGATATCGGTGGTAGTAAACGAGCCAATACGTACGCAAAATATTTAGGGGTTCCATTGGTATTATGCAACAAGACACGTGCACGCGCCAATGTTGTGTCAAGCATGCAGATTATTGGTGATGTAAACGGGAAGAATGTGATAATTGTTGATGACATGGTTGACACCGCTGGTACGATAACAATGGCAGCTGATATTATGAAACAAGCTGGTGCCAAGACAGTAAGAGCCATTGCCAGCCATTGTGTGATGAGTGGGCCGGCCAATGAAAGAGTTGAGAACAGTGCTCTTGAAGAAATAGTCTTTACTGACTCTATTCCATACGATGGCAAATGTTCTAAGGTTAAACAACTATCAGTGGCAGATCTCTTTGCAGAAACCATACGACTGGTGCTTGAAAATAAGAGTATCAGTGATCAATATCTTATCTAACTGATGACAGACCGCATCAAAAGAGCCCGACAAAATATCGGGCTCCTTTCTTTGTCAAATAATTATAAGTTTTAATACTCTATCCACCTTACGTATGAGAAGTCCTGACGATGAGGTAGCAACTTGTTACTTGGGAACATTCGAATAGCAGCACGATAACCTCCTGCATGTGAACTCTCGAATTTTGACTCAAAAGTATAAAGATTACCAGCCTTTGCTGTTACTTTGAAAGGTTCAACAGCAGCTATTCTATCTTCACCGTGTTCATCGGTCTTAATAATAACAAACTCCAATCCGATAGCATCATCAAGCCCCTGCTCGTCTATCACAATTTTTATCTCATAAGGAACACCTGTTACAAGTCCTTCAGCTGGAATGTTATTCTCCAAAGAGACGACACGGATTGAGTTCCAACGTTCTGCGACAGTTTCCTTCCACTGTGCGATATCCTTAGCCAAACGATAATTGTCTGCCTTCAGCATCTTGGAACGAGCAGCCTCCTTATTGTAATACTTCTCATAATAATCGTCAAGTTGACGTTTCATGGTATAGTGAGGAGCAATGGTCGCAATAGAATTCTTGATGACACGAATCCATCCCTCACTGAATCCCTTTTCATTCTTATCATAATAGAGAGGGATGATCTCATTCTCCAATAGACCATAGATCGTAGCTGCATCCAACTGATCCTGATAAGACTGATTTTGATATGTACGCTTTTCTGTCAATGCCCATCCGGCACCTTCACGATAGCCTTCCAACCACCATCCATCAAGCACAGAAAGGTTAACGACACCATTCATTTCTGCCTTTTCACCAGAAGTTCCTGATGCTTCCAATGGACGTGTTGGTGTGTTCATCCAGATATCAACACCGGAAACAAGACGTCTGGCCAGACGGAAATCGTAATCTTCGAGGAAGATTATTTTGCCTAAGAACTCAGGACGCTGACTTATCTCATAAATATGCTTGATAAGCCCTTGGCCACCACCATCTGCGGGATGTGCCTTACCTGAGAACAAGAACTGCACTGGATGTTCAGAATCGTTGACAATTTTAGATAACCTATCAAGGTCGGTAAAGAGCAGATGAGCTCGTTTATAGGTGGCAAAACGACGACAGAAACCTATCATCAAAGCGTTGGGGTTAATCTTATTCAACAACGAAAGAACACGTGATGGATCTCCCTGATTCTTTAACCAGTTCTCACGGAACTTAGTGCGAATATAGTCTGTTAACTTATTCTTCAATGCCATACGCGTTTCCCATATCTCTTCATCAGGAACATTATATATGGCATGCCATATCTCTTCATTGCTCTGATCACTCAGGTGACTCTTATCGAAGTACTTCTCATAGAGGTGTCTCCATTCGGTTGCACACCATGAAGGGAAGTGGACACCATTGGTCACATACCCCACAAAGTTCTCCTCCGGGAAATAACCGTTCCATAACGGAGCAAACATTTTCTGAGATACCCATCCATGCAACTTGCTTACACCATTCACTTCTTGACAAGTGTTAATAGCAAAAGTACTCATAGAGAATTTTTCTGTATTTCCATCAGGTGTAGGTCTTCCCATATCTATGAGTTCTGACCATGTAATCCCGAGCAAGTCCGGATAACCTCCAAGATATTTACCAAGAAGTCCTTCATCAAAAGAATCATGACCGGCTGGGACTGGTGTGTGACAAGTATAAAGGCCTGAGGCACGAACCACTTCCATCGCTTGGTTGAATGTCAGATGATCCTCTTTAATGTAATCCACAAGACGCTGAAGGTTGCACAGTGCAGCATGTCCTTCGTTACAGTGATAGAGATCTTTCTTGATACCAAGTTCCTTAAGGGTGAGGATACCACCAATACCAAGAAGAATCTCTTGTTTAAGTCTGTTCTCCCAATCACCACCATAAAGTGAATGTGTGATAGGTTTGTCAAACTCTGAGTTCATCTCGTTGTCTGTGTCCAAAAGATACAAAGGGATACGTCCGACATTGACACGCCATACATAAGCATGTACATGGTAGTTCATATAAGGTACATCAACAATCATTGGAGAACCATCCTTATTTAACTGGCGCTCAATAGGAAGAGAATTAAAGTTCTGTGCCTCATAGTTCGCAATCTGTTGACCATCTATGGATAGACTCTGTGTAAAATATCCATAACGATATAAGAAGCCAACAGCGCACATATCAACATTACTGTCGGATGCCTCCTTCAAATAATCTCCTGCTAACATTCCAAGACCACCAGAATAAATCTTCAAGACTTGGTTCAATCCAAACTCCATACAAAAATAAGCTACTGAGGGACGACTCCTATCAGGCTTAACATCCATATAGTCACGGAATTGCTGATATACATTCTTTACGTTCCTCATAATCTCCCTATCCTTTACAATCTCTTCTTTACGTTTATATCCCAAACGCTCAAGTAACATCACCGGATTATGATTGACCTCCTCATACAGCTGTTCATCAAGACTTCTCCAAAGTTCACGGGCCTCATAATTCCATGCCCACCACATATTATGTGCCAACTCGTCCAAACACGTCAATTCTTCTGGCAATTTAGACTTTACTGACAATTCTTTCCACTGGGGGGCACTTGAATAATCTGATTTAATCTTCATATATATATTTATTTAGAATTTCTAATCTCCACTTTATTTAAAGCAAACTGATACGCTTCAAGATAATACCTGATAAAATGTTTCCACAGAGCCTTCTTGGACAATCTCTCCGCGTTATCCCTGCAACCCAATACCTCTACGTCACTTAAACCGGAGAAATAGGTTACAACGTCTTTGATGTTGTCAGCCACCTCTGAATAATTATAGTCAGTACGGTGGATAACCTCAACACCATCGGTGATCTTACTGACACCGCCTTTCTCAGAATTAGCCCATAGACCAAATCCAGCAAGATCTGTTGTTATACACGGTACCTTAAATGCTATAGCCTCAAGCGGGGTATAACCCCATGGTTCATAATAAGATGGATAAATACACAAATCATTGCCCAAAACAAGATCATAATACGTCAGGTTGAATATCCCGTCATCACCCGTAAGATAACATGGAAGAAATATTAATTTTACACGATCTTGCAATCTATTGTGCATATCCAGATACTTTAACATCCCTAAGACGTTATCATGAGACATATTATAGAGCCAATGAGTAATCTCAGGTACATCCAACGGGGTATCAAAGGACTCTCCTGATTGTAAACGTTGAATTAGATCCTGACGGGCTTCGCCAACCCAACCCGGAACTTCGATAAATGCAAGTACTGTTTTCTTAAGATTATGATCACGCAACAGACGATTCATCGCTTCTATAAAAACATCAACTCCCTTGTTGCGGAACTCATAACGGCCACTCGTAGAAACAATCAAAGTATTATCATCTAAGTCCGTTCCTAACAATGCATTAGCAACTTTCAATAAAGTGTCTCTTGCAACTCTACGTTTCCTATCAAAGACAGATCCTCTGGGCACAATAGAATCGTCAAATCCATTAGGAAGGACAAAATCAACTTTCTTGTCCAATAACTCTAAACATTCGTTTGCGGTTATTTCACTGACAGTTGTAAAGCAATCTACATAATGAGCAGTTTGTTTTTCAACCGAATGCTTACTTTGCATATTCAGTTCCCAGGCCATCTGGTCACCATTATAAGCAAATAGGTAGTCATACAACGGTTTATTATTTCCAGCTATACTCCTACCGATACTTGTGGCGTGTGTCGTAAAAACAGTTCCTACTTGAGGCAATGTCTTCTTAATATATAAAAGACCAAGACCTGTCATCCATTCATTACCATGATAGATCACTTTCTGATTTTTGCCAAGGAATTTCTTATAAAATAGTTCAACGACCAAGGCAGCTGAATAGGAAAACATTGATGCTTCATCGTAATCACCATAAGCATGCAGGGAATCTACTTGAAAGTTCTCCCACATCCACCCATATATCTCATCTTTCTTTTGAAATAAAGATTGGTAGTCAACCAAGAAAGCGACAGGATTACCAGGAATCAGCCATCGCCCAATTTTCAAATCTAATCCATGTCCTGTAACAATAGTGTGAAATTCTGGATATAATGTATTATCTTCTTTAAAATAAGGATTGGACTTCTCCCTCCAACAATCAGGTCCAATGAAAATTATCCGATCCTGCATCAATGACTGAAGAGCCTTCGCACGAGTTGATAATACAGTATATATGCCTCCTACCTTATTACAGACTTCCCAACTCGATTCAAGAATAAAGTCAGGAATATTTAATGAATTCGTCATCTCATCTTTTTATAACGGCTGCAAATATACAAAAAAAAAGTGGATTTCAAACGGAATCCATCACTTTTTATGCAATTTGATTCTTTTCTTGATAAAAAACATTATCTTTGTACGGATTATTCAATTATATATATTGAAACAAGTAATTATTAAACATGAAACAAGTATTTATTATATCGTTATTCTTATTATTATGTAATACTGATGGGCTGGCACAAACTGATTCTACATATATTGGAAGTTTCTATAATTCCGAGAATAAGATTTTTTTGAATATTAATCTCGTCAATAAGAATATTGTCGTTGCTGATCAAGATATATTTGGAGAATTGGATGGTTACATCGGGTCAGACCAATGTAACCACATATGGGCAATTGTCTCATCTGAAATAACAGATAATCACGCAGTTTTAGAGATAATTAATAATTATGGTAGTGAGGACTTCCACGCTACACTCACAAAAGATAAAGAAGGCAATCTGATCTTCAAACACACCGGTGGAAGTGTTTTGAAATTTCCCGTGAATCGAAAATGGCAGAAAATCCCATCAAAAATTCTTTTTACGAGAAGACTAGGGAAAT
>FLNV01002071.1_pt1 | contig 55880 bp, 33 predicted proteins | sample 1140351 | NCBI WGS metagenome assembly FLNV01 (sample SAMEA3878207, study PRJEB12797) | bioreactor metagenome | biome: Moose rumen | place: Sweden | collected 2011-10
GCACATACATCTCGCTCGTCATCGGTGCCATCTTCCAGCTGAAGTCAGGCTGTATCACGAGAGCCTTCAGCTCAGCGCCCTTTGTAAGGCTCAGACCTGCCACGGTACCGAACATCTCCACATCGTCGCGCAATACTGACTTGTCGCTTGTAGTGGCTGCGATGGTTACATTCTCCGCGCTCAGGTCTATCGTCGCACCGGCCCTTGTCACCTTGCGTGCCTTGTCGGCATCGTCAATACCTACCACGTACGGCTCACCGGCCTTAACCTCACGGCCTCCGGCCTGGAACTCTGCCACACCGTCTATGCCCTTCTTAAGCGTCCAGGCGGTATATCCCTCAGGCAGCTCGAGGTCGTACGGCAGGCACAGTGTGAAGAAGCCTGCGGCTGTGCTGCGCTGATAGGTCACCTTGTCGGCATGAACGGTCTTCGGTGCCACGAAACTGGTCACGTTGTTAAGGTTCAGCTCCGTGCTTGTGCCGTCGCCGTTGACCACGTTGGTCACGGGAGCCGTAGTGCTTACTCCGTCAGGCAGGAAGATTATCACTCCCGGCTTCAGGCCTTCGAAGACACTGGCATCCACCTTCTTCACCTGATAGGTGTTGCCCTGGTACTCTATCTTCATGTCGTCACCATCCAGCGACGTCGTACCGTTGAGCACGCTCTCAGGCAGATCGGTCAGTGTCAGCTCGTAGATGGTCTTACCTGTCTCACTGTCGGTCTCGGAGCCGGTCACCTTACCGCTTATCTCCGTGCCGCTTTCACTGTCCTGTATGGAAACCTCGTCACCGGTCTTCGGCGTCTTCACCTTGATGGTCAGCTTTCCCTTCACATAGCTGAAGCTGTAGTTGTCGGCGGCTCCACCGCTGACGGTGATGTCATAGGTTCCAGCCTCACTGTCCTTAGTGGCCGTGGTCGATGCCGCAGGCTTGGTGGTGAGCACGCTTTCCGTCTCATTGTTTACGAAGCCGCTGTAGCTGACGGTCAGCACTGGCAGCTCGTCGCCCTGATCCATGGTCTTGTCGTCGGCGGTCACTGTCAGCACTACCTTGGCAATGGTAAAGGTTACGGTCTTAGAGCCCATGATGGTGTTCTTACCGGCAGCGGCAGCCACGGTGATGGAGTATTCACCCGCATTGTTCCAGGCCTCCTCGGCATAGGTCACGGTATAGTCGTCGGTCCCAAGGGTTGTCTCACCCACGGTGACACTGCTTACGACAGCCTTCTGCGTCTGGCCGTTGTAGGTCTTCTCAGTCCAGTCGAGCGTCACGGTGGCATCAGCGATATTGGTCTTTGCCTTGATAATGGCTGAGACAGTCACGCTTTCGTAAGGCATTGTGAACGAATTGCCCTCGATGGCCGTACCGTTTACGGTGATGCTCTCCACGTAGTAGCCCTCGTCGGCGGTAGCAGTAACGTTGTAGGTGTAACCGGCAGCGCCATAAGTCTCGTTGTTATCTATGCTCACCGTACCGTGCTCAGGTTGTGTCACGTCGATGCTATAGTAATATACTGTTGGAGCAGGGTTGGTGACGGTGAAGGTCTGCTCAACAGGCGTAAAATTGTAGTTGCTACCTGGAGCAGGCTTTATCTTCACTTTGTAAGAACCTGCCGTAGTAGGAGCGGTCGTACCGAGTGGCGTGTCATCACTCTTGTAGTATTCCAAGACATAATCTGTCCCAGCGGTCAGCGTAGTGGCAGGAGTAACACTATTGTCCTTGATAGTCACTGCTAAAGCCTGACTTGTTGTAGTAGATGCGGGTACGGTTACTTCGAGGTCCCCAGCTGCGACGGTCTTAGCCGTAATGGTAAATTCCACAGACAGACCTGTAGTGGGTAGCTGATAGTTTGCGGCCCCTGTACCACTCAGTCCTGTGGCAGTAGCAAAGTAATTGCCAGCATCTGTTTCTGCACCGGCCACAGTTACATCAATACCGGCAACATCGCTTGAAACCGTCGGAGCCTGCGGCGAACCATTATAGACGAATGTAAGAGTTGGACTCCATGTCAGGGTCACAGTCTTCGGTGTAATGATGACAGTCTCACTGCCGGTCACGGTCTTAAAACCATCCTTCTCCACCTTATAATAGATAGTATATGTGCCCACATCAGTGCAATCCGGATGTACTCCATAGTTTGTTCCGTCTGAACTGTAAGTGATGGTCGTTCCTGTCTCATCAGGTGTCACCGTTATAGTATGAGCATTACCGTTGTACTCCCCACTAGAGCCGGAAGACGATACACTCATGACAGCCTCACTCACGCCAGGAGTATAGACACCGAGGGTGTAGCTGGCTGTCTTCTCGGCATATTTATAATTTACCCCATTAGTAACAGTTGCAATAATCTCACACTCACCATCGGCCACGAGCGTCAGTTCACCGGTTGTAGCATTGACAGTAGCCACAGCTGGGTTCGTCGAACTGTAGGTCACATTTCCGTCACCAGTATTGGTCAACGTATTTGTCGGAGCTGCCCCTTGCGTACTTGCACCTACATTACTCTTTGCAAAGCTGATAGTTCCCACCTTATTCGTGACGGTCAGGGTTGTTGAGCCCTCTACGGTGTCGTAGCCGGTCTTCTCAACCTTATAATAGATAGTATATGTGCCGATGTCCGTCTTGCTGGGATTAGTGGCGGCATAGTCACCAGTAGCCGTTTCTTTATAGGTGATGGTGGGCGAATCGATGTCATTACCTGCTGCATCCTTGGCAGTAACGGTGATGGAATGACCACTGCCGTCGTACTCCACATCCACTGGCTCAGCAGCCACCTCCATTCCCTTCATAACATAGTTGGGGTCAGTGGGGTCAGTGATGCTATTGTTAGGATCGTCTGGATCCAGTGCGTTCACTATGAATGTTGCCGTAGGTGAGGCATAGGCATAGTTCGTATTACCGCTTACGGTAGCAGTGATGGTGGTCTTGCCGGGACCGGCAATCGTCACCTTACCTGTGGCGTCAACCGTAGCCACAGCTGCATCGCCAGAGGTATAGGCCACTGTTCCGTCTCCTGTCTGTGTCAGTTGATTGACAAATGCAGGATCACCATAGACCTTGGCTACACTTGCCTTTGCAAAACTCAGGCTACCCGCAGCCTGGGTGATGGCAAAATCACCGCTGGCCGTGCCTTTATAGCCGTTTTTGCCGGTTACGGTCACAGTGTAAGTTGCAGCTACGTCCGTACCGCCGGCATTGGTGGTCACATCATAGTAATTGGTGCCGAGTACCGAACTGTCTGAAGTCTTTGTAACGACAATCTCGTCAGCAGTCTGTAGTTCACCTGTATAGGTCTTCGGAGTTACCGTTACCGTGTAACCGGTACTGATGTCGATAGGTTCATGTCCCTCGGCATCCACAATAACGTCGTATCCGACAGGCAGAGTGAACGAATATATGCGCTCTGCATTCACGTTGGCTGTCTCCGTACCTTCAACGGTGATGGTCACTGCCTGCGGTGATCTTGTGCGCACATCAGCTGTACCGTCGTAGGCCTGCCACAGTATTATATCGTTTTTCGTGATGCAATAGCCATCATCTGGTGTCACCTTCAGATATACCGTTCCGGCAGCATCAAAGGTCTTGTCCACCGTTTCTGAGAGTGTGGTGTATTCACCATTCACCGTCGATGCGACGGCTATGGTAACGTTTGACACCTCGCCATACTTCACTTTCAGTGCTCCCCACGAGCCCATGCTGACTGTCAGCAGGGCTGCGAGGGTCATCATATACTTGATATATTGTTTCATATTCTTCGTCCTCCTTTTCATTACTTGATTACAACTTTCTTACCGTTCATAATGTAGAGTCCCTTCTTCTCGGGCTTGCCGTCAAGTTTACGGCCCTGCAGGTCGTACCAGTCGGCATCGGCCATATTGTCATTGTCTGTAAGGCGTGTGCCGTCAATCGAAGTCGTGCCGCCGTCTCCTCCCACTACAATAGTGAGGCTGCGATAGCGGGCTGCAGCTGTTGCATTTTCAGCAGGCAGGTAGCAACGATATTCACCGGGACCGGTGGCCGTGCCGTCATAGACGACGAAATTATCACCGTAGAGGATATAGTTGCGTCCTTCTGCGAAGTTGCCGCCCTTCAGCAGACTGGTATAGGTAGTACCCGTTCCGGCTGATGCCAGAATTGTGCCAGTGAGGGATGACGTGTTGTTAAGCAGTACGCCTGTATTGGCCTTGATATAGTCAACAGCCTCTGCCGTTACCGTAGCACCATTGACGGCTGAAACCCTGTAGGCCGTGATACCTGTCGGTAACGCCAGGTCTTCGCTGGCATAGTAGGTCACCCAGTTCTTAGACGTAAAGTCCACTCCTGTCATCTGGCGCTTGATACTGAAGTCCTGTACAGTGGTTGCACCTTCAGCAAACTTGTAGTTGTCTGCCTTGGTTCCTGTCAGTGAGGCAGTGGCAGTGTATTTACCCACGGAAACGGGTTCTGCAACAGGTGTCGTTCCCTGAGTCACAGCAATGCTCACAATCACATTGTCACCGTTCACGATCTCACCGTCACCGAATGACGGGTATGGTGACTGGGCATCCACATCGTTGCAGACAAACTCCGTCGTTCCCCAAGTCAGGGTCACATCCTTCTGGGCTACCGTCAGTGTGCCAGGTACAAATGTGATGGTATAATTGCTTGAGGTCAGTCCGCTTGGGGTGATAGTGAATGAGCCTGTACCACGATCCTGATACTGCTCGGTATAGTCACAGGCATAGGTCAGTGTTCCACCTAGAACATCTGTTGTCTCACCACCAACGAAATTGTTTGTAGGTCCGTTATCTTCACCGTATGTTACAGTGTAGGCAGGAAGTGGATCGCCATAGGTGATGCCTTTATTGTCAGCCGTAATCGTCAGCGGAGCTGGAGTGATTGTAATAGTCGAGTGATGTGTTACCGTCGTGTATCCAGTCTTACTTAACTTGTAATAGATGGTGTAAGTACCAACATCTTTCTTTGCGGGGTTGGTTTCACTCCAATTTAAACCACCATCGTCACTATATTGGATAGTACCACCCTCAGAAAAATCTTCCGGATATGTCACTGCAACGGATATAGTATGTGCCTCACCGTCATATACATTCGAATAAGGTGTATTCGTGCTTGCTATAGTCAGTGCTCCTACTGTAAGTGTATATTGTGTGGTAGCTGTTCCATCCGTTGTTGGCGTGGAGTAGTGATAGTTTCCACCCTCTTTGTCTGTCACAGTAGCTGTGATTGTAGTCGTACCATCACCTGTAATGGAGATGGCACCAAACTCATCAACCGTTGCTACATTGGTTTCTGAAGACTCATAGGTTACAGTTCCGTCGCCTTCGAGGGTGAGTGGGTTGGTGAAGACAGCATTGCCAAAGAGTTTCTGCACTGAAGTTGTTGTATAACTGATAGAACCTGTAGCTTTACCGATATCAAACGATTTTGTATTTGTTGTCGGAAGTTTATAGTTTCCTGCCTTGTCACCTGTCAATGCAGATGCTGTGGCGGTATAACCCTCGCCTGCATTTGTCTGCTGACCAGTCACGGTGACAGCAATTACGTCGCTGTTTACGATGCTTCCAGCCGTTACAGAGGCTGTCGGAGCCTGTGGGGTGTCATTATAAGTCAGTGGGGTGTCACTCCAACTAAGTTCCACTTCTTTCTGTGTCACAGTCAATACACCGTCGGTTGTGAATGTGAGGTCATAGTTATCGGAAGTGAGACCGCTTGCCTGGAGTGTGTATGAGCCTACGTCACCATAAGTTGTGCTCTTATATGGAGAGGTATAGGTCAGTTCTCCTGTAACTGCAGTATTGGCATTGTCAGCATCATTGTACTTCCATCCGCTATAGATCACACCCGTACTCGTGGGCTCTTCGCCATACACGATGCTATGGTCTTTGGCTGTCACGCTCAGCGGTGCCTTGGTTACATCAATCATGCCTGCATAGCCTCCAGCTGCGGTTGTGAACGAATAGTTGTCGTGGGTCAGACCACTGACATTTAGTGTCACATTATATTCGCCGACATTGCGTTTATCAGCATCAGAATTATAGTCGGTTGTGTAGCGGACAGAGCCTCCCAAACCAGCCTCAAATGCTGCAAGGGCTGTGGCCTGGTCTTCTGCTGTTCCTACACCGTCACCAACAAAGCCTGAGTAAGTGTATGTCAGCACACCGATCTCGCTATTGTATGTTCCATAGGTAATCTGCTTTGGAGTGGTCACAGATACCGTCACCTCTTTCTTTGTGATAGTAAAGGTCTCTGTACGCTCTCCTGCAAAATCATTTTTTAGGCCACGAACTGTGACACTGGCTGTTCCAACATTAGTATTGTTAGACCATCCGACAATTGAATAATTTGTATCCTTTACCAATATAGCATCATTATTCTCAGAATCTTTAATCGTAAATTCTGGTGTCAAAGCTTCTCCTGTATAGCCCAAGTCACCAGTGAATTCAAATACAAAACGTTCAGGTGTACCAATATTTGAAGGAAGAACAAACCAATTTACGCTAAAAGTCTGAGAATTATCATAGTTAGTATCAACCTTAGGAGTAACGGTTAAAACATTAGGAGTATAGATTCCAGAATTTGTTCCTGTTTCTGCGCATGTAGCACCTGAAGAGGTTGTCCCAGCTATTGTAAAATTAGAGGTAATATTACTGCCTGTTATTTTCTCACCATTTTCGATAGTTACTTCTGTAACAGTTGGTTTGTATTGATCGTCAGCTGGACTTACAACAGCATTGAAGTTCTGTTTGTCTAGCGTAACAGCTACAATCTTTGCCTTTTGAATTGTAAATGTCTTCTTCACTTCTCCCCAGTATGCTCCGGCGCCGGTGAGGATCGTAGTGACGGTGCCAGCATTGATGTTACCACCAGTTCCATAAGCTATAGTATAGTCTGATGATACCGTTGCAGCATTGCCACCGATAGTCACCCCTGGAGTAATCTCACTACCGGTATATATGGCATTGGCCACCCCTGTCAATGCAACTACAGATGCCGTTGCCGTAATCTCCAACTGCACATTGCCTGATTCAGGCATAGTAAAGGTATAGGTGCCGTTGGCTGTCTTTGTAACCTCCAGCGAACTATATAGCAGTGTCTGAGTGTTGCCAGGAGCACGATGGCGAGCCTGGGCCGTTCCCGTCGTATAGACTCGCGCTGCTACTGTGGCGTTAGAAAGAAAATAACCATCTGCTGTCGGTTCTGATGCATTGGTATCGTTGTCCGGCATGATGGTCAGCGTCACATTGTTACTCTGCCCCGTCACAGGCGATGATGCCGTCAATGTTGACTCGCCAATCTTAACCTTGGCATTTGCGACATTCTGCTTCAGTGTGATGTCACCAGCCCATGCGCCCATGCTGACTGTCAGCAGAGCCGCGAGAGTTATCATATATTTGATGTATTGTCTCATATTCTGTTTCCTCCTATCCATTATTTAATAACAACTTTCTTACCGTTCATAATGTAGAGTCCCTTCTTTGTCGGCATGCTGTCGAGTTTGCGGCCCTGCAGGTCATACCAATCACCGCTTTCTACATCTTCTATGTTCAGTTCACTAAGCGATGTCGTGCCGTCGCCAGTGTTGATGCCAAGCGAACGATAACGAGCACCGACTCCAGTGCCAAAGTCAATGTAGCACTTGTTCTCTGGGATGCTGCCATGCGACCAAACGAACTCATCGCCCTGTAGTACATAAATGTTATCGCCAGTGGCAGTGAATGTCGAAGTGCAACGCTTGAAGCGGTTATCCATACCCGTAATGGGCGACTGATTATAAACCACGTCGAGTTTCAAGGGGCCTGCTGCTGATCCATTGTATTTCAGCAGATACGGTGTAGCATGCTGGATGTAGCCCGTCTCGGTAGTTGCAACCTGAGTATCCACATTTGTTACGATATACGGAGCCAGGCTTGTTATGTCCGTCAGATCAGATACGGCAACACCGTCATGTGTCAAGGCGATATCAACATCATAATGGTTATACCACGTCGTCCAACCAGAGGCTACTGGCACATCCACCTGCTCCGTCAGCGTGCCGGGAACATAGGTAATCTCATAGTTCCCTGAGAGGTCTGTATCTCCTGTGCCACTTTTCTTAATAACGGCAGCACTGGGCATAATGGTTTTCTGTGTCTGTACACCTGTCGCATTGTTGACTGTCAAGGTAGTTCCTGTCAGTGAATGGTTGTCTTCGGTAGCTCCAGTCACAAGCGAACCGGATGTTACATTAGCAGTCCATCCAGAGACATCATAGGTACTGGTGCTATAATCGACCGTCTCGTTTGGCGCAGTGATGGTAATCGGCCTGGGATTTACCGTCAGAGTGTTAGAGGCATATACGATAGTATAGTTGTCAGATGTCAGCCCCTTAGGCAAGATATAGAATGTTCCAGTAGCATTTGCCACATCCATGCTATAGTCTGTTCCATTAGCTTCATTTGTTGTTTTGAAGTCATAGTCTAGCGTACCTCCCAGACTCTCATAAGTATCAGAACCAACAAAACCGCTGTAGTTCACTCCATTACCTGTCGGTGTCTCGCCATAGGTGATAGTCTTTGGCTTGGCAGCGACGTTGAGTGTAATCTTGGTAATGGAGAACTCCTGAGTAGGAGATGCAGGCAAGATATAGTTGTCTTTCTTGTCGCCCGTAAGCGCAGAGGCGGTAGCGGCATTTTCGCCAGAGTATGTGCCGACATTCGTTCGTTCACCTGTCACTGTGACAGCCACCTGTCCGATATCATCCGACTCTAAGTTTGACACCGTTGCTGTAGGTGCCTGAAGCGTACCGGTATATGGCAGACTTGTATTCTCCCATACTAGTGTAGCAGTCTTTGGTTCTATGGTCAAGTTTCCTGGCTGGTAAGTAATCAGGTAGTTATTTGTCACATCAGTACCACCATTCTTGATGGTTGCATTGGTGGGAGAAATGACATTGTCGTATGTATCCACGTTCGTCGAACTGGCCCCATTTGTTAGTGTGATAGCTGTCAACGAATGGCCATCGACAAGTCCCTCAGGTGTTACCTTAGCTGTAGTATTGGTGATGCTTCCACCGTATGTAATTGTCTGAGCCTGTGCTGTAAGTGTCACTGGTTTTTTATGGATTGTAAATGTGGCGGTACCTGCAGTTGCAGCAGAATAAGCCCCCTGACCAGTTACCGTGACAGTGGCGGTGCCGACAGTCGTATTATTGGTATATGCTGTAGTAAATGCACCGGAAGTGTTGGTAATGTCTTCTGCACCAAGCACCACATTAGTATAGGTATGTCCACCAGCACTAATCGTTCCCTTTCTGTTTGCAAGTACCTGAGATGGTGTGATTGACGTGATGGCCGAACCTGTATAGGTCGTGCTTGTTGCAGAAAGAGTGACGTCTAAACTTGTATATGTAACACTGGATGGTGTGATTTCAGTATCGAAATGGCTTCCATGCGAACAATTGGATGTACCTGTACCATAGCAATCCCATATGCCATTCTCTGCTGTATTGTTATTATAGAAAGATGCCAGGGTACCTGATGGTACATAGATTCTCAGGTTCTCATTATGGGAACCATTTTCTGTTGCCAATGAATTGTCTCCCTCTAGAACCACTGCAGAAGGTAGCACGATAAGGTCCGTAAGAGAAGCCATCTTATATATAATACTTGCCTTGCCCAGAGTTCTAACCGTAGCTGGAATTGTCAAAGACGTTAATCCCGATTCCTGAAAGCACCAATTACCAAGACTAGTCAGATGATTGGGAAGGGATATGCTTGTAAGTGCCCCGCATCTTTTGAAAGCAGAAAGTCCAATATTTGTTACGGTTTGAGGAATAACAACGTTATTCAAAGCGGTACAATTGATGAATGCTCCAGCACCGATATTTGTGATTCCTTCCAAGATCGTGACATCTGCAATGGTTGATTTATTCGCTTGCCATGGAGCAGTATTGGTATCATTGTTAGTGTCGGTCCAGTCCAGCATAGCGCCACCGCCGTAAATGGTGAGGGAAGTTCCGGCCAATACCCAACCAACATCTTGTAAGGTCGGTGTACCACAGAACCCGCTTGCAGAGTATTGATTTACACTTCCTGTGGTACCAGTTACACTTATTCCGGTCCAAGTTGCATCTCCTTGAGGATAATAAACGGAAGCATAAATTTTAGCTACTGATAAATTCATGGTCGTTTGCTGTAATTCAGAAAGTTTTCCGTAACTAGTGTATTCTTTGTTAGCAGAAAAGTCATGGGTATCATAAGGATTAGAAAGAGATCCATAAAGATCTGGCTTGTTTCCTAAAAAAACAATCGTCTTAGCTTGATAAGCTTTTTCAGCGAAATTGTTAGCCAATTTCTTTACCGACGCAGGAATCACCAGACATTTTATCTTGTGTAGCTGTTCCAATGAATAAGAGTAAATGGCCTCTATTCCATTTGGAAGATTTAAGGCTTCCAGTTGGGCACAAGCCCTTAATGCACAATGATGAATAGTTTTAAGGGTTGACGGAAGAATCAGCTGTTTCATTTTACAACCATCGAAACAAGCACCACCAATGACGGTAACACCTTCTTCTAATACAACCTTCTCCACTTCACTTGTCCATGTCTTGAAAAGCCATGGAGCGCCATTTGCTTCGGTCTTGTTATTATCTTTATAGGTTTTCATCACACCAACCGTAAAGCCCGCTTCAGGAGATGTAGCAGGAGATATGGTAAGTGTCCTACTGTCGGTGTCATACGACCAGTCGCATCCACCTGTCTTACCAGAGGTAGCGCTGTCAACTGCCCACACACTGGTTGTTCCCATTAGGAATGCTCCCAACAGGAATCCTAATTTGAGTAATCTTTTTCTCATAATAGTTTTCGTTTTTTATTGTTATTATCGTTTTTATACTTTTCTGTCAAAACGTATCTCAGCACTGCGAGCCATACTCAGTATTAGGCACGCGGGAGCGTGAGATTGAAATCTCCAATCTCAGAATCGAGGTCCTAGGAAAACCTTTGCACAAAGATTTAGTGATCCATCCCACGCCATAACGCGTGAGAATGCATCATGCTCACTTGTGTGCAATTTCGAAATTTCCTAGGTTCCGATTCACAAGATGAAGCATACGCTTCTCAATATTAAGACCTGCCATTGATGGCAGAACTTTTTCCCACAAAATAGTTGGAGCTATCGCTGTTCACCCGATGTGGCCCACTCGCCTCTTCGGCAGCATATATACTCCGATGCAAAGATACGTTAAATACATTGAAATACCAAAACTTTGGGAGAAAAAATGCGTTTTTCGACGATAAAAAGCGGGAAAAGGCTCTTTCAACATGCCTTTTCGCCTATCGCGCGTACATTATTAAATTATAGTACCCAGAGAAGAAACTTCTGTAAAATCCTTCTGCCTCATGGCGTGAAAAAAGTACTAAAATGTTTGGAGGTTTCGGAAATAGTTCGTATCTTTGCAGCGCTTAATTATTAAATTTATAGGCTATGAACACATTAAAGAAACAAAACAGAGAGAACAAGAAAATGGCAGGCAAGTATTTAAATCCAAAGGCAGATCTGACCTTCAAACTTGTGTTTGGAGAACATGAGGACTTGATGATGAGCCTGCTCAATGCTTTGCTGCCGATTGCTGAGGATGCCCCTATCACATACATCGAGTATGAAACCCCTGAGATGGCTCCTGACTGGAAGGACGGCAAGAACAGTATTGTCGACGTGCGTTGCAAGGATGCTAAAGGCAGACATTTCCTTGTTGAGATGCAGATGAACTGGGACGAAGAGTTCAAGAAAAGAGTCATCATGAACGGTCAGAGCAGCGAGAGCCATCAAGATTGCTTGAATGGCCGAGTCGTGAAGGCCGAAGGCGTAGCCAACGCGTCAAAGGCTGTGATGAAACAGGTGGGCAGGGCAGAGTTGTATACACTCATCCAGCCGGTGTTTTCGCTTAACCTTCTTAATGCAAAGATGAATGGTGAGGCTCCTGAGGAGTTCTACCACGACTATGCCATTCTGAACGTAGACCATCCCGAATGCAGTCTCGACTACCTGCGTTTCGTGTTTGTTGAACTGCCGAAGTTCCAGCCCCGGAACATCATGGAGAAGAAGATGGCTGTTCTCTGGCTGCGTTTCCTTACGGAAATAAACGAAGACACTGTCGAAGCACCTGCAGAGCTGCTGGAGAACGAGGAGATCAGCAAGGCATTGAGCATAGTAGAGAAGTCGGCCATGAGTGAAGCCCAGCTCTACGCATACGAACGTTTCTGGGATGCCGTAAACAATGAGCATGTCTTGATGGAAGGCAGATATAAAGAAGGGATGGCTGAGGGCATGGAGAAAGGCATGGAGAAAGAAAAATTGGAAGCTGCTCTCAGGATGAGGGCCGACAATATGCCGATAGAGCTGATTTCCAAATACACTGGCCTCACTCCAGAGGAAATCGAAGCACTATAACAGATTGGAGGCTGCAGTCAGCTATGGACTTATCCAAAAGCAGGCTGGCAGACTGTCTAAGGATACCTTATAAAAAAAGGAATTATCCCTTTTTCTTTGCGGATGTTTCGCGGATTACAACCTGCTGGGGAACGATTTTCTTATAAATCTTCGAATCGCCACCTATCGCTTTCAGCAACATCTGACAAGCTGTCTTTCCCATCAGATGTGACTGATCCTCGATAGCCGACATTCTCGGTGTAACATATTGTGCATGAGGATCGTCAGTAAAACCGATAAGAGCCACATCATCAGGAATACGTAATCCGGACTGCTTGATGGCAGCAAGAGCAGCAAAAGTGATAGTATCGTTGAAAGCAAGGATTGCATCCGGACGATCTTTACGCTGCAGAAGAGCTTTAACAGCATCTACATCCCACTGATAGTCAATCTTATCGCACACCACCAACTCCCGTTCTATTGGGATACGATTCTCACGTAAAGCCTCAAGATATCCATGTTTGCGACGGCGCACCATATCAATATGATTCGGGCCACCTACGAATGCTATACGATGACTACCTGTGTCTATGAGATGCTGTGTGGCTTGTTGCGCTGCCTCATCGCCATTCGCCGTAACACATGAGAACTTTTCCGAGAGACATGTACGACCAAAAAACACCAGGGGAATTCCCATTGTAGCTATTTCCTCGAAATGGGTATAATTGGTTGTACTCTGAGCCAGACACGCAACGATTCCCTCCACATGCATACTTATAAAGTTGTCAATAGCACGTACTTCCGCCTCACTATCCTCATGAGTGTTTGCACTGATAATGGAATACCCAGCCTTACTTGCCTCTTCTTCTATTCCGTCGAGCACTGAGGAATAATAATGGCTCACGAGATTTGGCACAACAACACCGATAATCCTGGGCGCCTCCTTACGCAGACTCTGTGCAAAGGGATTTGGGCGATAGTTCATTTTCTTCGCGAGGCTCTTCACTTTCTCCTGCATCTCAAGTCCTATCTCAGGGCTGTTACGCAATGCCCTGCTTACAGTTGCAATGCTTACCCCTAATTCATGGGCAAGATCCTTCAAGGATGTTCTTCGTTTGATATTTGGCATACCGTTGATAATATTTGCTGCAAAGATACACATTTTCATCGAAAAACGCAAACGTTTACGTGTTTTTTTACGTTAAAACGCATGATTTTACGGAAAAAAATATGTATCTTTGCACTAGAATTCAGAAATGAGTAATGAATAGTTGATAATAAGTTAGTTAGAAAAATGAGAACCGAGGCTGTCGTGATGACATCCCCGGTTTTTTATTTTTTTCTTGAATCTCTTACTTATTGCAAGTGCTCGATATCCCCTGAACCGGTTTTATGTTTTTCCACAGAATCTAAATGTCCCTTGAGTGTGATATCTCCACTCCCCACAAGATTACAAGCAACAGCCTTACAACCCTCGACGAAATTTACCTTCACATCACCGGATCCCTTGAGATTTATATCTGTTTTCTTTACATCCCATTGACTGATAGTCATATCCCCGGAACCAACCAAGGATATTGATGAAGTAATAGCCTTCAGACGTCTTATCTTCACATCCCCGGAACCAACCAGTTCACTACTGCAATTATCACAGACAATGTCACTGAAATCAATATCTCCAGAACCACGAAGAGCGATGGACATATTGTCAGTATCCACATGTCTTTCCGCCCTAAAATCACCAGAGCCGAACAACTGTACCCCAATAAGGTCAGGTGATGAAACATAAACATTCACATCCCCAACAGAACCGACAGAAATATTAACAATACCTATCTTCCCTTTATTGCGAACAGACAACACATTACCCTCCACTTCTGTAAGAACTTCACCTAAAATATTTTCTGGGCCCTCAAGACGCACAGAGAATGAGTCGGCCTGAGTGTAATATACTGTAGGAGAGCCATAGATATCAATTCTTTCGAAACCCTTTAGCGAACGTTGCTGAATAATTCTTTTGGAATCAGGAACCAGCACATTCTCCCTATACACACAAGAAACCAACATCTGGGCCATCACCAGGACGAAAAGACTAGACACTAAAGAATGTTTTGCTTTCATATTTCTATCATTTTAATTGTTACGTTCTGACTGTTTGACGTAACAAGATCAAAGAAAGTTGCAAATATATGGGATTTTTATTTGAGTGGCAATAACACCCAGAACTTAGCCCCCTCACCAAGTTCAGACTCAACACCTAAGGTACCACCGAGATTCATAACATGGGATTTAACGACAGACAATCCAAGACCCGTACCAGGAACAAACTCATCCAGTTTCACGAAACGTTCAAAGATACGTTCCTGGTCCTGTTTAGCAATACCCTTACCTGTATCGCTCACCCATATACGTATCTGATCACCATTGATATCGTAGCCCAGAGTTATCGTACCATTAGTAGTGAACTTTATCGCATTCTGTATCAGATTATCCACTATCTCCCTCAAAACAGCCTGATCAGTATGTACGAGCATCTCCTCCTGAGGCATATGAGTAATGATTGGTACATCTGTACTTGGCTGATAGAACTCTGCAATCTCCTTAAACATAGGATTAAGATCTACGGCAGCCATTGCAAGACTTCGTGCACCAGCCTCAATCTCTGCCATACTTACAAGACCACCCACAATACGCAGAAGTTTCTGATTGTTCTGCTGTATCTCACTGATAATCTGATTCCTGTCGTTTTCATCCTGCACCACAGGCAACAGATCAGCAAAGCCAACGATAGCATTCAACGGAGTACGTATCTCATGCCCCATATTTGCCAGGAATGCAGTCTTCAGGCGATCACTTTCCTCCGCCTTATTACGCGCCAGGATAAGTGCCGATTCCATTTCCTTACGTTCATCCACACGCATAGAAGCACCTACAATCTTTGTTGGCGCACCATCGGAATCACGATCTACTATTGTAGCGTAACTCTCTTCCCAATATGTTTTTCCCGGAATAGCAGATTTTACCTGATACTGCTGGTAGAATATATCTGTTTTCCCTTTGCAAATATCATCCAGAGCCTTCTTCACACGTGACTGGTCACTGGGAAGGAGATGTTTAATCCAATCATCAATATTCGTCCCAGCCTCTGGGGTATAGTTATCATTGCTCTCACGGAAATCATTGTCGAAGGAAACAGAGCGCATATTAGGTTCGACATGCCAGGTAGCAAGACGCATAGCTTTAAGGACAAACTCATACTCTACGTTTGTCTGAAGCATCTTCTCTATCTCTTTGAGTTCCTTCTCCAGCTGTCTACGTTGAACCACCTGACGATAAATCATCGCAAGAAGCGCAATAAAAATCATTCCTCCTACTATCCAAAGCAAGAAGATCAACGCAGAAGATCGTACTGTAATAAATAGAATACTTTCGGCCATATTTATAACGTTGATGTGGCAAAATTATGAAAAAAATCGGAATAACACAAAATAAAGACGATTTTTTTGTGTTTTATTTGTTTTTTTGCCCAACTTACATTACCTTTGCAGACGTTTTTCCACATTATAATAGAAAATGGAACAAGATTTCAACCTCATCGCCAAAACGTTTATGGGACTGGAACCTGTACTGGCGAAAGAACTGACCCAATTAGGGGCAAATGATGTACAAATCGGTAGGCGAATGGTATCGTTTACTGGTAACAAGGAACTGATGTATCGTGCTAATTTCCAATTGCACACGGCTATCCGCGTTTTGAAACCCATCAAGGAATTCAAGGCTAAAAGCGCTGATGATGTTTATGAAGAGATCAAGAAGATCGACTGGACAGAGTATCTTGGACCGGAAAAGACATTCGCTGTTGATGCTGTAGTTTTCTCTGAAGAGTTCCGACACTCCAAATTCGTAGCTTACAAGGTTAAGGACGCCATCGTTGACCAATTCCGTGAGAAGACAGGAAAACGTCCTAACATCTCTGTTGCCAATCCTGACATACGACTTAACATACATATCGCAGAATACAACTGTACTCTGAGTCTTGACTCCAGCGGTGAGTCATTGCACCGCAGAGGCTATCGTCAGGAAAGTGTCGAGGCTCCTCTCAATGAGGTGCTCGCTGCCGGTATGATTCTCATGTCGGGATGGCAGGGAGACACAGACTTTATCGACCCGATGTGCGGTTCTGGCACTATTCTCATCGAGGCAGCCCTGATAGCAAAGAACATGGCTCCAGGACTCTTCCGTAAGGAATATGCCTTTGAGAAATGGCCCGACTTCGATGCAGACCTCTTCGATTACATCTATAATGATGATAGTCAGGAGCGTGAGTTCAATCATCATATCTACGGATACGACATCGATATTAAGGCCGTCAACACTGCCCGTCTAAATGCAAAGGCTGCCGGATTATCTGCGGATATCACCATTAAGCAGCAGGACTTCAAGGATTTCAAACAGCCAGAGAACAAGAGTATCATGATAACCAATCCTCCATACGGAGAGAGGATATCCACACCCGATCTTCTTGGCACCTATCGGATGATAGGAGAACGTCTTAAGCACCAGTTCAGAGGCAATGACGCATGGATTCTCTCTTACCGAGAGGAGTGTTTTGAGCAGATTGGCCTGAAACCAAGCATCAAGATACCTCTTTATAATGGATCACTGGAATGCGAGTTCCGCAGATACCAGATGTTTGACGGCAAACTGAAAGATTTCCGCCATGATGGTGGTGTAGTAAAGACAGAGGAAGAGAAGTGTCAGATGGCTCAGAAGCACCGTTTCAAGAAGGAGCGTGAGTTTAAGCAGCGTCTTGATGAAGCAGAACAGAATGAGGAGGCCGACATCCGTAACTTCACCTTCCATCGTCATGATATCGAGAAGAAAGGCAAGAACAAACGCGATTTCGGCAGGAAAAAGAGGAGATTCGATGATTATGAAGATTAAGCACTTATTGGGTCTTCTTGCCCTGATAATATCTGTTTCCATGTCAGCACAGGATAAACTATTCACCCTTGAGGATCTGAATTTCGGAGGCAAGAACTACGCCAATCTCAGGCCCCAGAACATGTGGCTCACCTGGTGGGGCGAGAAGCTTATACAGACAGATGTCGAGGAGTGTTTCACCATCGACACCAAGACAGGCAAGAAAAAACTTCTCTTCACCCTTGAGGATATCAACAAATGGGCAGGCAGTAATGAAGATACTCATGTGCGCCACCTGATAAATGCAAGATTCCCCTACCCCGACAAGCCGATTGTGGCTTTGGGCAACAGAAAGGCATTTATCCTCCTCGACTTCGAAGCGAAGACGATTGTATGGCAGGACAGTATCTCTGGACAAGAGGCCAACGACTGGAACTCCGTATCCCGTGCCACAGCTTATGTTGACAACCATCAGCTGTATGTAGCTGACGGTGAGGGCAAGAAACACCAGCTGAGCACAGACGGTAGCCGGGAGACAGTTTACGGACAGAGCGTACATCGCAATGAGTTCGGAATCCGTAAAGGAACATTCTGGAGCCCAAAGGGAAACCGTCTGGCATTCTATCGCATGGACCAGAGCATGGTTACCGACTATCCGCAGGTAGACATCTTCCCACGGTCTGCAAGCTATGAGCCTGACAAGTATCCGATGGCAGGTATGACCAGCCATAAGGTGACTGTGGGAATATACGATATAAAGTCTGACAAGACCACATATCTTCAGGCAGGCGACCCCACTGACCGCTATTTCACAAATATCGCATGGAGTCCTGACGAAAGCACTGTCTACATGTTTGAGTTGAACCGCAAGCAGAATGATTGTCGTCTGGTTTCCTACGATGCCACCACAGGTGCTAAGATTTCAGAGCTGTATCGCGAAACATCGGATAAATATGTAGAGCCACAGAATCCCATTCTGTTCCTGCCGTGGGACGATACAAAATTCATTATGCAGAGTCAGAAAGACGGTTACAACCACCTTTATCTATTTGATAAGACTGGCAAGGAGCTTAAACAGATTACAAGTGGCAAATGGGTTGTACTGGATGTCGTAGGCTTTAACACCAAGACAAAGAGTGTGCTTATCCTCAGCAACGAGACATATCCTTTAAACAGCAATCTGTATACCGTCAACATTAAGAATGGCCAGCGCAAACTGATGGGTAAAGGCATAGGCGTAGCTCAGAGCGCCAGGCCATCGGCATCAGGACAGACTGTAGCCCTGACGTTGTCGTCTTTCAATCACCCACGTATCATTGATGTCATCAACACCAACGGCCATGGCAAAGTAACAGAGCTCATAGATGCCGAGGACCCTTGGAAGGACTATCAGCAACCCATCTACACCAGTGGCTCCATCACAGCAGCCGACGGTATCACCGATTTATATTATAGGATGGTAAAGCCCCATGACTTCGACCCCAACAAGAAATACCCAACGGTAGTCTATGTCTACGGTGGTCCTCATGCTCATAACGTCGACGCATCATGGCACTATGCAAGTCGTTCATGGGAGACCTATATGGCTCAAAAGGGTTATATCGTATTCATCCTTGACAATCGCGGTTCGGAGAATCGTGGCAGAGACTTTGAACAGGCCACGTTCCACCAGCTGGGACAGATAGAGATGCAAGATCAGATGAAGGGTGTAGAGTTTCTGAAGAATCAGCCTTATGTGGATATGAACCGTCTTGGAGTCCACGGTTGGAGTTTCGGTGGATTCATGACTATCTCCCTGATGACCAACTACCCCGACGTATTCAAGGTTGGTGTAGCCGGAGGTCCGGTCATCGACTGGAAATGGTATGAGGTGATGTATGGCGAGCGTTATATGGGTACCCCACAAGATAATCCCGATGGCTATGCCAAGACCAGCCTCATCGACAAGGCCAAGAATCTGAAGGGAAAGTTGCAGATTATCACAGGATATAACGACAATACCGTCGTTCCCCAGCACTGTATGTCATTCCTCGATGCATGTATAAAGGCAGGCACTCAGCCGGATTTTTTTGCCTACCCTGGCGAAGAGCACAACATGCGAGGACATGCCTCAGTGCATCTGCATGAACGTATCACCCAATATTTCGAGGACTACCTGAAGTAGTTAAGAGTGAAGAATTAATAGTTAAGAATTAGAAAACATATATGAAGATATTACTGTTAGGAAGTGGCGGACGTGAGCACGCCTTAGCATGGAAAATCGCTCAGAGTGAGAAATGCGAGAAACTATATATCGCACCGGGAAATGCAGGAACAGGCAATTGTGGCGAGAATGTAGCAATGAAAGCCGACGACTTCGAAGCCATCAAGACGTTCTGCGTAGAAAAGGATATCAACATGGTTGTCGTTGGTCCTGAAGACCCATTGGTAAAAGGTATCTACGACAACCTCAAGGAAGATCTCCGCACAAGCCACATCCCCGTCATCGGTCCCTCTAAAGCAGGAGCTGTTCTCGAAGGCTCAAAGGATTTCGCCAAAGGCTTCATGCAGCGTCATAACATCCCCACAGCCCGCTACCAGACATTCGATGGCGAGCATCTTCAAGAAGGGCTTGCCTTTCTGGAAACTCTCGAAGCCCCATACGTACTCAAGGCTGATGGTCTCTGTGCCGGCAAGGGCGTACTTATCCTCTCTACCCTCGACGAGGCCAAGAAAGAACTCAAGGAGATGCTTAGCGGTATGTTTGGCAATGCTTCCAGTCGGGTAGTCATCGAGGAGTTTATGAGTGGTATAGAGTGTAGTGTCTTCGTTCTTACTGATGGAAAGAACTATAAGATCCTGCCTGAGGCTAAGGACTACAAACGAATCGGTGAACATGATACCGGTCTGAACACAGGCGGTATGGGCAGTGTTACCCCGGTGCCGTTTGCCACTAAGGAGTGGATGCAGAAGGTAGAAGACCGTATTATCCGTCCCACTGTAGAAGGCTTGGCAAAAGACAATATCGACTATAAGGGTTTTATCTTCTTCGGACTTATAAACCGCACCAACACCCCTACTAAGGAGCCCGAACCATACGTCATCGAATACAACTGCCGTATGGGTGACCCTGAGACAGAGAGTGTGATGCTTCGTCTGAAGAGTGACATCGTTGACCTCTTCGAGGGTGTAGCCGAAGGAAATCTCGACATCCGTGCCATCGAGTTCGATCCACGTGCTGCGGTATGTGTCATGCTTGTAAGTGGCGGTTATCCTCAGAAGTATAAGAAAGGTTATCCCATCAAGGGCATCGAGACTGTTGATGGCAGTATCGTCTTCCACAGCGGTACAGCCCTGAAGGATGGCGAAGTAGTTACCAATGGCGGACGTGTCATCGCAGTATCATCATACGGTAAAGACAAGGTCGAGGCTCTCCAGAAGTCATTCGAAGAGGCTCAAAAGATACTGTTTACCGACAAGTATTTCCGTCGTGACATCGGAGCCGACCTGTAATTCCTTAGAGAAGTGATTAAAAGGTTTCAGAACAGCGTTGCCGAGAGTCGTATCATGCTCCCTGCCGTTTCTCTTTACGGCATTGCGGTATGGTTGCTCTGTGGTATGATCGGACGAAACTGGTGGATGCAATTCGCTTGTTTTGCGCTGACATCGTTACTGATGATGATACTCAACAATCAGAATGTGCTGATACGTATCTACAGCCGTTCTGTATCTGCGGCATACATCATCCTTTCCTGCGCAGCCTGTTATCTCTTTTCCTCTCTCTACGGTGCCATCGTGCAGCTATGCTTTGTGGCCAGTTTGATGACGCTATATCAGACCTATCAAGACAGACAATCCTCTGGACTGACCTTCTATACCTTCATGATTCTTAGTCTGGCTTCGCTCTTCGAGGTACAGACGCTGTGGTTTCTGCCTTTATACTGGATCTTCATGGCGCTCTATGTCTATTCGATTAGCATAAAGACATTCCTGGCATCGCTTTTGGGACTGATACTCCCCTACTGGTTTGTTGCCTCATGGCTGTTATGGAGGGAGGAAGGGGATTTAAGCTATTTCATCACCCATTTTGAACCGTTATGGAGTTTTACGTTCCCGGCAGACTACACCTCTATACCTCTTATTCATTATGCTGTGCTGGCATTTATCGTGATACTCACCATCACAGGATTGATACACTTCATCCGCACCAGCTATAATGATAAGATACGTACCCGTCAGATATACTACACCTTTATGTTCATCAATTTCTTTGCATTGGCAGTTTTCATCCTGCAGCCTCAGACAGAGGATATCATGCTTCGTGCGATGATCATTACCACCAGTCCGCTGATAGGTCACTTCGTATCGCTTACACATACACGAATCACAAACTTTGCCTTCTATGTAATCCTGGCAGTATCATTTATACTGACTATCCTAAGCATATGGACATCATCATTGATTTTCTAAGTCAATACGGCTATTTGGGTATGCTGATAGCAGCATTCCTTGCCGGCAGTATCTTTCCGTTCTCCAGCGAGGCGGTTATGCTGGGACTGATGGCAACAGGTCTCGACCCCTGGATACTGATGATATATGGCACGGTAGGCAATGTGCTTGGGAGCATACTGAACTACAGCATCGGACGCATGGGAAAGATGGAGTGGATAGAGAAGTATCTCCATGTAAAGAAGAAAGAGCTCGACAAGGCCCACCGGTTTCTTGCCGGACACGGTTCCTGGATGGGATTCTTCGCCTTCCTACCTGTCTTGGGCAGTGCCATCACGATAGCCCTGGGCCTTATGCGCTCAAATATCGTTATTACATTCATTGCCATCACCTTAGGAAAGATTTTCCGTTATATAATCTTAATTTACGGCGCAGGATTGTTCATGTAGCCGTTTTTTTCGTAATTTTGCAAGGAATTTCGATTTTAACGTTAAAAAAATAGTTTTCAGATGAAACAATTCAAACTGGTGGACAATATCCTAGGTTATCTTACCTTCTTTATTGCAGCCTTCGTATATTGCTCCACAATCGAACCAACAGCCTCTTTCTGGGACTGTCCGGAGTTTATCACTACAGGTTACAAACTTGAGATAGGTCACCCGCCCGGGGCACCGTTCTTCATGCTTACGGCAAATCTCTTCTCGCAGTTTACCAGCGATCCTACTCAGGTGGCAAAGATGGTAAACATCATGAGTGCCATACTCTCCGCGACGTGTATATTATTCCTCTTCTGGAGTATCACCCATCTCGTACGTCGTCTGATTACGGACAAATGGGAAGATATCACCCTCTCCAAGCTTATAGCCATCGAGGCATCAGGACTTGTGGGAGCTCTTATCTACACCTTCAGCGACACCTTCTGGTTCTCTGCAGTCGAGGGTGAGGTATATGCCTACTCTTCTGCCTTCACAGCAGTGGTGTTCTGGCTTATCCTGAAGTGGGAAGACCATGCCGAAGAGCCTCATAGCGACCGTTGGCTTGTGCTTATCATGTATATGACAGGTCTCTCCATCGGTGTCCACCTCCTTAACCTGCTCTGTCTGCCTGCCATCGGACTGGTATACTATTACCGTAAGTTCCCAGATGCCAACCTCAAGGGTTCTCTCATTGCACTCGCTGTGTCACTGGTTATCCTTGCAGCAGTACTCTATGGTGTCGTTCCCGGCATCATCACCGTGGGAGGATGGTTCGAGCTGTTCTTCGTCAACACTCTCGGCATGCCTTTCAACACCGGTGAGATCATCTATATCATCCTGCTTGTAGCTTGTGTCATCTGGGCTGTCTACGAGACTCAGACTCAGAAGCACAGCATCACCATCCAGAACATCGCCTTCCTGCTCTCTGTAGGTATGCTGGGTATACCGTTCTACGGATGGGGATGGTCAGCATTCATCATCGGTATCATGGTATTGGCAGCTCTCTGGTTCGTCCTGAAGCTTACCAAGGAGAAGAAGCCTCTTATCACTGCCCGTGCCAAGAACACCGTCCTGCTGTGTATGCTGATGCTGATGATTGGATATTCTACCTATGCTTTGATAGTTATCCGTTCGTCTGCCAATCCCCCAATGGACCAGAATTCCCCAGAGGACATCTTCACCCTCGGCGACTATCTGGGTCGCGATCAGTATGGTAACCGTCCTCTCTTCTATGGTCCTGCCTACACCTCTCAGGTGGCTCTCGAGGTAGAGGGTAACATGTGTAAGCCTGTGATGTCGAAGGGCAAGCCCGTATATCAGCGTAAGGAGAAGGCTACTGCCGATGAAAAGGACTCTTACTTCGTGGTTCGCACCAAGGATGAGTACAAATACGCCCAGAACATGCTTTTCCCACGAATGTACGACAGTGGCCACGCTGCTGCCTACGAGTCGTGGATGGGAGGCGTTGACGGGTCTGAGGTATCCTACGACCGCTGTGGCGAGCCGATGATGATCAAGATGCCTAACCAGCTTGAGAACATCCGTTTCTTCCTCAGCTACCAGTGTAACTTCATGTACTGGCGTTACTTCATGTGGAATTTCGCCGGTCGTCAGAACGATATCCAGGGTAACGGAGAACTCGAGCACGGCAACTGGCTCACAGGATTCTCATTCATCGACGATGCACGCTTGGGTGACCAGAGCATGCTCCCCGATGACCTGAAGGAGAACAAGGGGCATAACGTGTTCTACTGCATGCCGCTTATCCTCGGTCTGCTGGGACTCTTCTGGCAGGCCTGGTACACACGTAAACGTAAGGTGATGATTAACGGCTCAGAGAAAACTGTCGATGATCCTGTCGGCATCCGTCAGTTCTGGGTAGTGTTCTTCCTCTTCTTCATGACAGGTCTCGCCATCGTGATATATCTTAACCAGACTCCTATGCAGCCACGTGAGCGCGATTATGCCTACGCAGGATCATTCTATGCCTTCGCCATCTGGTGCGGTATGGGTGTAGCTGCCATCATCGACTGGATCAACCGCAAGATGAAGAAAGAAAATATGGTTATTGCCGGTGTTGTAGGACTGGTATGTCTGCTTGTTCCTGTCCAGATGGCTTCTCAGACCTGGGATGACCACGATCGCTCTGGTCGCTACTGCTGCCGTGACTTCGGACAGAACTATCTCATGACACTTCAGGAGACAGGTAATCCCATCATTTTCACCAATGGCGACAACGACACCTTCCCTCTCTGGTATAATCAGGATACCGAAGGTGTACGTACCGATGCACGTGTCTGCAACCTCTCTTATCTGCAGACCGACTGGTACATCGACCAAATGCGCCGTCCTGCCTACGACTCTCCTTCTGTGCCTATCTCGTGGAGTCGTCTGGAGTACTGTGCAGGCACCAACGAATATGTTCAGGTCGACCCATCACTCAAGGAGCAGGTCAAGCAGCTCTATAAGGAATCACCCATGGAGGCTGCCTCACAGTTCGGCGATGATCCTTTCGAACTGAAGAACATCCTCAAATACTGGGTTCGCACAAAGAACAAGGATCTCCACGTCATTCCTACCGACACCGTATATGTAACCATCGACAAGGAGGCAGTACGTAAGAGCGGTATGCTTATGGCCAGCGACTCCATACCCGACAAAATGGTTATCTCACTGAAGGGCAAGAGTGCCCTCTACAAGGGCGACCTGATGATGCTTGAGATGATCGACAAGTGCAACTGGACTCGTCCGGTATACGTTGCCACCACCGTTGGTTCAGACAACTATATGAACCTCGGCGACAACTTCGTTCAGGAGGGTCTTGCCAACCGTATCACTCCATTCACCACCAATATCGACGGTAAGCCGATACCTGGTGTCAAGGACTTCGATACCGAGAAAACCTACGACAACATCATGCATAAGTATAAGTTCGGTGGCATCGACAAGCCTGGCATCTATCTCGATGAGACAGTAATGCGTATGTGCTATACCCACCGTCGTCTGATGTCTCAGCTGGCCAACCGTCTCATCGACGAGGGAAAGGCCGACAAGGCTAAGGAGGTTCTCGCTAAGGCAGAGAAGGAGATTCCAGGCTATAATGTACCTCATGATTTCCAGAGCGGTTCACTCGACCTCGCACGTGCATATGTCGTTACTGGTCAGAAGCAGAAGGCTCAGGAACTCGTAACAACGCTCTGGAAGAAGTCTTCACAGTATCTGCAGTGGTACTGCTCTCTCGAAGCCACACGCTTCGTAAGCTCTCAGCGCGACTGTATGCTTCACCTATATCTCATGAACCAGATGCTGGAACTCCAGAACAGTCTCGACACTAAGAAGGGAGAACAGATGGAGAAACAGCTCCAGGCTCTCTCTGAGCTCTATTACTCAAAAGGCGGATCGTTTGAGGAATGATTATTGAGCAGCCCGCAATATACCTCCGCTGGCTTTATCCGAAAGCCTATTGGAGAATGGACCGTCACGAGAAGGCAGTATATTTGACCTTCGACGACGGTCCCATTCCGGAGGCTACCCCCTTCATCCTGGATACCCTCAAGGAGCATGGCATAAAGGCCACTTTCTTCATGGTGGGCGACAATGTCAGGAAATACCCTGAGCTCTTCGAGCGTATCAAGGCAGAGGGACATCAGGTAGGCAACCACACTCATAATCACATCCAGGGGCTGTCGCATTCCATCAAGGAGTACAGCTATAATGTAGAGAAAGCCAATGCCTATATCAACAGCCACTACGTACGGCCGCCTCACGGATGGATGCGACTGAGTCAGTACGCATGGCTCAGCCGTAAGTATAAGATTGTGATGTGGGATCTCGTAACCCGCGACTACTCCCGCTACCTCACTGCCGAAGACGTGGTCAATAACGTAAAACGCTATTCCCGCAACGGCTCCATCATTACCTTCCACGACTCTCTTAAGAGCATCGCAAAGCTCCGCACCGCCCTCCCAGCCTCCATCCTATGGCTCAAATCCCAAGGCTATGCTTTCAAAATCTTCCCCTAGCTCTTATCTCAGGTCATCCTATTCAATCCTAGAACTTCCTAATCAAAAACAACAAATATGAACAAATTCCTAACAACCTGCATTTTAGCAACATCCATCACAATGACATCAAATGCACAAATCATGCTCCAAGCCGATAACATCGACGAGGTGCTTAAAGCAATGACCCTCGAGGAAAAGGCTCAGCTCCTCGTAGGCGGTGGTAACGACAACTTCGTTGGCTCTGGTGCCATGCTGGGCCATCAGGAAAAACTCGTAGCCGGTGCTGCCGGCATCACAGTGGAGATCCCTCGACTGGGAATCCCAGCCACAGTACTCACCGACGGTCCTGCCGGCGTACATATCGACGCCACCCGAAAGAACGACCCCAACTCCTATGCTGCCACCGGTTTCCCCGTTGGCACCTGTCTGGCATGTACATGGAACACCGACCTGGTGCGTGCTGTAGGAGAGGCCATCGGTAATGAAGCCCTCGAATATGGATGTGACGTCATCCTCGGACCTGGTCTTAACATCCATCGTAACCCTCTCTGCGGACGTAACTTCGAATACTTCTCCGAAGACCCCGTTGTCACAGGAAAGATCGGTACAGCTGTCACCTTAGGTATCCAGAGCCAGGGTGTGGGAGTCAGTGCCAAACACTATGCGATGAACTCCCAGGAGAGTGACCGCACCATAGTAGATGAGCGTGCCTCAAAGCGCGCACTCCGTGAGATATATCTCCGTGGCTTCGAGTACGTGGTACGCGAGAGTGATCCCTGGACCATCATGTCTGCGTATAACAAGGTTAATGGCGTCTTTGCTCAGGGCAACAAGGCCTTGCTCACCGATGTGCTCCGCAACGACTGGGGTTTCAAGGGTATCGTGATGACCGACTGGATTGGCAAGCGCGAGGCACAGGGTCTCTTCACCGTCGATGAGGTGGCTGCAGGCAACGACCTGATGACCCCTGGCTATCCTGCTCAGGCAGAGGATATCGTACAGGGAGTGAAGAGCGGCAAGCTGGATATAAAGTATGTCGATGCCAATGTACGTCGCATGCTGGAGTATATCGTTAAGACCCCACGTTTCAAGGGATATAAGTTCTCCAACAAACCCGACCTCAAGGCACATGCCGCCATTACCCGTGAGTCGTCTACAGAGGGTATGGTTCTTCTGAAGAATAATGGCGTGCTTCCTGTAAGCAACCTTAAGACCGTGGCTCTCTTTGGTGTCAACAGCTATGACTTCCTCAGCGGAGGTCTTGGTTCCGGTGCCGTCAACGTGCCTTACAGGGTCGATATGGTTCAGGGACTGAAGAATATCGGTGTCAACACGACACCACAACTGACAGAAATCTATCAGAACTACATCAAATATGCCTCTGCCAAACTCAAGGCCGACAAAAATCCTCACATGTGGTTCCTCGATACCGGCCAGCCCAAACTCGATGAGATTGAGATCACAGAGCGTTGTGTTGCCCATGAGCTGCAGGAGGCTGATGCCGCCATCATCACCATCGGGCGACAGGCTGGCGAGGGAATGGACCGTCAGATAGAGGGAGAGTTCAACCTCACGCAAAACGAGAAAGATATGATTTTCCGTGTCAGCGACGCTTTCCGCCCTGCCGGAAAGCCAGTCATCGTCATCCTCAACAGCGGTTCTGTCATGGAGACAGCCTCCTGGCGCGACAGGGTTGATGCCATCCTTTGTGCTTGGCAGCCAGGCATGGAAGGCGGCAACTCTGTAGCTGACGTGCTAACAGGAAAGGCCAACCCATCCGGAAAACTCACGATGACATGGCCTATCTCAGCCACGGATCATCCTTCTACCAAAGACTTCCCACAGGAGATGGAGATGTACACCTTCCGCGAGTCGCTGGGATGGGGTGTTGAGATTCCCGGACGTGATGTCACCAACCACAATGAGGATATCTACGTGGGCTATCGCTATTTCGATACCTTCAACCGCGAAGTGGCTTATCCCTTCGGCTTCGGCCTGAGCTACACCACATTCGCATTCTCCAAGCCCGTAGTAAAGGGGAAGGGCAAGGACGCTGTCGAGGTTAGCATCACCGTAAAGAACACAGGCAGTGTCAGCGGTAAGGAGGTTGCCCAGGTATACGTAACAGCTCCTAAGGGCAAGCTCGAGAAGCCCGCTCAGGAGCTGAAGGCCTTTGCCAAGACCCGCGAGCTGCAGCCTGGCGAGAGCCAGACCCTCACCATGCTCATCCCAATTTGCGATTTGGCAAGTTTCGACGAGGCTGGCAGTCAGTGGCTCACCGAGGCTGGCACTTATGCCTTCCGCATCGGTAACTCCAGCCGTAACATCCTTGCCACAGCTTCGCTGAAAATCAAGGAGTACACAGAGAAAACCAGCAATGCCCTCGCACCCAACGGGAATCTGAACCTGCTCCATCAGTAATTCAAATATTACTATAAAAGACAAGCCCCTCTCTCGGATTGTTCCGGAGAAGGGGGCTTATTGGATTATGAAGGGACCCCTTTTTTTCTTGTTATTATTTACCTGACAGAAGATTCTCCTTTACCTTGTTCTGTACAGCCTTGATAGCCTCTGTGGCTTTTCTTGAGCACCTTGGTTATGCGGTCATTCTTCTTGGCTTGATGTTCATCGTCGTTTTTAATGTTTTATTGCTCTGTTCCTGAATAATTCACCTTCAGGGCAAAGGATTTCTGGAGTTCCTGCTTCACATCAGCTATGACTCCCATGGGTGTGCGTTTGTCAGCTTTAAGGCTTACAGTAAGACGGTCCTGATTCTCCGGAGAGAGTCCTTCACGTACCTTATTAATATACGGAGCGATGCCCGCAATGGTTGTCAGTTGATTGTCTATCTGTACCAGTCCGTCGGCAGAGACATACAGGTTTATCACCGCACTCTTCTGCTGCATCTTCTGCACCTCGGTACCTGCGGGCACCTGATAACGTATCTTCAGCTCGTCATCGCGCATGTGGGTGACAAGCATAAAGAAGAATAGTACGGTGAAAATAAGATCGGGCATGGATGCAAGATTCAGTGCGGGGATATTATGCGAGGTCCTGCGGAACTTTGGTTGCATGCTGATCATTGGCCACCTCCCTTCTCCGACTTAGGCAGAGCCTCACTGATGCGCTGGGGATAGTAGTGGTCGATATCCTCGCGCTCATCGGCAGAGCAACGTGAATAGGGCTTTCCACAGAGTTTGCGAGCACGTGCATCGCGCAACGATATATATGCCCTTACCACAGCGTTCTGAAGATGGAAATACGCCTCATAGCTCGTTTCCCGGCTAGTCTCGATGCTCAGCACATGCTGCATGCGGTCGTTCTCGATACGGTGTACGAGTTCTTCAGTAAGCTGAGTGTCGGAGAGCAGCGTCCCGTCGAGTGAGAGACTGTCCCTGGCGTCGAGACGGATGACAGAAACATGATCCTGTTTGATATCCTGAGGCTGCTGTTTCTCGTCGGGCAGTGGCGGCAGCTGTCGCATGAGTCCCTTGTCCGTGTCCATCGACGATGTCACGAGGAAGAATATCAGCAGCATGAACGAGATATCAGCCGTAGATGATGTGTTCAGCTCCGGAACCGGCTCACTATGACGCCTGCGAAACATCCTAAGATAAGTATTATTGAGGTGTAGATAAACATATCGGTGGTCTTCAGCCAGAAAGTGCTGGTGAAGAGCTGTCCGTTGGTGAGCAGTGGCCTTGACGAGCCTAAAAGCCAGGTGACGGCCAGACAGACGACGAAACAGAAGGCTGTGGTCCAGGCGATACGTGCCTGAGGCACACCGTTTACCACCTCATCGTCTTTGGTGCGCATACGTAATGTCTTTACCACAGAGGCGATGGTGACAGCTATCGCGGCAATCACAGCGAGATACATCAGCCAAAGCATCAGGTCGGCAAAGAATGGAAATACGAGCGACATACTATATTCTTTTTACTTGCGGTTCTTGTAAGTAGCGATGATGTCGAGCAGGTCAATGGCTGCCTCTTCCATGTCGCCTGTGAGTTTCTCTATCTTTGAGAGGATATAACTGTAGAAGAGCTGTAGTATCAGGGCCACCACGATACCGAAGATGGTGGTGATAAGAGCCACCTTCATACCCCGGGCCACGATAGTAGGACCGATATCACCGGCAATCTGTATCTGGTCGAAAGCCATCACCATGCCTATCACCGTGCCGAGGAATCCCAACGAGGGAGCCATAGCGATGAAGAGCTTTATCCACGAACAGCCTTTCTCAAGGTTGGCTGCCTGCAGACCTCCGAAGTTGGTGATGCTGCGTTCGATGGCATCCATCGGCTGACTGATATGCAGCAGACCATGATAGCACACGCTGGCCACTGGTCCACGGGTGGAACGGCAAATATTCTTCGCCCCCTCCACATCATCGGTCTCAAGACACTTACGGATATCCTCCGTGAGACGCTTTGCCTTGATCTCCGACATCATAAGATACAGGATACGTTCGATGCAGAAGGCAAGCCCCAGGACGAGAGCCAGCGCCACGAGTGACATAAAGCCCACGTTACCGTCGATAAACTTCGTCTTCAGCTGTTTGTGGAATCCTACTTCGGCTTCTGGCTCATCGGCTGCTGAGAGAGCCTCATCAATGACAGAGGTTGCCAACGTACTGTCCTGGGCCGTAGAGTCGTTGACGACAAGAGTCACAGAGTCTTTCACATCTTCCGTAATCTTGGGATTCTGCGCCATAAGGGGCTGTCCCAAGAAGAGGATACCCATCGTCAGTAGAACTATCAATTGATTCTTCATACTTCTCAAAATAAAAAAAGACTGCTCATCGCAGTCTGTAAATAAAATACGCGGAAAGAACAGGATTCGAACCTGCGAACCGCTTTTGACGGTTACACGCTTTCCAGGCGTGCCTCTTCAACCACTCGAGCACCTTTCCTTAGCGATTGCGGATGCAAAGGTAGTAATTATTAATGGAAAATGGATAAATGACAAATGATAAATGTGAACCGTTTACGTATATTTAACAAAAAAAGACCCTTTTGGCGGTGTCGGTAGTGGTACGAGCCACCTCTTCCTCGGGCAGATTATAAGCCTCAGCAAGTTTCTGTAACACCTGTCTGACGAAAGCCGGCTCATTACGCTTGCCACGATGGGGAACGGGAGCCATATAGGGCGCATCAGTCTCGAGTACTATCCTGTCTATAGGCACCACAGAGGGCAGCACCTCGGGCAGGTGACTCTTCTTGAATGTCAGCACACCACCGATGCCGAGCACGAAGTTATCAAACTGCAGGAGCTCACGGGCCTCGATCTCATTGCCTGTGAAACAATGAAACACCCCTCCGGGAAGGTCATCCTTATACCTCTTTAATATATTAACGAGCTCATTCTGTGCCTTACGACAATGAATCATCAACGGCAGACGGGTGTCGACGCTCCAGCGCACCTGTTCCTCAAAGGCGAGGAGCTGTTCCTGCTCGAATTCACGGCTCCAGTAGAAGTCGAGGCCTACCTCACCGATGGCGAGAGGCTTTAAATGAGAATTGAAAAATGATACATGATAAACGTCGATGAGTTTTCTGATATCTGCCAATTGCTGGCCCCAGTCAGAACGCACCTCCTCGGGATGCATGCCAAGCATGGGATAGCAGAAGGAAGGGTATTGGCTACAGGTATCAAGGACAGAGTGACATGACTTGAGGTCGATGGCAGGGATGAAGACGGCATCTGCACCAGCCTCACGAGCACGTTGTACTACCTGCTGGCGGTCTTCGGCAAACTCCTCACCATCCAGATGACAATGGGTATCTATGAAACTTATCATAACTTAAACACTACAGGTATACACACTTTTGTACGACAGGGCTTTGCATCCATCACCCCGGGAGTCCATTTCGGCATCATACGGAGCACACGCAATGCCTCACGGTCGAGTTCGGGAGATACCTTCTCTACCAGTATGAGGTCGGAGATAGAACCATCCTTATTCACAATAAACTGGGCCACCACCCTACCCTGTACCTTCCGTTGCTGTGCCGATGAGGGGTATTTAAGGTTCCTTGTGAGCCACTTCATAAACTCCACTGCACCGCCAGGAAACTGAGGCAGGTCCTCTACCACACGGAGATCCACTGGGGCATCGTACATATCCACCGCCTCGGGCTGTTCCTCTTTCACCTCCTCCTTCGGTTCCTCCTTAACTCCAACAGGCTCCAGCACCTCAGGGGCTATCTCCACATCCTCCTCGATAAGATTCAGTTCCTGCGATGACGGGAGCTTCTCCTGCGGTTCCTTAGGTATCATCATCGGCACCTCGTCGTCTTCGCGATGCAGAGGCGAGAGTTCCATCTCCACCTCCAGTTCATCGTCGGCAGTATCAAAGAATGCCCACCTCGAGGAGTCAGTATTCCATTCGAGTGCCACCAGACAGAGCGATAGCACAAGAATCAGTCCGATGAGATATCTTGTCGTAGGATTCATACTAAAACAGATTTTTCTCCGTTATATATTAAATCGCGATGCAAAGGTACGAAGAAATAAGGAATAAAGAATTAAGAATTAAGAATAATTTTGTAACTTTGCAGCAAATTTTAAGAAAGAAGTGAGGCAGAGAGGCAAAAAACATATCACAGACTCAAGATGGTGGCAATATTTATTGTCAGCAATCATCGCTCTTCACTCCTCACTCATAACCCTCTCAGCCCAGGAGAGTCAGACAGCCTATAACTTCCTCCGTCTGCCTGTCAGTGCCCATGCCTCTGCCTTGGGAGGAGAGAACATCTCACTCGCCGACGATGATGCCACTGTGATATTCCACAACCCCGCAATGATAAACTTCGTCAGCGACAAGACCATCAACCTCAACTATATGACCTATATGGAAGGTGCCAAGACTGCAAGTGCCTCGTTTGTGAAGGCTGCCGGTGAACGCGGCTCGTGGGGAGTGATGGCACAGTATATGGACTACGGCAAGATGCGACAGACCACCATCGCAAATATCCAGATAGGAGAGTTCGGGGCAAAGGACATCTGTATCGGAGGAACATTTGCCTACGGCCTGACGGAACTTTTCTCCGGAGGTATCACGGCAAAGGTAATATCATCTAGCATCGCCGACTATCACTCTATGGCAGTGGGAGTAGACCTCGGACTGAACTACACCGACAACTCCGGTGACCTGAGTATCTCACTTGCCGCAAAGAACCTCGGAGGACAGGTGAAGGCCTACGACGATGAGTTTGAAAAGATACCCTTCGACCTTCAGGCAGGTGTCACGAAACGTCTTGCCAACTCCCCCCTACGGTTCTCTCTCACCATGTCGAGACTCCACGACTGGGACCAGCCCTTCATGCGGCATATCGCTGTGGGAGCCGACATCCTTTTGTCGGAGACCATCTATATCGCAGCAGGATATAACTTCCGCAGGGCCCACGAGATGAAGGTCTCCGATAACGACGGCAGCAGCAACCACGGTGCCGGGCTGTCACTGGGAGCAGGACTGTCGCTGCAACGGTTCAAACTACACGTGGCTTACGGCAAGTACCACGTATCAGCATCAAGTTTAATATTCAACGTATCATACGCATTATGAAAAAGATTACTATAGCTATCGACGGCCATTCTTCTTGCGGTAAGAGTACTATGGCCAAGGACCTTGCCCGTGAGGTGGGTTACATATATGTAGACACAGGAGCAATGTATCGCAGTGTTACTCTTTATGCCCTACGCAAAGGACTATTCGAAGAGGACGGAACTGTCAAGACCAGCGAACTGGAGGCAGAGATGCCAAATATACATATCTCCTTCGAACTGAATAAGGAGACAGGACGGCCTGACACATATCTCAATGGCGAGTGTGTGGAGAAGGAGATAAGGAGCCTGGAGGTGAGCAGTCATGTCAGTCCTGTCGCTGCCATCGGCTTCGTCCGCAGGGCTCTTGTTGCCCAACAGCAACAGATGGGCAAGGACAAAGGAGTGGTGATGGACGGAAGAGACATCGGTACGGTGGTGTTCCCCGATGCCGAGTTGAAAGTGTTTGTCACTGCCTCGGCTAAGGTGAGAGCCCAGCGCCGCTACAACGAGCTGCAAGCCAAGGGTATGCCTGCCGACTTTGATGATATCCTGAAGAATGTGGAGGAGCGCGACTATATCGACTCACACCGCGAGGAGTCGCCCCTGCGCCAGGCAGAGGATGCACTGCTGCTCGACAACTCGGATATGACTATCCCAGAACAGAAACAGTGGCTCCTGGACCGTTTCCACGAGCGCACAACATAAGAGGCTATAACATCTCCTGAATGGCATCACGGCACTGTTCCATGAGCCATTTGGGAGTTGATGTGGCACCACAGATACCTACCGACTCCTTACCTTCAAGCCATTCCGGCTGTATCTCATCAGGGTCCTCGATAAGATGACTGTTGGGGTTGATACGCTTACACTCATTGAAAAGCACCTTTCCATTACTGCTCTTCCGTCCGCATACGAAGAGAATCAGGTCATGATGTGCTGCAAACTGTGATATGCTGGGCATACGGTTGGCCACAGAACGGCAGATAGTATCGAAGCTCTTGAATACCGCATCGGGAGAGATATGCTCCTGGATATACTCTATGATGCGACGATACTCATCGAGCGACTTCGTGGTCTGCGAATACAGATATATGTCATGTAAAAAGTCAAGACGTTTCACCTCGTCGAAACTCTCGATGACGATAGCAGTGGAATGTGTCTGGCCGACAAGCCCTAACACCTCAGCATGACCCTTCTTGCCGAAGATAACAATCTGAGGCGACGGGAGCGAGGAATACTGGGTTTTTATACGTTGCTGGAGCTTCAGAACCACAGGACACGTGGCATCGATGATCTCGATGTTGTTTTTTCTTGCCAGCTCGTAAGTCTCAGGCGGTTCTCCGTGGGCACGAAGGAGCACCTTCACATCATGCAGTTCCCGCATGTCATCATGGTTGATGGTGATGAGTCCGAGTTTCCTCAGACGCTCACACTCCATACCATTGTGTACGATATCGCCTAGGCAATAGAGGGTGACACCCTTCGACAGCTCCTCTTCGGCCTTCTTGATGGCTGTAGTCACTCCCGAACAGAACCCACTGCCGTTATCTATCTCTATCTTCATTTCCTAAGCATATCAAAATACATGTCCAACAGGTCCTGAGCTGCCACGAAGGATGTCTTATGCCCTGCGAGGACAGTCTGTTCAGCGGGTTGCAGCTGTACCTTTATCTGCGGGTTATTATAGAAGTTCAGGCGCAAGTGCTCATTGATACTCTCATACATCCAGTATTTTGACTGTTCGTTACGGCGATAGTCGAAATAGCCATTTGCCTTCACGAAGTCGAAATACTCATAGATCATATCCCATATCTCCTTCACTCCCGTACCGTAGAATCCGCTGTAGCAGAGCACCTTCGGAGCCCACCCACTGTCTGGCATGGGGAAGAAATGGAGGGCATTACGGAAGTTGGTGGCTGCCATGTGACAACGGTCCACATTATCTCCGTCGCACTTGTTGATCACGATACCGTCGCTTATCTCCATGATACCTCGTTTTATTCCCTGCAGCTCATCACCGGTGCCTGCCACCTGGATGAGGAGGAAGAAGTCCACCATAGAGTGACAGGCTGTCTCGCTCTGTCCCACTCCCACCGTCTCTACAAAGATTTTGTCGAAGCCGGCAGCCTCACAGAGGATGATGGTCTCACGGGTCTTTCGAGCCACCCCACCCAGAGAGCCTGCCGATGGGGAAGGACGGATGAAAGAGTCAGGATGGAGGGCGAGTTTCTCCATACGTGTCTTATCGCCAAGGATACTGCCTTTGGTACGTTCTGAGGAAGGGTCGATGGCAAGGACTGCCAGTTTGCCGCCTTTCTCCTTCAGCACATGTATTCCGAACTCATCGATACTCGTTGACTTTCCTGCCCCTGGTACACCGCTGATGCCTATACGTACTGATTTGCCGCTATAGGGCAGGCACTTGTTTATCACTTCCTGGGCCTTCGTCTGATGGTCGGGGTTGACACTCTCAATAAGTGTCACAGCCTGGGAGAGAACGGTAACATCTCCTTTGACTATTCCCTCAACCATTTCTGCCGCAGAGAGTTCCCTACGACGATTACGACGTAGATATGGATTGACTATCGGTGGCTGTTTAACACCGCTGTTTACCTGCAGACCTGCATATTCAGAACTATTCTCGGGGTGTTCCATATAACAATCATTTCTTTATGACAATCACCACTTTGGGGCGGTCGGGGTCGTTGGTAATCATAAGGATACGCGGACTTCTACGAAGCTTTGTCAAGTCAGCAGCAATGCCTGTAATCTTCAGAGAGGCAATCTCATTAGGCTCGAGAGTCTGTTTTGAAAGGGTTACCTTAAGTCCGCTGGTAAAGAGTTGCATAGAGGTGATCTTCAGAGTGGTCTTACCAGTGTTCTGAAGAATCAGCTCAGAGGTCTTTTTCTTCTTTCCCTCGAAATTGGTGAAGTCTACCTCTGTGGATGACATCTGAAGGTGCGGGGCTATCTGCTTGCTCAACTGATCATAGTCCTGCAGATGTGGCAGTAAGATGGCAGAGATTGGTATCTCATTATCTTGACTGACCTTCTCGCCCAACTGCTGTGCCAAATAGACGGAGGTCTGGGTAAGTCCGAAGTCTCGTATCTTGTCGGAATTAAGAGTGATAGTGACGGTACCGCTCTTGCCAGGTGCCAGGTCTGCAGGCTTCACAGTAGCAGAGAGATAAGATGGCAGATGCATGACAATGGGATGCATCATCTGTTCTCCGTTATTGAGGATATGTATCTCCTGCTGCGGGGCATCGCCCTTGTTTACGTCATCAAACTCCAGCTCGTTCTTATCCATAAGAAGGTTTCCGATAGATAAAGGATAGGTGCCGGAATAGTCTACAAGCTCGGGTAATACCACACCCTTCATTGTGAGATATACTGGATTTTTACTGCCATCACTGGTTACTGCAGCCATCTTCTGGAAGTGACCCAGCATCTTGGCATCATAGGTCATCTTGATAGTGAAGTTAGCACCTCCGTCCACCACCTTGGGAAACTCTACTGCAGTACATCCGCAGTCGGGGTGAACATCCTCGATATGCAGTTTCTTCCTGCTCTTGTTCTTCAACTCGAAAGTGGCAGTGACAGGCTGCAAGTATCCTGTACGCCCTGCATTGACAGTAGGATTGGCTATCGTCAGACGCTGAGCACTTAAGCTAAGAGGCAGAAAGGTAAAAAGGTAAAAGGGTAAAAGCCATTTCACCTTAACCATCACCTCGTCAAACAATCTAATCATATCTGTTTCTTACTTATTTTTATTCACCTTTAAAGTCATCGAAGGAGTGGTGGCACGGAACTCCGGAGCATAGGCACAGCCAACGCTACAGGTGCCAGTCTCGTATATGCCCTCACGGTCGATGTAATATTCTGTCTCTACGACATGTTCACCCTTACGGAATATATCAAAGTAATAGTTCGTGGTATAGTCACGTGGAGTGCAGTAAGCCCCATTGAGATATCCGCTGAGCTGAACTACGGGTTCCAGACATGCCGCACGACGGTCTGTCACCTGTACGAAGTCGTAGTCACGGTCTGCAACGATGGTGATACGTATCCTTATGCGGTCGCCCACCTTAAGTTCCGTATTACCATCGGCAGTGACTATCTCACGTTTTACCTTCAAACTGGACCCCTGGGCTGCGATATTCTTTGTAGCCTGTGTAAACTGTGCATAGACAGCACCCCATGAGACGCCATCTGAGGTCTTGTCGACAGTAAGTCCCTTCGCCTTGGCATCAGGAAGCACCGTTTTTACATATCCTAAGGCAGCAGTGGCATTAGGAGTGGAGAGTGGCTGTGCGTCAACCTTTACCGAAGCATTCTCCTTATCGAGCGACAACGGACTGATATGCTGCTCACCCTGTTGCCAGAGGAAGGCATAGACGGCATTAACGCTATTGATAGGAGTATCCCATGCCTGGGTACGCTTAGACTTCAGAAGCCAACGCTGCATCTCGGTGATACACTGGGTATCCTCAGGGGTGATACGTTGTATCGCCTCAATAGCCATGGTCTGGGTAGGGATCTTATAGTCGAACCATGAGTAACCAGCACGCCTGGTGTCATAGTAACGTCCCATCTCCTCGCGATATACGGTGTATTCCTTCAGACTCTTGACATAATCCTTGCAGAGTCCCAGATCTGTATTGGAGAGGATGACAGCTGTCATCGCCTTCTCATAAATGCTCTGGTTACGGATCTCTTTCTTGAGCAGAGGCATGAGGTAGTCGTTGGCTGACTTGACATCTGATGGAAGTACCCTGCCGTCGAGACTACAGAGATAAAGCCACTGCAGGGTCTTAAGACTTGGGAACGAGTGCCATTTCTCCTTCTTCATCTCCTTGACGATGCCTTTCACCTCCTCACCCATGAAACGGAAGGCTTTCGACAGCATCTGTCCGGTTTCCGGGCGTGTACCTGTGAGGACATTCAGGCGTACCAGCATCTCACTGATGGTCACTGTCATATAGAATGATCCCGGCATACCCGGACACCAAGACCAGGAGCCGTCGGAACGCTGCAATTTCTCGAGTTTTGCAAGAGCTGATGTAATACGGTTGCTCATGGTATTCTCATCAAAGAAGTCAATGAGTCTTTCCTTCTGTTCTGCCTCTCTGTCAGCATCAAGTACCCAAGGTGTCTCGTTGAGAACGATATCCTTCAGTTCCTGATTCTTCTCGAGGGCACTCATAAGTGATGTCTCACTGCCTGACTCCTTCTTCCACAGTTCGAAAGCCGTCTTCGCCTTCGGCTGGAGGTCGATGAGATATTTTCCAATGCTGTTGGCATAATAAGAGGCAGCCTGCGACACAGCATTCTCGTCGATGGGTTTTCCTACCGTTGGCAGAGCCTGAATCATCAGCCACGCAGGATTATTGGTGTATTCGAAAGTGAGTTTGGTATCCCTTGCGTCAGCAGGCACCAGACTGGCGAGGTTGATATCCTTCGTTCCAGGCTCTATCTGTGTGAATGGCAGAGTGACGGTGACACGCTCTGAAGATGGCAGGATGGGGAGGTAATGCTGTTCTCCATCGCTGAAGCCACTGCCAGAAGCAATAACCTGACAGATCAGGACGTTGTATTTGCTGATGTCAGCCATCTTCTCAGAGAGGTCGAAGACTGATGAGCCTGTTACCTTCTCACCCAATGAGAATGGCTGCGAGAAGTTACATACCACATTGTCCGTTTCCGGGTCGATAAGACGAAGTAAGACATTACCTGTTATCGTCTTTTCGGTAAGGTTGAAGATACGTGCAGTGATACAAGCCTTGTCACCCTCACGGATAAACCGAGGCATGTTAGGCTGTACCATCACATCCTTCTGGGCTATCGCCTCACTCTCGAGCATGCCGTGACATAGGTCCTTGGTGTGTGCCATACCCATGAAGCGCCATGTGGTAAGACTCTCGGGGAGAGTGAACTTAAGGGCTATATTACCCAAGCTATCGGTAGTAAGCTGGGGATAGAAGAATGCTGTCTCGTTGAGATTCTCACGCACTTGAACCTGTGGTGTTTCCTCCTGAACCTGTACATCTTCCTCCACACTCTCCTTCTTCTTACTTATGCCATAGCCAACAACCCTCACTTCTTCATCGGCTGCTTCATTTACTGCAGCATCAGCCAACATAGGTCTTGCACCTGTGGCACGTGACTCATAGACTTCGGCTACCTTATACTTAAGGTTTCTACCCATCCTCTGACTGTTATGGAAAGCATACCAGGTAGGATACACACTGTCATCAAACTTACTCGGCAACAGGTCTCTCTCTGCAAGGCTGTTCCAATTAAGACGAAGAAACAGCGACACGTCATTACGAGCCATGTAGTCCCATTGTACTGAAGGCAATGGGAGATAGACGTAAGGAGTAAATCTCCAGGAATGTTTCTGTAACTGATCGAGGCTCTTGTCAAACATCGTAGCCATGAGGATAGCATCCACAGGTTTGCCGTCTTTCATCACAGTTAGTGTCCACTCCTCCTGTTGTCCTGGTGTGAGACGATCACGGAAGGTGGTCCACTGAAGGTCGAGTTTCTTGTCAGGCAGAGGTCTCAGTATCTCAGCGGTATGGGTATAGCATTTGCCATTCTTCACCCAGGCGAAACTCATCACGACACCATTGCCGTAGGATTCCTTGTATGTTATCCTACGATTAAGTAGCTCGTTAGTCCTGTCCAACGAACCCGTCTCTATGAGGTTATCACCAGAATAGATGCTGTACACGATATGCACATCACTGTCAGAAGAGCCAACCTGAACGGTTACGGGTTTGCCGTTGTTTGGGAACTGGGTATCAGACTGCCAGAACCAGTCGTCAGTCTCTATGGCAGGCCGTTTGTCATCTATTGAGAACACCACAAACTCATGTTTTATGGTATTATCCTCATATACCGCCTTTAAAGTATGTTCTCCACTTTTCAGTTTCAGGGCAGACAGGTCACATTTCGCTGTTGTTTTCACCTTCTGCCACTCGCCATCGTCGATACGATACCTTACCTCAGCATCGATATCCTTACCTGCGGCATTACGCAGATGGAAGGTCATCACCGGATTACTGTCGATAAGCACTTGTTCCTCGAGATCCACACTCAGGGCTGTCTTACGGTTTCCGAGAGGTACCGACAGAGTGCCTCTATGAGTCTCGCCACCAGTATCTGTGACATCAGCGGTAACGATGAAGTTATAGAACAGCGGACTATCGCTCTCAGGCATTGTCAATGGCATCCTGACAACAAATGTTCCATCATCATCAGTGACAGCCTCACCTGTGAACACCTCTGTATCATCATGTCCTGTCCCGACGAATCCTCCGTCATAATAACGCCAGTAAGACCACCACCAGAAGGCCATGCGACGTACTACCGTATACTCCACACTGGCACCCTTAACAGGTACACCGGAATAAGTACGGGCAGTTGCACGGATCTCCAGTGTGTCTCCTGCCTTATAGTCATCTTTCACCTCTGGGAACTCTACCTCGAAGGTAGGACGTTTGTATTCCTCGACACGGAAAGTATATGAGTTGCCGTTGACGTTAATGGTGTGAACTCCTGTCAGTCCTGACGACGGCAGGGTGAAATCCACACTACACATACCATATTCGTCGCTAGTAGCAGAGAGTTTCTTCACCTCTTTCCAGTTGGCGTCACGCAGTGTGAACGTCACCGGCTTACCCTTTACTACAGAGTGTCTGTATCCATCGATGACATTATACAACAGGGCTGCAGCATGAACAGTCTGTCCCGGACGGTAGATGGCCCTGTCGGTATAGATATTCGTACGCTGTTCCTCTTTATCTGCCGCATAATAACGATAACGGTTGGCTGCGTTCATCTCAGGACATGCCTTATCCTCGTCTGTATATGCGAAGACCTCCTGTCGTCCAGTTGCATCAGGGGTATAGTTCAGCTCTCCCTTACTGTTTACCTTATACTCATGGATGTCATAATCCTTGTAGCTCTTATACTGACGTATTCTGAGATGTGCTCCAGGTATAGGCTGACCTGTGGTGGCGCTTACCACCACATAGCGAATCTTGTTGCCAGGGTGACTCTCTGAGAAAGTGTAGATATCAGTGACGAAATACAGGCGTCGCTCTACCTCTGTAGACGGATTGGAGGTAAACTCCAGCATATACACGCCTACCGGCAGTCCCTCAAGACTCAGCGAGTCTTCAAAGATATCATACGGCTGTCGGCCAGAGAATTTCTTCGTCACCGTTATCGGATTAGAAGAGAGCAACGGCTTGAGTCTCTTGTAGTCTTCCCTGTCATTCGGATTGAGGCTGATATCACCATTAGCCTTCACACGGTATACACTCATGGTGACAGAAGAGACATTACGTATCTCACTCAGTTCGATTTTCATCGGTTGCATCGGGAGATTCACACGTGTCTCGTAATTCACCTTCATTTGGGGGTTGGTAAGACTCTTCAACAAATTACGCAGGGTGTTCATCCCTTTCCAACCTCCCCATCTCTTTATGGCATCCTCGAGATAATCAACCTTATCACCAACAGACATTTTATCCGAGTTGAATCGTGTCAACACACTGTATCGTGCTATCGCCAATGCTCCTGCCTCCTGAAGATCCTGATACTGAGAGATAAGTTCGGAGAGTTTGTAATAGTCATGCTTGTACGCCTCGGCACCAGTAAGACAGGCCGCCTTACGGTTACCCGTCTTCTTATAATAATTATACAGCGGCTCGAAGTCTCTCAACTCATAGCCCACAACACTTAGGAGGTCATTATTGAAATATCCGCTGTCATCACCTGAGATAATGAATGGTTCATAGGCATCCTCCTTTATGTTTGCGAGTACCTGACAGATATGCTCATCGAGAACAGGCTTCCTTGTATCTATCTTGATATTCGAGTTGGCACTGCACACTTTCCATAGCACTGTCTGATAGACAATCTTCAATGCCTCATCCTTAGCATCCTCACCACGCTGACGTATGCGTTCTACTGCAGGTGTAAGTGAATCCGTGGAGATAGCCATCATCACCTGAGAGCCTTTGAGTTCGGCTTTCAGTAGTTGTCCGTAAGCATTCTCCTTCTCCGCCTTCTTCACAATCTTCTGTATAATGTCATACTGGGTCTGGGGCAGATCTTTTTTTTCCGCCTCCTGCGCCTTCTTCCATAGGGCTGAATATGATTGACCAAATAATAAAAACGGCATAGCTGCTAACAACATTAATAAGGTGATGAATCTCTGCTTCATATTACTGTCGGTTTTGATTCGATTCTGCAAAGGTAACAAAATATTTTCGAATATCATTTGGAATTTAAAAAATATTATATTATCTTTGCAACCAATATGATAAACCGAGAACTACTAAACCCGCAGAGCATCGTCGTTATCGGCGGCTCTAACAACGTACATAAGCCTGGCGGCTCAGTTGTACGTAATCTTATCAATGGAGGTTATTCAGGCAACCTCCGCATAGTAAATCCAAAGGAAGACGAGGTTCAGGGCATCAAGGCGTTCCATGATGCTAAGGAACTGCCTCCCACAGAGTTAGCAATCCTCGTAGTGGCAGCGAAGTTCTGTCCCGACTATGTGGAATTCCTGGCAAAGGAGAAACAGACACGTGCCTTTATCATCATCTCAGCAGGCTTCGGCGAGGAGACGAAGGCAGGGGCAGAACTCGAACAGAGAATTCTCGACACATGTGAGAAATACGGTGCAGCACTGATCGGTCCTAACTGTATCGGTCTGCTTACCCGTAATCATCACAGTGTGTTCACCCTGCCTATCCCTAATCTCGACCCAAGCGGTGCTGACTTTGTCAGCGGCTCTGGTGCTACGGCAGTGTTTATTCTCGAGAGTGCGGTGATAAAAGGACTGCAGTTTAATAGTGTGTGGAGCATAGGCAACGGAAAACAGATAGGTATCGAGGATGTGCTTCAGTATATGGATGAACACTTTGACCCCGAAACCGACTCAAAGGTGAAACTGCTATATATAGAGAATATCTCCAACCCTGACAAACTGCTCTACCATGCAGGTAACCTTATCCGTAAGGGTTGTAGGATAGCAGCCATCAAGTCGGGTGCCTCAGAGAGTGGAAGCCGTGCTGCATCAAGTCACACTGGTGCCATCGCATCAAGCGACTCTGCAGTAGAGGCTCTGTTCCGTAAGGCAGGAATAGTAAGATGTTTCTCACGTGAGGAACTGACGACAGTAGGATGTATCTTCACCCTTCCTGCCCTGAAAGGAAAGAATTTCGCTATCGTGACACATGCTGGAGGTCCAGGTGTGATGCTTACCGACGCTCTCTCCAAGGGTGGCCTCAACGTGCCCAAGATAGAAGGTGAGCTGGCTGATGAACTGAAGACAAAACTGTTCCCAGGCTCTGCCGTTGCCAATCCCATCGACTTCCTTGCTACAGGAACTCCTGAACAGCTCGGCACAGTGATAGACTACTGCGAGAACAAGTTTGAAAATATCGATGCCATCGCAGTGATATACGGTACTCCGGGACTCACCCAGCTCTACGAGGCCTACGATGTACTGGATAAGAAGATAAAAGAGTGTAAGAAGCCTATCTTCCCTGTGCTTCCCAGCTTACATACCGCAGGACCTGAGGTAGCAGAATTTCTAAAGAAGGGACATGTAAACTTCAGCGACGAGGTGACACTGGCTACAGCCCTTAGCCAGATCATGAAGACCCCGCCTCCATCATCTACTGAGGTACAGCTCTATGGCGTTGACATCCAGAGATTACATAAGGCCATCAATAGTGTCAATGAGAATGGCTACGTACAACCCGACGTTGTACGCGAGCTTTTGTCGAGTGCAGGAATCCCGTTGGTTCCTGAGATGGTGTCTAAATCAAAAGAAGAACTGACAGCCTTTGCCGAGCGTGTAGGATTCCCAGTAGTAGCCAAGGTTGTAGGACCAATCCACAAGAGTGATGTTGGCGGAGTGGCACTTAACATCCGTACTCCAGAACACCTCGCACTTGAGTTCGACCGTATGATGAAGATAAAGGACGCCACAGGTGTGATGGTTCAGAAGATGTTGAAGGGTACCGAACTCTTTATCGGAGCTAAGTACGAGGAGCGTTTCGGACATGTGGTGCTCTGTGGTCTTGGCGGAATCTTCGTCGAGGTACTGAAGGATGTGTCGTCAGGTCTGGCACCATTGAGTTATGACGAGGCTTATTCTATGATCCACTCCCTGAGAGGATATAAGATATTAAAAGGTACGCGAGGGCAGAAAGGCATCAACGAACAGAAGTTCGCTGAGATAATCGTCAAACTCTCCACAATCCTCCGTCTTGCCACAGAGATAAAGGAGATGGACATCAACCCTCTCCTTGCCGACGAGAACGATGTGGTGGCTGTAGATGCCCGTATCAGGATAGAGAAATAAAATTGTCGCTGCATTGAGCAAAATAGTATCATATTTTTAGGGAGTGATTCTTTGGTGATACAGATTATTCTTCGTACTTTTGCAGCATGATTTTAAACAATTGATTTTCGTAGACATTATGGAACAGCAGAAACGCTATGGTCACTTCGACGACCAACATCGCGAGTATGTTATTACTGACCCGCAGACACCCTGGCCTTGGATTAACTATCTGGGCAATGAGGACTTTTTCTCTCTGATCTCTAACACCGCCGGTGGATACAGCTTCTATAAGGATGCCAAGTTCCGTCGCATCACCCGTTATCGCTACAACAATGTACCAATGGACAACGGCGGACGATATTTCTATATCAAGGATGGCGATACTGTATGGAATCCTGGATGGAAGCCCTGTAAGACTCCTCTCGACTTCTACGAGTGCCGTCATGGTATGAGCTATACCCGTATCACTGGTAAGAAGAATGGTGTAGAGGCAAGTGTTCTTTTCTTCGTTCCCCTGAAGAAATGGGCCGAGGTACAGAAACTCACACTTAAGAACGAGTCTTCTGAGGTAAAGAAGCTGAAGCTCTTCTCCTTCGAGGAGTGGTGTCTGTGGAATGCCGCTACAGATATGGAGAATTTCCAGCGTAACTTCTCTACAGGTGAAGTTGAGATTGAGGGCTCGACCATCTATCATAAGACAGAGTATCGTGAGCGCCGTAACCATTATGCTTTCTATCATGTCAATACACCTATTCAGGGCTTCGATACCGACCGCGAGACATTCGTAGGCCTCTATAATGAGTTTGCCGATCCTCAGGCAGTAATGGAGGGGAAGCCACGTAACAGTCATGCCCACGGATGGAGTCCTATCGCATCACACTATATCGAGGTGGAACTGAAGCCTGGCGAGAGCAAGGACTTCGTGTTCCTGCTGGGATATATCGAAAACGAACAGGATGAGAAATGGGAGAGCCCGCAGGTCATCAACAAGAAGAAGGCCCATGCCCTTATCGCTGAGCTCGACACCACAGAGAAGGTCGACAAGGCATTTGCAGAACTCTGCGAGTACTGGGATGCTCTCCTTAATATATATAAGGTGAAGACCGGCAATGACAAGCTGGACCGTATGGTAAATATCTGGAACCAGTATCAGTGTATGGTTACCTTCAACTTCTCCCGCTCGGCTTCATTCTTCGAGAGCGGTGTAGGGCGAGGCATGGGATTCCGTGACTCTAACCAGGACCTCGTAGGTTTCGTTCACCAGATTCCTCCCCGTGCACGTCAGCGTATCATCGATATCGCCTCTACACAGTTCCCCGATGGAGGATGCTATCACCAGTATCAGCCTCTTACCAAACGAGGCAACAACGATATCGGTGGCGGATTCAACGACGACCCATGCTGGCTCATCTTCGGCACCGTGGCTTACATCAAGGAGACAGGCGACTTCTCCATCCTCGATGAGATGGTGCCTTTCGACAATCAGCCAGGTTCTGAGGTGACACTCTTCGAACACCTGAAGATCTCTATGGACCATGTCATCAACAACCTCGGTCCTCACATGCTGCCGCTCATCGGACGTGCCGACTGGAACGACTGCCTGAACCTCAACTGTTTCTCCTGGGATCCAAACGAGAGTTTCCAGACCACAGAGAACGTATCTGAGGGCACCAAGGCCGAGAGCCTCATGATAGCCGGTCTGTTCGTAGTTACGGGTAAGGATTATGTAGCGCTCTGCAAGAAGATTGGCAAGAATGATGAAGCTGAAAGAATGCAGAAGGCTGTCGACGCAATGACGGACGCCGTGAAGAAACACGGCTGGGACGGCGAGTGGTATCTGCGCGCCTACGACTTCTACGGCAATAAGATCGGTTCCAACGAGTGCGAGGAGGCCAAGATCTTCATCGAGTCTCAGGGCTGGTGTACGATGGCAGAGATCGGTGCCGAGGACGGTATGGTAGCCAAGAGCCTCGATTCCTGCAAGAAGTATCTCGAATGCGAACACGGTATGGTACTCAACAACCCCGCATTCTCAAAGTATATCTACGAGTATGGTGAGATCTCTTCTTATCCTGAGGGATACAAGGAGAACGCCGGAATCTTCTGCCACAATAATCCTTGGGTCATCATCGGTGAGTGTCTGGCAGGTCGCGGCAACGATGCCTGGAGCCACTACGCAAAGATCCTCCCATCATACGTTGAGGAGAAATACCAGACTCTGCATAAGGTAGAGCCATACGTCAACTGTCAGATGGTAGCCGGTAAGGATGCCTTCAAGCCTGGTGAGGGTAAGAACTCATGGCTTACTGGTACCGCTGCATGGATGTGGTACACGGTATCGGAGTTCATACTCGGCATCAAGCCCGACTACGATGGTATCCGTATCGACCCCTGTCTGCCCGAGACAGCTTCTGACTATACCGTACAGCGCAAGTTCCGCGAGGCTGATTACACAATCACAATCCATCCTAACGGCTCGCAGAAAGGTGTGAAATCAATCACCCTCGACGGCAAGGCTATCAGCGGCACCGTCATCCCCTACTCTCCTGGTAAGCACTCCGTAGAGGTTACAATGTAAATAATAATCCCCGCTCAGTTGAGTGGGGATTATTTATTTTGAATGCTTTACGAGTGCCTTATCCTTTAATCGTTCTTTTCTGGGAAGTTAGCGTATTTCTTGATGACTTTCACTGTTATTGCAGTTTGAGATTGTTTAGGATATATCCCCCAGAAATAGAGACGTTGAATCATAGTAGACAATAATTCAGAATCATTTCTTGCATAGATAGTTAATTGGAGGCCATTCTCTTTTGGCTCCAATTCCTTCTTGACAATATAGAAACCAAGACTAGGCATTTTTTGCTGGCCAATGATTAGCGTATACTTGTCAAAGTCTATCGCAGGCAGTTCTTTCTCTCCTACATAGAGATCTGCCAATTCTTGTCGGCTATTGATAACATGAACCTCATTATTATAATTATCATCATCCATAAGGAAAGGTATCGACATCTTATAATTGTCATTACCAGAATGCATTTCGGGTAACTCCGAATTAAAAAATTCAACGATGTCACCTCCCGTCAGACTGATTGGCTGAATGGCGTTAGGATTAAAATCATCAAAATCATTATCGTTATCATCAGAACTACATGCACAAAGCCATGTAGCCGCTACTATAACACTGATAAATAATACATACTTTTTCATACTGATACTACATTTATTACAAATTGGGTACAAAGATACAAATAACAATCTAAATGTTCCAACTTTTTCTTTATAAAAATATTCTCAAAACTATAGTTTCATAAACTTCTTAGCTATCACTTTGTCCTTGTTCGCATATCGGATGATATAAAGGCCACTTTTTAGACCCGTCATGGGAATCTGTACAACGGGATCATTTTGCTTAAACTCCCTGAGCATATTCATCTCATTCCATAGTTGTATCGTATAGGTATCATCTATAGTTGAGCGTGATTGAGTAGCACCATTGATAGTTACTATCAGTATCTGGCTCTGTCGGTTATAAATTAGCGATAATTCTGTTTCGTCTCCGTTTGCCCGCAACATCTCGGTATCAACGCACTCTATCTCTACCTCTACCCAATCTGAAGTACCACAGTCATTGGTTCCCTGTACTTGTATTAGATACCATCCAGGAGACAATGTATTATTGATTGGCAGATGTGTTGACGAGAAAGAGCTCCAATGATTGACAAGTGTATCATATGGATCAGAATCAGACATCTTATAAAGATAAGCTTCATACTGAGGATAGTAGAATGGAATATTTAATAACTCTTGAAAATCTACAGCATTACCTGTTACGTTTGATGTCCAATGCGCATGTGATCCATCACCTCCAGTTATTATCACATCAAAAGGTGGAGTCCCATATTGTATTGTTTTTGTAATGAGACCAACATGCATGCCACTAAATTGAATAATTGCAGTGAGGTTCGTTACACCATACCCTTGTGAACCAGTATATGTCACATAGCATTGGTTTCCTGACAGATAAGATATGGTGAAGTCGCTATTATCAATACTCCAAATAGCGCCAAAATTTAATGGAAGGGCACTGATTGAATATGTCCCCGCTGTGGTACCGCAAAGAAGATTCGGACCTGAAATAGTATAATGTTTCGCTGCAACTACTGCTGCACAGGCATTAACTAAGCCGTGTCCGACCTTTTCATTCCATCCAGAGCTGTCATAAGTATATGTATCTTGACGAATTTTTATTGCAGTGGTGTTCAAAATACTCCTTAGATTATCTGGCGTAAGGCTTGGATTCACGGATAACATCAATGCAACGACTCCAGAAACATGAGGGGCTGCAAATGAAGTTCCGTGCACATTATTTATATAATAGCCATCAGCTGCAGTCGCAGTGCTTTTATAACCAAGTCCTGGAGCGACAAGATCGAGTCCTTCCCCATAACTTGCATCAGTAACCCAGTAGTTATTATTGTCCGTTGACCCAACAGCGATTGTGAGAGGATTAGAAGCAGGATATACAATTTGTGATGTCCCGGTATTTCCTGCTGCGCAAACAAGAGTCACACCATTGTTATATGCTGTAGTAATTGCATTATCAAGATAGGGACATTGAGAGGTTTCCAGACTCATATTGATTACTTTTGCACCTTTCCCAACTGCATATGATATAGCGTCAGTCAATTGAGAAGAAGTTGAAACTTGGCATGGAATTATTTTCACTCCTTCACAATTATTTCCACCTGCAATGCCTGCAATGCCTGTTCCATTATTTGTCTTCGCAGCTATGATACCAGCCACCATTGTACCATGACTATTTGCAGGTGTACTATCGGTTACGTTTATAAGGTTGTAAAAGTCAGAAACATTTATATTTGAGTAAGAATCATTTCCATAATCTATGTCAGGATGATGTAATTCGAAGCCATCTTTTTCAATTACAGCGACCTTGACAGAAGGTGATCCTGTAGTTATTTCCCATGCACCATCTGCAATTATTCTGAGTATTCCCCATTGATCACCTGATAAATAATAAGGATCATTAGGATACATACACGATTTTATATAAGTATCGAATTCCACATATTCAAAATCGCCGGTCTTCTCTAATATATTTACGTATTTTTCTACAGTAACATTGTCTGGGACAGCTATCTCAAGCATGCCTAAAGAATGGGATCTTATCACCTTTATTCCTTCTCTTACCTGTTTCTTCCCTTCCTTTAATTTAGCAATAACAACACCCTCTATGATTTCAAATTGATCTCCATTACTATACAGATAGGCCTTTCCCGAAATTCTTCTTACATCCCGCGACTGAACCTGCGTTTGTGAGTTGCATGAAAGGGTGAAAATCGTAGCTACAAACAATGCTATATATTTTCTTATTTCCATATTGTTTATGTTTTGTTAGTTGAACATTTTTCCTGCCCAAAATTATTCGAAATGGGCAGGAAAACTCTATTATTACAAATATATGTATCCCCAGAAATAATAGTTACCCTCAATAATCTGGATTTCAAACTCGCCAGAGAGATAAGAGGGTAGAACAAGGCTGGTTGATCCTGTAGGTATAACGGTAGAATACACTACAACATCGTTTTCATCCAACAAACGGAGTGTACAACCATCACAAGATGTTTCAAAGTCCAACGTGTGACCATCAAGAGAGACAGAAGGAATCAAAACTATACCTTTCTTGGGTGGTTCATATCCTCCTGTGGGGTCAAAAATACCCAATTCGAGATCAATGTCGTCTCCAACTACCTCGGCCACAACTCCACTAAACGATGAAACAAGGCCTAATACTAAACATAAAATAATCCTTTTCATATCTTTTCAGTTAAAATTACTCGCCAAAGATAAGACAAAAGAATTATCCATCCAAAAACAGGAGTCGATCATATTCTGTCAATACACATCATGTTCATAGTTATTTTCATTGTATCTGTTTCTAATTCAAATGGTTGAAAAAATAATTCGTCAAAATTCGTCAAGGCTGACTAAGCGTATGAATCAGGTTGTTTTTCAACGAAGCGGCATCTCTCTTACCATAGAGTTTTTCATTGGCACGAGACTTGGCATTTGAGATAGTAGAGGCTAAAGAATTAGTCATCATTGAAATCGTTTTTTCGGAGATATCAAGAATTATTAATACACAAATACGCTGCTCCAGCAGAGACAATGACTTGCCCTCACTAAAGGACCTAAAGGTAACAGGATTGTATTTGCAGAACTCTGACATTAACAATTTCCATTCAGCCTCTGTTGGAATAGGTCTCTCTGCCTTACCATATGCTTTTTTAACGAATAGCTGGGCGATTCTGCTCTCCAGAAAAGCATCAAAATGGTCAGTTTCTGTATTACCATGTCCATATTTGTCATTTTCTGCCTGCAAGCGTTCAATGGTTTGTGTCAGTTCTGCTTCTTGCTTTTCTTTCTCGGCAATCATACCCTCAAGGTCTTTTTCCTTCAGCATTCTCAATTCTTCTTGCACGGCACTCCTTTGCTGCCTTGCACTGATTAGGGAGTTCTCTAATTGTGCTATCTTCTTTTGTTTCTCTTTTTGGCTCCTTCGATATAGCCCGACAATGACAAAAATAACGATGAGCAGACCAATTGCAATCATTATGATATAACTAAGAAAGAGAAAGGCTCTTTGGGTCTTCGCTTTTTCCTGTTCTGCCTCTCGCTGGCTCCGGTTGTAATTGTAAAGGGCTGACATCTGATGGATGGCATTGGTCTGCATCTTGTTGTGAAGGGTATCCTGGGCAGCTTCATAAAGCTGGGAAAAATGAACGACAGAGTCAGCGTTGTTCTTTTTTCTATAGATTGAAAGCAGACCTTTGTAGCCTTCTGAGAGATCACCAAAACAGATTGCTTTTCTGAAGTAAAATTCAGCAGAGTCAATCTCATGAACTGCCAGTTTATATATTGCTTTTACGGAATAATAACTCTCACGTCCCTTGGCAATATCCCCATTTCCATCGAACAGACCTGAATCTTGCTCAAAGATGTCCATAATAACTTTGGCTTTTGGCAAATCATGACGCTCTATAAAGATATAGATAGATGGTAATAATATTGAAGCAGCCCTCCTAGCATTACCCAAATGCTTGAGAGACTGATAAGTCTCATCAATAATCTGGAGGACGCTATCTTTTTCTCCAAGTAGATAATATGGTCTGATGAGTTGTCCCTTTGCAACAATGTATTCCTCCCTACTTGATACACGTTGTTCGCAATTAATATAATGACGGAATGCCCAAATTTCGTCATGTGGTAGGTTTTGCTGATGGAAGATGGAGGCCATTTGCCCATAGATACCTCTCAAGGTTTTGTAATCACAATCAGCTTTGGTGGTGTCAGCATGTTCTATGGCATCGTAATAGGCTTGCAAGGCAGCGGGAGCCTCGCCCATGTCACTGAGTGTGCGGCCCAAAAGGTAATGAGCCAACACCTTCTCGTTGGTGATACCATGAATATCGAAATAGCCAACTAGTTCCTTTGCCAAGAAGTCGGAGGTGAAAGTTGCGTCCGTCTTGTTCTGAGCATTCATGCGGTGCAAAAGGTATTGCATACGGAAATGCCTGCCGAATTCTTTCTCATACTGCCCAAGACTGTCAAGAATCAGCAGGGCCGAGTCTGGACGGTCGTTCATCACGGCCTCCGCACGCGATAATGCCTCTCTGTACTCTCGCTGTTCTCCACAGCCCAAAAGCAGAATAACACCTATTATATATAACAGCCGTCTCATACCAATATCAAATAACAGCAATCATGGTGCAAAGGTACAAAAACTTTTCGAGATACAAACTGCCAATACTTGTTTTTCTTGGAAATGCATATGGCTGACAAATCGGCAGACCGCTGTGTCGTTTTGTCAGCCTCGATACGTTCGGCACTAACTTTGTTGCTTTCTTTTACAAAAAATAGGAGGACAAAACTATGACATTAGAAAAGTTTACAATCAAAGCACAAGAAGCCATTCAACAGGCAGTAAATACAGCCCAGATGAATGGCCAGCAGGTCATCGAACCTGTACATATTCTGAAAGGAGTGATGGAGAAGGCCAAGGATGTAGCCAACTTCATCTTCCAGAAACTCGGTGTCAACGCCCAGCAGATAGAGCTTCTGATAGATCAGGAGATAAAACATCTGCCGAAGGTACAGGGCGGACAACCATATCTCTCTAACGATAGCAATAATGTACTCGTACGTGCACAGGAGACAGCACAGAAGAATGGCGATGAGTTCGTTTCCGTAGAGCCGATATTGCTCGCTCTGCTCAGCGTCAACTCCACAGCAGCACGTATCATGAAGGATGCAGGCTGCACGGAGAAGGAGATGCAGAAAGCCATTCAGGAACTGCGTCAGGGTCAGAAGGTACAGAGTCAGAGTGCCGACGACAACTACCAGAGTCTTGAGAAATACGCCAAGAACCTCGTCGACCTCGCCCGTCAGGGAAAACTCGACCCCGTAATAGGACGTGACGATGAGATACGTCGTCTGCTTCAGATCCTCTCACGTCGTACTAAGAACAACCCGATTCTGATAGGTGAGCCAGGTACCGGTAAGACCGCCATCGTGGAAGGTCTCGCAGGACGTATCGTACGTGGTGATGTGCCTGAGAACCTGAAGGACAAACAGCTCTACTCGCTCGATATGGGAGCCTTGGTGGCTGGTGCAAAGTACAAAGGTGAGTTTGAGGAACGACTTAAGAGCGTCATCAACGAGGTGACGAAAGCCGAGGGACGTATCATCCTCTTCATCGACGAGATCCACACGCTCGTAGGAGCCGGAGGCGGTGAGGGAGCGATGGACGCTGCCAATATCCTGAAGCCAGCCCTCGCCCGTGGAGAACTGCGTGCCATCGGAGCCACAACCCTCAATGAGTATCAGAAATACTTCGAGAAAGACAAGGCCCTTGAGCGCCGTTTCCAGACGGTGATGGTAGACGAGCCTGACGAGCTGTCGGCCATCTCCATCCTCCGAGGTCTGAAGGAGCGTTACGAGAACCATCACAAGGTACGTATCCAGGACGATGCCTGTATTGCTGCCGTACAGCTTTCAGAACGTTACATCTCAGAGCGATTCCTGCCTGACAAGGCCATCGACCTTATGGATGAGGCAGCAGCAAAACTCCGTATGGAGCGCGACTCTGTGCCTGAGGAACTCGATGAAATCTCCCGTCGTCTGGCTCAGCTCGAAATCGAACGCGAAGCTATCAAACGTGAGGGCGACGAGCCGAAGATTGCGCAGTTGGATAAGGAGATTGCCGAGCTGCGCGAGCAGGAGACTCAGTTCCGCGCAAAGTGGGAGGGTGAGCGCCAGCTGGTGAACAAGATCCAGCAGGACAAGCAGGAGATAGAAAACCTGAAATACGAGGCAGAGCGCGCAGAGCGCGAGGGCGACTATGGCAAGGTGGCAGAGATACGCTACTCTAAGCTCAAGGCACTCGAAGACGACATCAAGGCCATCCAGACTCAGCTGGCAAATGCCCAGGACGGCAACTCACTCGTTCGCGAGGAGGTCACTGCCGATGATATCGCAGAGGTGGTAAGCCGTTGGACAGGCATCCCCGTCACCCGTATGATGCAGAGTGAGCGCGAAAAACTGCTCCATCTGGAGGAAGAGCTGCACAAGCGTGTTATTGGCCAGGAGGAGGCTATCACGGCAGTTTCAGATGCCGTGCGTCGTAGCCGTGCAGGTCTGCAGGATCCTAAGCGCCCTATCGCCAGCTTCATCTTCCTCGGTACCACCGGTGTCGGTAAGACAGAGCTCGCAAAGACTCTTGCAGAATACCTCTTCAACGATGAGACGATGATGACTCGTATCGACATGAGCGAGTATCAGGAGAAATACAGCGTCTCAAGACTTATCGGTGCACCTCCGGGATACGTAGGATACGACGAGGGAGGTCAGCTCACAGAGGCAGTACGCAGAAAGCCGTATTCCGTAGTGCTCTTCGATGAGATAGAGAAGGCTCATCCTGATGTGTTCAATATCCTCTTGCAGGTACTCGATGACGGACGTCTCACAGACAACAAGGGACGTACAGCCAACTTCAAGAACACCATCATCATCATGACCTCCAACGCCACTCGCGAACAGCTGCGCAGCACGATGCGTCCTGAGTTCCTGAACCGTATCGATGAGATTATCACCTTTACTCCACTCACCAAGGATCAGATTGCCGACGTCGTCCGTCTGCAGATGAAGAAGGTCACCGATATGCTGGCACCACAGGGCATCACGCTCGAATGTACGCCTCAGGCTATTGCATACCTTGCAGAGGAAGGCTATGACCCAGACTTCGGAGCACGTCCTGTAAAACGTGCCATCCAGCAGTTCGTACTCAACGACCTCTCGAAGAAACTCCTTGCCGATGAGGTAAACCGCGACAAGCCTATCATCATCGATGAGTTCGGCGACGGCTTAGTATTCCGCAATTGACAGCAAAGGGAACCATCTCGGTTCCCTTTACTGTTATTTTACATCGAAGAGTATCTTCCTGCGATTATTCTTCGGGCGGACTGCGAAATGAACCCACACCCTCGAGCCCCGCACCTCGATGATCAGCTCATCGAAGTCCTCTTTGGATTCATCAGCGATATCAAGCAATATCACCGCATATCTCAGAGCCTGCTCCTTGCCTACGCACCTGATATCAGCAGCGCATCCCACGAGATGATTTGAAGTTGCTACGCCTCCT